>Ga0299914_10000416_pt1 | contig 25457 bp, 23 predicted proteins | sample RVTome_10_FD_201361 | JGI IMG/M metagenome (GOLD analysis project Ga0299914, IMG submission 201361) | Soil microbial communities from uranium-contaminated site in the Upper Colorado River Basin, Wyoming, United States - RVT153D57 (version 2) ... | reverse complement strand
GTCCCGGTTCTGGCCGCAGATGCTGCGGTCGCTGTTCTACGCCGGGGCGGCGACCGTCCTGGCCCTCCTCATCGCGTACCCGCTCGCGTACACGATGGCGTTCAAAGCCGGCCGGTGGCGCAACGTGCTGCTGATCCTGGTCATTGCGCCGTTCTTCACCAGCTTCTTGATCCGGACGCTGGCCTGGAAGACGATCCTCGCCGACAACGGCATCGTGGTCGAAGTCCTGAACGCGCTGCGGATCACCGACGTGCTCAGCGCAATCGGGCTGACCACCGACGACCGGATACTCGCCACCCCGCTCGCCGTCATCACCGGCCTGACGTACAACTTCCTGCCGTTCATGATCCTGCCGCTGTACGCCACCCTGGAGCGGCTCGACGTCCGGCTGATCGAGGCGGCAAGCGACCTCTACGCCTCACCGTTCGCCGCGTTCCGGAAGATCACCCTGCCGTTGTCGATGCCCGGCCTGGTCGCCGGTACCTTGCTGACCTTCATCCCCGCCTGCGGCGACTACATCAACGCCCAACTGCTGGGCAGCATGCCGGCCACGGCGATGATCGGGAACGTGATCGATGCGCAGTTCCTGCGGGTGCTCGCCTACCCCACGGCCGCCGCCCTGTCGTTCACGCTCATGGTCGGCGTGGTCGCGATCGTCTCGATGTACGTGCGCCGCGCAGGCACTGAGAGGTTGCTCTGATGACGCTCCTGCAAGCCGGCCCTGCGAAGGCGGCCAGGCCGCGGCGCTCGCCGCTCGGCTGGCTGCGCGAGCACATCGTGCTCATCGCCGGACTGGCCGCGCTGGCCTACCTGCTCATCCCGAACGTGGTCGTGGTGGTGTTGTCGTTCAACCGACCGGCGGGCCGGTTCAACTACAGCTGGAACGAGTTCTCCGTCAACGCGTGGACCGACCCTTGTTCGGTGGCGGGTCTGTGCGAGGCGCTGGGGCTGAGCCTGCGCATCGCGGTGCTGTCCACGCTTGCGGCGGTGGTGCTCGGCACGCTGGCCGCATTCGCGCTGACCCGGCACCGGTTCCGCGGGCGCGGCGGGACCAACGTGCTGATCTTCTTCCCGATGGCGACGCCCGAAGTGGTCATGGGCTCATCGCTGCTCGCTCTGTTCGTGAACGCCGCGATCGTCCCGCTGGGGTTCTGGACGATCCTCATCGCGCACATCATGTTCCTGCTGAGCTATGTGATCGTCACCGTGAAGGCCCGGCTGGCGGTTCTCGACCCGCGGCTCGAAGAGGCCGCGATGGATCTTTACGCCGACGAGCGCACCACGTTCTGGCGAGTCACGTTCCCGCTCGCCCTGCCTGGAATCGTGGCCGCCGCGCTGCTGGCGTTCGCGCTGTCGTTCGACGATTTCATCATCACGAACTTCAACGCCGGATCTGAAGTCACGTTCCCGATGTTCGTCTGGGGCGCCGCCCAGCGCGGGATGCCACCTCAGGTGAACGTCATCGGGACGATGATGTTCGTCGCGGCACTGGCCGCCGTCATCATCGGGCAGTTCGCCGGCCGGCGCCGGCGGATGCGCTGAGCGGGCCGTGCCGTACTACTCCGGTACCGGCGGGTCGCGTGCTGCCGCGCGCCGGGCGCTCGCCGATGCGGCCTCGGTGCCGTTCTGGCAGGACGACCCGGCCGCGCCCGAGCCGGTGCCACCGCCGCGCGGTTCGGTCGAGACCGACCTGCTGGTGATCGGAGGCGGGTACACCGGGCTGTGGACGGCGCTACAGGCCAAGCAGGACGACCCGGGCCGGGAGGTCGTCCTGCTCGAGGCGCGCACCTGCGGCTGGGCGGCGAGCGGCCGCAATGGCGGGTTCTGCTCGGCCAGCCTGACTCACGGGCTCGCCAACGGTCTGCACCGGTACCCCGCGGAGATCGAGACCCTCGAACGCTTGGGCCGGGAGAATCTGGACGGCATCGAGAAGGCGGTACGCACGTACGGCATCGATGCCGAGTTCGAGCGCACGGGCGAGCTGGCCGTCGCCGTCGAGCCGTGGCAGCTCGACGACCTGCGGGAGGCCGCGGACGAAGCGGCCGCCGTCGGCCAGCAGGCGGAGTTGCTGGACCGTGACTCGGTTCGTGCGGAGATCGACTCGCCGCTGTACCTCGGGGGACTGTGGAGTCACGACACCGCGATGGTGCATCCGGCCAAGCTGGCCTGGGGGCTGCGCGAGGCCTGTCTGCGGCTCGGCGTGCGGATCTACGAGCACACACCCGTCCGGCGCGTTGCCGGCGCCGGCGGCGGTGTGCAGGCTGCGGTGCCGGACGGGCTGGTCCGGGCGCGCCGGGCCGCGCTCGCGACGAGCGTGTTCGGTCCCCCGCTGTTGCGCAGGATGCGGTCCTACGCGGTGCCGGTGTGGGACTACGCGATCGTCACCGAGCCGCTGAGCCCCGCGCAGAAAGCAGCCATCGGCTGGCGGAACCGGCAGGGTGTCGGCGACGCGGCGAACCAGTTTCACTACTACCGGCTCACCGCGGACGACCGGATCCTGTGGGGCGGGTTCGATGCGATCTATGGGTTCGGCAACGCGACGGCCGAGAGTCCGCAGCAGCGTGATCGGACCCTGGTCAAGCTCGCGGCACACTTCGCGATGACGTTTCCGCAGCTGGAAGGCATCCGGTTCACCCATGCCTGGGGCGGCTTGATCGACACCAGCAGCCGGTTCAGCGTCCTGTTCGGAACCGCGAAGCGCGGCCGGGTCGCGTACGCCACCGGCTACACCGGCCTGGGTGTGGGAGCCAGCCGGTTCGGCGCCCGGGTGTTGCTGGACCTGCTCGACGGCGCCGACACCGAACGCACCCGGCTGGAAATGGTGCGCAGCAGGCCGCTGCCGTTCCCGCCCGAACCGCTGCGCTACGCCGGCATCCAGGCGACCCGCTGGTCACTCGCCCACGCCGATCGCCGGGCCGGCCGGCGGAACCTGTGGCTACGCGGGCTCGACCGGCTCGGCGTCGGCTTCGACTCGTAAGGAGGTGCTCACTCCCAGGCGTGCATCACGTGCTTGACCCTCGTGTAGTCCTCGAGGGAGTACGCCGACAGGTCCTTGCCGTATCCGGAGTGCTTGAACCCGCCGTGCGGCATCTCGGCCACGATCGGAATGTGCGTGTTGATCCACACGCAGCCGAAGTCGAGCCGCTTGGACATCCGCATCGCACGCCCGTGGTCGCGGGTGAACACCGAGGACGCCAGGCCGTAGCGCACGCCGTTCGCCCAGCGCACCGCCTCGTCCTCGTCGGTGAACTGCTGCACGGTGATGACCGGCCCGAACACCTCATCCTGGATGATCTCGTCGTCCTGCCGCAGCCCGGAGACCACCGTGGGTGCATAGAAGTAGCCGCGGTCTCCGACCTTCGAGCCGCCGGTGCCGAGCGCGGCATGATCGGGCAACCGGTCGATGAACCCGCTCACCCGGTCGAACTGGTTGGGATTGTTCAGCGGGCCGTACACGACGTCGTCCTCTTCGGGCATGCCGACCTTGGTGTTCCGGGCCTGATCGGTCAGCGCGGCTACGAACTCGTCGTGAATGCGCGGGCCGGCCAGCACGCGAGTGGCCGCGGTGCAATCCTGGCCGGCGTTGAAGTAGCCGGCACCCGCGATGGCCTCGGCCGCCTGTTCGAGGTCGGCGTCGTCGAACACGACCACCGGAGCCTTGCCGCCCAACTCCAGGTGAACCCGCTTGAGGTCTAGGGCGGCTGACTGGGCGACCTCCATGCCGGCCCGGATCGACCCGGTCACCGAGATCATCGCGGGAATGTCGTGCGCGACCAGGGCCCGTCCCGTGTCACGGTCGCCACATACGACGTTGAACACGCCGGGCGGCAGGAACTCGCCCATGATCTCGGCCATCATGGCCGTGGTGACCGGCGTGGTGTCCGACGGCTTGAGCACGACGGTGTTGCCCGCGGCGAGCGCCGGCGCGAACTTCCACACGGCCATCATCAGCGGGTAGTTCCACGGGGTCACCTGGGCGCAGACTCCTACCGGCTCACGGCGGACGTACGACGTGTGACCGGCCAGGTACTCCCCGGCCGCCTTTCCCTCCAGCATGCGGGCGGCGCCGGCGAAGAACCTGATCTGATCCACCGACGGTGGCAACTCCTCCGCGGCGGTCACACCGACCGGCTTTCCGGTGTTCTCCGATTCCGCGGCGACCAACTCATCGGCGCGAGCTTCTATGGCATCCGCGATCCTTAGTAGTGCCCGCTGGCGCTCGCTGGGCGTCGCATCGCGCCACGTCTCGAAAGCCGCGGCGGCGGCGCGTATCGCCTTGTCGACGTCCTCCGGGCCGGACAGCGGAGCGGTCGCGTACACCTCGCCGGTAGCGGGATTGATCAGATCCGACGTGGCGCCGGATTCCGGTTCGACCGCCTCGTTGTTGATGAAGTTACGGACCACGCGCTTGTCGCCCATCGCCAGGCCTTCCTCGAACGGGAACTTCACTGCAGGGTAGTACGGATCCAAGCGTCAAGGGAACATCGGATCGCAAGATACGGCAGTGATACGAGTGATTCGCCACTGATTCCCTTGCCAACGTGGTGTCCGAGAGGTCATGATGCAATACGTGACAGCAAACCTTGACGCCTCCGCTCTCGCGCGTTCCGCGCACGACCACCTGTGGATGCACTTCACCCGGATGTCGGCGTACGAGCACACCGACGCGCCGGTGATCGCCCGCGGTGAGGGCCCGTACATCTGGGACGCTAACGGCCGCCGCTACCTCGACGGGCTGTCCGGGCTGTTCGTGGTCCAGGTAGGTCACGGCCGGACCGAGCTTGCCGAGGCGGCCGCCAAGCAGGCGGCCGAGCTGGCCTACTTTCCGATCTGGTCGTACGCTCACCCGGCGGCGATCGAGCTGGCGGCCCGGCTCGCCGATCTCGCGCCCGGCGAGTTGAACAAGGTGTTCTTCACCACCGGGGGCGGCGAGGCCGTCGAGTCGGCGTGGAAGCTGGCGAAGCAGTACTTCAAACTCACCGGCCGCCCGACCAAGCACAAGGTGATCAGCCGGTCCATCGCGTACCACGGCACGACGCACGGAGCGCTGTCGCTGACCGGCATACCCGAGCTGAAGGCCGCGTACGAGCCGTTGGTGCCGAGCGCCTTCCGGGTGCCGAACACGAACTTCTACCGCGCACCTGAGCACGGCGACGACCTGGAGGCATTCGGCCGGTGGGCAGCCGACCGGATCGCCGAGGCCATCGAGTTCGAGGGCCCGGACACCGTGGCGGCGGTCTTCCTCGAACCGGTGCAGAACGCCGGCGGGTGCTTCCCGCCGCCGCCCGGGTACTTCCAGCGGGTCCGCGAGATATGCGACGAGTACGACGTGCTGCTGGTGTCCGACGAGGTCATCTGCGCTTTCGGCCGGCTGGGCGGGTACTTCGGCGCCGACGTCTACGGCTACCAGCCCGACATCATCACCTGCGCCAAGGGCCTGACGTCCGGGTACGCACCACTTGGAGCGATGATCGTCAGCGACCGGCTGTTCGAGCCGTTCGCGCAGGGCAAGGTCAGCTTCGCGCACGGCTACACCTGGGGCGGGCACCCGGTGTCGGCCGCCGTCGCGCTGGCGAACCTCGACATCTTCGAGCGGGAGCAACTCAACGAGCACGTCACCGAGAACTCACCGCGGTTCCGCGCCACCCTGGAGAAGCTGCTTGACCTGCCGATCGTCGGCGACGTCCGTGGCGACGGCTACTTCTTCGGCCTCGAACTGGTCAAGGACAAGGCCACCAAGGAGACGTTCACCGACGACGAGTCCGAATGGCTGCTGCGTGGCTTCCTGTCCAAGGCGCTGTTCGACGCCGGGCTCTACTGCCGCGCCGACGACCGGGGTGACCCCGTCATCCAGGTCTCGCCTCCGCTGATCTGCGACCAGGCCCAGTTCGACGAGATGGAGCAGATTCTCCGCGCGGTGCTGACCGAGGCATGGTCCAAGATCTGAAAGGTCGTTACCGCTCGCTCTCGTACTGGTTCGACTCGCTGTCCGGCGACGACCTGCCAGAGCCCCGGCCGCCGCTCGATCGTGATGTCGACGCCGACGTGGCCATTGTCGGCGCGGGCTACACCGGGCTGTGGACGGCCTACTACCTGCTTCGAGCTGAACCGTCCCTGCGGATCACGCTGGTAGAGCGGGAGATCGCCGGTTTCGGTGCCTCCGGGCGCAACGGCGGCTGGTGCTCGGCGCTGTTCCCGGCATCCTGGGAGAAGGTCGCGCGGGCGTCGACCCGGTCCGAAGCCGTCCGGCTCCAGCGGGAGATGTTCGCCACGGTGGACGAGGTCGGCAGGGTCGCCGATGCCGAGAACATCGACGCGGGCTGGACCAAGGGCGGGACGATCGTGGTGGCCCGCACGCCGCTGCAACTGGACCGCGCCCGTGCCGCCGTCGACAGAGCCCGCGACTGGGGGTTCGGGCAGGAGGACTACCGGCTGCTCTCCGCGGCAGAGGCCCGGCAGGTGATCAACGTGCCTGATGCGCTGGGCGCGTTGTTCACCCCGCATTGCGCGGCGATCCATCCCGCCCGGCTGGTGCGCGGGCTGGCCCGGGTCGTCGAGCGCCTCGGCGCTGTCATCTACGAGCGGACGCCGTGCGTGGCCATCGAGCCGGGGGCGGCGCGCACCCCGTCCGGCATCGTCTCCGCACGGTACGTGATCCGCGCCACCGAAGGGTTCTCGGCCCGGCTGCCCGGGATGCGCCGTTCGATCGCGCCGATCTACTCGCTGATGGTCGCGACCGAACCGATCCCGGAGGAGACCTGGGCGCAGATCGGGCTGGTTACCCGCCCGACCTTCAGCGACATGCGGCACATGATCACGTACGGCCAGCGGACGGTCGACGGCCGGCTCGCCTTCGGCGGGCGGGGCGCGCCGTACCACTACGCGTCGAGGACCGAGCCCTCGTTCGATCGCGACTCCGGGGTGTTCGGCTGGCTGCACGAGCAACTCACCCAGATGCTTCCGGTACTGTCCGGCGTCGAGTTCACCCACGCCTGGGGCGGTCCCCTGGGTATCGCCCGGGACTGGTGGGCATCCGTGGGCCTAGACCGGAGCGCCGGAATCGGCTGGGCGGGCGGCTATGTCGGCGACGGCGTGGGCACGTCCAACCTGGCCGGGCGGACGCTGGCCGACCTGATCCTGGGCAGGCGAACCGCGCTGACGTCGCTGCCCTGGGTCGGCCACAGTTCCCGTCGATGGGAGCCCGAGCCGCTGCGCTGGCTCGGGGTGAACGCCGGGCTGACGGCGATGCGGCTGGCCGACCCTGAAGAGCGGCTGACCGGCCGCCCGTCGGTCATCGCCCGCGCCTTCAGCCGCCTGATCTCCGGCTGACCCCCGCCCTGCTCCCTCCCGTTGATCATGGGCGGATAGCCCTTACCCGGTGGTGGGTAAGGGCTATCCGCCCATGATCAACGCAGGTCGAGGGCGCCGCCGTAACGGCGATCGCGTTTGGCATAGACCTCCACGGCTTCCCACAGGTGGCGGCGGTCGAAGTCCGGCCAGAGGGTGTCCAGGAACACCATCTCGGCGTAAGCGGCCTGCCAGAGCAGGAAGTTGGACGTCCGCTGCTCCCCGGACGAGCGGACGAACAGGTCGACGTCCGCCAGATCCGGGTTGTAGAGATACCGGGCAAGGGTCTTCTCGGTCACCTTGTCCGGACGCACCCGGCCGGCCGCGGCGTCGGCGGCGAGGGCGGCCGCCGCATCGGCGATCTCGGACCGGCCGCCATAGTTGACGCAGAACTGCAGGGTGATGACGTCGTTGTGCCGCGTGCGCCGCTCGGCCTCCTCGAGTTCGTCGATGACGCTCTTCCACAGCCGGCGGTGGCGTCCGGCCCAGCGGACCCGCACCCCTATCTCGTCCAGCTCGTCCCGGCGGCGATGAATGACCTCCCGGTTGAAGCCCATCAGGAAGCGCACTTCGTCCGGAGAGCGGCGCCAGTTCTCGGTGGAGAACGCATATGCCGACAGGCACTTGATACCCATCTCCACCGCTCCGTGGATGACGTCGAGCAGGGCGGCTTCACCGGCTTCGTGGCCCTTCGTACGGGGTAATCCTCGCTGGTTGGCCCACCTGCCGTTGCCGTCCATGACGATGGCGACGTGCTGGGGAATCAGCTCGCGCGGCACCGGCGGGGGCAGTACGCCGGACGGATGCGGCCGCGGCGGTGCGTACCGTTTTCTCACGCCCACTCCATCGAGCTTGCCGGACGCTCGGCCGGCGACGTGCGCTCGACGAACGGCAACGACCGCAACCCCCGCTCTAGGTGCCACTGCAGGAAGGCCGCGACGATGCCGCTGGCTTCGCGGCGCGCCAGCGGCTCGCTCGCGTCGGCACCCGGCCAGTCGCCGCTGAGCAGGGCCGCCAGCAGCGAGACCGTCGCCGGCGATGGGGCGACCGTCCCGGGTGATCGGCAGGTAGGGCACACGACGCCACCGCCCTGCACGGAGAACAACCGGTGCGGGCCGGCCGTCCCGCAGCGCGCGCAGTCGGCGAAGCTGGGGGCGAATCCGGCGATGGCCAGGCCGCGCAGCAGGTATGCGTCTAGCACCAGGCTGGGATCGTGGGCCTGCTCGGCAAGGGCGCGGAGTGCGCCGACGAGCAGGTGGTACTGCTGGACGGCCGGCTCGCGCTCTTCAGCGGTCAGCCGGTCGGCGGTTTCGAGAATCGCCGTCCCGCTCGTGTACCTGGGATAGTCGCCGCAGATCTGAGTGCCGTACGGCGCGATCGTCTCGGCCTGGGTGATGATGTCGAGCGTCCGCCCGGTGGCGAACTGCAGGTCGACATGCATGAACGGCTCGAGGCGGGCGCCGAACCGGCTCGTCGTGCGGCGCACCCCCTTGGCGACCGCCCGTACCTTGCCGTTCTCGTGGGTCAGCAGGGTGATGATCCGGTCGGCCTCACCGAGCTTCTGGGTGCGCAGGACGACACCCGAATCGCGGTAGAGGCTCACCGGCCCATTGTCACCCACCCGGGCCTGTCGAACCCCATCACCGCGCCCGGTTCCGGTTGATCACGTTCAGCATGCCTGTCGGTGCCGTACCACCCGCACGCGCCTGGTACGGCACCAATTGATCACGTTCAGCAGGCGTCTCGGCACTCCAACAGGCGCGTGCGCCTGGTCCGGCAGGCATGCGCCTGCTGAACGTGATCGACCGGCATCAGCTAGCGGAGCGGTTGACGGCGCTCACCACGGCACGCAAGGAGGCCGTGACGATGTTGGGATCGATCCCGACCCCCCAGTAGACGTTTCCGCCGATCGAGCACTCCACGTACGCGGCCGCCTTGGCGTCGGCGCCGGCCGACAACGCGTGCTCCGCGTAGTCGAGGACTACCACCTCGTGGCCTACCCGGCGCAGCGCATCGACGAACGCGTCGATCGGCCCGTCACCGGAGCCGCGCAGCGTCCGCCGCTCGCCGTGCACGTAGACGCCGACCTCGAGAACGTCCCGCTCACCCGCCGCCGACGACGTGTGAACCGAGTTCAGTGCCAGCGGGGCGTCGCGGTCCAGGTACTCGGCCCGGAACAACTCACCCATCCGGTCCGGCTCGACCTCGCCACCCTCGCCGTCGGTGACCGCCTGGATCACACCGGAGAACTCGATCTGGAGCCGGCGCGGCAGGTCGAAGTTGTGCTCGGCCTTCATGATGTACGCGACGCCGCCCTTGCCGGACTGCGAGTTCACCCGGATGACCGCCTCGTACGTGCGTCCCACGTCCTTGGGGTCGATCGGCAGGTACGGGACCTCCCAGGTGAAGTCTTCGATGGCAGTGCCGGCCTCCTTGGCCTCCCGCTCGAGCACCTCGAAGCCCTTCTTGATCGCGTCCTGGTGACTGCCGGAGAACGCGGTGTAGACCAGGTCGCCGCCCCACGGGTGCCGCTCGGCCACCGGCAGCTGATTGCAATGCTCGACGGTGCGCCGGATCGTGTCGATGTCCGAGAAGTCGATCTGCGGATCGATGCCCTGGCTGAACAGATTCATCCCGAGAGTCACCAGGCAGACGTTGCCGGTGCGCTCGCCGTTGCCGAACAGGCAGCCCTCGACGCGGTCGGCCCCGGCCTGGACGCCCAGCTCGGCCGCCGCCACCGCCGTCCCCCGGTCGTTGTGCGGGTGCAGCGACAGGATGAGCGACCCGCGCCGGGACAGGTTGCGGTGCATCCACTCGATCGAATCCGCGTACACGTTCGGCGAGGCCATCTCCACCGTCGCCGGCAGGTTGACGATCATCTTGCGGTCCGGCGTCGGGTCCAGGACGTCGGCGACTGCGTCGCATACCTCGACGGCGTACTCCAGCTCGGTGCCGGTGTAGGACTCCGGCGAGTACTCCCAGTAGATCTCGGTGTCAGGCGTGATCGCTTCGGCATACTTCAGCGCGGTGCGGGCGCCCGTCGTGGCGATGTCGGTGATTCCGGCCCGGTCCAGACCGAACACCACGCGCCGCTGCAGGATCGACGTCGAGTTGTACAGATGGACGATCGCCCGCCGGGCCCCACGCAGCGATTCGAAGGTCCGCTCGATCAGGTGGTCGCGGCACTGGGTCAGTACCTGGATCACGACGTCGTCGGGGATGAGATCGGACTCGATAAGCTCGCGGACGAAGTCGAATTCGGTCTGGCTCGCGGCGGGGAAGCCGACCTCGATCTGCTTGTAACCCATCCGGACGAGCAGATCGAACATCCGCCGCTTGCGCTCGCGGTTCATCGGGTCGATCAGTGCCTGGTTACCGTCGCGGAGATCGACGGCACACCACTGCGGCGCGGCCTCGACGCGGCGCGACGGCCAGGTGCGATCGGGTAGGTCGACCACGATCTGGTCGTGATAGCTGCGGTACCGGTGAACCGGCATGCCGGACGGTGATTGGGCCGGCGGCCAGGACTGGCTCATCAGGGCTCCTCGAAAATGCGGTAGTCGCGGGACTAGGCGACCGGCACGCGCAAGCTCACCGCGACGAGGGAGCCGGCCTTATCGGCCCCCGCCGCGGCGAGTAAGAAGCAGGCCCTGAACTGGCCGTGCACACCGCACGAACGCAGAGCCTACACGGTCACGACCGGACCTGGCCACCGAAGGTCGCGCCGCCGAGCTCAACCGGCCCGAGTTCGTCCCTGACCGCGCGCGGTGCTGTGAGTGCCACCCCCACCAGCGCGGGCAGCACGAACAGCGAGCTCACGACAAGCGCACTCAGCTGGGTCAGCCCGTGCGGTCCGGCGGTCTCGACGGCAAGATCGATGATCGCAATGAGCACGAGCACACCCGCGGCGGCCAGCGCCACCGGGCGTCCGTCCCGGGGGTCTTTTCGCACGGCACTCCGTCCGACGATCGAGGCCACGACGGCGAGCAGCAGCAGCACCAGGACGGTGATGCTCGTACCGCGGCCCTCCTCCACGGAGGTCACGACCACCACCCAGTACAGGGCGGCCAGACCGGCCAGGATGGCCGAGAGCCCGAGCGCCTGCGTCGCGGTCTCGATCCAATGGGACGTCGCCGGGATCGGGCGGAGCAGCCGCGCCACACCGGCGGCGAGCACAGCGGCGGCGACGGCCAGCCAGAGCAGTTCGGCCGGCCCGTCGTCGCGGATCCTTAGCACGTCGGGAAGCCCGCTGCCCTCCGACATCCGCCACAGCCCCATCACCGCGGCCACGACTCCTAGCGCGATCAGCACGTCGCGCGCCGGGCTCCGCCCAGCGAGCAGGGCGGCCACCGGCAGGAGCAGCACGGCAATGAAGATGACCGGTTCGATCAGGGCAAGCGCCACGGTGCCCCAGTCAGCGTCCGTCCCGCCCAGATCGGTCAGCACCACGACGATCCGCACGATTGTCAGCGCCGCCGCGACGGCAGCGATGCCGACCGCGGCCAGCCGCCAGGCCTGGCCATGACCAGGGTCGTCGGCCTCGTCGGCGTGCCGGGCCTGCGCCGCCAGCACGGCACCGGCCAAACCGAAGCCGACGCCTACGCCGATGCCGCCCGAGGCACCGCCGTTCGCGGCGATATCGATCACGATGGTCAGGACGACGACGACGAAGTAGGGGGCGTTCGCGAGCACCCGCGCGACCCGAACCTCGGAATTGCCCCATCCGCCGGGCAGCACACCCGCCCGCCGCAGGTACGGCAGGGTCAGCGAGGCCATTGCCAGGAGGGTGACCAGCACGACGTGAATACGATCCGCGGCAGTGCCCTCGGCGTCCCAGGGCATCGAGAAGCTGCCGATCAGCAGCACGAGGGCGAGGACGTCGCGAACGTAGTCGAGAGCGCTGATGTCACCGAACGGGTGCCGGGACGGCGGGCCGGCGGCCGGCGCGCCGACCAGTGTCTCGTCCGACGCCGGCGAGACCGGCCGGGTCGCGTCCTCGATCACCGGTGCGCTGGTCGCCCGCTGTCCGGGCGGAATCGGATGGCCGCAGTTGCCGCAAAACTTCCCTTCGCCCAGCCGTGCACCGCAGTTCTGGCAGAAGTTCATCGCTGATCTCACCTGTGGGATCGTGAGTCGGATTTGGACGCTGCGATCCTGCACCATACGCCGCGGCACCAAACATCGAAAGGGAGCGCCGTCGGTGCCCCCTAGAAACCCAGCTTGCGCAGCTGCCGGGGATCGCGCTGCCAGTCCTTGGCCACCTTCACGTGTACGTCCAGGTACACCGGCGTTCCGAGCAGGCGTTCGATCTGCTTGCGCGCCTTGGTGCCGACCTGGCGAAGCCGCGAGCCGCCCCGTCCGATGACGATCGCCTTCTGGCTGTCTCGCTCGACGTAGAGGTTGACGTACACGTCCAGCAGCGGCTTGTCGGCCGGCCGCCCCTCACGTGGACTCATCTCCTCGACCACGGCCGCGATGGAATGCGGCAGCTCGTCGCGTACCCCCTCCAGCGCGGCCTCGCGCACCAGTTCGGCCACTAGCGTCTCTTCCGGCTCGTCGGTCAGCTCGCCCTCCGGGTAGAGCGGCGGACCCTCCGGCAGCTCGCTGAGCAGTAGGTCGCTCAAGACGTCGAGCCGATCGCCGCGGGTAGCCGATACCGGCACGATGTGCGCCCAGTCGATGTCGAGTTCCTCGCCGAGTGCCGCGATTCCGGCCAGCTGCGCCGCGACCTGGTCGGGCGTGGCGAGGTCGGCCTTGGTGACGATCGCCATCTTCGGCGTGCGCGTGATGCGGGCGAGCTCGGCGCCGATGAACCTGTCGCCGGAACCGATCTTCTGATCGGCCGGAATGCAGAACCCGATCAGATCAACCTCTGCCCACGTCGCCCGGACGACGTCGTTGAGCCGCTGGCCGAGCAGCGTTCGGGGCCGGTGCAGGCCGGGTGTATCGACCAGGACCAGTTGCCCGTCGGCGCGGTGGACGATGCCCCGGATGGCGTGCCGGGTCGTTTGCGGCTTGCTCGACGTGATGGCGATCTTCTCGCCGACGAGCGCATTCGTCAGCGTCGACTTGCCGGCGTTGGGGCGGCCCACGAAGCAGGCGAACCCCGAACGGTACGGCTGATCTTCAGACGAAGTCACGGGACGAGTGTCCCACTCACGCGGTGTCGCGCCACTGCAACCACTGGCGGGCGAGCGCGAGAGCACCGTCGGTGTCGCCGGCCTCCATCGGGATCACGACCATGCCGATGCCCGCCTTCGCCAGTCCATCGGCCACCTCGCTCGGCGGGCGACGGGTGGACGTCGAGCGCTCGATCTCCGAAGGGTCACGGCCGATCTCTGCGCACCAGCGGTCGAGGACGGCCTTCTTGTGGATCAGCGTCTCGGCGTTGCCGAACCCGTGCCAGGTGTTCGCATACTGTGCGGTGAGTCGCAGCGTCTTGCGCTCGCCACCACCGCCGATCAAGATCGGGATGTCTCTGGTGGGCGGTGGGTTGAGCTTGGCCCACCGATTGGTGATCCTCGGCAGCGCCTCGGCCAGGTCGGCGAGCCGGGTGCCGGGCGTTCCGAACTCGTAGCCGTACTCGTCGTAGTCGCGCTGGAACCAGCCCGCCCCGATGCCTAAAATCAGCCGGCCACCGGAAATGTGATCGACGGTTCGGGCCATGTCGGCGAGCAGGTCGGGATTGCGGTAACTGTTACATGTGACCAAGTGGCCGATCTCGACCCGGGAGGTCGCCTCGGCCCAGGCGCTCAACAGCGTCCAGCCCTCGAAGTGGGCGCCATCGGGATCGCCGGACAGCGGGTAGAAGTGGTCCCAAGTGAAGACCGCGTCGACGCCTGCCTCCTCGGCCTCCATCGCGGCGCGTCGCAGGTCGGCATAGCTGGCGTGCTGGGGCTGGATCTGAACGGCAATTCGGGTGTGTTGGCTCACAAATCCGCCAACCCGGCCCGAACAGCCGGTATTCCAGCGAAGATCATGCTGCGGCGGAGAAACCGGCAAGGTGCCTAAGCCGATTCCGTCGCAAGAACCTCGCCCCGAGCGTCAGCGACGATCACCGGAGTGCCCGGCCCGCCGAGCTCGCGCACCGCGGCGCTGCCCTCGACGTCCGGCCCGTCGCGCCCGACCACCGCCGCGGCCACCAAGCCGGTAGCGCCACTTGAAACCGCCATCGCCACAGCCACCTGCATGGCCGACAGCGTCAGCGACCGCAGTGAAACCGGCGCGGCGGCGTACGTCCGCCCGTCGGAGTCGCGCACCGCGGCCCCCTCCTTCGTGCCGACCCGGGCGCGGGTGGCCTTGGCGAGGGTGAGCAGCTTGGCGTCCTCGGGATCCAGGTGCGTCACGCGGTCTCCTGGCGGTGGTTGTTGCCGACCGGCGTGGCCGGCGTAGGCGCAGCCCTGCTGACCACGATCGTCCCGATCCGATTGCGGCGCCCGGACGGCCGCTCCGCGACCAGGTGCAGCCCGCCGAACTCGACCTCCGAACCAGGGATGGGCACGCGGCCGAGTTGCTTGGCCATCAAGCCTCCGACGCTGTCGACGTCCTCGTCCGAAAGGGAAAGCCCGAACAGCTCGCCGAGCTCGTCGACGTGCAGCCGGGAACTGACCCGCACCGAGCCGTCGCCGAGTTCCTCGACCGGGGCCTCCTCGGTGTCGTATTCGTCGGTTATCTCGCCGACGATCTCTTCGAGGATGTCCTCGATCGTGACGAGTCCGGCTGTACCGCCGTACTCGTCGACCACGATGGCCAGGTGAGTGCGCTGCGCCTGCATCTCGCGCAGCAGGTCGTCGATCGGCTTGGAGTCGGGGACGAACGTGACCGGACGCATCACCGAGTCGACGTGTTCGACGGTCTCGGCCTCTCGGTGGTCGTAAAGGCGGCGGGCGACGTCCTTGAGGTACGCGATGCCGAGCACGTCGTCGAGCCCGGACGAGCCGACCACGGGAATCCGGCTGAAGCCGCTGCGCAAGGCCAACGACTGGAACTGCCGCAGCGTCTTACCCGCCTCGATGAACACGACGTCGGTGCGCGGAACCATGACCTCGCGGACGATCGTGTCGCCCAGCTCGAAGACCGAGTGGATCATCTCGCGCTCGCCGGACTCGATCACGCGCCCGGCTTCGGCGAGATCGACGAGCTCGCGGAGCTCCGCCTCCGTCGCGAACGGGCCCTCACGGAAACCCTTGCCGGGCGTGAGCGCGTTACCGATCACGATCAGAACTCGCGGAATCGGCCCCATGATCCGGGTCAACCGCAGCAGCGCGCCGGCCGTGGCCAGCCCCACCGCCTCGGAGTGCTGGCGGCCCAGCGTGCGCGGAGCGACACCGATCATGACGAACGACACGACGATCATGACCAGCGCCCCGACGACGATGATCTGCCAGCGCATGCCGAAGATGGAACTCAGCAGGACGGCCACCAGTATCACGGCGGTGATCTCCGCGGCGATGCGCAGCAGCAACGCGGTGTTCAGCGGTGGAGCGGGGTCGTCTACGAGTTGGCGCAACCGGGTCGCGCCGCGGCGACCCGCCGCCACGAGGTCGTCCGCCCGCGCCTTGGAGAACGCGGTGAGCGCGGCCTCGGCCATCGCCATCAGTCCGGCGAGAATCACCAGACCGACCGCGCCTGTGATCAGCCATCCGTCGCCAGCGCTCATCGGGGTCTCCCGGACCGCCAATCATCAAGTAGCTGCTTCTGGAGGCCGAACATCTCCTTCTCCTCCTCCGGCTCTGCGTGATCGTAGCCGAGCAGGTGCAAGATGCCATGGACGGTCAGCAGGTGGAGCTCATCGTCGAACGAGTGACCTGCCTGCGCAGCCTGCCGGCGGGCGACTTCCGGGCAGAGCACGACGTCGCCGAGCAGGCCGGGTGAGGGCTCCTCGTCCGAGGGCGTGGGGCGGAGTTCGTCCATCGGAAACGACAGCACATCAGTCGGCCCGGGTTCGTCCATCCACTGCAGGTGAAGCTGCTCCATCGTGGTGGCGTCGACCAGCAGGACGGCCAGTTCGGCCTGCGGGTGGATGCGGAGCCGGTCCAAGGCGTACCGGCACACGTCGGACAGCGCCTTTTCGTCGATCTCTGCTTCTGTCTCGTTGTTGACCTCGATGGTCACCGGCGTCTCCCGCGCCGATCGCCCCCGTGGCCGGACTGCCGGGCGGCGTCGTACTTGGAATAGGCGTCGACGATGCGGCCCACGAGGCGGTGGCGGACGACGTCCTGGCTGCCGAGCCGGCAGAAGCGCACGTCGTCGATGCCGTCGAGAATGCCCTCGACCACCTTCAGGCCGCTGTCGGTGCCGGTCGGCAGGTCGATCTGCGTGACGTCGCCGGTGACGACCACCTTGGAGCCGAACCCGAGTCGGGTCAGGAACATCTTCATCTGCTCGGGCGAGGTGTTCTGCGCCTCGTCCAGGATGACGAACGCGTCGTTGAGCGTACGGCCGCGCATGTACGCCAGCGGTGCGACCTCGATCGTGCCCTCGGTCATCAGCCGTGGGATGGTGGCGGGGTCCATCATGTCGTGCAGCGCGTCGTACAGCGGGCGCAGGTACGGGTCGATCTTCTCGCTCAGCGTGCCCGGCAGGAAACCCAGCCGTTCGCCGGCCTCCACCGCGGGCCGAGTGAGCAGAATGCGCGTGACCTGCTTGGCCTGCAGCGCCTGGACGGCCTTGGCCACCGCAAGGTACGTCTTGCCGGTGCCTGCCGGACCGATCGCGAACACGATGGTGTGCTTGTCGATCGCGTCGACGTAACGCTTCTGATTGAGCGATTTCGCCCGGATGGTGCGTCCGCGGTTGGACAGGATGTTGGTGGTCAGGACGTCGGCCGGCCGTTCTTCGGTACGGGCCCGCAGCATGGCCACGGTGCGCTCGACCGCCTCGGGAGTCAGGCCCTGCCCGGTACGGATGACCGCGACCAATTCGTCGAACAGCCGCTCGACCTCGACGATGTCGTCGGGCCGGCCGGTCAGGGTGACCTCGTTGCCGCGGACGAAGACGTCGACGTCGGCATAGGACCGTTCGATGGTGCGCAGCAACTCGTCGCCGGCGCCCAGCAGGCTCACCATCGGAACACTGGTGGGAATCACGATCCGGTGCTCGACCGGCTCGGTGATGTCAGTAGTTGCAGATATCTCGGCCATAGGACGGCCCCTGACTGGGCCTTGTTCGCGCCTTCTTCCGGTCTCGGCTGATAAGGACTGGCTCAATGTTACCGGGGGCGACCGACAAGACCAGCGAGTTTCGCGGTAGCGCGAACGGAAAGCATCCGGTCACCTGGCCAGCCGGCGAAGCTGCGTGGAATGATCCGACCCGTCGGTCTATCTGGAGGAGAGATGAGCCCGGACTGCCTGTTCTGCTCGATCGTCGCGGGTGAGGCGCCGGCGACGAAGGTCGCCGAAGGTGACGGTGTGCTCGCGATCCGCGACATCTACCCGCGCGCGCCGGTCCACGTCCTGGTGATGCCGCTGGAGCACCTGTCCTCTGCGCACGAGCTCCGACCCGAGCACTCCGACCTGCTGGGACGGTGCTTCGCCCTGGCCCGAGAGGTCGCCGAGGCGGAGGGCATCGCCGATGGGTACCGCATCGCCACCAACATCGGCACCAAGGGTGGACAGGCCATTCCCCACCTGCATTTCCACGTGGTCGGCGGCCGCCAGCTCGGTCACATCGACAGCGGCCAAGCGCCCGCGTAAACCGGCGCCCTGCCTCGCACGTCAATGAGGCATGGACGCAGCGACTGTGGATGCCGCCGGCACCGGGCCGGCATTCTCCGCGGTCGCGGCGATGGTGAAGGATGGGCTGGTGGAGCGCGCTGAGTCGGATGCGGACCGGCTCGTCACCGAAATCTACACCGCCCACTACTCGAGCTTCGTCCGGCTGGCGACGCTGCTACTGCGCAACCACGCCATGGCCGAGGAGGCGGTGCAGGACGCGTTCGTCGCGCTGCACAAGCGGTGGCGCAAGCTCCGAGACCCGGAGCAGGCGGTGGCCTACCTGCGCACCTGCGTCATCAACAACACCCGGTCCGTCCAACGTCGCTGGACGGTCGCCGCCAAGCATCCTGACGAACCCCTGCCCGACGCGCCGAGCGCGGAATCCGGCGCGATGCGAGCGGCGGCCGGCGACGCTGTTGTCGCCGCACTCCGCACCTTGCCGGACCGACAGCGTGAAGCCCTCGTCCTTCGTTACTACGCGGGCCTGTCCGAAGCCGAGATAGCAGCGGCGATGAAGGTCAGCCGCGGAGCCGTGAAGAGCCATACGTCGCGCGGCATGGCAGCGCTGCGCAACCGGTTGGAGTCGTGGTCATGACCGAGAAGTGGACCCCCGAGGACGAGGAGCGCCTGCGCCGTGCCCTCCAGCAGGAGGCCGCAAAGGTCTACCCGTCCCCAGGCGGACTCGAGCGCATCCTAGAACGCTCCCGGCGATCCCGCTGGTCCGTAGAGTGGCGCAACCCGGCTTTGCTCGGCGTGGCCGTCGCCGCGGCCACCGCCATCGCGGCCATCGGAATCGGCAGCGCGGTACTGCGTGATCCGAGCGACAACGTCCTGGCGCCGGGTGAGGTTGCGACCACGTCGAGCCCGGTCGCTACCAGTGAACCTGCCTCGCCGTCGGCCGAGCCGACGCAGAACACGACCGATACGCCGATCACGTCCGAGCCGGCCACCGACGAACCGAGCCGGCCACCGGTGACCCAGGAACCCGAGCCGGGGTTCGCCGGCGCCGTACCGGTCTACTTCGTCAACGACACGCGCGCCGGACTCCGGCTGGCCCGCGAGTGGATTCCCGTCGACTCACCGCGCAACGCCGTCGAAGAGGCGGTCACCCGCATGATCGCCAGGCCGCCGGTGCCGCAGTACGACACCCTGTGGAATGCGGCCACCCAGGTCCGATCTGTGGAGGTGGGCGGCGGCGCCATCTACGTCGACCTCGGGTTGTCCGGGGCACCGATCATCCGTGGCGAGCCGGAAACCGCGATCCAGCAACTCGTCTACACCGCGACGGCCGCCGCCTCGTTGGTCGACCGCGACTTCGGCTCGCTGCCGGTCCGGATCCTCGTCGACGGCGAGCCGGTGGACGATCTCGGCGGCGTCGACGTCTCCGAGGTGCTCCGTCGGGCCGCGCCGCTGGACGTCCGGCAACTTGTCCAGCTCAACGAGCCCAGCCAGGGCGCCACGGTGCGTAGCCCGGTCCGGGTGAGCGGGGACGCGGCGGTCTTCGAAGCTACCCTCGTCTGGGAGCTGCGACAGGACGGGCGCGTGGTCGACAGCGGCTTCGACAACACCCGCGACGGGCAGCGGTTCTCCGAGTTCGAATTCGAGTTGGAGCTCGAGCCGGGCGAGTACAGCATCGTGATCACCGAGGACGACGCGTCGGACGGTGAGGGCGGCGAGCCGATGTCCGACGAGCGTACGTTCACCGTCGTCGAATAGGTCGGCGCTCGGCCGCTAACCCCAGCGAGCCGTCCGGGACAGCAGGACGCCGGCGGCGACGGCGCCCGCCGTGGACGTGCGCAGGACCGTCGGGCCGAGCCGGACGGCTAGCCCGCCCGCGGCGGTGAGCTGCGCGATCTCGTCGTCGGCGATTCCGCCTTCGGGTCCGACGACGAGCACGACATCGCCGTCCACCGGCACTGTCAGCTCGCCCAAGCCGCGAACGGCGCCCTCGTGCAGAACCAACGCCAGTCTCGTCGCCTCGACGTATTTCGCCACCGCTGCCGTTGTCGCGAGTTCGGCAACGTCGGGAAACCACGCCCGCCGGGACTGCTTGGCCGCTTCACGCGCGGTCGACCGCCACCGCCGCAGCGCCCTGGCGCCGCGCTCGCCCTTCCACTGCGTGATACACCGGCCGGCCGCCCACGGGACTATGACGTCGACGCCAACCTCGGTCATCAGCTCGACCGCGAGTTCGCCGCGGTCACCTTTCGGCAAGGCCTGAACTACTGTCACCCGCGGCGCGGGTGGCGGGACGTCCGACCGCGACCGCACCTCGCAGATGAGTTCGCGCTTGCCGGTGTCGACCACGACGCAGCGGGCCAAATGACCTGCCCCGTCGGTGAGCTCGATGAACTCTCCAGCGCGGATCCGCCGAACCACGGCCGCGTGGTGGCCCTCGTCACCGTCGAGTTCCAACCGGTCGCCGGCTCGCAGGCGCCGGCCGTCCATCCAGAACACCGGCAGGCTCATCCGAGGCGCCGCCTCTCGCACTCACTTCAGGGCGTCGCGGATGCGGGAGAAGATGTTGCCGTCTTTGGCCGCAATACCCAGCGGGTGCTCCTCACCGCGCAACGACGCCAGCTCGCGCAGCAGCTCCTCCTGCCGGGCGTCCAGCCTGGTCGGCGTGCGGACGTCCAGGTGCACGATCAGATCGCCCCTGCCCGTGCCGCGCAGCTTCGGGACCCCGCGAGCCACGAGCTTGATGGTCTCCCCGGGCTGGGCACCGGCGCGAACCTCGAGGTGCTCGGTGCTGTCCAGCGCCTCCAGCTCGATCGTCGTGCCGAGGGCCGCCGCCACCATCGGAATGGCCACCGAGCAGTGCAGGTCGTCACCCTGGCGGGTGAACACGGGGTGCGGCCGGACGAAGAGTTCGACGTACAGATCTCCTGGCGGGCCCCCACCTGGACCCACCTCACCCTGCCCGGACAGCTGGATGCGCGTCCCCGAGTCGACACCAGCCGGGATCTTGATGGTCAGCGTCCGACGGGTCCGCACGCGCCCGTCGCCCGAGCACTCCCCGCAGGGACGCGGGTTGATCGTCCCGAAGCCGTGGCACTGCGGGCACGGGCGGGTGGTCATCACCTGGCCGAGGAACGAGCGCTGCACCTGGCTGACCTCACCCTGGCCGCTGCACGTCGGGCAGGTGACCAGGCTCGCGCCGGGAGACGTCCCTGACCCCGCGCACGCGGAGCACACGACCGCGGTGTCGACCTGCAATTGCTTTGTCGCTCCGAACACGGCGTCGGACAGCTCGACGTCGAGCCGGACCAGGGCATCCTGGCCTCGCCGGACCCGGCTGCGCGGCCCGCGGGCACCGGCCCCGCCGAAGAACGCGTCCATGATGTCGGTGAACGAGAACCCGGCGCCGAATCCACCCCCGGCACCGCCACCGCTGGCCAGCGGGTCACCGCCGAGGTCGTAGATCTCCCGCTTCTGGGGGTCGATCAACACCTCGTAGGCGTTGGTGACCTCCTTGAACTTCTCCTGGGTCTCCGGATCGGGATTGATATCCGGGTGCAGTTGCCGGGCCAGCCGACGGTAGGCCTTCTTGATCTCGTCGCTGGTCGCGTCCTTGCTCACGCCGAGGACGTCGTAGTAGTTCGTCGTAGAGGGCACTCAGGCTTCCTAGCTGTTGGCCGCGAGAATCTGGCTGACGTATCGCGCAACGGCTCCGACCGACGCGATTGTTCCTGGGTAGTCCATCCGGGTCGGGCCGACTACCCCGAGCGTAGCCAGCGCACGGCCGCCGGGCCCGTACCCGGTCGTGACGACGGACGCGGCCGACAGCTCGTCGGGATTCTCGTGGCCGATCCGCACGGTGAGCGTAGATGGGCTGGTGGCCTCGCCGAGCAGCTTCAACAGCACGACGTGTTCCTCGAGCGCTTCGAGCAACGGGGCGAGTGCGGCGTCGAATTCGTGACCGAACCGGGTTATGTTCGCGGTGCCGGCCACCGCGATGCGCTCCTCGCGGCGCTCTACGAGCGAGTCGAGCAGCGTGGCCACGATCGCCGAAACGGTGACGCGATCCTCGGGTTCGAAGGCCGCGGGCAGTGACTCCACTGCCGAACTGACCGCGCTGAATTCCATACCTTGCACAGCGCCGCCGAGGCGAGCCCGAAGGTCGGCCACCAACTGCTCGTCGACATCGCCGGACAACTCGATGACGCGCTGCTCGACCCGGCCGGCATCGGTGATCACGACGAGCAGGATCCGTGCGGGCGACAACGGGACGAGCTCGACGTGACGGACCGTCGAGCGGGTGAGGGACGGGTACTGCACGACCGCCACCTGACGGGTCAGCTGGGCCAGCAACCGCACCGTGCGCGTCACGACGTCGTCGAGGTCGACCACACCGTGCAGGAAGCTGTGGATCGCCCGCCGTTCGGCCGGCGACAGCGGCTTGACCGTCGAGAGCCGGTCGACGAACAGCCGGTAGCCCTTGTCGGTGGGCACCCGTCCGGCGCTGGTGTGCGGCTGGGCGATCAGGCCTTCCTCCTCGAGCGCGGCCATGTCGTTGCGTATCGTCGCCGGTGACACCCCCAGCTGGTGTCGATCGGCTAGCGCCTTGGAACCGACGGGCTCCTGAGTTGCCACGTAGTCCTCGACGATGGCGCGCAGGACCTCGAGTTTGCGATCGTCGAGGGACATCTGGCGGGCCACCTCCTCTGGCACTCGACATCCTAGAGTGCCAATTCTACGGTCTTCGCGACCGACCATGCCATCTCCCGCTGCCAAGGGCCATACCTTGCGGCCCCGGCCTTGCCGCCGTGTCGCTACCCGCGCCGCCGCAGCGGCCTGGTTACGGTCTCCGAGTGTCCTTCCCCGACCGCTACGGCCGTGATGTCCTCGCCACCCCCCGCCGGCCGCCGCGCGGCCGTACCGTCGAGCAGGCGATCGAGTTAGGCCTGGTGGTCGAAGACGCGCAGTCCGGCTTCTGCGGCGCGGTCGTGGACTTCGACAAGCACGTCGTGACGCTCGAGGACCGGCATGGGCGGCGGCGCGGGTTCCCGCTGGGCGCCGGCTTCCAGCTGGACGGCCGTCCCGTGTCGCTAGTACGCCCGCGGGGGTCGTCGTCGCCGAGCCGGCCGGCGCGCACGGCCTCGGGGTCGATCCCCGTCACCGGCCGGCGAGCCCGGGTGGCCCAGGCCAGCCGCATCTACGTCGAGGGCAGACACGATGCCGAACTGGTCGAAAAGGTGTGGGGTGACGACCTGCGCGTCGAAGGTGTCGTCGTCGAGGAACTAGGTGGCGTCGATGACCTGGTACCGATCGTCCGGGAGTTCGAGCCAAGGCCCGGCCGCCGGTTGGGCGTGCTGCTGGACCACCTGGTGCCCGGATCGAAAGAAAGCCGGATCGCCGCGGAGGTCGCCGGTGCGCAGCACGTGATGGTCCTCGGCCATCCCTACGTCGACATCTGGCAGGCCGTCCGCCCGTCGGTGCTGGGCCTGGACGCCTGGCCCGACGTCCCGAAGGGACGGCCCTGGAAAGAAGGGGTCCTTCGGGCCGCCGGATGGCCGCTCGACACGGCGGCGGCGTGGCGTCGCATCCTCGGCTCGGTGCGCACGTACGCCGATCTCGAGCCCGCGCTGCTCGGCCGGGTCGAGGAGTTGATCGACTTCGTGACGGCACAGTGACGAGGACCACGCCGGCCGAGGAGCGGTTATGCGAAGATCAAGTGGTCGCGACACGCCCGGCCGATGTGCCTGCTTTCGGCGTGTCGTGACCACCTGATCTTGCTAGAACCCGCTGAACCCTTAACCGACCAAGTGGTGCACGACGGCGTCGGCGAGCAGCCGGCCGCGACGGGTGAGCACGAGCCGTCCCCCGGCATACCGGTCCGCGTCGACGAGCCCGTCGGCAAGGATCTCGGACGCCGCCGCTCGCCCGGCGTCGTCGAGTACCGCCGCGTCCAGCCCGTCGGCCAGCCGGATCTCTAGCAGAACCCGCTCGACGCGGCGCGTCTCGGCGTCCAGCACTTCGCGGGCGTGGGCGGGGCTCTCGCCGGAGGAGAGCCGCGCGGCCCAGGCGGCCGGGTGCTTGACGTTCCACCACCGGGTGCCCCCCACGTGGCTGTGCGCGCCCGGACCGATGCCCCACCAGTGCCCGCCGGTCCAGTACAGCTCGTTGTGCCGGCACCGGGCGGGGGCGGAGGTCGCCCAGTTCGACACCTCGTACCAGCTGAAGCCGGCCTCGGTCAACGTGTCGTCGGCGGACTCGTACTTGTCCGCGAGATCGTCGTCGTCCGGCGCCGGGAGCTCTCCGCGGCGGATCCGGGCCGCCAGGCGGGTGCCCTCCTCGACGATCAACGCGTAGGCGCTGACGTGGTCGGGGCCGGCGTCGATCGCGGCGGCGACGCTGGCCCGCCAGTCGTCCAGGGTCTCCCCCGGCGCGCCGTAAATCAGGTCGAGGTTTACGTGGTCGAATCCGGCTTTACGCGCCTCGGCCGTCGTCTCGGCCGGGCGCCCCGGGGTGTGGACGCGGTCGAGAACCGCCAGCACATGTGGACGGGCGCTCTGCATGCCCAGCGACACGCGGGTGAAGCCGGCGTCGAGCAACCCGTCGAACCACGCGGGACCAGCCGATTCGGGGTTCGCCTCGGTGGAGATCTCCACCTCGGGCGCGAGCCCGAACTCGTCGCGGACGGCCCTGATCACCCGACCGAGGTCGGCCGCCGGCAGCAGGCTCGGCGTCCCGCCACCGACGAAGATCGTAGACACGGGGACGTTCTTCGTACCGAGCACGCGGCGAGCGAGCCGGATTTCGGCGATGGCACCGTCTGCCCAGGACGCGCGGGACGCGCCCGGACCCGAACCCAGCTCTTCGGCGGTATAGGTGTTGAAATCGCAGTACCCGCACCGGGTGGTACAGAACGGCACGTGCAGGTAGATGCCGAATGGCCGGGTACCGAACTCGGCCAGGGCAGCAGGCGGCAACGCGCCGTCAGCCGGCGGTGGGGCGCCGTCGGGCAAGGTGGAGGGCACACGTCATTGTGCCTCAGCTGGGCCGCCCACCAGGTTCGTCGGTGCCGTACCACCCGCACGCGCCTGGTACGGCACCGAATGATCACGTTCAGCAGGTTCGTCGGTGCTCCAACAGGCGCACGCGCCTGGTACGGCACGGCTGCGCATGCTGAACGTGATCGAACGGCTAGGCGGACTCGTACATGGAGTCGAGGATGTTCATGTACTTCTGCTCGACCAGCTTGCGCTTGACCTTCATGCTCGGTGTCATGTCGCCGTCCTCGACGGTGAGGTCGTGCTGCAGGATCTCGAACTTCTTGATCGTCTCCCACCGCTCGAGGCGAGCGTTGAGCTCGTTGATGTAGCCCTGCACCATGTCGCGGACCTCCGGCAGCGCGACCAACTCCTCGTACGACTTGCCCGAGTGGTTGTGCTG
>Ga0299914_10000415_pt1 | contig 25479 bp, 23 predicted proteins | sample RVTome_10_FD_201361 | JGI IMG/M metagenome (GOLD analysis project Ga0299914, IMG submission 201361) | Soil microbial communities from uranium-contaminated site in the Upper Colorado River Basin, Wyoming, United States - RVT153D57 (version 2) ... | reverse complement strand
TAGTCGAACCGCTCCACGGCGCGCATCAACCCGACGTTGCCCTCCTGGATCAGATCGAGCAGGGCCATGCCCCGGCCGACATAACGGCGAGCCAACGCGACCACCAAGCGAAGATTGGACTGAACCAGCTGCTTCTGGGCGGCATCGCCCATGTCGATCTCGTGTCCGAGGAACGCCCGGTCATCATCGATGAGACCTTCCTCGACGAGTCGAGCCTGTGCCCGAACTCCCGCCTCCATCTGCATTGCCAGTTCGACTTCCTGCTGACTGGTGAGGAGCGGGTACCGGCCGATCTCGTTCAGATAGAGGCGAACAGGATCCGAGACGGAGATCTGGCCGACCTCGATGAACTCCTCGGTGACGCCCGGCCCTTCCTCGGTCAGTTTCATTCCCTGGGAGCGGAGCGCGTCGGCGACCTCCTCGAATGCCTCCCCGGACGCCTCGGCATCCTCCAGCTCCTGCTGGACTTCTGCCATCGTGAGAAAGCCACGATGCTTGCCCCGCTTGACCAGGGCGGCGACGACCTTGCTGAGTTCCTCGTTCACATCCGGGTGGAGGATCGCTTCTCCTGCTGTAAAGCTATCAAGCGGCGAGGGAGGTCGGAACGAGCCTGCGATTGCTCGTCCATGGAAGCCAGCTCACGCTGGAGTAGTGCGATCTCCCGATCGAGCCTCCGCTCGCGAACCCGACCCAACACCTCATCAGGGGGTGCGACCGGAGTGTTGTCCACCGCCAGTCTCGTAAGGAGTGAGCGGGCGACCGGATCGGCGACGCCCGAGAGGTCGAGGTGCCCAGATCGGTCAAGGCTCTGGATCGAGGCGAAGGCATGACGAAGGCGCTCGTCACTGAAATCGTCGACCATGAGCTGGTCGATCCTGACGGGGTCATCGAGGACGGTGCGAAGGGCCGCCGCTTCGACGCGATCGAGGGGGCGATCCGGGTCGGGGTAGAACTCCCGGGACACATCCTTGCCTTTCACCGCTTGGTGCACCACCTCGGGCGACACTTGAACGTGAAAGGCCAGCTGGCGGGCGTAGTCATCGAGCACATTCCTGTCGTGAACCTTCGCCAGATGGGCCGCCCCACCCTCTAGGGCTCGAGCCCGGCCTTCAGGCGTGCTCAGATCGTGGAGACTCATCTCATGCTCGATGCGGCGTTCCAAAAGTGGCCTCGCCTTCTGCACCGCCAATACCAGCTCGTCGGTGCGAGCCTGCTGGACCAAATCGGCGGGGTCGAGCCCGTCTGGCATTGCCGCCACCCGAAGATCGATATCGAGCCGGAACGGCGCTTCCAGCTCATCGCCCCGGAGTGCGGCCCTGGCGCCGGCCTCGTCGGAGTCGAAGGCCAGGACGATCCTGTCACTGAATCGTCGCAGCAGGTCGAAATGCCCGTCACCCAGAGCCGTTCCACAAGTGGCCACCGCAGTCTTGACTCCCGCCTGGTGCATGGCGATGACGTCGGTGTACCCCTCGACGATCACCGCCGGGTGGTCCTCGGATATCTCCCGCCGGGCCCGGTCCAGCCCGAAGAGGACCTGGGCCTTGTGATAGACCGCAGAGTCGGCCGAGTTGACGTACTTGGCGTCGGGGTTATTCGTCGCATTGCGATCGATCTCATCGATCTTCCGGCCACCGAACCCGACCGCGTCACCACGCAGATCGTGGATGGGGAACATGAGCCGGCCCCTGAACACATCGAACAGCCCGTGCCGGCCCCGCCGAGACAGACCGGCGTCGATCAGCACCCGGTCATCCAGCCCGCCTGCCCTCAGCTCCTTGGTCAAGGTGTCCCAGTCGGTGGCGGCGAACCCGAGCTTCCATTCGTCGATGATCCCGACGTCGTAACCCCGCTGGCGGAGATAGGCCCGGACAGGCCCGGCTTCCGAGGACTTCTTGAGACGATCGTGGTAGACGTCGATCGCCTTCTTGAGGGCCTCGACCGCCGCGCCCCGACGCCCCCGCTGACGGGCGTCGGCCGCGTCCCGGACCAAGGTGATGCCAGCGCGCCGGGCAAGGACCTCGAGGGCATCGGCAAAGTCGATTCCCTGTGTCTCCTGCACGAAGCTGAAAACGTCACCGCCCTTCCCACACCCGAAGCAGTGATAGAGCCCACGAGCTCGATCCACGGACATCGACGGGGTCTTCTCCTCGTGGAAAGGGCAGACCGCCATGAAGCTCCGGCCCGATCGCTTGACTTTGGTGACCTCGGAGATCAGGTCGACGAGGTCGGTGGATTCCCGAACCCGATCTATGTCACCTCGCTCTGCCATGGTCCGGCGATCATAAGTACGACCGGCGGTTGCTTCACGATGTGGCGACGAATTCGAAACGGATGAGGATGGCGTCAGCCGAGACGCTCGGCGAGGTAGTCGACCAGACGGTCCATCGAGACACGGTCCTGTTTCATCGAGTCCCGGTCCCTCACGGTGACTGCTTTGTCCTCCAGCGTCTCGAAGTCGACCGTGACCGCGTACGGGGTACCGATCTCATCTTGCCTCCGGTAGCGCCGCCCGATGGACTGGGTCACGTCCATCTCGACCATCCACCGTTGGCGAAGCTCGGTGGCGATTCGCTCGGCAGGCTCCACCAACTCCTCTTTCTTCGACAAGGGAAGGATGGCCGTCTTGTAGGGAGCGAGACGAGGATCGAGGCGAAGGACCGTCCTCGTCTCATCGTTCACCGTCTCCTCGTCATAGGCGTCGATGAGGAAGGCGAAGGTGGTCCGGGTCGCGCCGGCCGCCGGTTCGATGACATAGGGGAAGAACCGCTCATTCGTGTCGGGGTCGAAGTAGCGGAGATCCTCACCGGAGTGCTCGGAATGCTGCTTCAGGTCGTAGTCGGTGCGATTTGCGATCCCCTCGAGCTCGTCCCAGTCCCAGGGAAACCGATATTCGACGTCAACCGTCCCCGCCGAATAGTGGCTCAGCTCATCTTCGTCGTGGGGCCGAATGCGGAGATTGGCCTCGCTCATCCCCAAACCGAGATACCAGTTGAAGCGCTGCTCTTGCCAGTAGACGAACCACTCGTTCGCTTCCTCGGGCCGGACGAAATACTCCATCTCCATCTGTTCGAACTCGCGGGTGCGAAAGACGAACTGACCGGGCGTGATCTCGTTGCGGAACGACTTGCCGACCTGGGCGATCCCGAACGGGAGCTTCAAGCGATTGGTACGGCGGATGTTCTCGAAGTTGGTGAAGATCCCCTGAGCCGTCTCCGGCCTGAGGTAGATCAGGTTCTCCTCAGAGTCGACCGGCCCCATGTGAGTTCGGAACATGAGATGAAACGGCTTGGGCTCGGTGAAGGTCCCCGATTTCCCGCAGGTCGGGCAGGTGTTCGGGTCCTCGAGCTTGTCGAGACGATGCCTGGCGTTGCAGTTGCGACACTCGACGAGCGGATCGGTGAAGACCTCCTCGTGACCCGACGCCTGCCATACCTGACGTGCCTGGAGGATGGCCGAGTCGATACCGACCACGTCGTCCCGCAGTTGGACCATGTCCCGCCACCACTGGTCCTTGACGTTCCTCAGCAACTCCACGCCGAGCGGCCCGTAGTCGTAGGCGGAGCGGATTCCGCCATAGATCTCGGAGGCCTGAAAGACGAAGCCTCGCTTCTTGGCGAGATTGGAGATGGTCTCGAGGGTTGGTCGCGTCATACCGAGTTGGGAACGGTGGCCCGAACCGGCCGCTTAGTCAATCTGGGAGAAGTCCTCGGCGGCGCCGAAACGACGCTCCCGACCCTGGTAGTCGATCACTGCGTCCAACAAACCCTGCCGGTCGAAGTCGGGCCAGAGGATTCCGGGAAAATGGAACTCTGCGTAGGCCGCCTGCCAGAGGAGGAAGTTGGAGAGCCGATGCTCCCCCGACGATCGAATGATCAGGTCTACGTCGGGCATGTCCGGGATGTACAACGAGTCGGCCAGCGTCGTCTCGTCGATGTCCTCTACTGCAAGCGTCCCGGTCGCCACCCGAGAGGCGAGAGATCTCGTCGCGTCGACGATCTCGCGGCGGCTCCCATAGTTGAAGGCGAACACCAGGTTGAGACTCGTGTTGGCCGAGGTCATCTCGGCCGCCTCTGCCATGTGCTTGCGATTCCGATCCGGAATTCGGGGGTCGTCCATATCTCCGGCAAAGAGCATCCTGACACCCTGCGCGTGGAGGTCGTCCCGACGCCGGGTGAGAAGGTCCTCGTTGAACCACATGAGGAACTCGACCTCCTCATCCGAGCGCGACCAGTTCTCGGTGGAGAAGGTGTAGGCGGTCAGCCACTCGATGCCGATCTCCAGCGCGCCTTCCACCGTGTCGAACAACGCCGCCTCCCCGGCGGCGTGTCCTGCGGTTCGGGGGAGGCCGCGCGCATTGGCCCATCGCCCGTTGCCGTCGAGGATCAGCCCGACGTGCCTCGGGATTCGCTCCGGGTCGACTCCGGAGACATCCAGGCTCACTCCATCACCGCCAGCGAGGTGAGCTTGCGGTCGAGGTGGTATTCGACGAAACGGCGGGCGATGCCCATCGCCTCCCCGGCGAGGCTCACGTCTGTCTCGGGCATTTGCCCGAACTCGGCCCCGGCGAGGGCGGCCAGGTAGACCGTCACTCCGTCGCGGAGTCGAACCGCTCCCTCGGTTCGGCACAGGTCACAGATGGCCCCTCCGCCGCCGAACGAGAAGCGGTGCAGGTCATCGACCCGGCCACACGAGGCGCAGACGAGAAGCGAAGGCGCCACCCCCACCACATCGGCCAGCTTCAAGAGATAGCTGGTGATGAGATCGGCGCCGATCTGACCGGCTTCGAGGGCGCGGAGACCCCGGTGGAGAAGGAGGAAGAGCCGCATCGAAGACTCCTGTTCCTGGGCCACGGCATCAGCTGCCTCCACCATGGTGCCGGCCGCCACCACCGCATCGAGCCTCGCCCGGAGACGAGGGAAGGGCTCGATCACCGCCACCTGGGTGATGGTGTCGAGGTTTCGACCCTCGTATAGGACCAGATCGACGTGGGTGAACGGCTCCAGACGCCCGCCGAACCGGCTCTTCGTCTTGCGGATCCCCTTGGCCACGGTGCGGATCTTGCCGTGGTTGGGGCTGAGCAGCACCACCACCCGATCCGCCTCCCCAAAGGGGTAGCTGCGGAGGACGATTCCCTGATCGTGACGGATGGCCATAAGCCAGATCAGGCTAGAAGCATGATCTGGCGTACCTGGTACTTGGTACTCGGTACCAAGTACCAGGTCATGGGGCCAGCGATAAGCTGACCCCATGACCCTTGTTCCAAACCAAGAGATCGAGGCCTTCGTCGAGGCCCACCCCGGCTGGGGCAAGGTGGGTGACGGCATCGCCCGCACCTATGAGTTGGCCGATTTCAACGAGTCGATGGGTCTGGTGACACGGGTCGCGTTGGCCGCCGAGAAAGCCGACCACCATCCCGACATCGACATCCGCTGGAACAAGGTCACCCTGACCCTCTCCACGCATTCCGAGGGCGGGGTAACCGCCAAAGATCTGAATCTGGCCGACCTCTGCGACGGTCTCGTCCGGAGCTGACCTCAGTCGAAACCCAGCCGATCCAAGAGCTGGGGCTTGCGCTGCCAGTCGGGCTCGACTTTCACCTGCAGGGCCAGATTTACGCGGTTCCCCAGCAAGGACTCGAGGTCGTGCCGTGCCTCGGTCCCGGCTTCCTTGAGCAGCGAGCCACCCTTTCCGATCACGATCCCCTTCTGGCTCTTGCGTTCGACGATGACGTCCGCGGCGATATCGATGAGCCCGTCCTCGCGTTGCTCCAGGTCCTCGACCACCACTACCAGGGAGTGCGGTAGCTCTTCACGGAGCCGGTCGAGGAATTTCTCACGGACGATTTCGCCGATCACGAGGCTCTCCGGCTGGTCCGTGGTCACTCCGGGCGGGTAGTAGACCGGGCCTTCGGGCAGCCGGGATACGACCTCCGTCACGAGCTCGGGGACACCCGAGCCGTCGATAGCCGAGACCGGCACATAGGAGGCGAAGTCCCACTCCCCCGCCCTGGTCAACTGCTCCACGACCTGACCCCGGCGGCCGATGTCGACCTTGCTCACGACGACGATCACCTCGGCTGCGGCTTCGCCGAGACGCTCGGCGACTAGCCGATCACCGGGCCCCACAGCCTGCGTCGCATCGATCAGGAACACGACGACGTCGGCCTCGGCGAGTGTGCCATAAACCATCGAGTTCAGCCTGGTCCCGAGCTCGTTGCGCGGCTTGTGCAACCCCGGAGTGTCGACCAGGACGATCTGATACTCGGGGTCCTCGGCGGGGCTGTTGACGATGCCCCGGATGGCATTACGGGTGGTCTGCGGCCGTGACGAGGTGATTGCGACCTTTGACCCAACCATCGCGTTCACGAGGGTGGACTTCCCAACGTTGGGGCGTCCCACGACGGGCACGAACCCCGACCTCATTCGGCGTCCACAGCCTCCGACAGCGAAACTGATACGTCCGCCACCCGCCTGCCCTGCATCCGGGCGACGGTGAGTGTGAGCGGGCCAAACGAGAACTGCTCGCCCTCGTCCGGGACCCGCTCGGCCAGTCCCATGACCAGACCGGCCACGGTGTCCCAGTCCTCATCGGGCAGGTCGACGCCGGCCAGACGGGCCAGCTCGTCTACAGGAAGACGACCGTCGATGTCCCAGCCTCCGTCCCCACGAACTGAGATGAACGTCTCCTCTTCGTCGGTCTCGTCGGCTATCTCTCCAACCAATTCCTCCAGCAGGTCCTCGATGGTGACGAGCCCGGCCACCTCGCCGTACTCGTCCACGACGATCATCTGGTGCTGGTGATTGCCCTGCATCTCGCCGAGCAACACCGACGCCAGCTTGGTCTCCGGCACGAACTCGACGGGTCGCATCACCTCCGCAACGGATGCCGGGCGACGGCCCTCCCCAAAGAGTGGCAACAAGTCCTTGACCATGACCATGCCCACGACGTCGCCATTGCTGGTCACCGGGATCCTCGAAAAGCCCTCCTCGGTGGTGACCGAGATCAGCTCGTCCACGGACGCCGTCACCGGCACCGTCACCATGTCCGGACGAGGGGTCATCACCTCACGCACCACCGTGTCGCCGAACTCGAGAACTGAATCGATCATCTCCCGTTCCTGCTCGGTGACCGTTTCCGGCTCAGGCTCCATTTCGCCTTCGTCATCGCCGTTCGTCTCGGTGATCAGATCGGATGCCCAGCCGCCAAGGCCCACGGCCGTACGGAGCAACTTCGCCGACCTGTAGGCGATCGAACGCGGTTTGCGCCTGCCCAGTTGCCGGGGGGCCAGATCGCCGAGGAGAAATACGATCAAAAAGACAACGACGGCGTATGTGATGGCGGTGCCCAGGGTCTCTCCAGCAGCGACCAGGGCGGTTCCCGCAACAGCGGCCACGACCAGCAACGCCGAGCCAACCATTGCCACCGCCGGCGTTATCCCATCGCGCTCCTCGAGGAGTTCGGCCACCGTGCCGGCACCGCGAACACCGTCGGCCGCGTCACGCAGGGCATCGGCACGGGGAACGCGGCTGATAGCCGACCCCGCTGCGCGCAATAAGGCGGCGAGAGCCATCGCGGCCACAGCCACGACCAGGATCGCTACGTTCACCTTCGCTCCACGCCAACCATGGACAACAACTCGGCTTCCCGACGCTCCATCAACTCGGCATCGCCGTCTTCGATGTGGTCGTACCCAAGGAGGTGCAGAATGCCATGGGCGACCATGAGCGCCATCTCGTCATCGAAGCCAACCTCGGTCTCGCCCGCCTGTCGTCTCACATAAGCCGGGGCGACGATCACGTCGCCGATGACGAGTGGAGGGCCGGCAGGGTCGTGATCGGGCACAAAGCCCGGAGTCAGCTCCTCGACCGGGAAAGCGAGGACATCGGTAGGACCGGAGCGATCGAGGAAACGCTCGTTGTAGGAAGCCATCTCGTCGTCGCTGACGAGCAGCACGGTCACCTCGGTCTCGTCCGGGAATCCCTCTTCAGTCAACGCCAATTCGGCGACATGACGCAACTGGAGCAGATCGACCGGCTCATTCTGTTCGTCGGCCAGGAAGACGCTCACTGGCCGGGGCCAGGTTTTCGACTGGGAGGGTCGTCCATCAGGTTCCGGGGAAGTTGGGATACGCGATTCGCTGATGGTAATGACCGACCAGCGAGTCGAGGAAAGCCGAGCGGATCAGCGTCATCTCGGACAGGGTCAGCGGCGACTCAGAGAGCTGGCCGTCGTTCAGCTTCTCGTCGATTACCCGGTCCACCACCTTCTCGATGGCCTCAGGGATGGGCTCCTCGGTCTGGAAGTTGGCCCGACACGCCGCCTCCAGTGAGTCGGACAACATGACGATGGCGGTCTCGGCCGTCCGGGGCTTGTGACCGATGTGCCGGAAGTCGTTGGGGTCGACGCGGTCGCCTTCTTGCGCCCTAGCTTTCTCGTAGAAGAAGCGCATGATCCCGTCGCCGTGGTGGCTGACGATTCCCATGGCGACGTCTGAGGGGATCTTGAATTGACGGGCGAGGACGATCCCATCGCTGACGTGTCTGCGGATGACCTCGGCCGATTCCAGCGGCGTCAGGAAGTCGTGTGGATTCTGAATGCCGAATTGGTTCTCAATGAACATGGTGGGGTTCTCGGTCTTGCCCAGGTCGTGGTAGTACGCCATTGCTCGAGCCAGGAGGGCGTTGGCGCCGATAGCCCGGGCGGCAGCATGCGCCAGCGTCCCCACCATCAGCGAGTGGTTGAAGGTCCCGAACGCCTTCTCCTGGAGCAACTGGAGTGCCTCGTGGTTGCGGTCGGTCAGATCGAGGAGGCTGAGACTGGTGGTGATGTCGAAGGCCGATTCGAAGAACTGAAGGGCTGCCAGACCCACGAGTGACGCGATCGCCGAGATGCCGAACGCCCAGGCCATCGAAATGCCCACCACCTCCCACACGACGTCATCGGGCCCGACGTGGAAGAAAGACGATGTGGCTCCCGCGACGACAGCAGCGCTTAGGGCAGAGAACACGACGGCGGTCCGAAAGCCACCGCGGCTGGTCACCGAACTGACGAAGGGAATAGGGGCCAAGGTGGCGAGGGTGGCATAGACGGCGACGCCGGTGTCCTGGGTCCCAACCGCGGCGATGACGCCGACGGCCAACGCCATGAGCACGGCGATGCGTGAGTCGAAGAGCACGGTCGTCATGAATCCGAATGCCACCGCCGGTAGGACGTACCAACTCGACTCAGGCTGGAAGATGACGGTCGCCCGTACCGCACCTGCGGCGAGCACGATAAGGATGCCGAGAAGGGCCACCATGCGTGGCCGGGCCCAGAACTCGGCCCGGAATCGCGAGAGATACAGGCCGAGAAGCCCGACCAACACACCGAGAACGGCGAGCAGACCGCCATCCGCCTCGGCCTGGGATGCCGCCGAGGTGGTGGCAGCGATGGCGTCGATATGGTGCTGTGTGACCGGAACTCCTCGGGCGACGATCACCTGATCGGCGACATATCCGACTGTGACATCGGGAACGGCGTCCGCTGCCTCGGCCCTGGCCTCGTCGGTCGCCGCCTCATCGACCAGGTAGTTGGCCTGGAGGAATGTCGCCACGATCTCACCGGCGGCGTCACTGGCCGCAGCATCGGGACCAGGGGGATTGGTGTCCAGAAAGACAACCTGAGGTGGATTCGAGCGGAGACGCTGTTGTGCCGTCGGCAATTGGTCGGGAGAGATCCTCAGGCCGAACTCCTGGAAGAGCCGATCGACCGCGGCCTGTCGGATCAACGGGAAATGCGGATCCTCGCGCAGTGCGGCCCTGATCACGTCGTCACTGGCGGCGGCGGCCAGCGTCGCTATCGCATCGCTGGCTACGGTATGGGTAGCCGTAACCCGCGCGATGACCTCTTCGATGGGGCGAAGGTTCACTTGCAGCGGGATCGGCTCGGCAATGCAGGTATCGCCAGATTCGCATTCCACCAACTGCTGGTAATTGGGGCTGCCGACGACGTAGCCCTCCGGGATCTGGGCATCCGCCGGGTCGATACGCATCAGGGCGGCACCGGCAGGGACCTCGGCCGACCAGGCGCCGTTGGCATCGGTCATCACCTCGAAGGTCTCTTCGCCCACCTGGATCATCACTGCTATCCGCTCGGCCCCGGTATCCACTCGTGCTCCCTCCGCCTCCGGGTCGAGCACGCCGTCAGACTCCACGTCGAGGAAAACCGAGCCGGTCAGGAGCGCGGGCTCGGGAGCCTCGGTGGTCTCGGTCGTCTCCTCGGCGGCCGTGGTAGGCGGGGCCTCCGTGGCCGCGGGGGCGGGCGGATCTACCTGCTCACCGATCACCAATCCCTGCACATCGTCGAACACCGCCGTCACTTTCTCATTCACAGTGCTCTCGATCTGCTCGTTGATCTGCTCGATCGGGTCGACCGCGTCCCTCGCCTCCTGCTTCAAACGCTCGGTCTCCGCTACGTCGATCACAGAATTGGGGCGCTGGGCCCGGTAGTCACGTGGCGCCGGAGCGCCCACCACTAGAGCCGGATCAGCGGATGGTGCACCCAGAGAAAGGACTCCCCATGCGGCAACCACGGTCGCTACGAAGATGGCGATGCGGACCAGAGTCGGTCGCGGCATCAGTTCGCCTTGCTCTCGAACCTGGCGTATGCCTCGACGATCGAGGCGACGATGCGATGTCGGACCACGTCCCGGGCAGTCAGCTCGACGAATGAGACGCCGGGGATGTCGCTCAGGATCTCGCGCACGACTCTGAGACCCGAGCGCCGGTTGTCCGGGAGATCGGTCTGGGTCATGTCCCCGGTGATGATCATCTTGGAGTTGAACCCGAGCCGGGTCAGGAACATCTTCATCTGCTCCGGGGTCGTGTTCTGAGCTTCGTCGAGGATGACACAAGCGTCGTTGAGAGTCCTTCCTCGCATATAAGCGAGCGGGGCTATCTCGATGGTTCCCTTCTCGACCAGAGCTGCCGTCTCCTCGGGGCCGAGCATGTCCCACAGGGCGTCGTATAGAGGCCGCAGGTAGGGATCGACCTTGGCGGCGAGGTCTCCCGGCAGAAATCCGAGCCTCTCCCCCGCCTCCACTGCGGGACGGGTCAGGATGATTCGACGAACCGACCCACTGACCAGGCTGTCCACTGCAGCGGCCATCGCCAAGTAGGTCTTTCCGGTGCCGGCGGGCCCGATGCCAAAGGTCAGTGTGTTCTCCCTGATGGCCTCCATGTACCTCTGCTGGCCGTGGGTCTTGGGGCGGATAATCCGCCCTCGCCCCACCGGGATCCCATCAGAGAGCACCCCAGAAGGACTGGGCACGTCTTCGATGACCATCTTCACCACTTCGTCCACCCGGGCCGAGTCGAGGGCATGGCCCTCCTGAACGAGGATGAGCAACTCCTCGAGCACCGTTCGGGCTCGCTCGACCTCGGTGTCCGGGCCTTTCAGGGCCACCTCGTCCCCGCGCGCGATGAATCGCACCCCCGGGAAATGGGATTCGACCTGGCGGAGGTGCCTGTCGGCCTCCCCCAGGAGATCCAGCATCAAATGGTGGCTGGGGACGCGTAAACGCGAGTCGATAGATTCGGTGGGTTGCTCAGTGGGCACAGGAGATGACGCCCTCTCTGTGGCGTCGCGCCCATTGTAGAGGGCGCCCGGTGCTGATTCAGAACATTCAGTCGGGTCCGGAGACGGATTCCACGGTCGAGTCCAGCAGCGAAGCAATCACTGCCTTGTCCGAGTCGCGGACCTCGTCGGGACGGCCCTCACGGCGTAGGAAGTGGATTGCCGCGAGGTAGCGATCGATCAAATCGCCGTCTTTGGACTCGGCTGCCCTGTCCAGATCGATCAGCGCGCCACGCTCAGACTGGTCGACGGGCAAGAGGTCAGCGGCAGGCACCGCGTATATCTCGGCGAGCCGCACCAAACGCTGAACACTCAGCGCGCGCTCCCCACGCTCATATGCGCCTACCACGGAGGCCTTGAACTCGCCGCCGGTGTACGACTCGAGCTCTCCCAATGACCAACCACGCTGGCGGCGGGCGGCACGCAAACGCAAGCCCAGGGTGGCGCTGAATCTATCGACCAAGGGTCTCCTCCCGTGAGCCCGTGGGCGAGATGTTAGATGTTCCACTCGAGGATTCATAGGATCCGAGCTGCGGCCACCAGAGCGGCCGTTTCGACCCTGAGCACAGTGTCGCCGAGATCCCATCGCATCGCGTCCTCAGGGACCTCCTCAGGGTCCCACCCGCCCTCAGGCCCGATGACCACTGTCCGCGCGAGAGGCGTCTCCCGTCTTCCTCCAAGATCGCACACCACGAAGGGTGGGCTCAGATCTGCGAAGGTTGTCAGACGGTCCGACGTCTTCATGAGCCACGCCCCCCGGGACTGCTCCAGACCCGAGACCGCCCAAGAGTGGAGCTTCGCCCCATTGGGCGGGCGGCCCTGTCGGTGCCTCGTATCGAGGAATAGCAATTCGGCTACTCCCATCTCGGACAACTTCTCGACCATGAAACGGGCCCGATCCCGATTGTCGGGCGGGGCAACCACCACGATCAAGTTGGAAGGGGCAGGAACCCGGTTTTCGTCGTCCCTCACCAGCCGACTGCTCGCATATCGCCCTTGACCCCAGGATCCAGCTCCGTCGGTGTAGGTCGCCGGCTCCCCGTCTCGTACTCGCAACACCTTCTCGAGATGGTGTTTCTGCTCCGCTGACAACTCGAGATGTTCCCCAGTCCACGGGCCCGGGACCAGAAGATGTGGGACGTGACCCATCGACCGATGGATCAGCCGGCCGAGGCGGGCCGGTCCGTCCTCTCACCCCGCAGCTCCGCCCATCGCCGGAGAGCTTCTTCCTCGTCGCTGGTGAGATCACTGGGAACGGTGACAGAGACGACTACGTGGAGGTCGCCCCTGGTCCGCCGGCCGAGATGGGTGACGCCCAGGCCTGCCATCCGGAAGACGGTCCCGGGCTGAGTTCCCGCAGGGATCTCGAGATCGCTCTCACCGCCCTCTATCAATGGGATGGTGAGCCTCGTCCCGAGCGTCGCTTCAGCGATGCCGATCGACACAGGGTGGACCAGGTCGGCGTCGTGACGCTCGAACCTCGGGTCGGGCATGACCATGACCTCGACGTAGAGGTCGCCGGGCGGACCGTAACGGCCACCCGATTGGCCACGACCGGAGATGCGGAGTCGAGTCCCTGAGGACACACCGGCCGGCACTTCGACCGTCATCGTCCGCTCCCCGTCCACGGCGCCCACACCGGAGCACGCCGGACACGGGCTTGTCACCAGCACCCCATCGCCATGACAACTGGGGCAGGTGGCAACCGTCATCATCGTCCCGAAGAGGGATCGTCGCGCCACCCGAACCGAGCCTGCACCGCCGCACTCGGGACATGTCGTCTGACCGTGACCCTCCTCAGCCCCGGTGCCGGAACACACCTCGCATGTGTTCTTGGTTCCGAAGGTGACTTCGGCGTCGGTGCCAAACGCGGCACCCAGCAGGTCGACCTCGACCCGCACCAAGACGTCGCTTCCCCTGGTCGGACGGCCCCGGGCCGCGCCACCAAACATCGAGTTGTCGCCGAACACGGATCGCAGGAGGTCGTCGAACCCGCCGAAGCCGGCGAACAAGTCGGAGAGATCGATCGTGTCCCCTCTGTCGTATCGACGCCTCCGATCCGGGTCCGACAAGACCTCGTAAGCCTCTGCTGCCTCGCGAAATTGGGCCTCGGAGACCGGATCGTCCGGATTCGCATCGGGATGCGTAGCGCGAGCGATCAGCCTGAAGGCCCTCTTGATCTCTTCGCTGGTGGCGTCCCTACTCACGCCGAGAATGTCGTAGTAGTTCTTGGCCATGGGTCAGTCTGGTTCGGAGCTGATCCGGTCCTCCAACTCGCGGGAGACCTCTTCGACGGCCGAGATCGCTCGCTTGTAGTTCATGCGCATCGGCCCGATGACACCAACCGACCCACCGCTGGCACCCGCCTCGTAGCTCTTGGACACGACCGCGAGGTCGACATCGTGCAGCGGAAGCTCGGCGCCGATCTGGATCGACGTCCCCGAGGCGACCGCGAGGATCTTCATGACCTCGGCTTCGCGAGCGAGAACCTCGAGGATTCGCTGCACCGCGCTCAGGTCCTCCCACACGGATGTCAGCCGCTGAGTCCCCCCGATGAAGATCTCGGTGCCCGCAGCCGCAGCCAGATGAAGCCCGTCGTTCATGGTGAGCACCGCTTCACGGGTCCGCTCGTCGAGTCGGCCGAGCACCTCTTCGCTGATCATCGGAGTAGCCGCGAGGTCGGACCCGACGACGGCGGCCCTCACCACCCGGTGGGCTTCCTCCAGCTCAGTTGCGGTGATGGGCACACGGACCCTGGCCCGCTGCTGGAGGACTCGACCCCCGTCGGTGACGACGATGAGAAGCATCTGGTCGGCTGTGACCTGGACGCTATGCAAGTCACGGACCCGATCGCCGCGGAGAGCCGGCGCCACGACGACTGCGGGAAGATCGGTCACTTCTGCCAGGAGATCGGAGGTCTCCTTGAGAAGCTTGGAGAGCTCGAGGTGGACCTCGCCGAAGAAGGAATTGATCTTCGCCTGTGCCGTGGAGCGAAGCCGTCCCGGGCCGAGATGATCGACGTAATAGCGGTACGCGGCAGCGGTGGGGATCCTGCCGGCGGAGGTGTGGGGCTGGATGACGAACCCCTCCGACTCGAGCGCGGCCAGGTCGTTCCTCACGGTCGCACTCGACACCGAAAGACGGGCCCGGTCGACGATGGCACGAGAGCTGACCGGCTCTCCCGAGCGTATGTGTTCCTCGACCAAGGCGCGAAGGATCTCGGATCTGCGATCTTCAAGCATCTCGACTAGAGGTTATCCGTGTTGAGCGATTCCACCCACCCTTGGGGTGGCGCGAGATCGAGCACCTGACGGTGCACCTCGTCGGCCAGCAACGGTCGTCGGACCACCAGTCTCCCGTCGGCGACCTCGATGATCCCCTCCCTGAGCAACATCTGCCCTCCGCTCGTCTGGAGCAGGGATTCGACCCCGGGGCCGGGACCGACTCCGGCGGATCGTCGCAGGCCGACGAACAACCGGTCGATCTCGACATCCCAACCCTCGATCGGGTCGGTACCGGCGATCGGCCTCGTCCCGACCTCGATCCGCTCCATGTAGGCCTCGAGCCGGCGCACGTTGTGACTCCGTACCCCGCCCAGGAAGCGGTGGGCCCCGTTCCCGTAGGCCTCGTATTCTCCTTGGGCCCACACCACGAGGTTGTACCTGCATTGCCGACCGGGGCGGGACCAGTTGGACACCTCATATCTGTCCAAGCCGGCCAATGGGAGGATCATCTCGGCCAGCTCGTAACGGTCGGCCTGGGTGTCGGGATCGGGGGCTTCGGCCCCGGCCTTCACCTCGCGATGAAGCGGCGTGCCCGGCTCGACAGTCAGGGCATAGCAAGAGACATGGTCGGGTCGGAGGTCCACCGCTCGTTGCAGCGACGCAGCCCACGAATCTCCCGTTTCCACCGGTGTCCCGAAGATCAGATCGAGCGAGACGTTGCCGAAACCCGCCCGGCGTGCGTTGTCGATCGATCTGTCGATATCCTCCGCTCGATGACGCCGGCCCAACCTGGCCAGGACATCGTCATCGAAGCTCTGTGCCCCGAATGACACCCGATTGAATCCGTCCGAGAGCAGCTCCTCCGCTCGCTCCTCGCCGAAGTCCTCCGGGTTGGCCTCGAGGGAGATCTCGGCGGCAGGTGCTATTCCATGACGGGCGCGGAGGGCGTCGAGAACCCGACCGAGGAGATACGGGCGGACGTGGCTCGGGGTACCCCCACCGAAGTAGACCGCCTCGAGCTCGCGCCGGCGACCCGACATGCGGATCTCGGCGACGACCGCGTCGACGTAGCGCTCGATCCGATCGTCCGCGCCCGCGACGACTGCGAAGTCACAATAGGGGCAGATGGCCGAGCAAAACGGGATATGAACGTAGGCGGCGCTCATTGCGGCGTGGATGTCCACCTCGAGAGGCTTCATGTCTTCATGTGTCGTCGTCGACGCGGAGGGCTGCCACGAATGCCTCTTGGGGCACCTCCACCGAGCCCACCATCTTCATCCGCTTCTTGCCTTCCTTCTGCTTGGTTAGCAGCTTCTTCTTGCGGGTGACGTCTCCGCCGTAGCACTTGGCTATCACGTCTTTCCGTTTGGCCTTCACCGTCTCCCGGCTGATGATCTTGCCCCCGATCGCCGCCTGGATCGGCACATCGAACATCTGGCGTGGGATGAGCGCCCGGAGTCGCTCGGTCATGGTCTTGCCGTAGTCGGCGGCCTTGTCCCGATGGAGGACCGCAGAAAACGCATCGACTGGTTGTCCATTGAGGAGGATGTCGACCCTGACCAGGTCGGCCGTCCTGTAGTCGGCCGGCTCGTAGTCGAGCGAGGCGTAGCCCTTGGTCCTCGACTTGAGCAGGTCGAAGAAATCGAAGACGATCTCGGCGAGGGGTATCTGGTAGTCGAGCTCGACACGCTCCGGGCTCAGATAACTCATGTTTCCCACCTCACCCCGCTTGGTTGTCACCAGCTCCATGATCGGGCCCACGTATTCACTGGGGGTGAGGATCATCGCCCGGACATACGGCTCGGAGACCCTGACCCTGCTCCCGGGGTCGGGCAGGTCCTGGGGCGACTTGATCTCCTTGACGCTGCCGTCGGGCAGGGTCACCCGGTAGGCGACCGACGGGGCGGTGGCGACGAGATCCAGGTCGTACTCCCGCTCCAACCGCTCGCGCACGATCTCCATGTGGAGCAGGCCGAGGAAGCCGACCCGGAACCCGAATCCCAGGGCCCGACTCGTCTCTGCCTCCCACATCAGCGACCCGTCGTTCAGGCGGAGCTTCTCCAACGCCTCCCTCAACCGCTCGAAATCGTCGCCATCGGTGGGGAAGAGGCCGGAGAAGACCATCGGCTTTGGCTCGGCGTATCCGGGCAACGGCTCACGGGCCGGGCTGGCGGAGTCGGTCAAGGTATCCCCGACCTTGATCCGATCGATCTCCTTGACCCCGGTGATCAGGTAGCCCACCTCCCCCGCCTCCAGGACGTTGAGCGGCTTGGCCGCAGGGGTGAGGATCCCGACCTCTGCTGTATCGTGAGTTTCACCGGTAGCGATGAACTTCAGCCGAAATCCCGAGCGAAGCCGACCATCGACGACGCGGACGTAACAGACAACGCCCCGGTAGGCGTCGTAGTAAGAGTCGAAGACGAGGGCGCGCAACGGTCCATCGGGGTCGCCCGCCGGTGGCGGCACCTGCTCGACGAGACGCTCCAGGAGCTCCTCGACCCCTTCTCCGGTCTTGGCCGAGATCCTGACGATGTCGTCGGGGGACCCGCCGATCACATTGCTGATCTCGGCGGCGACCCGGTCGGGGTCTGCGGCGACCAGATCGATCTTGTTGATGGCGGGAATGACCTCGAGACCAGCGTCCACCGCCAGATAGGCGTTGGCCAGCGTCTGCGCCTGAACGCCCTGGGCGGCATCCACAAGCAGCAGGGCACCTTCGCACGCAGCTAGCGAGCGTGATACCTCGTAGGAGAAGTCGACATGCCCCGGAGTGTCGATCAGGTTGAGGATGTAGTCCTGGCCGTCACCGGCGCGATAGTCAAGCCGGACGGTCTGTGCCTTGATGGTGATCCCCCGCTCCCGTTCCAGATCCATGGTGTCGAGCACCTGTTCACGCATGTCTCGCTCGCTGACGGCGCCGGTCAACTCCAGGAGGCGATCGGCCAGGGTCGACTTGCCGTGGTCGATATGGGCGATGATGGAGAAGTTGCGAATGCGCGATTGATTGGTCACGGGTAACCGGGAAGAAGCGGCATTGTACCTTGGAATATGGGCCTGCTACTGTGCGGTCTCCGGCGCACAGACCCGACCCCTGAGTGCCGATTCCCGACCGGACGAGAGTCTTTCAACATGGCCAACATCAAGTCACAGATCAAGCGGAACCGCCAGAACGAAAACCAGCGGATGCGCAACAAGTCGATCAACTCCAACCTGAAGACGAGTGTCAAGAAGGTGGAGTCGGCTGCCGCAGCCGGCGAGCCGACCGATGAGTTGCTGCGTCAGGCACAGGCGAAGATCGACACCGCCGTGTCCAAGGGGGTCCTCCACAAGAAGGCCGCCGCCCGCAAGAAGTCCCGCCTCGCCAAGCGCGTCGGGATTAGTACCTAGCACTCAGTACGTGAGCCCTCCGCAGGAGGGGTTCACCCGTACCACCGGCATAACGCCACGGTCAGCCGCTCCAAAGTCACCCGATGCACCTCTTCGGGCTGTGACTTGATCACCCGATCTGCCCTGACCAGGGCCTCCTGAGCCCGCCGCAGCGACGACTCCCTCACCCGTCCCCGCTGGGACCAGAACCGGACCGGGCCTCTGTCGCTCGCCGTGGCACCGATCCATTGGCGAAACGTCGGCTCATCCGGAGCCGCGGCAGCAAGCGCCCTCTTCTTGAGATCCGATTCCACCGCCGCCAGGAACACCAGAGGATGCCCGTGGACGAGGAAGTCGGAAAGACGTCGCAGCGCCTCCCCCACCTCACCTTTCGACATGGCGTCGGTGATCAGGAACGTCGGCTCGTCGGGGCGGTTCTTGAACCGGTCCAGCACGACCTCCTTGGTGATCTTGCCGCTGGTCTGCTCCAGCTGGTCGAGCGCCTGGCCCATGGCTGCCGTGTCCGAGCCGAATTTCTGCAGTAGCGCCTTTTCCGCACCTTTCTCGAAGGTCAGGCTCCGATCCCGGACTTCGGCGTCGAGCCACTGCATCGCCTGGCGCTCCCACATCTTCCGCACCGTCTGGGCGTTGCCCAGGCTCTTTACCAGAGCGGACAGCGACCTCGGCACCGCGCCGGCGGCCAGGATCACGACCTCGATCGCGGTCAGGTCGGCAGTCTTGATCAGCTCCTCGAGCACCGCACTCTCCGATGCCTGCAGATTTTGCGCGTCTACGAGCTGCAGACCCTGCGGCTCGCCGAAGAGCGAGCCAGACTGCAGCAGCGGAATGACGGGTTCCAACTCGGTGCGCAAGGCACCGTCTCCTTCCTCCCCCGCGCCCCGGCCCGGTACGTCGATCCTGAGCACCTGACCCCGCTCCAACCCGGCTCGCGAGAACTGCTGCGCCGCCCCATCGAGCATCTGCTCGCGCTCGCCGGGCCCCGCGTTCGACGCGGCCGAGATGAGAAGCAACGCCATGGCCTGACGGTAATCAGACCCACCGACACGTTTGACCTCCAGGGCTACCCGGCGCGGTCGAACAGACGGGCCAGATCGCAGGCGACGGCGACATCGTGCACCCGGATGATGTCTGCTTCGTGCTCCAGGGCGAGCGAGATGTAGGCCAAGACACGATGGAAGTCCCGCTTTCGCGGGATTGGTATCAGGACCGGCTTGCCCAGAGCCCGAAGCTGCTCGGAGTCGGCGATGACCTGGAGTTGCATCCGGGTATATGCCTCGTAGTCGCCTCGATAGTTGAGGGCGATCCCAGGGTCGAGGATGACGTTTTCGATCCCCATCTCGGCCAGATCAGAGAGGAGGGCCCGAAAGACGTCCGCAGTCCGATTGGCCTTGTCATCTCTTATCTCGATCTCCCGGACATTGTGGGGGTTGTCTCCCTCCACGTACACGGCCACCGCGGCCACTCCGGCCTGGGCGACGATTTGGCGCATTTCCGGGTCGGTGAGACCCCCAGTGTCGTTGACGATGACCGCCCCGGCGCCGACCGCGGCGCCGGCCACGTCCGGCTTCCACGTGTCGATCGCCACCAGGTGTCCCTCCGCGACGAGGGCTTCGATCACCGGGACCACCCTCGCGATCTCGTCCGTCGCCTCGATAGTCGGATTGTCGAGATGCGACGACTGCCCGCCGAGGTCGATCATCCTGGCGCCCCAAGATCGGTAACGATCGGCCATCAGGAGTACCTCATCGACTGAGCGTGCGACGGTGTGGACGTTCTTCGAGTCAGGCGAGACGTTGATCACTCCCATCACATACGTGATCTCTCCCAACGGGAGCTGCGTCACTCCGAGATCCAGCACGATCCCAGTCTCCCATCCTCAACCGAGAGGCACGATGACATCACCGTCCAGATCCGTCCGCAAGACAGTCGCGCCGCTCTCTTCGAGCTCGGTGATGACCCAAGGGACGGGATGGCCGAAGTCGTTCGTTCCCACCGAGATCACCGCGATCTCAGCGCCCACCCCTTCCAGCCAGTCCGGGTCCGAGGTCCCGGCGCCATGATGCGGCACCTTCAAGACATCGGCCCTCAGGTGCCCCAGGTCGGCCTGGGCGTAGGTCTCGATGTCACCGGCCAGCAGCATGGACTTCTCCGGGCCAGTCACCGTGAGCACGATCGATTGATCGTTGGATGAGGCGTACTGACGGAACGGGCCGTCCACGGCGAGAGTCAGGGCCCCGAGGCGATACACTTCCCCAACCGGCGGCTCCACGACCGGAACCCCTGACTTCGAAAGTGTTCCGACAAGCTCGGACGACACGGCTGTCTCATGGGGGTGGACGCGCGCCCAGACCTCGCCGATCGGGATTCTGCCCGCTAGGGCCGTGAGCCCGAGTGCGTGATCAGCATGGGCGTGGGTCAGCACCACCAGGTTCAGCCCGTTCACGCGGTACTGGGCGAGATTCTCGATCAGGATGACGGGATCGGGGCCACCGTCGACGAGAGCAAGGTTCCCCCGACCGCCCGAGATCAGGATGGCATCACCCTGACCCACGTCGAGGACCACCGCTCCCGCATCGGGCAGGGACGATACGGGAGCCAACACCAGAGCTGTGACGCCGGCAGCACCGAGGAGCACCAGAACACCCCTCAGCTTCGGTTGGAAGAGGTGCATCACCCCGGCAGCGAGCACGATCCCCAGCCCCAACCAGCCGACCTGGGGCAGAGCAGAGGCGGATCGAGCGATCCCGAGGACTATGTCTGCAAGCGCCGCCCCCAGGTCGGACAGGGGCGCCGGGCCCATGACACCCAACACACCGAGAACGGTGGAGGAAGCGACCAGCGGAGCCGCGAGCAGGTTGGCCAGCGGGGAGAGAAGCGGGACCAACCCGAAATGAATCATGAGCAGTGGAGCGACGGCTACCTGTGCACCGATACTCACGGCAAGGGCTCGAGCCACCCTCCCGCCGGTGGAGGGCCACCTGGTGCCGACGATGACCCCCGCCGTCGCTGCAAGCGAGAGTTGGAAACCCACACTCCGGACGAGTGCGGGGTCGACGAGCAGGAGGGCAACCACGGCGGCGGCTACCACCTGCCAGGTCTCCATCACCACCCCGACGAGACGCCCGCCCAAGACCAGGCCGGCCATGGCAGAGGCACGAAGGACAGAGGGCTCGAACCGCGTCGCAGCAGCGAACACCGGCAGGCCGAGCAGGCCCAGGACCGCCCTCCGCTTGGGCCCGATCCCCAGCGGGCCGGCCACGATATAGAGCAGACCCAGGAAGACAGCCACGTTCGACCCGCTCACCGCAGTGAAATGCGAGAGACCCGCACGCCTCATGGCCGACTGATCGACTTCATCCACTCCGCTCGTGTCCCCCACCATGAATCCGGCGAGAAGCGCGTGCCCGCCCTCCAATGGGCTGAGGCGGTCGATCACCCGGTCACGCATGGCATTCCCCAGAGCGAGGAGCGGCGAGCCAGGCCCCGACACGACCCGAAAGGTGGCGACATCCAGCGTGCCCCGATGAGGGCGGCCCCCGATTTCCCCTGCGCCGCCGACGACAGCTCCATCGATCCATACGACATCGCCGCGGGACGCGTCCGCGCTCGAAGGTAGATCGGCGAGGATCGGACCCGAACTCAGATCGACGAGGGCGAAAGGTCCATACGGACCGTTGTTGATGTCGCCGGCCATCACCCCCTCCGTCTCGATACGTCCCCGGGGCAGTGGGTCGAGAGGAGCGGTCACGATCGCCGAGTGGATGGCGGTGACCGCCACGATCAGAGCCGTCACGAGCCGACCTCTCGCCGACATCCAGAGAACGGGGATGGACGCCAGGACGAGACCCCAGCCCGGCGAAAATCCGGCCCAAGCAGCGAGGATCACCCAGGTTGCGCATTCAATCCAGGGTCGGGAGACAGCCGGAGGAAAGGCTGGGTGGGTGGAGATCAGGGCACGGATATCGAGTCCCTCATCGCAGCCAACTTGGCCTCGCCGATGCCTGGCACCTCGAGGAGGTCCTCCACTGTGTCGAACGGCCCATTGGCCTCCCGGTGGGCAACGATTCGCTCGGCCAGCACAGGGCCGACGCCGGGTAGGTCCTCCAACACCGACGCATCGGCCTGGTTGAGGGCGATCAAGCCGTCGTCCCCCACTCCTTCCCCGGTCGCGGTCATCGATTCCCCGGGCCCGGGGATCTGCAGGTGGTCCCCTTCTACCAGCGGCCGGGCCAGGTTGACCTCGTCGAGCAATGCCCCCTCCAGGGCGCCGCCGGCAGCGGCGACCGCGTCGGCGACGATTGCCCCTTCGACCATCTCGACGACGCCCGGAGTCGCCACCCACCCGGAGACGTACACGGGGAAGACGGCGACGCCCGCCGACGCCGCTACCGACGTCGAGGGTGCCGATTCAACCGTGGACGGGCCCCCCAGGGCACCGAGCCCGGCCCCGACAAGGATGGCGGCAGCGACCAAGCCCAGCGCCATCGCCTGTGTCCGACCCATACCGACCCCACCAAGCTCTCCTCCGTCTACATACCAAGCATGGGCCGGTGAGTGAAGAAGGTCGTTCGATAGTCTCGCCCTCGTGCTCGACATCAGGCCATATCTGGTCGCGCCAGGAGAAGAGGCGAACCTGGCAGGTCGCGACCCCGACTCAAAGCAAGGCTTCGACGGCGGGAAGGTCGAGGGCAAGGCGGAGCTGAAGCCGATGACCGCGAAGCTGGCCGAATTACAGACTCGGCTTTGGGCCGAATCGAAACAGAAGCTGCTGGTCGTGCTCCAGGCGATGGACACCGGAGGCAAGGACGGGACGGTCCGGAGTGTGTTCGAGGGCGTCAACCCCCAGGGAGTGCGGGTCTGGGGCTTCGGCGTTCCCACTGAATGGGAGCTGGCCCACGACTATCTCTGGCGTATCCATCAGCGAACACCCGAGAATGGCGGGATAACCATCTTCAATCGATCGCACTACGAAGACGTCCTCGTGGTGCGGGTCAAGGGCCTCGCCCCCGCGGAACGGTGGCGGAATCGTTATCGCCACATCGTCGAATTCGAACGGCTCCTGGTCGACGAGGGAACCACAGTGGTCAAGCTGTTTCTCCATATCTCCAAGGACGAGCAGAAGAAGCGACTCGAGGCCCGTCTCCAGGAACCAGACAAGCGTTGGAAGTTCAACGTCAGTGACCTGGAGGATCGCAAGCTGTGGGGTGACTATGCCCTTGCATACGAAGAGGCTCTCACCCGGACCTCGAGCGAGCATGCCCCGTGGTACGTGGTCCCCGCCAACCGGAAGTGGTACCGAGACCTGGTCGTCGCCAGCATCTTGATCCAGGGTCTCGAAGAGATGGATCCTCAGTACCCGCCCGAGCCCGACCTGGATGGTGTGGTGGTCGAATAGGGCGTGCCGTCACTCGAGGAGTCGGGCTGCGACCCGCGCCTCGACCTCGAGTGGTATCGCCAGATAAGCGGCACGGTGGCCGAGGCCCTTCCATCGCCCGCCGACATAGGCGGACAGATATCTCCAGAGGAAGCGGATGACACCCAGCTCACCCCACTGACGCACATGGACCAGCTCGTGGACCAGGAGCAGGCCTGCTAGATGCTGGGTGGCCGCCATTAAATCCGGGTCGAGGAAGATCGTCTTGCCCAAGGTCATGCCGCTTATGTCTCGACCCCACAGACGACGCATGAGACCGGGCGCAGATCGGACCCGAACGGACTCCGGATCGACTGGATGGATGAGGAGACGCACCCGGACAGAGTCGATCCCGCCAGCCCGAAGGATCTGGCCCGCGTTCACTCCACAACGAAGTTGATGACGCTGGGTGGACGGGCGATGACCTTGCGCACCACAGCGCCGTTGATCCAGCCCTTCACCTTGTCGAGTTCGAGGGCCACCCGCTCCGCCTCTTCTGCCGTGATGTCCGCCGGGACATCGACCCTGTCACGAACCTTTCCGTTTACCTGGACCACCATCGTCACTGTGGACTCAGCCACCAGGGACTCGTCCCACTCCGGCCATGGTTCCTTGGCCAACATCGATCCCATCCCCCGCATCTCCCACAGCTCATGGGCGACGTGAGGCGCAGCGGGTGCCAGCATCAGAATCATGACCCGGTAGGCCTCATCGAATGTCTTCTCCACGGGCGATCGGCCCAGGTACTCCTGAAAGACGTTGGCCAGGGACATCAATGAGGAGACCGTCGTGTTGAAATGAAAACGATTGATGTCTTCGGTGACACGCTTGAGGACACGATGGGTCTCCGCCATCAACACAGCGTCGTCGTCGTTCGGGTCCCGTTCCACAAAGGCATGGGCAGTGGTGCCCATCTTCCAAACCCGGTCGAGGAATCGCTTCGTGCCCGGGACGCCGCTGTCGTTCCAGACTGCATCGTCGGTGGGCGGCCCCACGAACAACTCGAACAGACGCAGGGCGTCGGCGCCGTATTCCTGGTAATAGCGGTCGGGCGGCACGACATTTCCCTTGGACTTGGACATCTTCGCCCCGTCCTTCACGAGCATGCCCTGGGTGAACATCCTCATGAACGGTTCGGTGACCGGGCTCAGCCCGATGTCGAAGAGGAACTTGGTGACGAAGCGGGCGTAGAGGAGGTGGAGGATCGCATGCTCGATCCCACCGATGTACTGGTCGAGGGGCATCCAGTAATCGGCCTTGGCGCGATCGAAGATGGCGTCGTCGTTGTGGGGGTCGGTATACCTGAAGTAGTACCAGGACGAGTCGACGAAGGTGTCCATCGTGTCGGTCTCGCGAATTGCAACACCTCCGCATCGGGGACATGTGGTGGCGACCCAATCTTCGACCGCCGCGAGCGGAGAACGGCCCTTGGGGGCATAGTCCTCCACCTCGGGGAGGGTCACCGGGAGTCGATCGCGTGGAACGGGGACCAAACCACATTCGGGGCATTCCACCATCGGGATCGGGCACCCCCAGTAGCGCTGTCTCGAGATCAGCCAGTCGCGGAGGCGGTATTGGATGGCCCCCTCGCCGATCCCCTCCTCTTCCAGCCAGGCGATGATCCGTTCTTTGGCCCCGTCTCGGTCGAGACCGTCGAGGAATTCCGAATTGATCGTCGGCCCATCCCCGAGGTATGCCTCGCCCTCCCAGTCCGGACCGGCATCGACCGTGCGGACGATGTCCAGCTCGTATTTGACTGCGAAATCCCAGTCCCTCTGATCCTGACCTGGGACAGCCATGATCGCCCCGGTGCCATAACCCATCAACACATAATCGGCGATG
>Ga0299914_10000414_pt1 | contig 25499 bp, 29 predicted proteins | sample RVTome_10_FD_201361 | JGI IMG/M metagenome (GOLD analysis project Ga0299914, IMG submission 201361) | Soil microbial communities from uranium-contaminated site in the Upper Colorado River Basin, Wyoming, United States - RVT153D57 (version 2) ... | reverse complement strand
GAGGGCACGCGCGCGGTGCCGGTCGAGGTCCAGGCGCTGACGACCGGGACGGGACAGCCCGCGCCCCGGCGTATGACGACGGGCTACCCTGCACGGCGGCTGGCCATGCTCCTCGCCGTGCTCGACCGCCGGGGCGGGGTCTCGCTCGAGCGGCGGGAAGTGTTCGTGAACGTGGTGAACGGGTTCCGGGTCACCGATCCGGGGGCGGACGCGGGCGTCCTCGCCGCGCTCGTGTCGGCCGAGCTCGACCGCGTCCTCCCCGCCACGGCCGCGTTCCTCGGCGAGGCAGGGCTCTCGGGCGAGCTGCGCGGGGTCGGGGAGCGCGGAACGCGGCTCCGGGAGCTGGCCCGGATCGGTCTCCGCGACGTGATACTTCCGGAGGCGGCCGGGCCGGAGGGCCGCGGTGCGGAGGGGCCGGCCGGGCTCGCCCTCCACCCCGTATCGAGCGTCCGCGCCCTCATCGGCTGGGTCCGCCGGCACGGAGCGCCCGTGTCGTCCCGGGAGACCGGCGGAGCGTGAGCGGCGGCATGCCGGTCGGGGAGGCCGGCCGGGTGTGAGCGGCCGCGTGACGGCCGTCCTCGTGGCGGCCGGACGGGGGGAGCGTCTTGGGTCTTCGACCCCGAAGCAGTTCCTCGACCTCGGGGGGCTGCCGGTCCTCGAGTGGTCGATACGCCGATTCCACGCCCACCCTTCCGTGGATCACGTGGTCGCGGTGGTCCCGCAGGAGGCGGCGGAACGTCCCCCGCGCTGGCTCGCGGTCGCCGCACGCGAGCGGGGCGTCGCCCTGGTCGCGGGAGGACGCACCCGGGCCGAATCGGTCCTCCGCGGCGTCGCCCGCGCCCCGGACGCCGCAGAGGTGCTTCTCATCCACGACGGCGTGCGGCCGTTCGCGGGCCCCGAGCTCATCGACCGGGTCGCCCGGCCGGCGGTCTCGACCCCGGTGATCCCGGTCCTCCCGGTACACGACACGATCAAGCGGATCGACGCCCACGGTCGCGTGGTGGAGACGGTGGATCGGGCATGCCTGCGCCGGGCGCAGACTCCGCAGGGGTTCCCGGCCGCGCTTCTGCGGGAGCTCCACGCCAGGCGGGAGGCGGCGGCCGGGATCACCGACGACGCGCTCCTCTGCGAACGCGAGGGAAGCACGGTGACGACGGTCGAGGGCGATCCGCTGAACCTGAAGCTCACCGGCCCCGACGATCTCGCGTACGCCCGCTGGCTCGTTGACAGCGGCGTGATCCGCCCGCCCACGTGGCGATGAGCGCGGCCGGGGTGCGGTGGGTCGGGGTGGACGAGGCCGCCCGCGTGATCGCGGAGGGCGGGCTCGTGGCGCACCCGACCTCCACGGTGTACGGGATCGGGGGGCGCCCGACGCCCGCGCTCGATCGCGAGATCGCGCGTCTCAAGGGCCGGGACGAGCCACATCCGCTGATCCGTGTGGCCGGAAGCGTGGGCGCGATCCGTTCCGAAGCCGCCGGTGGCTGGTCGCCGGAGGCGGAAGCCCTCGCCGGACGATTCTGGCCGGGACCGCTCACGCTCGTGCTGCGTCTCGGCGGCGCGGAAGGGGCCGATGGCGTCGCCGTCCGGGTCGACTCCCACCCGGTCCTGGGCGCGCTCCTCGAGCGCGCCGGTGGCTGGATGACGTCGACGAGCCTCAACGCGCACGGGGCCCCGCCGGCCAGGACGGCGGACGAGGCGGCGGCCACGCTGGCGGGCTTCGGTCCGGCGCGGGTCCCGCTGGTGCTGCTCGATGGTGGCGCGCTCGAGGACTCGCCACCGTCCACGATCGTGTCGCTCGTGGGCGAGCGGCCCGAGATCCTGCGCGTGGGGGCCGTGCCGGCCGAGGCGGTGGAGCGCGTGCTCCGCGGCGTGCGGGAGGAATAGACGCCCGTCGATGAACGCGCGTGCGACCCGCTTCGCAACGAGGCTCCGGGGAGGACGATGAACCTGTTGTTCGTGTGCACGGGAAACACCTGCCGGAGCCCGCTCGCGGAGGCGATCGCCCGGGCGGAAGCGGCGCGGCGCGGGCTCGAGCACGTCGACTGCCGCTCCGCGGGCACTTCGGCCTTCCCGGGACACCCGGCATCGTCCCTGGGGGCCGTGGCCGCCGCGGAGCGTGGGATCGACCTGAGCGCGCACCGGTCGCGGCCGCTCGATCCCGAGCTCGTGGCCTGGGCGGACGCGATCCTGGTGATGGCCCGCTGGCACGGCGAGGCGGTGCGGGCGGAGGTGCCCGACGCGCCGGTCGACCTCCTCACCCGATACCTGCCCGTGGATCACGACCAGCACGATCGGGACGTTCCGGATCCGATCGGCGGAGACCTCGAGACGTACGCGCACACGTTCGACGTCCTCGCCGCCGCGATCACGGGGCTGTTCGACTCGTGGGACGCGTCGGACGACGAGGGGAGGTCGGGAGCGTGAGGGGCCGGAGCCGGGTGGGGGACGGCCGTGCGTGAGTTCCGGCTCATCGGGCGGCCGGTGGCGCACTCGGTCTCGCCGGCCATGCACCGGGCCGCGTTTCGCCACTGGGGCGTGGAGGCGTCGTACGAGCCCCTCGACGTGGCCCCGGACGACCTCGACGCGGTCGTGGTGCGCGTGGCGGCCGGGGGCGGCGGCAACGTCACGCTCCCGTACAAGGCCCGCGTCGCCGGGCTGATCGAGCGTCCGGGCGCCGCGGTCCGCGCCACCGGCGCCTGCAACTGCTTCTGGTCGGCCCCCGGCGAGGGGCTGCGCGGGGAGAACACGGACGTGGGCGGCTTCGTCGCAGCGTGCGCGGAGCTCGACCTCCCCCTCGCCGGCGCCCGCGTGCTTCTGCTGGGCGCCGGCGGGGCCGCCCGGGCGGTCCTCCATGCGCTCGAGCGGGAAGGGGCCGAGCGGGTCTGGCTCTGGAACCGCACGCGCCTCCGCGCCGAGGCGCTCGCCGCCCGGGTGGCGGTACCGGTTCAGGTCTGCGCCGGGCCGCCCGCCGATCTCGGTGTGGATCTCGTCGTGAACGCGACACGTCTGGGTCTGGATTCCGCCGATCCGCCCCCGCTCGCCCTGGACCGGGTCGAGACGGGCGCGGCCCTCGACCTGGTGTACGGTCCGGAGCGGACCGCGTGGATCCGGCACGCCGAGGCGCATGGCATCCGGTGCGCGGACGGGCTCGGGATGCTCGTCCACCAGGCCGCGCTCTCGCTCGCCTGGTGGTTCCCGGAGCGCGAGCCGCCCGTCGAGGTCATGCGACGGGCCGGGCAGGCCGCCCTCGGGCGCCCGCGCGCATGACGGGCGGGCTCTCCCGTCGCGCACGCCGTCGCGCCCGGGCCATCTTCGATACGCTTCTGCCCACGGCGTGCGTGGGGTGCGGGCGGGGCGTCCCGCCGGACGCCGCGCCGCTGTGTGGACCCTGCGCCGCGCGACTCCCGCGCCTTCCGCGACCCCGGTGCGGGCGCTGCGCCGAGCCGCTCGGCCGGCTCCCGCGCGGCGCCCCGTTCCGGCGCTGCGGGACGTGCGAGGAGTGGCCCGCGGCCCTCGAAGCGGCGGAGTCGCCGTTCGCCTTCCTGGGTGGGGCCGCGGCGGTCGTGCGCGCGCTCAAGTACGGGCGTTGGACGTCGCTCGCCCCCGCGATGGCCCGCGAGATGGCGCCCCCGGCCCGGGCTCTGCTCGATCGCGTGGGGTCCGATCGGGGCCGGGTCGCCGTCGTGCCGGTCCCGCTCGCCCCCTCCCGTCTCCGCGAGCGTGGGTTCAACCAGGCCGAGCTCCTCGCCGCGCCGCTGGCCGAGCGGCTCGGGGCCCGGCTCGTCCCCATCCTCGCGCGCGGGCCCGGCGGGCGCCGGCAGGCCGCGCTCGGACGCCGCGCCCGCAGGGCGAACATCGCCGGCCGCTTCGTCGCGCGCCGGCCGCCTCCGGACCGGCTCGCGCACGCGCTCCTCGTCGATGACGTGCTCACGACCGGAGCCACGGCGCTCTCCTGCGCCGTGGCGCTCGTCGAGGCTGGTTTCGAGCGCGTCGCCCTGATTACTTTTGCCCGCACGCCGCGGCCCCTCGTGGAGGTCTGACCGACGGCGGCGGCAGCTCGTCCTGCCGGACGCCGGGCGTCCGGCACCCTACCGAATCCAGTGGACGTCAGGTGAAGACATGAGCGCGAGAATAGCGATCAACGGTTTCGGGCGGATCGGACGCAACATCCTCCGGGCCGCGGTGCAGTCCTCGGGCGACCGGCTCGATTTCGTCGCGGTCAACGACCTGACGGATGCCGGGACGCTCGCCCACCTGTTCCGATACGACTCCGTACACGGCCGCTTCCCGGGCGACGTCCGGGTCGACGGCCGCGACCTCGTGATCCGCGACGAGCGTGTCACGGTGCTTTCGGAGCGCGATCCGGCGGCCCTGCCGTGGGCCGACATGGGCGTCGACATCGTGATCGAGTCCACCGGGATCTTCCGCGCCCGCGATCAGGCCGCGAAGCACCTCGAGGCCGGGGCGAAGAAGGTCATCATCAGCGCGCCGGCGAAGGAGCCCGACGTCACGCTCGTGCTCGGCGTCAACGCCGACGACTACGATCCCGACCGCCACGACGTCATCTCGAACGCGAGCTGCACGACGAACTGCATCGCGCCGGTGGTGAAGGTCCTGCTGGACGCGTTCGGGTTCGAGCGCGGTCTCATGACGACCGTCCACAGCTACACGAACGACCAGCGGCTGCTCGACCTCCAGCACAAGGACCTGCGGCGCGCGCGCGCCGCGGCCATGTCGATCATCCCGACCACGACGGGCGCCGCCAAGGCGGTCGGGCTCGTCCTGCCGGCGGTGCAGGGGAAGCTCGACGGCATGGCGATGCGCGTGCCGACGCCGGACGTGTCGATCGTCGACCTCGTCGCGAACCTGTCGCGCGAGACCACGGTCGAGGAGGTGAACGAGACGTTCCGGCGCGCGGCCGAAGGGCCGCTGGACGGCGTGCTCGAGTACACCGAGGAGCCTCTCGTCTCGGTCGACTTCACCGGCAACCCGGCCAGCTCCGTCATCGACGCGCAGTTGACCTCCGTCATCGGCGGGAGCCTCGTCAAGGTGATCTCCTGGTACGACAACGAGTGGGGCTACTCGAACCGCTGCGTCGACCTCGCCCGCTACATCGCCGAGCGTCTGCCCGCGGCTTCCACCGCCTGAGCGGGTGCGCATGAAGAAGTCGCTCGGTGACCTCCCGGCCGAGGCGCTGGCCGGGAAGCGCGCCCTCGTGCGGGTGGACTACAACGTCCCCCTCGAGGATGGTCGCGTCGCCGACGCCACCCGGATCGAGGCGTCGCTCCCCACCCTCCGCTGGCTGCTCGAGCGCGACGCGCGCCCCGTGCTCCTGTCGCACCTCGGGCGGCCGCGCGGACAGCCGGACCCGGAGTTCTCGCTCGCGCCCGTCGCCGCGGCGCTCGACGGACTCATCGACGCGGACGTCCGCTTCATCCCCGAGTGCGATGGGGAGCGGGCGCTCGCCGGCAGCAGGGAGTTGGCGGAGGGCGCGATCCTCGTGCTCGAGAACACGCGCTTCGTGCCCGGCGAGACTTCCAACAATGCGGCGGTGGCCCGGGGATTCGCGGCGCTCGGCGACTTGTTCGTGAGCGACGCGTTCGGGAGCCTCCACCGGGCCCACGCGTCGACGGTGGGCGTGACCGCGTATCTGCGCCCGGCCGTGGCGGGACTCCTCGTCGAGCGCGAGCTCGAGGCGCTCGGGTCGCTGCGCGAGAGCCCCGGGCGGCCGTTCATCGTCGCCTTCGGGGGTGCGAAGATCTCCGACAAGATCGAGCTGCTCGATGCATTCATCGAGCGCGCGGACCGGCTCCTCGTCGGCGGGGCGATGGCCAACACGTTCTTCGCCGCGCAGGGGCTCGAGACCGGCCGCTCGCTGGTCGAGACGGAGGCGATCGACGATGCCCGGGAGATCCTCGATCGAGCCGGGGAAATGCTCCGGCTGCCCCGGGATCTCCTGGTGACGGCCGACTCGCGGGACCCGGACTCCGAGATCCGTGAGGTCCCCGCCGATTCGATCCCCGCGGACATGGCCGCGCTCGACATCGGGTCGGGCACGCGCGAGGACTTCGCGGCCGCGATCGAGGGCGCCGGGGCGTTCTTCTGGAACGGGCCCATGGGACGCTTCGAGGACCGGCGCTTCGCCGCGGGCACGTTCGGGCTGGCCGAGGCCGCGGCGCGGGCCACGGCCGCCGGCGCGTTCACGGTCATCGGTGGCGGCGATTCCGCGGCCGCCGTGCGAGCCGCGGACCTCTACGACGCCGTGTCGCACGTCTCGACCGGCGGAGGCGCTTCGCTCGAGTTCCTCGCGCACGGCACGCTGCCCGGAATCGAAGCTCTCGACGACCGCTGATCCCGCGGAACGCGCCCGGAGCGTCCGGACCCACCCGACCGAAGGAGGACTCGCGTGACCGACCCCCGCGCGCCGCTGTTCGCGGCCAACTGGAAGATGCACAAGGGACCCGTCGATACGGTCGCGTTCGTGGAGGAGTTCGTCCGCGCCTACGCGCCCCGCGCGGATGCGACGGTGGTGTTCTTCCCGCCGTCGCTCAGCCTTCAGGCGTTCGCCGGGGCCGCGGCGGATCGCCCGGACCTCGAGCTCGGTGTCCAGGACGTCCACCCCGAGACCGAGGGTGCCCACACCGGCGCGATCTCGGCCCCCATGGTCGCCCAGACGGGTGCCACCTGGGGGTTGGCGGGCCACTCCGAACGCCGTCGGGAGTTCGGCGACGACGATGCGGTCGTGGGTCGCAAGCTCGCGCGTCTGCTCGAGGCCTCCCTCCGCCCCATCCTCTGCGTGGGCGAGACGCTCGAGGAGCGCGAGGCGGGCGAGCTCCGCCCGGTGCTCGCGCGTCAGGTCGGCGTGGCGCTCGATGCCCTCGACGAACGCGACCGCGAGCGGCTCGTGTACGCCTACGAGCCGGTGTGGGCGATCGGCACCGGCCGCACCGCGAGCCATTCCGACGCCTCGGAAGCGCACGCGATCGTGCGCGAGGCGATCGCCCGGGGGACCGGGAGCGGCCGCGCGGACGCGGCGCTCGTCCTCTACGGAGGGAGCGTGAAGCCGGCGAACATCGCCGAGCTGCTCGCGGCCGACGGAGTCGACGGCGTGCTGGTCGGGGGAGCGAGCCTCGATCCGGAGAGCTTCGCGGCGATCTGCTCGGCGGGGCGCGGCTGAGGTCGCCTCGATCCTCCCGTCCGGGAGGCCGGAGCCCGCGCGGCGGGTTTGCCGAACCGCGGGATCCGGCCTAGCTTGACGGGCCTCCGCCGGTTCCGGCGGACGGGTGCGGGATCGACCGGCGCTCCCTTCGGGCGCCCTTTTTTTTAACGAGCGAGCGCACGATGTATCCGTTTCTCATAGCCGTGATCGCCCTGCTGGCCGTGCTGCTGGTGGTGATCATCCTCATCCAGTCGGGCAAGGGAGGCGGGCTCGCGGCCTCGTTCGGGGGTGCATCGTCCTCCACCGACTCGTTCATGGGCGGACGTCAGGCCGCCACCGCGCTCACCAAGATGACCTGGATTGGGGGCGGTCTCTTCCTGTTCCTCGCGCTGGTCCTCGCGGTCCTGTCCGCGAGGCCCTCCGCGGCCCCGGAGTCGATCCTGCGTCAGGGTCCCGCGGGCCAGAACGCGTTGCCCGAGGCGCCGCCCTCGCTGCTCGAGCAGCCCCCCGCCGCCGACTCCGCCCCCGCCGACACGGGCGCCGCGGGCGCGACAGAGGGCGCTCCTCCGACGTCCGGAGATACGACCGGAGGCTGACCGCGCTCCCGGCGGGCGATCCCCGCCCGGTCGTCACGCGCCCCGGACGGCGGGTGGCGGGGGGCCCGGCACGAAGGTCTCGTCCGGGAGGTCGAGGAAATCCAGGTACTTCCCGCGCTCGCGCTGCTCCTCCAGCCACGCGTCGAACCCCGACGGCTCGAGGCCCCGCGACGCCTCGCGCTCGGTCGCCGTTCGCACGGCCAGCCAGTTCGCGTACTCGTTCTTCGCGTGCTCCGCGTGTCCGCGCACCCAGCGCCACTCGATCCGGTGCCGGGCGGCCGCCCGGACCAGCCTCTTCCACAGCTCCAGGTTCTCGATCGGGCCGCCCTTCCGTTTCCAGCCGCGGCGCGCCCAGCCGTACACCCACTCGCTGATCCCCCTGACCAGGTACTGGCTGTCGCTCGTGAACACGATGTCGCACGGACGCCGGAGCGCCTCGAGGGGCAGGATGGCCGAGACGATCGCCATCCGGTTGTTGGTCGTGTCCGGATCGAAGTGACGAAAGTCGCGCCGGTGCCAGCCGCGCCGCTCGTCGAAACGCTCGACGAGCCCGGCGGCCCCGCCGGGGTTCGCGCGGCGCTCGAACTGGTTGCCCAGACACGACTCGTCCGCGAAGATGTGAACCACCGGCTCGTCGCCTCGCGCGGTACGATCCGTTGTGGGGGGTGCGCTCACCGGGACTCCCTGCCCCGCCGGTTCCACGGCCCGCCACGAGGGCGGGCTCGACGGCCCCATTCGACAGGACGCATGACGAACACGCAAGAACGGCCCGGAGTCCTTCTGCTCGAGGACGGCCGCGAGTTCGGGGGCACCTATCTCGGCCCGGACGAGGGCGCGACCGGCGAGGCGGTATTCACGACCGTCATGACCGGCTACCAGGAAGTCCTCACCGACCCCTCCTTCGCCGCGCAGATCGTGGTGATGACCGCGCCGATGCAGGGCGTGTACGGGGTCCGGGGGGGCGACGAGCAGTCACGGCGCCCATGGGTGTCCGGTTTCGTCGTGCGGCACCTGTCCCGGGCCATGGGCTCGGGTCCGTCGGACGGCGTCCTGCCGGGCTATCTGGAGCGCCACGCGGTCCCCACCCTCGTGGACGTCGACACCCGGGCCGTGACGCGGCACATCCGGGAGGCGGGGGCCATGCGCGCGGTGCTCGTCCCGGAGGGCGTCGCCCGCGACGAAGCGCTCGAACGACTCCGCGCGGAGCCCGACATGAGCGGGCGTGACCTGGCCAGCGAGGTCTCCACGCCGGAGCCCTACGAGCTCGAGGCGCTCTCCGACGAGACGCGCGGGCTGGTCCTGTGTCTCGACTACGGCGTGAAGACGCGCAGCGTCGAGCTCATTCGACGGAGAGGCTACCGGGTGCGCGTGATGCCGTGCGACACCCCGATCGAGACCCTCATCGACGCCGGAGCCGCGGGGGTCTTCGTCTCGAACGGCCCGGGCGACCCGGAGGCCGTGCCGGGGGCGGTCGACCGGATCCGCGGCCTGAGCGATGCCGGTCTTCCGCTGTTCGGGATCTGTCTGGGACACCAGCTCATCGCGCGCGCCTTCGGCGGCCGGAACTACAAGCTCCCGTACGGTCACCGCGGGGGTAACCACCCGGTGCTCAACTACGCGACCGGGGCGGTGGAGATCACGTCCCAGAACCACGGATTCGCCGTCGAGGAGGAGGACGGCCGAATCGCGGGCGCCCCGGACCTCGAGATCACGCACCGGAACCTCAACGATGGGACCGTGGAAGGGCTGCTGCACCGCGACCGCCAGCTGTTCGCGGTCCAGTATCACCCGGAATCCGCCCCGGGCCCCCACGACAGCCGCTATCTGTTCGACCGCTTTGTCGCCGCAATGGCGGAACTGTCGTAATACCAATACCTTGCCGTTTGCCCAGCAGGGTACCCGATCGGCCGCCGCCCGGGCCGGCCCGGACGTTCCGGCCGGCGCCGGCGGGAAGGAGCGAGGTCTCAGGTGTCGCGCGATCCTCGAAGAGCGACCGTGTGGGCGATCATCGCCGTGCTGGCGCTGTTCGGCACGGGTGTCGTTGTCTCGATGCGCCTCCTGCTCGGGGGCCACATCCTCCCGACGGGCGGGCGCGTGGCCCTCCTCCCCCTCCGCGGCACGATCGTCGACGAGGAGTGGTTCGTCGACGAGCTCGAGTACCTGCGCGAGGACGGGGGCGTCCGCGCCTTCGTGATCGAGATCGAGTCGCCCGGCGGCACGGTGGGCGCCTCCCAGTCGATCTACGAGGCGATCCGCGACCTGCGCGAGGAGGACGATCGCCCCGTGATCGCCTGGATGGGAGACGTCGCGGCCTCCGGGGGCTTCTACGCCGCCATGGGTGCCGACAGCGTGCTCGCGCTTCCGGGATCGATCACGGGCTCGATCGGGGTCATCATGGAGTTCCCGAACGCCGAGGAGCTCCTGCGTAAGGTCGGGCTGGGCTGGGAGATCGTGAAGTCGGGCGAGCACAAGGACCTCGGAAATCCGACCCGTCCGCTCAGCGACGAGGACCGCGTGATCCTCCAGGCGCTCGTGGACGACGTCTACCGACAGTTCCTCGAGGTCGTCACGGAGAACCGCCCTCTCGCCGCCGAAGAGGTCGAACGTCTGGCCGATGGACGCGTCTTCTCGGGGCGACAGGCCGCCGAGCTCGGGCTTGTGGATCGGCTCGGCACGTTGGATGACGCCATCGCCGTTGCGGGACGCATGGCCGGGCTCGGCGAGGATCCGGGTCTCGCGCATCCGCGTGAGCGTCGGATCGGCTTGTGGGACCTCATCCTGGGTCTCACCGGCGCGGAGGCACGGGGGTTGCTAAGAACACTGGTGCCAATGCACTCGGGAACGCCGAGATTGCTGTACGAGTGGAAATGAGCTGCCTCGAACCGGGCGAAACGCAAGACTCGTCGGGCGTGGGGCCTCAGTATCCGGAGGGAGAGGCAATGACGAAGGCGGATTTGGTCGAAGAGGTCCACGAGGCCATCGGCCCCGGCGTGACCAAGAAGGATTGCGCGGCCGTGGTCGACGCGTTCCTGAACGCGATCAAGCGGGCGATCGCGGATGGCGAGCACATCGAGATCCGCGGCTTCGGGACGTTCAAGGTTCGGGAGCGCCGCACGCGCATGGCGCGGAACCCGAGGACGGGGGAGCCGGTCAAGGTCCCCGCCCGTGCGGTCCCGGTGTTCAAGCCGTCGAAGCTCTTCAAGGAGGACGTCGACGAGAGTATCGACGTCAGCGAGGAGCGCGAGGGCGGCGAGGACCAGGATCAGGACGAGCCCTACAAGGCGTACGGCACCTGGTCCTGAGCCACGTGTCCGTGGCGGGCTTCAGGAACCGAAGAACGCCCGGATCCGCTGGAGGCCTTCCTCCAGCTCCGCCTCTTCCACCGCGAAGTTGAATCTCAGGTGCCCGGGCGAGCCGAACGGCTCGCCGGGCACGCAAGCCACGGCCTGCTCCTGCAGCAGCGCCTCCGCCACCTCCATCGACGACCGGCCGCTCTCTCGCAGGCGGACGTAGAAGTACAGGGCCCCCGCCGGTGCGCGGACATCGAGCGCGTCGAGCTGCGCGAGCGCGGCGACGCCCCGGTCCCGGAGCCCGTGCAGTCGGGAGACCAGCCGGCGCACGAACGCCTCCCGGGCGTCCGTCCGGCCGAGCGCCGCGGCCGCCGCCTCCTGCGACGGGCCGACCGCGCCCGATGTGGTCTGGCCCTGGAGATCCGCCGTACGGCTCAGGAGCTCGGGCGGACCCACCGCATAGCCGATGCGCCAGCCCGGCATGCAGAACGCCTTCGAGACGCCGTCCAGGAGCACGCCACGCGCGCAGGGTTCGGGCACGTCGAACAGCGATGGCGCCGGCTCGCCGTAGCTCAGCCGCCGGTAGATCTCGTCCGACAGAAGCCAGATTCCGTGGTGCTCGCACCAGGCGACGATGTCGGTGAGCGCGGCCCGGTCGTACACGGCCCCGGTGGGGTTCCCCGGGCTGTTGAGCAGGAGCCCGCGCGTGCGCGGTGTGCGGGCCGCCTCGAGTCGGTCGGGGTCGACCAGGAAGCCAGAATCCCAGTCGCTGTCGACGACGACGGGGGTCGCCCTGGCCAGCTCGACGATCGTCGGGTAGCTGGGCCAGTAGGGGGCGGGGATCACGACCTCGTCCCCGGGCCCGAACAGACAGAAGCAGCAGTTGAACAGCGCCTGCTTCACCCCCGCGCTGACCACGATGCTCCCCGGCGATACGTCCGATGCGCGGGTCGTCTCGGCCAGATAGCGCGCGATGGCGCCCCGGAGATCGGGGAGACCCGGGGTGGGCGGGTATCCGGTGCGCCCGGCTTCGATCGCCTCGATCCCGGCCCGGGCCGCGTACGCGGGCGTCGGATAGCGGGGCTCGCCGGCGGACAGGTCGATGACGGGCACGCCGCGCGACTTCAGTTCGCGCGCGCGCGCCGCGAGCGCGAGGGTCGCGGAGGGCTCGAGACGGGCGACGTTGGCGGAAAACTCCACGTGGCACGGGTCCGGCAGACGTTTGAGGGAACCTCGATGCGCCCGTATCTTCGGGTCATCGAGATCGCGCGGAAACACCGGCGATCCGGGCTCGCGCGGCGCCCGCTCGTCGGTGCGCGACGATGTTAGAGGCGCCTCGTGGAGACCGTCAAGCGGAGTCCCATGGCCCGGCGGCGTGCGGCAGCGATCCCGCGTCCCGCCGACGATCGCGGAGACGCATGACCTCGGAGACGATCACTTCCGCCCGTCCGGCGCGAGTCCTGGATGCGGCACGCCGCTTCTTCACCGGCACCGGGCGCTACGCGGATGCCTGGATCGAGGACGAGAGCGACACGCACGTCGCCTTCGGGACGTTCCGTGGAAGCCTCGCGGTCGCGGCGTTCGCCGATCCGGAGGACTCCGAGCGGACGCGGATCCGCGTGACGACGCTCCGCGACGAGGGACTCGTCCCGCGACTACTCACCTACCTCGAAGGGCTGGAAGACGGGTGATCCGGCCCGCGTCGTGGCCGGCGTGACCGAACGGATCCGCGTGCGCACGCTGTTCTTCGGCGTGTACGGGGAGATGGCCACGGGCCGCGAGGGGACGGCGGAGCTCGAGGGCGGCAGCACCGTGGCGGACCTCGTCGCCACGCTGCGGGAGTCCCGGGGCTTCGACTGGCTCCCGAAGCGCGTCGTGGTCGCCGTGAACCACAGGTACGCCGAGTCGGGTACCACATTGTCGGACGGAGACGAGGTGGCCCTCATCCCGCCCGTGGCCGGCGGTTGAGCCGGGCGATGCACGCACGCGACGAAGACGGAGGTCCGGACGTGAGGATCGGGACGCGCATCACCGACGGAAGTCTGGACGCGCTGGGGCCTTTCGAGGATCTGGGCGCCCATTCGGACGGCGCGGTACTGATCTTCCAGGGACGGGTGCGGAACACCGGCGAAGGTCGGACCGTCACCGGGCTCGGCTATCAGGCGTACGGGGAGATGGCCGAGAAGGAGTTGCGCGCCATCTGCGAAGAGGCCGCGAGCCGCTTCGAGGTGGGCGCGATCTCGGCCGCCCACCGGGTCGGCGAGCTGGAGCCGGGCGAGGTGAGCGTCGTGATCGGCGTTGCCGCGCCGCACCGCGCCGCCTGCTACGAGGCTTCGCGGTTCGTGATCGAGGAAATCAAGGCGCGCCTCCCGATCTGGAAGCGGGAACGGTTCGCGGATGGCGAGTCCGTGTGGGTGGGCGCTCCCGAGTCGGTCGCCGCGCGCGCCGAGTCGGGACCGGCGTCACCCGAGGGCATCGAAGAGGGTGAAGGATGAGAGACCAGTTCGGTCGCCGCATCCGGTATCTGAGGATCTCGGTCACGGACCGGTGCAACCTCCGGTGCACCTACTGCATGCCCGTCGAGGGCCTCGAGTGGATCCCGAAGCCGGAGATGCTCTCCTACGAGGAGATCTCGGACATCGTCGGTCAGATGGCCGGGATGGGCCTCGAGCGTGTCCGTCTCACGGGGGGCGAGCCGCTGATCCGGAAGGACTTGCCGCGGCTCGTCGAGATGATCGCGGCGGTCGACGGCATCGACGACATCTCGCTCTCCACCAACGCCATCCTCCTTCCGCGCTTCGCCGATGCGCTCCGCGAGGCCGGAGTCGGGCGTGTGAACATCAGTCTCGACACGCTCCGCCGGGACCGGTTCGAGCAGATTGCACGACGTCCGGCGAAGTTCTTCGACGAGACGCTGGACGGGATCGAGGCGGCCGAGCGGGCCGGATTCGACCCGATCAAGATCAACTGCGTCGTGCTCCGCGGCCTGAACGACGACGAGGTCGTCGACTTCGCGGCTATCGCCCGCGAGCGTCCGTGGCACGTGCGCTTCATCGAGCTCATGCCCGTGGGACGGAACCTGCACCTCACCGATCGCTTCGTGTCGGCCGACGAGATCCTCCGCCGGATCGAGACGATCGATGAGCTGTCGCCCGTCGACGGCCCGGTGGGGAACGGCCCCGCGCGCTACTATCGGTCGCCGGGCGGGAAGGGCACGCTCGGCGTGATCACGCCGATGTCGCACAACTACTGCGAGCGGTGCAACCGCATGCGCCTCACGGCAACCGGGATGCTGCGCACCTGTCTGTTCGGCGACCACGAGGTGGACCTCAAGACACCGCTCCGCGAGACCGGGTCGATCGCCGGCGCGGTGGCGCGGGCGCTCGAAGGCAAGCCGAAGCGTCATTACCTCGAGCTCGGGACCGCCGCGGGGAGCGGCGGACTCGCCGCGCTCAGCCAGGTCGGAGGGTGATCGGCGCGCAGGGCCGCCGGCGCCGGAGTGACGCCCGCGGGCCGATTCGAGTCGTATCCGTAGAAAGGTGGGAGACAGGGGACCCACGATGACCTACGAAGTGAGATTGAAGCACCGCGAGCTCGTCGAGCGCGCCGCCGCCTTGCGGCAGCACCTCGACGGAGGCGAGGACGACGCGCGGATGACGCGTGCCGAAGGCCGCGAGCTGGCCGCCCTCGTGGAGGAGCTGGTCGTGCAGCTCCGGCCCGAGCGCTGGGACGACCTGATGGAGACCGTCGCCGCGGAAGCGGCACGCAGGGCCGGCGCGGTGACCGTGATGAAGTAGCACGCGGCGGAGCGCGCGGGCGCCGGCCCGCGCCGCGCGCGATCCGTCCCGCACGCCCCGGCGCCCGTCCGAAGGCCGGGCTCCCGCCCGTCCAGGCGGCGTTTCCACATCTGTCCCGGGGCCGCCATCCCCAACCCCTTCCGCGTCGCGTTGCCGTCGCCCGACGGACGCCGTAGAGTCGGTCCCGCTTCGACGACGCACCGATCCGTAACCCCCGATCGAGGAACAGACCGATGGAGAGGATCACGGTCGTCGGCGCCGGCCACGTCGGTGCCACCGCCGCACAGAGGATCGCGGAGCGCGAGCTGGCGCCGGAGGTCGTGCTGGTCGACATCGTCGACGGCCTTCCGCAGGGGAAGGGCCTCGACCTCACGGAGTCCGGTCCCGTCGAGGGCTTCGATGCGCGCGTCGTGGGCGCCCAATCGTACGACGCGACCGCCGGGTCCGGCATCTACGTCGTGACGGCCGGTCTCGCGCGCAAGCCCGGAATGAGCCGCGACGACCTCGTGACGAGGAATGCGCAGATCATCAAGGGGATCGCGGGCGAGATCGCGACGCATTCCCCCGACGCGATCCTCATCATGGTCACGAACCCGCTGGATGTGATGGCCTACGTCGCCAAGGAGGTTACCGGCTTCCCGCGGGAGCGCGTGATCGGGATGGCCGGGGTCCTCGACACGGCCCGGTTCCGCACGTTCATCTCGATGGAGCTCGATGTGAGCGTCGAGGACATCCAGGCGCTCGTCCTCGGGGGCCATGGGGACTCGATGGTGCCGGTCGTGAGCACGGTCTCGGTGGGCGGGATCGCGCTCACCGAGCTCCTCCCCGCCGACCGCATCGAAGCCCTCGTGGAGCGCACGCGGAAGGGTGGGGGGGAGATCGTGGGGCTGCTCAAGACCGGCTCGGCCTACTACGCGCCCTCGGCGGCCGCGGTCCAGATGGTCGAGTCGATCGTGCGGGACAAGAAGCGCGTGCTTCCGTGCGCCGCCTGGCTGGAAGGCGAGTACGGGCTCGAGGGGCTCTTCCTCGGAGTGCCCTGCAAGCTGGGACGCTCCGGGCTCGAGCGCGTCTTCGAGGTCGGCCTCACCGACGACGAGCGGCATGCGCTCCACGCCTCGGCGGCCGAGGTGCGCGAGACGATGGGGGTCGTCGAGCTGTAGGGGGCCGAAGTCCCGCGCGACAAACATCGGCGGGGCCCCGGCCATCCAGGCCGCCGCCGGCGGAGCGAGCGGCGTGCCGCGTCGCGGTCCGTCAGGTGATCGGGACCTCGGACTCGTGCAGCGGGCGCTCGATCGAGAGGTCGGGGGAGGTGTCGAGCGCGACCACCGTAGGCTCCACCGGGGCCCAGCTCCGGTTCCACAGAACCTCGATCGTCGGCCGCATGAGGTTCTCGGGGTTCGTCGCGATCACGCGTCCGATCGCCCCGGTCGAGAGCTGGACGTACGAGTCGAGGGGGAACACCGAGATCTCGTCCGCCAGCGCATCCACGATCTCGCCGTCGAAGTACTCGTTCCGCATCGCGACCACGCGCTCGAGCGCCTCGTACGCCGTGAACGGCGATCGGTAGGCGCGCGCGTGCGAGAAGGCTTCGAACACGTCCGCCACCCCGAGGATGCGGGCCAGCGGGTCGATCGTGTCGCCCTCGAGCCCCTCCGGATACCCCTGTCCGCCGGCCCGCTCGTGCTCCTGTCCGAGGACGGGGACCAGCCACGCGTGGTCGGGCCCCAGCCGCTCCGCGATCTCGGCGCCGAGCACCGGGTGCCGTTGCATCTCGGCGCGCTCTTCGTCGGTGAGCGTCCCCTCCTTGGCGAGGATCGCCTCCGGGAGCCGCGCCATGCCGACGTCGTGGAGGAGACCGGCCTGGATCACCCGGAGGGTGTCCCCGAGCGGTAGCTCGCGGCTCAGCGCGATCTTCGCGGCGAAGATCGCGACGTTCACGCTGTGTGTCGCGATGTCGAAGCGCTTGTAGGGCTCCAGCGCCCGGTTGAGGAGGAGGTTCGACTGGAGGAGCGACGTATGGATGCGCTCCGCCATCACGAGGACGCGGCGCATGTCCGGGGCGTGCCCCTCGCGGGCCGCCTCGAACGAGTCGCGCGCGTACGCCACCGCGTCCGAGTACAGGGGGCGGGCCGAGAAGCGGGCCGGCCGCCGGACGTGGACCCGGCCCTCCACGGCCCGCCCCGCGCGCGGCTCTTCGGTGAGGGCGCGGCACAGAGCGGTGAGCGTCTCGACCCGGAAGGGACGCGAGAGGTAGTGGGCGAGCCCCGGGTCCTCGTCCAGCGCATCGCCGTACACCGCGGTTCCGTCGACCACGGCCAGGAACACCGCCGCGGGCCGGTCGTCCGGCTCTGCCGCGCGAGCCCTGGCATGGGCCTCGCGCGGATCCGCGGCGCGTGCGTCGCACACGAGCAGGTCGGCCTGGCCGGAGCGCACGGACTCGACGAGCGCGTCGAGATCGGCGACGAAGGCCGAGGCCGGATCGAGTCGCGCGAGGGCTTCCCGGATGACGGTGGCGTCCTCGGCGTCCGGTGGCAGCAGCGCGATCACGTGCGGGACGTCCCCGTCTTCAGGCCCCTTGTGTCCCATGTGTCCGCTTCCCCTTTTCCTCACTCGCGAACGGCTGCGCGCATCGCGGAACGCCTCCCGGATCGGAGCTCGCGCGGGATGGCGGCCCGGCGGGCTTCGGTCGCGATCCGCGACGCCGTGCGGTTCGAGGCGCAACATACGTGATCACGGGCGGATACGCCCGCGTTCCGGAGGCGGAAAACCATGCATAGACCGTTCCTCGCCGCCGGATTCCTGCTCGGTTTCCTGGCCGTGGCCGCCGGCGCCTTCGGAGCCCACGGCCTCGCCGCGGTGCTAGACCCGCCGGCCCTCGAGACGTGGGAGACGGGGGCGCGCTATCAGATGTACCACGCCCTGGCCCTGGTGGCGGTCGGGCTGGCCGCGGCGCGCTGGCCCACCACGTGGTGGAGCGGACCCGCGCTCCTGTTCATCGCGGGCACGGTGGTCTTCTCCGGGAGCCTCTATTTCCTCGCGCTCACGGGCGCCGGCTGGCTCGCAGCGATCGCGCCGCTGGGCGGGGCGAGCCTCCTCGCGGCCTGGGTGTGGTGCCTCCTCGTCGTTCTCCGGAAGACCTGACGCGGACCTCCGGAGCGGCGCGTCGCGTGGCGGAGGGCTCGCGTCCCGGTCGCCGTTTCAGAGCCGCGGGGGGGTGACCCCGCGCTGCCCCTGGTACTTGCCCTTCTTGTCGGCGTAGCTCACCTCGCACTCCTCGTCGGACTCGAAGAAGAGGACCTGCGCGATGCCCTCGTTCGCGTAGACCTTCGCGGGGAGCGGTGTGGTGTTCGAGATCTCGAGCGTCACGTGTCCCTCCCATTCGGGCTCGAACGGGGTGACGTTCACGATGAGACCGCAGCGCGCGTAGGTCGACTTGCCGACGCAGATCGTGAGCACCTTGCGGGGGATGCGGAAGTACTCCACGGAGCGGGCGAGCACGAAGGAGTTGGGCGGGATGATGCACACGTCGCCCTGGAACGCGAGAAACGAGCGCTCGTCGAACTCCTTCGGATCCACGAGCGGGAAGAGCGCATTGTGGAAGATCCGGAACTCGTCCGCCACCCGCATGTCGTAGCCGTAGCTGCTCACCCCGTACGAGATCACGCCGTCGCGCACCTGCCGGTCGGCGAACGGCTCGATCATGTGTTGCTCGCTCGCCATGCGCCGGATCCATCGGTCGCTCTTGATCGCCATCGGCCTCTCGGGTTCGGAACACATCGGTGGCGCGTCGACCTCCACGCGCCCGGTGGGGCCCAACCTACGGCGATCCGCCCGGGGAGGCAGGGGTGCCCGGACGGGCCTCGGCCCTCCGGCGCCGGGCGGTGCGGCGGGGTCGTGGCCTCAGCCCCGGGCGAGGGCGTCGAGCAGCGCGCCGATCTCGTCCGCGAGGGTGTCGGGGTGCTGCTCGGGCAGCATGTGTCCGCCGTCCTCGATCACGCGGAGCGGCGCGTCGAGCGCGGTCGCGAGACGCCGCACGGAGGCCACCGGGATGCGCGGATCGAGCGCGCCCGTCACGACGCGGACGGCGAGACCCGAGGGGAGACGGCCGCCGAGCTCCGCCGGACGCCAGTCTCCGAGGACTCGCATCAGCGTCTCGGCCCGCGCGCGATCCGCGTACGGACCCGCGTACGTCTCGATCTGCGACGCCGTGGGGCGATAGAGCGGCCCCGCCGCGCGCGCGAGGACCAGTCGTCCGAACGGCCGGTGGAGCGGGGCGAGGGCGCGGGCGACGGCGCGTCGCACGGGTCGCGCGGCGAGCGCGTCGAGGATGCGGGGGCGCCGGATCCAGGGGCTCACCGGGTTCGACAGCACGAGACCCTCCACGCCGGGACGCCCGGCCGCGAGGGCGAGCGCGATGGCCGCACCGTGCGAATGCCCCACGAGGACACGGGGCCCGTCCGGCCGCACGCGTACCCCGTCCAGCTCCGCCTCGACCCGCGCGAGCGCATCGGCGATGCGGCCGGCGCGGATCACTTCGGCCTCCAGATCGTAGGACACGTCCGGACGCGACGCGGACGCGCCGCGACCGAGGAGGTCGGGCAGCCAGGCGCGCGCGCGGCCGGCGAGACGCTCGGCGACCGGACGCCAGGTCTCGCCCCGGGCGCTCACCCCGTGCAGGAAGAGGAGCGGCTCGCCCCGGCCCAGGGCGAGCGCCCGGATCTCCCCCTCGGGAATGCGCAGGCGGTGGTCGCGGGGCGACCCGTCGTTCTCGCGGCTCACCCGCGCGAACCTCCGGGGCGGGAGGAGATCCCGCAACCGCGCGGGCCGGGGCTGCTTGCGTGCCCGGGACGGCCCGGCTTTCTTGCCGCGTGCGATGGCCCGCCGTAGCTTCGCCGGGCGGGACAAGTGAAGGATTTCACAAGCTCGAAGGGAGCCCGGTCCCTTGCTCGATCCGTATCTGGGAATCCTCATCCTGACCATCGTAGGCGTGCTGAACGCCGCGGTGATGATGGGGGCGTCGCACCTCCTCGGATCGAACCGGCCGACCACGATCAAGGCGAGCCCGTACGAGTCGGGGATCACCCCGCTCGGGTCCACGCGGGAGCGGTTCTCGGTGAACTTCTATCTCGTGGCGATGCTGTTCATCGTCCTCGACATCGAGACTCTGTTCCTCATCCCGTGGGCGCTCATCTTCAGGGAGCTGGGCGTGGTCGGACTCCTCGAAGTGACGGTCTTCCTGGCCGTGCTCGGGGTGGGTCTCGTGTACGCGTGGCGGAGGGGCGCGCTGGAGTGGGATTGAGGGGCAGAGGAGAAGACGGGAGGATGGACGATAGATGAGGAAGCTCGAGACGATCGATCCGCGGAGCGACGCCGGCGAAGGCGTCGTCGACACGGGGATCCCCCGGAACTGGCTCACGACGAGGCTCGACTACGTCATCAACTGGGCCCGCCGCAATTCGCTGTGGCCCATGCCGTTCGGCACCGCGTGCTGCGCGATCGAGATGATGGCGGCGGCGGCCTCGAAGTACGACATCGGCCGCTTCGGGATGGAGCGCATGTCGTTCTCGCCGCGTCAGGCGGACCTCATGATCGTAGCGGGCCGCGTGACCTACAAGCTGGCGCCGGTGCTGCGGCGCATCTGGGACCAGATGCCGCAGCCCAAGTGGTGTGTGTCGATGGGGGCGTGCGCGAGCTCGGGCGGGATGTTCGACAACTACACGATCGTGCAGGGCATCGACACGATCATCCCCGTCGACGTCTACGTGCCGGGGTGCCCGCCGCGGCCCGAGGGGCTCATCTACGGTCTCCTCATGATCCAGGAGAAGATCAAGGGCGAGTCGCTCGCGAACCCGGCGCCGCGCGATGAGCCGCAGGACGCCGTGGGGCTCCCCAACCTGCCGCCCGAGACGATCGAGCTCGTCTCGCAGCCGTTCGGGAACTCGACGAAGCAGAACCGCGTGAGCGGTCTCGCCCCCACTTCGGCCGTCCAGCGCCCCCGCGATCGCCGCGAGCGGCGCCTCGAGCACGAAGACTAGGCCGCGCGCATGGAGGGCTCCGTCGCCGAAGCCACCCCCCGACTGATCCGCGGCGCGCCGTCCGATGGGGCCGCGGCCGCCGGACATCCCGCCGTCACCGCGCTCGAGGAGCGCTTCGCGGACGCCGTCCGGCGGGTGGGGCGCGACGCGCTCGGCTATCCCGTGGTGTGGGTCGACCCGGCGCGGAACGTCGAAGTCCTGGAGTTCCTGCGCCGCGACCCCGAGCAGGACTACGACCTCCTCGCCGACGTGATGGGCGCCCAGGACGGGGCCGAGACGCCGATCCAGGTCTGGTATCAGCTCTGGTCCATGCGGCACGGCCGCCAGCTCCGGGTGTCGTGCGAGGTCCCCCTGGACGCGCTCGAGATCGGAACGGTCACCCACCTGTGGAAGACCGCGAACTGGCTCGAGCGCGAGGTGTGGGACATGTACGGGGTGGTCTTCGGCGGCCACCCCGATCTGCGCCGCATCCTGATGCCGGAGAACTATGAGGAGGGCTTCCCGCTCCGGAAGGATTTCCCGCTCCGGGGCCGGTTCAGCCGGTCCGAGCAGGTCAGACGCTCGCTCACCCGGAGCCTCGAGGACGTGTACGCGATCGAGGAGCTCGAGCTCGCCGGGGTCCCGACCTCCGCGAGCGTCGCTCCCGGCGGGGAGAACGGCGCCCCGGTGACGGCTGCCGACATCGAGGAGCTCGACACGGCCGATGGGCGCTGGCCGCCGCTGCGCGAGATCGAGCCTCACGAGTCGCTCGGGGACCTGCTCAAGGATCCTCTCGAGGGCGAGCCCATGCTCATCAACATGGGACCACAGCACCCGGCCACCCACGGCGTGCTCCGTCTCGTGCTCCAGCTCGATGGCGAGCGCGTGATGCGCTGCATCCCGCACATCGGATATCTGCACACGGGGTTCGAGAAGACCTGCGAGTTCCGCGAGTGGAACCAGGTGGTTCCGTACACGGACCGGATGGACTACCTCGCGCCGATGCTCTACAACATCGGGTACGCCGGCGCCGTGGAGCGGCTGCTCGGGGTCGAGATCACCGGGCGCTGCCGCGTGCTCCGCGTCATCCTCGGCGAGCTTAACCGGCTGCTGGGGCACCTCCTGTGGCTCGGTACCACGGGCATCGACATCGGCGCCTTCTCGGTCTTCCTGTACACGTTCCAGGAACGGGAGCGCATCTACAACCTTCACGAGGCGTACACCGGCGGCCGGATCACCACTTCGGTGACCCGGGTGGGCGGTATGATGGCGGACCTGCCGGCCGGCTGGGTCGACGCGGCGCGCGAGTTCGTGGAGACCTTCCCGGCGACGATCGACGAGGTCGAGCGCCTGCTGTCCAGGAACGCGATCTGGCAGGGCCGCACGCTCGACATCGGCGCGATGAGCGGGGAAGAGGCGATCTCGTGGGGGCTGACGGGTCCGAACCTGCGCGCGAGCGGCGTCGCGTACGACATCCGCAAGGCGCGGCCCTACCTGGGCTACGACGAGTACGACTTCGACGTCCCGGTCGGGACCCACGGGGACGTGTACGACCGCTACCTCGTCCGCATGGAGGAGATGCGGCAGAGCGTCCGCATCCTCGAGCAGGCGCTGGACCGGCTCCCCGGCGGGCCCATCAACATCGACGACTACCGCATCGTGCTGCCGCCCAAGAGCGAGGCGATGGGTTCGATCGACACGATGATCTCGCACTTCAAGCTCGTGATGGAGGGGATCCAGGTGCCGGCCGGCGAGACCTGGTACTCGATCGAGAGCTCCAAGGGCGAGCTCGGATTCGGGATCATCTCCGATGGGGGCACGAAGCCCGTCCGCTGCCGCTTCCGCGGGCCGTCGTTCATCAACATCGCGGCGCTCCCCGAGATGGTGAAGGACGAGCTCGTGGCCGATGTCATCGCGATCAACGCATCGCTAGACGTCGTGCTCGGAGAGATCGACCGATGAGCCGCCGGATCCACCCGGCCGTGTCGGGCGCGCAGGCGTTCCAGCTCGCCGAGCGGGAGGAGATCGAGGGTCCGATCCTCGCCACGGAGGAGGGCCGGGAGCGGCTCGAGATGACGCTCTCGCGCTATCCGCAGAAGCGCGCCGCGCTGCTCCCCATGCTCGGCTTCGTGCAGGAGAAGCGGGGGTGGATCTCGCCCGACGACATGGCGGAGGTGGCCGCGGCGCTCGAGGTGACCCCGGCGTACGTCCATTCGATCGCCACGTTCTACACCATGTACAACAAGCACCCCGTGGGGCGTCACCTCGTCCAGGTGTGCACGAACATCAGTTGCCACCTGAACCGGGGCGAGGAGGTGCTCGAGCGCTTCCTCGACGAGGTCGGGACGCGCGAGGGAGAGACGTCCAGGGACGGCGAATTCACCGTGATCGAGGCCGAGTGTCTGGGGGCGTGCGGCTTCGCGACGGTCGTACAGGTGAACGACGAGTATTTCGAGAACGTGTCGCCCGAGACCGTGCCCGACATCGTGGCCGAGCTGAGGGGGCGCGCGTGAGCTTCCCGCACCGGCACGACCTCGAGACTACGACGCTCCTGTCGAGGGATCAGGGCGACGAGGACGCGCGCACGCTGTCGGGCTGGCTGGAGCGCGGCGGCTACGAGCGGCTGCGCGCGGCGATCGGGATGGCGCCCGACGAGATCACCGAGGTGGTGAAGGAATCGGGCCTCCGCGGGCGCGGCGGGGCGGGCTTCCCGACGGGGCTCAAGTGGAGCTTCATGCCGAAGGACGACGGGAAGCCGCACTACCTGTGCTGCAACGCGGACGAATCGGAGCCCGGCGCCTTCAAGGACCGCGAGATCCTGCGCTGGACCCCGCACCTGCTCATCGAGGGGTGCCTCATCGCTGCCCGCGCGATCGGAGCCGGACACGTCTACATCTACGTGCGCGGCGAGTTCTTCCCGTACACGCGGATCCTCAACCGGGCGGTCACCGAGGCCTACGAGAACGGCTACATCGGCGACGACATCATGGAGCTCGGGTGGTCCTGCGAGCTGACCGTGCACAACGGCGCGGGGGCGTACATCGCGGGCGAGGAGACCGGGCTCATGAACTCGCTGATGGGGAATCGCGCGGAGCCGTGGAGCAAGCCGCCGTTTCCCGCCCAGGCCGGTGTGTTCGGCATGCCGACGACGGTGAACAACGTCGAGACGCTCGCCACGGTCCCCGGCATCATCGAGAACGGCGCCGAGTGGTATCGGCAGTGGGGAAGCGAGAAGTCGCCGGGGACGAAGCTGTGGTGCTGCTCCGGACACCTCGTTCGACCCGGGAACTACGAGCTCGGGCTCGGCGTGCCGCTCTCCGACATCATCTTCGACGTCTGCGGCGGGACGCCGTCCGGGAAGCCCGTGAAGGCCGTGATCCCGGGGGGCTCGTCGACCGCGTTCCTCACCGGGGACGAGCTCGACTGCGTCACCACCTACGAGGGCATGCAGGAGGCGGGGAGCTCGCTGGGGACCGCCTCCCCCATCGTCATGGACGCCGACACCGACATCGTGGCCGCGATGCGCCGCATCGCCCAGTTCTATGCCCACGAGTCGTGCGGCCAGTGCGTCCAGTGCCGCGAGGGGACGCAGTGGATCGTGCGCATCCTCCAGCGGATCGAGGCGGGGGACGGCGAGCTCAGGGACTTCGACACCCTGTACGAGCTCTGCGAGCAGATGACCGGTCGCACCATCTGCGTCCTCGCCGACAGCGTCGTGTTCCCGCTGCGCTCCTCGCTGGACAAGTTCCGATCGGAATACGAGGCGCGGATGAGCGCGAGCCTGGTGAAGGCAGGCTGACGTGGCGAAGAACGGAGGGGTGGATACGGTCACGCTGACCATCGACGGGGTCGAGGTCACGGTCCCGAAGGGGACGCTCGTGATCGAGGCGGCCGAGCACGTGGGCGTCGTGGTCCCCCGGTACTGCTACCACCCGGGGATCCCGAGCCGGCCGGCCCAGTGCCGCATGTGTCTCGTGGAAGTCGAGGGCCAGCCCAAGCTCCAGCCGTCCTGCGTCCTCCAGACCGCGGACGGGATGACGGTCCATACCGCGAGCGAGGTGGTGAAGAAGGCCCGGCAGTCGGTGATCGAGCTCCTGCTCGTGAACCACCCGCTCGACTGCCCGATCTGCGACGCGGCGGGGCAGTGCATGCTCCAGGACTACGCGTACGAGACGAAGCAGCTCAAGAGCCGCCTGAACGAGCACAAGATGGTGATGGGCCGTGACCGCGTGGCCGAGGACATCCTCTACTTCGCCGACCGCTGCATCATCTGCACGCGGTGCGTCCGCTTCATGCGCGACGTGGCGCTCGACGACTCGCTGATCGTCGCACAGCGCGGACACAAGGCGTACATCGACACCTTCCCAGGCCGTGACCTCGACAACCCGTTCCAGGGGAACATCGTCGACGTCTGCCCGGTGGGCGCGCTCGTCCACGAGGACTTCGTGTTCAAGGCGCGCGCCTGGGACCTGGACAAGACGGTGGGCATCTGCCCCGGGTGCTCGACGGGCTGCAACGTCACGATCGACACGAAGGAGAACCAGATCGTGCGTCTGAAGCCCCGGCACAACGCCGAGGTGAACTCGTACTGGATGTGCGATTACGGCCGCAAGCACCTGGTGATGTCGAACCGTGGCGTCCGG
>Ga0299914_10000413_pt1 | contig 25515 bp, 23 predicted proteins | sample RVTome_10_FD_201361 | JGI IMG/M metagenome (GOLD analysis project Ga0299914, IMG submission 201361) | Soil microbial communities from uranium-contaminated site in the Upper Colorado River Basin, Wyoming, United States - RVT153D57 (version 2) ... | reverse complement strand
GGCTCCCTGGACGTATCGCCCGTCGACCCCTTTAGAAGGGGATGTCGTCGTCTCCGCCGCCCCCGCCCCCGTCACCGGCTGTCGCGCCGGCGAAGTCGGAGGAGTCGGTGGGGACGTCGCTGGACGGCGTGAAGTTGCCGTTGCCGCCCCCGCCCCCGCCCCCGCCGCCGGAGCCGTCGCGGGAGCCGAGGAACTGGACCGAGTTGGCGATGATTTCGACGCTCTGGCGTTTGACGCCGTCTTTCTCCCACTCGCGCCAGTCGAGCCGGCCCTCGACCGCGACCGGGCGCCCCTTGGAGAGGTAGTTGGCGCAGTTCTCTCCCTGCGCGCCCCAGACGGTGACGTCGAAGAAGTTGGGCTTGTCGACCCAGTTGTCGCCTTCCTTGCGGCGGCTGTTGACCGCCACGCGCAGCTTGCAGACCGAGGTCCCGCCCGGTGTGCTGCGCAGCTCCGGATCGCGGGTCAGGTTGCCGGTGATGACCACCACGTTCATATTCGACGCTGCCACAGCTCTCAACTCCTCGATATCGCTTGCCGGTACTCCAGTCTAAGAGCGCGGCCGGCGCGTCTCTCCCCCCCAGCCCCGCAATCTCCGCTCAAATTCCCGGCGGATGGGCCGATATCGGCGGCACATCCGCCGATCCAGTCTCGCCGGCGGCTACTCGGCGGGGGCGACGGCGGCGTCCTCGTCCGCCTCGGCGTCGCCACGGGCGATCCGCTCGCGGGGGGCGCCGGGGCCGGGGGCCGAAGCCGCCGGCGGCACCATCACCGGCGTGCTGGCGTCGACCTTGAAGATGCGGAAGCGCAGCACCCCGTCGGCGATCTTGAGGCTGTGCTCGAGCGAGTCGAGCAGCTCGGACGGTCCCTCGAAGCGGAACCAGCGGTAGTCGGCCTCGTTGCGCTGACCGATCTCGTAGGCGAGCTTGCGCAGGCCCCACCCGTTCTCGTGCTTGAGCGTCCCCTTCGCCTCGATCTGCCCGCGCACCTCCTGCGCGAGCGCGTCGCGCCCGGCCTCGTCGGGCCCGGGGTCGAGCATCAGGACCAGCTCGTATTCGCGTGCCGCTGCCAAAACGGCGAGGGACTATAGCGGCAGTCGGGGGGCGCTCCGCCTCAGCGCGGGGCGAACTCCATCGATCCGTCGTCGGGTGGGGCGGCGGGCACGCTTGGGGGAGGAGCTTGCGGCGACTGGGCGGCCGGCACGCCTGCTGGGGGAGCCGAAGGCGAGGGCTCGTGGCCCGGCGCCGGGACGGCGCCGGGCGGCGTCGGCGCGCCGGCCGGGCTCGGGGCCCGCGGTGACCCCCGCCCCCCACCCCGCCCGCCCGCGCCGCCGCGAGCGTGGTCTCGGGCTCCGACCACCCGCTTCCTTACGGTCGTACTTCTTCCCGCATAGCGGGAAGAAGTACGACCGCTGGGGGGGTGCGGGAGGTGTCGGACCTTTGCGGTCGCAGTTCCTCCCGCATAGCGGGAGGAACTGCGACCGCTCGGGGGGGCGGGGTGTGGGGGCGGCAGCCCGACATCGGCCGGCAACGGCGGCGGCACGGGAGGCTCCAGAAGATCGGCTGCCACCTGTAGCGCCAGGACTGCCGACCCCACCCCAAGGAGCGCCAGCCAAGCTTTCGTCCACCGGACTCGCACACGCATGTCTCCCTAAGCCCACAGCCCGCGCAAGTCTCCCCCGACACTCGGCGAAGGAAGGAGGCGCACCCTTCCGAGCGGCTTGTGCTTTGCGGCAGCGGCTTGCGGCGCCAGCAGGCGACTCTCCACCGAAAAGTTGAGAGAGGATGGGCGCCTTCCCTCCCAACCACGCGCTTCCCGTGGGCATTTGCCAGCACCGCGGGTAGGCTGAGCGCGTGCCCGAGCCCGACCCCCTGATCATCGTCTCCAACCGCGGCCCCGCTCAGTTCGAGCGCGACGAGGGCGGCGAGCGCACCGTGCGGCGCGGCGGTGGCGGCCTGGTCACGGCGCTCTCCGGGCTCGTCTCCCACCGCGACGCGCTCTGGATCGCCTCGGCGATGACCGACGAGGACATCGCCGTCTCCGAGGAGCGCGGCGGCCCGGTCGAGCTCTCCATCGACGGCATCGAGTACCGCGTGCTGCTGGTCGGCTCGGACCCGGTCGCCTACGACCGCTTCTACAACGTGATCGCCAACCCGATCCTCTGGTTCGTCCAGCACTACCTCTGGGACCTCTCCAACGCTCCCGACGTCCGCCGGGAGGAGCTCGACGCCTGGGACCTCGGCTACCAGGCTGTCAACCGGGACATCGCCACCGCCGTGCTCGGCCAGATCGAGGGTCGCGAGCGGCCGCTGGTGATGCTGCACGACTACCACCTCTACACCGCCCCGGCGATGATCCGCGCCGAGCGCCCGGACGCCTTCCTGCACCACTTCGTCCACATCCCCTGGTCCCAGCCCGACAGCTGGCGCATCCTCCCCGGCCGCATTCGCGAGGCGCTCTTCCGCGGCATGCTCGCCAACGACATCATCGGCTTCCACACCCACGCCTACTGCATCAACTTCATCCGCTGCTGCGACGAACTGCTCGAGGCCGAGGTCGACTACGAGAGCGGCGTCGTCCGCCACGCCGGCGGCGAGACGCGCACCCGCGCCTACCCGCTCTCGATCGACGCCGAGCGGCTGCGGCGGGCGGCGGAGTCGCCCGAGGTGGCGGCGGCCGAGCGCGAGGTCTTGGAGCGGCGCCGCAAGCACCTGATCATCCGCGTCGACCGCGCCGACCTCTCCAAGAACGTGCTGCGCGGCTTTACCGCCTTCGACACCTTCCTCGCCCAGCACCCGGAGTTCCGCGAACAGGTCACCTTCGTCGCCCACCTCCAGCCCTCGCGCCAGGACGTGCCCGAGTACGTCGAGTATCTGGAGCGGATCGAGGCCCTCGTCGCCGTCGTCAACCACCGCCACGGCACGACCGACTGGATGCCGATCGACCTGCGCATCTACGAGAACTTCCCCGAGGCGGTCGCCCGCTACAAGCACTTCGACCTGCTGATGGTCAACTCCCTCTTCGACGGCATGAACCTGGTCGCCAAGGAGGCGCCGGCGGTGAACACGCGCGACGGCGTGCTGATGCTCTCCGAGAACACCGGCTCCCACGAGGAGCTGGCCGACTGCGCCCTCTCGGTCAACCCCTTCGACATCCAGGATCAGGCCGACGCGATCTACCGGGCGCTGACCATGGACCCGGAGGAGCGGCGGCTGCGCGCCGAGCACCTCAAGGAGCTGGTCTTCTCGCGCAACCCCGGCGACTGGGTCGACGAGCAGCTCGCCGACATCGACACCCTGCGCCTCGCCGCCCGCGGCGGCGCCTGACGCGTCCCACCGCCCCCCTCGCTCGCCGGCCCTCAGGTGCCCAGCTCGACGAGCAGCTCCATCCAGTCGCGCAGCAGGCGCGGCGAGAGGAACTCCTTGCGGGCGTGTTCCTTGCCCGCCCGCCCGAGGCGCTTGCCCAGCTCCGGGTCGGCGAGGATCTCCAGGCAGCGCCGCGCGCACTCCTCCGCCGAGTCGACCAGGAAGCCGCCCTCGCCGTCGACGATCTGAAGCGGGATGCCGCCGACGTTGCCCGCCACCGTCGGCCGGCCCTTCCAGAGCGCCTCGGTGACGGTCAGCCCGAAGCCCTCGCGGATCGACTTCTGCAGGCAGACGTCGGACTGCGACTGGAAGGCGTTGACCTCGATCGCGCCGACGTTGTTGAGGTTGTTGAGGATCTTGATGTCGTCGTCGCCGTCGGCGTACTCGAAGGTGCGCTGGAAGAACTCCCAGCCCTCCGGGTCGTCGGTCGCCATCGAGCCGACCAGGGCGAGCTGCACGTCCGGCATCTCCTCGTGGACGAGGCGGTAGGCGTCGATCACGCCGATCGGGTCCTTCCAGGGGTCGAAGCGGGAAACCTGGGTGAGCAGCGGCCGGTCGACGTCGATGCCGAACTGGCGGCAGACGAAGGCGGCGTCGTCGGGCGAGAAGGCCATGTTCTTCGGCGAGAGCGGGTCGATCGCCGGCGGGATGATCTTCACGCCGTTGTGGCCGTCGATCCCCTGCGGGACGTAGACGGGCAGGTGCCAGACGGTCGCGTCGTACTCCTCGATCAGCGGCTGCAGGCGGTCGATCGGCTCCGGGTTGGGCTCGGAGAGGTCGATGTGGCAGCGCCAGACCCAGTTGCGGCCCTTATCGCGGGCGCCGCGGCGCAGGCCGATCGGCTGCGGGTCGTGGACGATCACCGTGTCCCACTCGCCTTCCAGGCCCTCGGCGTTGACCGCGTTGATCTCGTCGAAGACCTCCCACTGCTCCTCGCTCAGCGTCTCCTCGGCGCCCTGCAGCGAGTTGTGCAGCAGCTTGGTGGCGTTGAAGAACTCCTCCCGGCCGAAGATCACGTGCCAGTGGGCGTCGATGCCGGCGTCCCGCATCAGCGGCACGATCGTGTAGAGGATCTCCGAGACGCCGCCGCCGAAGGCCGTCGCGCTGACGTGCAGGACGCGGTGTCCCTTCATCGGCTCGGCCAGCTCGCGGATCCGCTCGATCGTCTCCCGACCGGCGATGTGGGTGTAGTCGGCGAGGGACTTGCGGCCGAGCGAGACTTCCTGGAGCATCCGCGAGTTCTACAGGCAGCGGCGGTCATGCGTCGCCCTACCCGGGGGGCATCAAATATGCCCCCCGGGTAGGGGGCATATTTGATGCCCCCCGGGTCAGCTGCCGGGTCGCTGGTCGAGCGTCACCTCGACCGCCTCGCGCTCGCCGTCGCGCAGCACGACCACGGTCACTTCCTCGCCGGGCTCGTGGGCGGCGACGAAGCGGGCGAGGTCGTCGGGGTCGACCACCTCGCGGCCCTCGACCGAGAGGATCACGTCGCCGCCCGTGCGGTAGCCGGCCCCCTGGAAGCGCTGCCTGCCGTCGCTGCCGCGCAGCCCCGCCTCGTCGGCGGGACCGCCGGGGACGACTTCGTCGAGCAGCCCGCCGAACTCGGTGTCGAGGTCGAGCCGGCGGGCGAGCTGGGGGTAGAGCGCCTGGGTGGAGACGCCGATGTAGGCGTACTCGGCGCTGCCGTCCTCTTCGAGCTGCGCGATCGAGCGCCTGATCGAGGAGATCGGCACGGCGAAGCCGACGCCGTCGTTGGCCCCGGAGCTGGTCTCGATCTGCTGGTTGATGCCGATCACGCGGGCGGCGGCGTCGAGCAGGGGGCCGCCGGAGTTGCCCGGGTTGATCGAGGCGTCGGTCTGGATCGCCCCCTCGATCTGAAAGCGGGTCAGCGATTCGACTGAGCGGTCGATCGCCGAGACGACCCCGACCGAGAGCGACTGCCGCTCGCCGAAGGGGCTGCCGATCGCCGCGACCGGCTGGCCGACGACCAGCTCGCGGTCGTCGCCGAGCTCGAGCGGGTGCAGGTCGATCCCTCCCGCTTTCAGCTCGAGCAGGGCGACGTCGACGAAGGGGTCGAAGCCGACGATGCGCGCCGGCAGCACGTTGCGGTCGGGAAACTCGACGAAGACCGCGTCGGCCGCCTCCCGGTCCTCGCCCGACCCTTCGGTGACGACGTGGGCGTTGGTGACGATGCGGCCCTCGCGGTCGAGCACGAAGCCCGAGCCGCCGGCCGCGCCGCCGTCGAAGATCGAGCGGATCGTGACCACGCCCGGCGAGGCGTCGCGGAAGACCTCGACCGCGTCGAAGCCCGCCCCGGCCGCCTGCGCGATCACCTCCTGCTCGGTCACGGTGCCCTGCCGCTTGCCGGCCGAGCCCGAGTCGCCGCAGCCGCCCAGGGCGAGCGCCAGGGCCAGCGCCGCGGCGATCGCGCTCCGCCCCGCTCGGCGCCTCACGCGGCCACCCTGGAGGGAGTCCCGGCGGCGGCGGCCGCCGCTGGCGCGGTCCGCGAGCGCGGCAGGTCGAGCGTGAAGGCCGTGAAGCGCCTGCTCGAGGCGATTGCGACGCGGCCCTGCATGCGCTGCGCGAGCTCGCGGGCGATCGCCAGGCCGAGGCCAGAGCCGCCGGCCGAGTCGGCGGTGTAGAAGCGCTCGAAGATGCGGCTCTGCACGCGGCGCGGGATCCCCGGCCCGTCGTCGGACACGGTCAGCTCGGCGCGGCGGTTGACGGAGTAGGTGGTCACGGTCACCTTCGTCCCCTCGGGGGTGTGGGTGAGGGCGTTGTCGAGGAGGATACGGATCACCTGCCGCACCCGATCGGGGTCGCCGCTGGCGATCACCGCGTCGGCCGGCGTGCGCAGCTCCAGGCGCGAGCCGCGTCGGTCGGCGCGCGGCCCGAACTCGCGCGTCACTTCGCGGGCCAGCGAGCCGAGGTCGACGTCGCGGCGCGCCAGCGCCACCGCGCCCGCGTCGAGCTGGGAGAGGTCGAGCAGGTCGGCGGTGAGCTTGGTCAGGCGATCGATCTGCTGGCGCATCGTGTGGACGAACTCGGCCCTCTCCTCGGGGGTGGGGTCCTCCTCCTCGAGCAGCTCGACGAAGCCGCCGAGGCTGAAGATCGGCGTGCGCAGCTCGTGGGAGGCGTTGGCGATGAACTGCTTGCGGGCGCTGTCCAGCTCGGCGAGGCGGCGCTGCATCTCGTTGAAGGTGCGTGCCAGCGAGGCGAGCTGGCCGGCCGAGGAGATCGGGATCGGCGTCTCGAAGTTGCCGTCGGCGACCTTGCGCGCCGCCTCCTGGAGGCTCTCGATGCTGTTGCGCGCCATGCGGGCGTAGTAGGCGCCGACGCCGAAGGTGACGACCACGGCGAGCAGGCCGCCGACGGCGATCTGCCCCTTGACCGCGTCGAGGCCGCTGGCGGCGCCGCCGACGCCGACCGCGTAGGCGTAGATGACGACCGTGGTGCCCAGCGAGATCGCCACCGCGATCAGGGCGATCCGGCTGCCCAGCGTCGCTGGCCTCAGCCGCGGCATCGCCCTACTCCTTGAAGCGGTAGCCGACGCCGCGCACCGTGAAGAGGAACTCGGGCTCCTTGGGGTCGCGCTCGAGCTTTTCGCGCAGGTGGCGGATGTGGACGTCGACGGTGCGCGGGTCGCGGTACTCGGAGTCGCCCCAGACGTGCTCGAGCAGCGTCTCGCGGCTGAGCACCCGGCCGGGCGAGCGCGCCAGGGCGCCGAGGATCTCGAACTCGACGTAGGTGACGCGGACCTCCTCGTCGTGCAGGGTCACCATGCGGCGGCCGAAGTCGATCGTCAGCCCGTCGTGCTCGATCGCCTCCTCCTCGCGCGGCTCGCCGGCCATCCGCGAGCGCCGCAGCGCCGCCTTAACGCGGCTGCGGAACTCGCGCATCGAGAAGGGCTTGGTTATGTAGTCGTCGGCGCCCACCTCGAGCCCGGCGACCTTGTCCGTCTCGCTTCCCTTGGCGGTGAGCATGATGATCGGCACCTGGCTGCGCGAGCGCAGCTGCCGGCAGACTTCGACCCCGTCGAGCTTGGGCAGCATCAGGTCGAGGATGACCAGGTCGAAGCGCGCCTCCTCGAAGCGGTCCAGGGCTTCGCGGCCGTCCAGGGCCGAGGTGACGTGGTAGCCGTCCTTGCGCAGCGGGAAGCTGAGCAGCGTCTGGATCGACTGCTCGTCGTCGACGAGGAGGATTCGCGTCGATCCATTCGGCATGGGAGAAGGATATTCCCTGCACGAGCCGTGCCTGTGCGGCTGCGGTCGGGCCTCGTTTGGACATATGTGCGAGTACCTAGTTCTAAGGTCCTCGGGTAGGGAGCCGATATGAGGCGAAGAATGCAACCGCGACAGCTGAAGACCATGGTCGAGGCGGGCCACTACAAGCCCGAGCCGGCGCTGGTCGCCGCCGCGATGCTGCAGCGGCGCGGCGTGCGCGCCCTGCTCACCGACGAGGACCTCGGTCCAGCTGGTCGAACCCCGCCGGCTCCAGAAGCCGGCCGTCGGGCAGCCTGATCTCCACCGAGTCGCCGGCGAGCACCTCGCCCACCTCGGTCAGCGCGAGGCCGGCTTCCGCCTCGGCGACGAGGCGGCGTGCCTCGCCCACCCGCTCGGCCGGGACGCTCGCCAGCAGCTCGTAGTCTTCGCCGCCCGCGCAGGCCAGCTCCCGCGGGTCGCGTCCCAGCGCGGCGGCGACCTCCGCCACGCCCTCGGCGAGGGGCAGGGCGGCGGCGTCGATCCGCAGCGCGGCGCCGCTGCGCTCGCCGACGTGGCCCGCGTCGCCGCCGAGCCCGTCGCTGAGGTCGATCATCGCCGTCGCCCCGGCCTCGGCCAGGGCCCGGCCGGCGGCCAGCCGCGGCGCCGGCTCGAGCTGGCGGGCGAGCAGGTGCTCGGTGTCGAGGCCGGCGACGAGCTCGGGCTCCTGGAGCAGCGCCAGGCCGGCCGCCGCCCCGCCGAGCTCGCCGCTGAGGACGAGCCGCTCCCCGGGCCGCGCGCCGCCGCGCGGGACGAAGGCCTCGGGGGAGTCGCCGTGGCCGACGACGGTGACGGCGAGGAAGAGCTCGGCGGCCCGCGTCAGGTCGCCGCCGGCCAGGGCCGTGCCGGTCGATTCGGCCAGCGCGGCGATGCCGTCGAGCAGCTCCAGGCAGCCGTCCTCGTCGAGGTCGGCGGGGACACCGAGTACGACATAGGCCTCGCCGGCCTCGGCCCCCATCGCCGCCAGGTCGGAGAGCGCCGCGGCCAGCGCCTTGCGGCCGATCTGGGCGAGGCTCGCCTGCCCACGGCGGAAGTGCACCCCCTCGACCAACGCGTCCACGGAGGTCGCCGTCGCCCCACCGGGGAGCGTCACCGCCGCGTCGTCCCCCGACCCCAGCCGCACCCGTCCCCCCGCCGCCCCCAGCCGCTCCCTCACTCGCCTCAACACCTCGAACTCGCCCACCCCCCCATTCTCCCCACCCCGCACGAATCTGCATTTACCCGGACCTAGACTGGGCAAATGCAGATTCGTGCCTGCGCCATCTAAGGTGCGGCGACGTGGAGCGCCAGCGGCCACTTCTGCATCGCATCGGCGAGGTCGGCTCGACGATCGGGTCGCGGCCGCCGCGCAGCAAGCGCGTGCGGCTGGCGCTGCAGCTCGGCATCGCCTTCCTCGTCTTCGGCTTCCTCGTCCTCACCGTCGTCAACCAGTGGTCCGAGATCCGCGAGGAGGGCGTCCACTTCCACGTCGTCTGGCTCGTCCCGGCCTTCCTCGTCCTGCCTGTCTTCTACGTGCTCAACGCGCTGGGCTGGGACCTGATCCTGCGCTTCCTCGGCTACCGGCTGGGGGCCGGCCGCGCCCAGGTCGCGTGGGGGCAGCCGCTGCTGGCCCGCTACGTGCCCGGCAGCGTCCTCTACGTGCTCGGCCGCATGCTGCTCTCCGAGCGGGCGGGGGTGCCGCGCCGGCTGACGATCGCCAGCATCGTCTACGAACAGGCGCTGCAGGCGACCTCGGCGGTGGTCGTCGCCGCCTACTTCCTGATCGTCCACCCCGACCTCGACGGCCAGCCGCTGCGCTGGGCGGTGCTGCTGCTGATCCCGCTGGCGCTCGCCGTGCTCCACCCGCGCGTCTTCGGGCCGCTCGCCAACCGCCTGCTGCGCGCCTTCGGGCGCGAGCCGCTGCCGGCGACGATGCCGCTGCGCGGCGTCGTCGCGGTGCTCGCCTTCTACACGCTCAACTGGGGCGTCGTCGCGGTCGGCCTCTACTGCGTCGCCCGCTCGGTCAGCTCGATCTCGCCGAGCGAGATCCTCGTGGTCGGCGCGGCGCAGGCCTTCGGCTACGTGGCGGCGCTGGCGACGCTGGTGGCACCCGCCGGCATCGGCGTCCGCGACGCCGCCTTCGCCTGGGCGGTGAAGGTGGCGGCGCCGGGGGAGAGCTTCGCGATCGGCTCGCTGATCGCGATCGTCGTGCGCGGCGTGATGACCGTGGTGGAGATCCTCTACGTGGCGGCGGTGACGGCGCTGGGCAGGCGCGAGGGATGGTCGGTGCACACCGGCGTGATCCATCCATCGCCTGAGGAGGAAGAGGCGGTCCGCGAGAAGGTTTAGGTGGGCTGGTCCTGTCGCGGCGGCCTCCCCATCCATGTGCTCGGATGCCTCTTCGCGGCGCCCTCCGCAATGGGGGACCTCGCCGCCGCGCCACCCGCCCGGGGAAGCCGATCGCGACTTCTTACAGCGGGATGCGGGCTCCGAGCTGGTAGGCGGTGAGCAGGAGGAGGAGGGCTTGCAGGGGGCGGTCTCTCGAGAGGGCGGCGAGGGGGAGGGGCCAGATGAGGTACCAGGGGAGCAGCCAGGCGGTGGCGAGGAGGAGGCCGGCGGTCGCCCAGGCCGCGGCGCGGAGCCAGTCGCCGCCGCGATGCGTCCAGGCGAGCAGGTGGCCGACGAGGGCCGCGTAGAGCACCAGCGCGGCGACGCGCGCCGCGTCGGGGTCGATCCCGGTGAGCCGCGCCGCCGCGATCGGGACGCTCATGTGGCTCGTCCTCCCCTGGTTCTCGCCGGCCAGCGCGAAAGCGTCCAGCCAGTCCCAGCCAAACGCCAGCCAAGCGGCCCACCCCACCCCCACCACCGCCAGGGCGACCCCCCCCAACACCCGGCCGACGGGCCGGGAGATGAGGGCGAAGGGGAGGACGATTGCGGTGGAGAGCTTGACGGCGATCGCGGCTGCGAGGGCGATGCCGGCCGAGGCCGGGCGGGCGGCGAGGATCGCCGCCACGCCGAGCGTCGCGAGCAGCACCGCGAAGGCGTCGTTGTGGGGGCCGCCGACGACGTGGACGAGGACGAGTGGGTTGAGGGCGACGAAGGCGGCGGCGTGCAACGGCTCGACGCCGCGGGCGGGGGCGAGGCGGGCGACGAGCACGGCGGTCGCCAGCACCGCGGCGGCCGAGGCGGCCTTCAGCGCGTAGACGGCGGCGCCGACAGGCAGCCAGGCGAGCGGGTAGGTGGCAAGGGTGAAGAGCGGCCCGTAGGCGCTGGTCGCGTCGCGCCACTCGACCTCGGCGAAGGCGGGGTCGTCCGGCGCCGACGTCGGCGGGTGGACGTAGGGGTCGAGGCCGTGCAGGACGGCGAGCCGGGCGTAGTCGACGTAGCTGTAGACGTCGTGGGAGAGCAGCGGCGGCAGGCAGGCGAAGAGGGCGAGCAGCGCGACGATCGCCCCCCAGACGCGGCGCGGCCCCAGCCGCGGCGCCCAGACGAGCGCGGCGAGGTAGGCGAGGAAGCCGCCCCAGACGAGCGCGAAGGCCGCCCCCGGCGCGAGACTCAGCTACCCGCTCCCGGCCCCGTCGACGCTGCCGCCGTCGTCCACGGCGCCCCCCCGGCCGCCGCCCTCGCCGGGAGGCGGCGGCACCGGCGTCGGCTCCTGCCCGGCACCGGGCGCGTAGGCGTCGGGGTCGTAGCCGCCGGTCGCCTCTTCGCCCAGCTCGCGCGCCCGCTCGGCGTTCTCGGTCGCCTTCTCGTAGACGCTCCGCGGGCGCGAGCGCGAGGAGGCGGGAGAGGCGGTGTAGCGGCCGAAGTAGGGCGCCCAGACGACCTGCCCGCGGGGCTCCTCGGGCTCCTCGCAGGGGACTTCGCCGACGGCGTACAGGGCGTGCCAGATCTCGGCCGGGAAGGTGCCGCCGAAGACGGTGCGGCCGTGGACGCTGGTCATTTCGACCTCGTTGGACTCCGGGTGGCCGACCCAGACCGCGGTGGCGAGGTTCGGCTGGTAGCCGGCGAACCAGGCGTCTGTGTAGTTGTCGGTGGTTCCCGTCTTTCCCGCCTGGCCGGGGCAGCCGGTGTAGGCGGCGGTGCCGGTGCCGCCGGTGATGTTGGCGTGCAGCAGCCTGCTCACCTCATAGGCGACCGCCTCCGAGAGGACGCGGCGCGGCGGCACGCGCCCGGGGCGCTCGACCCGGCCGCCGGGAAAGGCGACGCGGCGGATCGCCAGCGGCTCGCGGCGCACGCCACCGGCGGCGAGCGTCGCGTAGGCGTCTGCCATCTCCAGCGGCGAGACGCCCACCCGCAGGCCGCCGATCCCCTCCGCGGGAATGCCGTCGAGCGGGCTGACGATGCCCATCGAGCGCGCCGTCGCGGCGACCCGCTCGGGCCCCACGTCGAGGCTGAGCTGGGCGAAGACGGTGTTGTCGGAGGCGACCGTCGCTCGCCGCAGGTCGATCGTCCCCTGGTAGCCCTCGTCGGCGGTGGCGACCTCCCAGTGGCCCCACTTCTCCAGGTCGAGGTCGAGCGGCTTGGAGGTGTAGTAGGTCGAGTAGGGATCGATGCCCTGCTTGATCGCCGCGGTCAGCACGAAGGTCTTGAAGGTCGAGCCAGGCTGGCGGTGCCCCTGGGCGGCGAGGTTGAACTGGCTGGCGCCGAAGCTGTCGCTGGAGGCCATCGCCTCGATCTCCCCGTCGCGGGGGTCGATCGCGACCAGCGCCGCCGAGGGGTCGGTCGAGTAGGGCAGGGCGGCGCGCATCGCCTCGCCGCCGACCTCCTGCAGGCGCGGCTCGACCGTCGTGTGCACGCGCAGGCCGCCGCCGCGCACCGTGTCGACGCCGTAGCGGTCGATCAGCTCCGCTTCGACGTAGGCGAAGAAGTGGGGCTCGCGGTGGGCGAAGTAGGAGCCGGAGACGTCGAGGCCGAGGCCGCGCCGCCTCGCCAGCCGGGCCCGGGCGGGGGTCACGTAGCCGAGCGCCGCCATCTGCCTCAGCACGGCGTCGCGCCGCTGCCGCGCCCGGCCGGGGTGCAGGATCGGGTTGTAGCGCGAGGGCGCTTGCGGCAGGCCGGCGAGCAGCGCCGACTGCTCCAGGCTCAGCTCCTCGACCGGCCGCGAGAAGTAGATCTCGGCGGCGGCCTGGACGCCGATCGCGGTGGCCCCTTCGACGGTCCCGTAGGAGGCCGTGTTGAGGTACCGGCCGAGGACCTCGCGCTTGCTGTGGCGCTCGGCGTACTCGATCGCCAGCTTCGCCTCGACGATCTTGCGCTCGAGCGTGCGTGCGGGGTTGCGCAGGCAGAGGTTGCGGACGAGCTGCTGGGTGATCGTCGAGCCGCCCTCGACCGTGTGGCCGGCTTCGAGGTTCTTCAGCGCCGCGCGGGCGATCCCCTCCGGGTCGACGCCGCCGTGCTCGTAGAAGCGCCGGTCCTCGATCGCCACGGTGGCCAGGCGCAGGCGCTTGGGCACGCGCTCGATCGGGACCGGCTGGCGGGCCTGGTCGGAGTCGACGCGGCCGAGCCGGCTGCCGTCGGCGGCGAAGAGCACCGAGTTGCCGCCGCGCTCGACCCCCTTGCAGGCGGCGAGCGAGGGCGCCTCGGCGGTGACGTCGAGCACCCAGGAGGCGACGGCGATCGCGCCGAGGACGAGCGCGACCGCGGCGCCCGCGCCGAGGAAGAGCACCTTTGCCGCCGCGCCGCCGCGCCGCCGCTGACGTCGCCGGTTGCGCTGCGTCATCGGAACAAGCGTACTTTCCGCCCCCCGCCGGGCGCGAGCCAGGCTGGACTCGCAGGTTTGTCGAGTTGACCACCGTATCCGTGGGTCAACTCGACAGCCCGCGAGTCTAGATAGCGGCCTGCATCTCCGCCGCCGCCTCGTCGGCGCCGAAGTAGGGCAGCACGGCGAAGTACATGAACTCGGGCAGCAGCTCGCGGAAGCCGTCGTCGGCCCCCGTCGCCAGGCGCGCGTGGACGACGGCGTGGATGCCGGCGACGATCCCCTCCGGGGCGATCGCCGGCGGCGACTCGGCCTGGCCCGCCGCGCCCCGCGCCGAGTCGACGAACTCGGCGACGCGCATCATCCTCTCCGAGCGCCTGCGCAGCGCCTCCGGCCCGGCCGCGTGGACCTCGACGATCAGGGCGCGGCCGACGTCCGGCTCAGCGTCGAGCGCGTCGAGCACGGCGGCGAGGCCGGCGCGCAGTTGGCCCTGCCAGCTCTCCTCGCCGGCGGCCGCCTCCAGCGCCGCCGCCTCGAGGCGCTCGAGGCCGAGGTCGAGCGCCGCCAGGTAGCAGTCCTCCTTGGAGAGGAACTCGTCGTAGAAGGCCTGGCGGTAGAGGCCGCTGCGGTCGAGCACGGCGCGCACCGAGGTGGCGTCGTAGCCGAGTGAGCCGACCGCCTCCAGCATCCCCTCCAGGATCCGTTCGTGCTTGGATGAAGTCACCAGCTTCAGTGTGGAAATCTTGGGAGAGGCCCCACCCTCCCCGGCGCCGGTTTCCTCTGCCCCTGCCAGGACTTTGGTAGCGGCCTGCTTTCCCATCCGACCTTTCCTCCGCTCGATCAAGGGAACGACTTGTCTGGGCCTCGGTACTGTAGCGGTATTCGGCCGATACGTCCAGCTTGGAATCGCAAACCGCCGGGGGTACCCTGGCTTTCGTGGCCGATCGTGCTCCGCAGGCGACCAGAATGCCGCCGGGACGGCACGCCCTGCCGCGCGAGTTCATCGCCCAGCACCAGCGCGCCCGCATCATCGCCGCCCTCGCCGAGGAGACCGTCGACAAGGGCTACCGGGCCGTCACCGTGGCCGACATCGTGCGCCGAGCCGGCATCGCCCGCAACACCTTCTACGAGAACTTCTCCTCCAAGGAGGACTGTTTCCTCGCCGCCTCGGAGTTCGCCGTCAAAGAGGCCCTGCGCCGCGTCGTCGACGCGGCCAGCAAGGTCGACGCCTGGCCCGACCGGGTCAACGCCGGCCTTGCCGCCTTCCTGCACTACGTGGCCAGCGAGCCGGCGCTGGCGCGCACCTGCATCGTCGAGGCCCTCTCCGCCGGCCCGGCCGCGGTCGACCGCTACGAGCGCTCGATCCAGGCCTTCGTGCCGCTCTTCCGCATGGGCCGCAAGGTTTCCGCGAAGGGCGAGGAGCTGCCCGAGACGCTGGAGGAGACGATCGTCGGCGGCATCTTCTGGATCCTCTACCAGCGCATCATCATGGGCCAGGCCGAGCGGATCGAGGACCTGCTCGGCGAGCTGGCCGAGTTCGCGCTGACGCCCTACCTGGGCGCCGAGGCGGCGAAGCGGATCGCCGGTCAGGCTCCCGCGGGCGCCGCGGCGGGCTGAGCCGAGGGCGGGGACTGGGGGCCGCATGAGCTAGTGCTCGACGTCGAGACCCGCGAGCGCGCCGCCGGTCCCGAGCGCGAGCGCATCGTCCAAGCCCTGATCGAGATCGCCGCCGAGCGCGGCTACGCCGAAACCACCGTCGAGATGATCCTGCGGCGGGCCGGCCTCGATCGGCCCGCCTTCGACCGCCACTTCCGCGGCAAGTACGACTGCTTCCTCTCCGCCTGGCGGGAGATCAACGAGGACTGCATGCGGGAGATGCTCGAGGCCTACAACAGCGAGGAGGAGTGGCCCGACCGCCTGCGCGCCGTCGCCTGCGAGATCGTCGAGGCGCTGCGCAACGACCCCAGCCGCGCTTCCTTCGCGGTCGAGGTGCTCGCCGCCGGCGACGCCGCCCGCGCCCGCCGCGACATGACGATGCGGGTGATCGCCTCGCTGATCGACGCCGGCCGCAACGAGATGGAGGACCCCGAGGCCATCTCCCACACGACCGCGGAGGCGCTGGCGGGCTCCGCCTACGGCCAGGTCTACTCGCGCGTGGTGAAGGGCCGGGGGGACGAGCTGCCGGCGCTGGTGCCGCAGCTGCTGTCGGCGGCGGTGATGCCGTATCTGGGCATCGACGCCGCCATGGCGGAGCTGAGTCGCGGCTTCGACCCGCCGGCGCGATATCGTCGGGACGTGGCCAAGCGCGGTTCCTCCTCGAAGTCCTCCTCCAAATCGGGCAAGACGGTGACGTCCGCCGAGGATTACCCGCCGGAGCTGGCGCGGCTGCCGCCGGGCCGCCACGGCCTGCCGCGCGAGTTCGTCGTCCACAACCAGCGCGAGCGGCTGATCGCCGGCCTCGCCGAAGCGATCGCCGAGTTCGGCTACTCGGGCACGACGATCGCCCACATCACCCGCTACGCGGCGGTTTCCCGCCGCACCTTCTACGAGCACTTCTCGAGCAAGGACGAGTGCTTCGTGGCCGCCTACGACACGGTGATGAACACCCTGCGCGAGCGCGTCTCGGAGGGCTTCGAGGAGGCCGACGACTGGCCGCACGCGGTGCGCGCCGGGATCGGCGCGATGCTCGAGTTCCTCGCCGCCAACCCGCACCTGGCGCGCCTCTGCATGGTCGAGGCGCTGGTCGCCGGCCCGGTCGTGGTCGAGCGCTACGACGCTGCGATCCAGAGCTTCGTCCCCTACTTCCAGAGCGGCCGCGAGGGGCGCCCGCCGGAGGTCCTGGAGCGCCTCTCGCCGACCACCGAGGAGGCCCTGGTCGGCGGCATGGTCTCGCTGATCTCCCGCCGCATCATCGCCGGCAAGGCCGAGGAGCTGGAGGAGCTCCTCCCCGACCTGGTCGAGTTCACGCTGACCCCGTACCTGGGCAGCGAGGAGGCGGCGAAGGTCGCCCGGGAGAAGGGCTGAGGCTCGAGCCAAGGGGGGAGAGTTTCGCCGCCGCGAGCCTTGAAGGGGCATGCGGCAGGCGCCGCCCGCATCCCTTCCCATAAGTGACCATGGTACGGTGACCATGGTCATGCCCTACGGAGCCCAGAAGGAGATCACCGCCACCCAGTTCAAGGCCCGCTGCCTGCGCCTGCTCGACGAGGTCGCCGAGAGCGGCGAGACGCTCGTCGTCACCAAGCACGGCCGGCCCGTCGCCCGGGTCGAGCCGCCGCTGCGGCCCGACGACCTGCGCGGCAGCGTCACGTTCAACATCGACGACGACGAGCTGATCCATTTCTCGATGGGGCCGTGGGACATGGAGCAGGAGTGATCCTGCTGGACACGCATGTCCTGGTGTGGCTGGTCGCCGCGCGGGAGCGGCTCACCGCGCGCGCGTCGGAGGCGATCGGATCCGGCGGCGAGCTCGCCGTCAGCATGGCGTCCATCCAGGAGATCGCCTATCTCGTCGCGCGAGGGCGGCTGGTGATGGATCGTCCTCTGGAGACATGGGTCGGCGACGCGCTCAACGTCCACGAGGTCCGCGCCCTCGCACCGACCGCCCCGGCGGCCCTCCGCGCCGGCTCGCTCGATCCGGCCGAGTTCCACGGCGACCCGATCGACCGGCTCATCTACGCGACCGCGGTCGAGCACGACGCCCGCCTGATCAGCGCCGACGAGCGCCTGCGCGACGCCGACCCGAAGCGAGTCGTCTGGTGACCGGCTCGTTCCGGTGCGCCTTATCCCTCCCATGACGGGAAAGGCGTACCCGGAAGCGCCATTGCGGTCGTATTTGTTCCCGCTGAGCGGGAACAAATACGACCGCAATGAACGGGAAGCGCCAGGGTGCTACTCGACCTCGGTGAGGCCGGGGGAGCCGAGCTCGAGCCAGGCCTCGTCCTCGCCGAGGTAGTTGAGCACGGCGAGGTGGGCGAGGTCGGGGAGGAGGCGCTCCACCGTGGCGGTGCGGCCGGCGCCGATCTCGACGCAGATCGATTCCTCGATCGCGCCGACGACGAACTGGGCGGTGAGCGGGGTCGCGGTGGGGCTGGCGCCCGGCTCGCGGCGGCCGGCGTCGAGGGCGGCGGCGAGACGCTCGACCGCCCCCTGGTGCCTGACCCAGGCCTCGCCGCGCGCGGCGCGCACCTCGATCAGCAGCGCCTTGGCGAGCAGCGGCTGCTCGGCGACGGTGCGCAGCAGGCGGGCCAGCCCGGCGCGCAGCCCGGCGCGCCAGCCCTCCGCGGCGCGGGCGGCCTCGAGCAGCTCCGCGGCGAGGCGCTCGACGGCCATCGCGTAGGCGCGGGCGAAGCACTCCTCCTTGCCGGCGAAGCTGCGCTGGAAGCGCTGGCGGGAGACGCCGGCGCGCTTCAGCACCTCGCTCACCGAGGCCTTCTCGTAGCCGCGCGCGCCGACGGTGAGCAGCATCGCTTCCAGCAGCCCCTCCTCCGTGCCGGCGGCCGGGACCGCCTCGTCCCACGACCTCACCGCGCGCAGTGTGGAGCGTGCTTCCACTTGGGACACTTTAGCCCATCTTTGGGAACTTATGTCACTTCATGTACTTACTTCGTACCAATAGGAACGCGCGCTATCCTAATCGTGTGCGCGCACTGCCTGGAAAGGCAACCCGCCAGCCGCCCGGCCCGGAGCCGGTGAGTCGCGCCGCCTCGGCGGACGACCAGCGGCGGCGCATCCTCGAGGCGGTCGCGGCGCTGGTCGCCGAGCAGGGCTACGGGGCGACGACGATCGAGCAGGTCGTGCGCCGCGCCCGGGTCGGCTACGCGACCTTCTACAAGCACTTCGCCGACAAGGAGGAGGCCTTCCTGGCGCTGCTGGACACGGCGACCGAGCGCACCGCCTACGAGGTCGAGGAAGCCTTCGACCGCGAAGACGGCCCCTGGCCCGACAAGGTCGGCGCCGGCCTCGGGGCGCTGCTCGAGCGGGTCGCAGCCCACCCCGACGTCGCCCGCGCCTGCCTGGTCGAGGCGCCGACGGCGGGGCCGCGGGCCGCCGAGCGCCACGAGGCGGCGCTGCGCCGCTTCGCGCCGCTGCTGCGCGGCGGGCGCGAGCTCAACCCGCGCAGCGCGCGCCTGCCCGAGACGCTCGAGGACACCCTGGCGAGCGGCGTCGTCTGGGTGATCGTGCAGCGCCTCGTCGCCGGCGAGGAGGCGCGGCTGCGGGCGCTGCTGCCCGAGACGCTCGAGTTCCTCCTGCGGCCCTACGTCGGCGAGGAGGAAGCGGCGCGCGAGGCCGGCGGCGCGGCCGGGGCGGCGGGAGCGTAGCGGCTAGCGGATGCCCTCCGAAGAGCTCGGGCCCCTGCCGGCCGGCCGCCACGGCTACAGCCGCGAGCAGGTCGCCCACAACCAGCGCGAGCGGCTGATCGCCGGCCTCGCCGCGGCCGTCGCCGAGCACGGCTACGCGGCGGTGACGATCACCCACGTCACCAAGCAGGCCCGCGTCTCCCGCCGCGTCTTCTACGCCAACTTCGCCGGCAAGGAGGAGTGCTTCCTCGCCGCCTTCGAGGTGGTGGCGGGGCACGTCCGCGAGCTGGCCGCAGAGGCGGCGGACGGGATCGAGGACTGGCCCCGGCGGGCCGTCGCCGCCGCCCGCGCCGTGCTCACCTTCCTCGCCGCCGAGCCCGACCTCGCCCGCCTCTGCCTGGTCGAGGCGCAGAGCGCCGGCCCGGCCGTCGCGGCGCGCTTCCACGAGGCCGTGCACGAGGCGGTCCCCTATCTGGAGCTGGGCCGCGCGGTGCGCGAGCGCGACCGCCCCCTGCCCGCCACCACGGAGGAGTCGGCGCTCGGCGCCGTCGTCCTCATGCTCGCCCGCAAGGTCGCCGCCGGCGAAGCCGACCGCCTCGAGGACCTCCTCCCCGACATGGTCGAGTTCGTCCTCACCCCGTACGTGGGGGCCGAGGAGGCGACCCGGTTGGCGGAGCAGCGGAAGGGGTCATAGGCGCTGCGATCGACGTGTGTCGAAGGCGCGATCAGCTGTCGACGACGATCGAGCCGACCCGGCCGATGCGTTCGAAATGGTCGTCGCAGGTCAGGACCGTAGTGCCGTTGCGGGCCGCGGTGGCGGCGATCCAGATGTCGTTGGTGGGGACAGGCGTCCCTGCCCGGCGAAGCTCGGCGACTATCTCCGCGTAGTGGCGGCTCGTCTCGGCATCGACCGGCAGCACCTCCACTACAGAGCTATCTAGAAAGGCATCCAGCTCAGCTTCGTTGCGCTGTCGCTTGCCGCCGAGCAGGAAGCCGGTGCGCAACTCGCCGAGTGCGATGGTCGACACACCCACGAGCTCGGCCCGGTCGAGAAGCGCCGCCACCTCTTCGCTCCCTCGCCGGAAGTTGCTGTAGGCGGAGGTATCGAGGCAGAGCGAGCTCAACGCCAAAGCTCCTCGTCGACCGCCTCGAAATGCGCGGTCGCGCGCTCGAAGTCGCGGAACTCGTCCTCACTCCAGCCTCCGCCAAGGCGGCCCAGCCCGTTGGAGCGCGCACCCTCCGCGCCGAGTCCCTGCCCGAGGAGGTCGATGACCGTCTGGTTGAGCGACTTGCCCCTGCGACGCTTCTCGCGCTCGAGAGCTTCCGCGAGGCTGGGCGGAACATTCCTGATCGTCAACGCCTTGATCTTCTTCCTCCCTTGTAGTCAATTGATGCATTCATTTAATGCAATAGCTTACAGCATCGGGCTGCTACGTACTTCGCGCACGTAGATTGCGCCGGCCGCGCCTCTCTCAGCCGGCCGTCTTTCGGTACCTACCCATACGCCCAGGGAACGCCTCTGGGAACCTTCTTTTTCTTTTGGGAACTCTCCCTTGACAACCCCTGAACGGGGTGCTTCACTGGCCCCACTTGCGGTACAGCTAGCACCTTCTGGGAACTAGCTACACCCAGCAAGCGAATCAGGGAAACGAGCAGTACAGGGACAACGAGCCCGGGTGCCGTCAAAGGGAAGGCGGCCGGCAGAGGGGCTCACGGGACAAGGAGAGGAATCGAGTGAGACGTCACGGGAATGCTTCGAGGACGGAAGTCAGCCCGCGCTTCAAAGGCGACGGCGAACGCCTCCCCCGCACCTTCGTCGCACTGCTCTGCGCGTTGGGCGCGCTTGCCTTCGTTGCCAGCCCGGCCAGGGCGGGCACAGGAGTCTCGCACCCACACCTTCTCTCGATTCAGAACGGCAGCGAATTCAGACCAAGCTCGCTTGCGATCGGGGAATCGAGCGGCCGACTCTACGCGCTCAGCCGGGAAGACGGGGTGGTTGACGTCTTCGACGCGACGACCGGTGCCTTCATCGCCCAGTGGACGGGCGAAGAAACTCCCGAGGGTTCCTTTTTCAAACACGGTCCTCAGGTAATCGCCGTCGACAACTCCGGCGGCCCGGGCGACGGCACCGTTTACGTCGCCACCTGCGGGAGAAAAACCGGGACCACCAATCAATGCGACGAGCACGGCTACGTCCACGCCTTCGACCCCTCCGGCAACTACCTGCGCACGATCGACGGCTCTGAAAGCCCGAGCGGGGCGTTCACCAACGGCAGCGGCGGTTTGAGCCCATGGGGTCTCGCCGCCGACGGTGGCGGCAATCTCTACGCGATCCGTCTCGACACCAAATCGATCGAGAAATTCAGCCCAACCGGCACGTTCCTAGGCGAGATCAAAAAGCCGCAGGCCAACTTCCCTCGGACTATGGCCTTCGACTCCAGTAACGGCTACTACATTTCGAACTTCTGTCGCGCAGACATCGTCGCCTTCGATTCCGCCGGGATCTTCCAGTCCGCACTCGGCGTTGCCGAGGGTCCGGGATCCGTGGCGGTGGACACGGTGACCGATGACGTCTATATCGCCGGCTCCAACTTCCTTAGCCAGTTCGACTCATCAGGTGCGTTGGTCGGGCATTTCGGATCAGCCAACTTCCTCGGCACCCCGAATTGCGGCGCCCAGCCCGACATTGCCGTCAACGGCTCGACCTCGCAGCTCTACGCGATCGACAGGGAAACGAACACGGTCAGCATCTTCGGTCCCGGCGAACCCGCCACCACCCCCGACGTGACGATCGAGCCGGCCACCGAAGTCGGCTTCTACACCGCCACCCTGCACGGCACCGTCGACCCCAACGGCGAGCCGACCTCCTACCGCTTCCAGTACGACGGGGACACGGAGAGCCAGCACATCCATTCCTTCACGCCGGTCGAGAGCGCCGGCAGCGGTACCGAACCGGTCGTAGTCAGCGCCGAGGTACCGCTCACCGACCCGCTCTTCCACAGCGGCGAATTCACCTATCGCTTGATCGCCACCAACACCGACGCCGACGTCACCGAGGTCACGGAAAGGGAAAGCTTCACGACCGAAACTCCGCCGCCGCCGCCGATCGACCCGCCCACCGAGGTCACGTCCACCAGCGCGCAGGTTTCGGGATCGGTCAACCCCCAGGGTCTGGAAACCGAATGGAGCTTCAACATCGGCGGCCTCTCCGGCAACGCCGGCAGCGGTACCAAAGACGTTCCCGTCTCCGGAGGGCTCACCGACCTCGAACCCAATACCACCTACACGTTGACCCTTACCGCCAAAAACAAAGGTGGGAGTGTCACCTCTGCGCCGGTCGAGTTCACCACCGATCCCGAGGAGCCGGTCGCCGCGACGGTCCCGGCGGGGTGCCTGAAGCCGACCAGCGCATGCCTGGGCGCGACGATCGATCCGCGCAAGTCTCCCACCAGCTACTACTTCGAGTACGGCACCGACACCGAATACGGCAGCTTCCTGCCCCTCGGCAAAGACGGAGACGCCGGGGCGGCCCTCGGCTTCTCGAGCTTCACCGAGCAGCTGGAGGAGCTGGAGCCCGAAACCGTCTACCACTACCGGCTCGTCGCCGAGAACCAGGCGGGCCCGACGGTGACGCCCGACGCGGTCTTCGAAACCAGGTCGCAGGCCGACGTGGAAGCCGGATGGCCCAGGCGGGGCTTCGAGCTGGTCACGCCCCCCGACAAGGGAAATCAATCGGTGCTCCCCGGCCGCGGCACGGCTTCGGTTGGGGCGGCCGGAGAGCGGGTGGTCTGGCAGACGCTCGCCGGCGCGCCCGGATCGACGACCGGGTCCCGCGTTCCCTTCATCGCGAGCAGGGGTGGCGACGGTCTTTGGAGCTCGCGGGCAGTCGTCCCCGCGGCCGATGAGCAACCAGGCGGCGGGCAGTGGAACTTCGTCCTCACCGACGCCGCCACGGACCTCACCTCGTTTCTCCTCCAGCCCAGCAGCAGCTTCGTGGGCAGCTCCGCGCCGGGAATGCTGCTTCGCGCCGACGACAGTGCGGGGCTGGTCCAGCTCGGGCCGACTGGCGAACGCTCCCTCATCAACGCCTTCGAGCTTCTCACCAGCGCCGATCTGAGAAAGGCGGTCTTCGTCGATCCCGACGGCAGCGGCGGCTTGGTCGAATACTCCGAGGACGGCAGTCGCCTGATTGACATGCCGGACTGCGGCTTCCAGTTCCCCCAACAGAAAGCGGGCGCCAGAATCTACCGCTGGTTGACGTCGCAGGGGGCGACCGCCTTCGTCGAGAGCGCCGGCGACGGCCCCTGCGACCTGCCGAAAGGCGTCTTCCGCATCGACCTCGAGAGCGGCGACGCGGAGCTGATCTCCGGTCCCCAGACCGTCGCCGCCCGGTTCGGCCGTGCCAGCGCCGACGGCAATACCGCCATCTACACCAGGAGTGGAGAGATCTACCGCTGGGAGGAGGGCGAGGGCAGCACCTGTCTGACCTGCGCGACCGGGGGCACCGGCGTCGTCGCCTGGCCGCTCCTGATCACATCCGACCTGGAGCGGATCTACTTCCAATCGCCCAAGCAGTTGATCGCGGGGAAGGGCGTCGCCGGCCTGCCCTGCGGTGCCAGCAGCACCGCCTCCTGCAACATGTACGCCTGGCACGGGGGCGAGATCGAGTTTGTCTCCGTGATGGGGAATCTGGACGGTGGGCGCGGTGCGGAAACCCACGATGGCAGCGTCCTGCTCTACTTCTCCAAAGACGAGCGGACCACGGCGGACGTGACCGGCACGAGCGCCCAGCTCTACCGCTACGAGGCCGAGACGGGCAAGGTCGAGTGCGTCTCCTGCACGCGGATCGGTACCGCTACGGATGGCAGTCCCACCGTGGAAGGAAGCCAGGCCACCGGAACCGGCCTCTCCGCCGACGGCCGCACCGTCGCCTTCGCGACCACCGCCTCGCTCGTCCATCGCGACGTCAACAACACGCGCGACGTCTACGAGTGGCACGACGGCCTGCTGCGCCTGGTCACCGACGGGGTCACCGAGATCGCCGACGAGAGCGTCGGCTACCCCGAGGTCTGGGGTCTCTCGGACGACGGCCGCAACCTGATCTTCGGCCAGCGCGGTCGCCTGGTTGGCAACGAGGCCGACTCCCTGACCAATGTCTACAACGCCAGGGTCGGTGGCGGCACGGTGCTCGAAGAGCCGCCCGCCCCCTGCGTGGAGGACTCCTGCCAGGGGCCGCTGGAGGCGCCACCGGCGCTGGCCAGCCCCGGCAGTGCCGCTTTCTCGGGGCCCGGCAACGCCCAAGTGCGCAAGAAGAGGGCCAACGAGCGCCGCAGGGCGAAGCGCAAGCAAGCCAAGCAGCGCCGCGCCAAGCAGCGCCGACGCAAGGCGCGCCAGCGCAGGCGCGGCGTCAAGAAGCGCAGCCACCGACGCGCCGCCAGGCGAGCCAACCACAACCGCGGAGGTGGGAAGTGAGGCTGCTGAGGGCGACGATCGCCACGACAATCGCGCTGGCGCTGCTTCCCGCCGCGGCATCGGCGGCCGCCAAGTGGCACGTCAAGGCGCGTTGGGGCCCCACCACCCTGGTGCGAGGCGAGAGCGCTCAGTTCGATCTGCGGGTCGCCAACGTCGGCGACGCCGAAAACAGCGGCGCGATGATCGTCACCAACAAACTGCCGCCAGGGGTCACCGTCGACAACTTCAAAGAGGTCGAGCCCCCCTGGGCCTGTTTTGGGACGACGACGGTTACCTGCCAGGCCAACGTCTTCGTCAGCCCGGAGGGCGAAGCCAGGGACGAGTCGGGGTTCCTCGACGAGCGGATCATCTTCGACGTCAACGTCAGCCCGGCGGCCGCTGGCGGCACCAACGTCGCCTCGGTGCGGAGCAGCAACTCGGTCAAGGCCGACGGCACGCCCTGCGGGTCGGGGTCTCCACCCGTGGTCTGCGCCACCGACGTCGACGATGTCCTCGTCGCCGACGCCGGTGGCGATCCCTTCGGGATCGTGCCGGGGAGCTTCGTCGCCGACGTCTTCGCCGGCAGGTACCCGGTGCCCGATCGCGAGCGGCAGGCCGGCACGCACCCCTACGAGCTGCGCACCGACTTCGACATCAAGCTGACGAGCAAGGCCAGCAACCTGGAAGAAAACTTCGGCGACTCCTATACCGAGGTGATCGAGGACGTGCGAACGGTCGACGTGATCCTCTCGCGCGGGATCAGCGGCAATCCCGAGGCGACCCCGAAGTGCGACCCGGTCGATTACGCCAAGCAACACCCGGTGATCTGGGTGTCGGGCTGTCCGTCCAACACCCAGGTGGGCTCGCTTTCCGTGGAGCTGCGAGGCGCCCAGCACAAGGGCGGCTACGGCCTCTTCTCGGCCGACGCCGTCACCCGCGTCCCCATCTACAACCTGGAGCCGCCGGTTGGCGTGCCGGCCGACTTCGCCTTCCGCATCTCCGGCGTCGACAACCACATCTACCCGGCGCTGGACCCCGCGCATGGCTACGCGATCAAGGCCCACGCCCCCTTCATCTCCTCGCTGGTCGACGTCGGGGGCACCCGCGTCAGCTTCTGGGGCGCGCCGGCCGACCCTCGCCACGATCCGCTTCGTGTCGATCCCGCCGGGACAACCGAGAACGTCTACGGCACCGCCAGCGACGCCCCGATTCGCCCCCTGCTCACCATGCCCGCCGACTGCGGGCACGACAACGGCCCCTTCCGGCTCACCGCCGACTCCTGGACCCACCCCGGCGAGTTCACCCCCGAGCAGCAGAGCGAAGAGGCCGTCAACGTCACGGGCTGCGAGGACCCCCGCATCCGCTTCGAGCCCGAGATCGCCCTGCAGCCCACCTCCCGCGCCGCTGGGGGACCCACCGGACTGACCGTCAGCCTGCAGGTCCCTCAGCGCGACAACACCGTGTCC
>Ga0299914_10000412_pt1 | contig 25531 bp, 3 predicted proteins | sample RVTome_10_FD_201361 | JGI IMG/M metagenome (GOLD analysis project Ga0299914, IMG submission 201361) | Soil microbial communities from uranium-contaminated site in the Upper Colorado River Basin, Wyoming, United States - RVT153D57 (version 2) ... | reverse complement strand
CCGAGACCGGCTTGCCGAGCGCCGCCCAGACGTTGTTGAAGTTGACCCCGGCGGCCATCACCCGCACGATCGCCTCGAAGGGGCCCGGCTCCGGGACCTCGATCTGCTCGAGCTGGAAGGCGTCGGTGGGTTCGCCCTCGCGCTCCTGGCGGATCACCCAGGCCGCCATCGTCTCCGGCAGCGTGCCGGGCTCCACGTCGAGCACCGATACGTCAGTCGCATCAGCCAACATGGAAATCCCTAACGTCAGACATCTGTCTCCTCGTCATCGATCTCACTTCGGCATCTGACCCGAGACGAACTGTCCTCGCGATACGACACGCTGTCGTACGCCGATCAGGCCCCGCTCAGCCAAACCTCTTGTCAGCTCCTCTCTGCCAAAGGCAGTCATCTGACCTCTGACACGGGGCACGTTCGTCTTCTCGCATGTCGCCATGACCGCCAGCCGACCGCCGGGGCTGAGCATCCTCGTCATCTCGTCCAGCATCGCCATCGGATCGTCGACCATGTGAATGACCCCGACACTGCACACCGCGTCAAACAGCCCGTCGAGGAATGGCAGGGCACAGCCGTCCCCCCGCAGATAGACCAGGTTCGATCCGCCCCCGCGCCTTGCGGCTGCGGAGATCATCGCCTCGGATGCGTCGACTCCGACGACGATCCCGTCCCCCGCGGCCTGCGCCAGCTTCCGTGTGTAGTTACCGGTACCGCAACCGATGTCGATGACCCGGCCGCCTTCCGATACTGCGAGATCGCTCAGCACGATCCGCTGCTCTTCGAGCACGTCGAGGCGACGACCGAAGATCATTCGGGAGATCAGCGGGCGCCAGAGACGCTCGTAGATCGGCGGCAAGGCTCTGAATCGGAACATTCCTTGATCGCGATGGAGCTCGCCCCGGCGCGCCTCGTCGAAGAGGTCAAAGTACCCTCGCCTGGCCCGTCCCTGCAAGTCGACGTCGGGCTTGAGCAGCGGTGCCAGCTCTCGTCCCGGGTCATCTGTCGCGGTTGACAGTTGGAGAGGAGTCACTTGATCGATCCTATCGGTATGGGAACCGTCATGTTTTTCTACACCTTGCCTGTGCGACAACCACATCTCGTACAGCCTCCGCCGTGCTCGATGCATGGTCAGTCATCATCGTGAAGTGATCGCCCGCCACATCCACGCACTGGTGTGCAAGAGGCCACGATGCGCGCCACTCTCCGTTCAGGTCCGGCAGCGTCGCCCAGGCGGACTCGGTTGCTCTTACCATTGCGGTTGGGATCGTGAGCTCATCCGGCTTCCAATCGGTGAATATCCGGCGGTAGCCGCCCATTGCCGTCAAGCGAACGTCGTCCACGCCGGCGCCGGCCTCCGATGCGTCATGGATTCCTTCGAGAACGCGGGGCATCATCGCGTCGAGCAGCGTCGCCTCCGGTGAGTAGGTGTCGATGAGAACCAGGGACAGGGGGGGCGCCCCGCTGTCTTCGAGATGAGCGGCGATCGCATGCGCGACCCAGCCGCCCGACGAATGACCGGCGAGGATGACCCCATCGTCGATCTGGGCTTTCGGAATCGCTCCCGCCAGTGCTTCCGCGGCCGCCGCGATCGTGCCCGGGAGGGGTTCACCGGCGATGAAGCCCGGCAGGGGAAGCGCCAAGACCTGTCGCTCGCCCGCGAACCCTGCCGCAAACCTCACATACTCGTGCGGGCCCGACATCGGCCCAGCGGACGGTATGAGAACCAACGTCGGCGACTCGGGCCCCTCGGCAAGTCGCACAGGCTCGATCGAGGAGGCTTGCGCCTCGCCGGCCGCGAAGGTCGCCCGGAACCTCGAGGCCTCGCCGAGCAGGTCCATGAACCGGTGGAAATCCTGCCGCTCACGCGCTACGCCCAGCAGCGAGGCGAAGGACGCCTCCGAGGCATCGCCGTTTGCGGAGCTGAGCATGTCCGCCTGCTCGGGACCGGTTGAACCGCGATCGACCTCGGCGAGCAGGTAGCGGGCGATGCCCGCGGCGGTTGGGTTGTCGGCAATGGCAAGGACGGGTACGGACACGTCGGTGGACGCGGTGAGGCGGTTGCGAAGCTCCACGGCCCCCAAGGAGTCGAACCCCATCTCTTGGAGGTTCCGATCGGGCTCAACCTCATCGGCTGAGGAGTAGCCGAGGACGACTGCGACATGGCCGCGAACCAGGTCGAGCGTCACCGCCTCGCGGCGATCCTCGCTCACCTGCGCGAGCCGTTCCCTAAGGGTGCCTCTCTCGTTCGCAGACGTTGTGCCGGCGGGAGCCAGGTCGCGCAGGACGGCGGAAAGCATCCCCCCCTCTGCCTGCTTGCGCAACGCCGAGCTGTCGAAGCCCACCGGAGCCAGCAAGCCCTCGTCGGCGGCCCTCGCCGCATCGAATAGATCGAGGCCTTCCTCCGGAAGGACCGCGGTGAAGCCCAGGCGTTCCAGCCGGGCACGATTAGCGTCGCTCAGCTCATCGAAGAGGCTGCTCTCCAGCAGCCAGCCCCCCCAGGCCATCGAGACCGCCGGGAGCCCCTGCGCACGGCGATAGCCCGCAAGCGCATCGAGGAAGACGTTTGCCGCGGCGTAGTTGGCCTGAGCGGCGCTGCCGAGCACGCCCGATATGGATGAGAAGAGGATGAACTGCGACAGCTCGAGCTCCTTGGTCAGCTCGTGCAAATGCCAGGCGGCATCCACCTTCGGTCGCATCACCCGCTCCAGTCGCTCGCCGTCGAGGTCCTCCAGCACGCCGTTGTCGAGCACGGCGGCCGAGTGGATCACCATCCCCAACGGTCGCTCGGATGGGATCGACTCGATCAGCGCCTCGAGCTGACCGCGGTCCGTGACGTCGCAAGCGGCGATCGTGGCCTTCGCGCCGAGCTCGGCAAGCTCTGCCTCGAGCTCCGCGGCGCCCTCCGTCTCGGGGCCGCGCCGGCTGACCAGCAGCAGGTGGCGAGCACCGTGCTCGGCGGCCAGATGGCGAGCCACCAGCGCGCCGATGCCGCTGACACCGCCGGTGACCAGCACCGTCTTCGCCGGGTCTATCGGCTGCGGCGCGGCGTCCTCCGCGAGCGGCGCGCGAGCGAGGCGGGGAGCTAGCGCGACCCCCTGGCGGATCGCCTGCTGCGGCTCGTCGCGGGTGGCGGTCAGCGCAGTCCCCAAAATGCCTTGCGACGCATCCGTCCCGTCGAGGTCGATCAGGGCAAAGCGCCCTGCGTTCTCAGAATGCGCGGTATGCACCAACCCAGCAAGCGGGGCGGCGGCGAGGTTCGGAACGTCATCGGCCGACGTGGCGAAGGCGCCCTGCGTAAGCACGACCAACCGGGATTTGCGGAAGCGCTCCGACACAGCCCACTCCTGCGCAAGCTCGAGGACGCGCCGGGCGCCGGCGTGGGCGGCATCGGGCAGCCTGCCGTCACCCGCCCGCCGCTCGTCGACAAGCACGACGTCGGGCGCCTCTCCGTCCGGCCCAAGCGCATCCGCGAGGGTGGTGAGATCGGCGTAGCGCTCGGTCGCGGAGAGCTCGAGATCGCTCTCGCCGATCACCGCCAACCGCGTGTCCGCGGCTGGGCGCTGCTCCAACTCGATCCAGCGGCGGCGATGAAGCGAACGACGCAGGCGAGCGCGGCGCAAGGGGGCGGGGTCCACCGCCCGCGCGAGCACCGCTTCTGCGGTCAGCACCAAGTCGCCGGCACGATCCACCGCCACCAGCGAGGCTTGGCTCTCGCCCGGCTCGATGCGAACCCGCACGACGTCGACGCCGTTCTTGTGCAGGTGCATTCCTCGCCAGGCATAGGGCAGGTCGATCGGGCCGGCGCCGGGTCTCCCGCCGGCGTCGATCCCCGGATGCGAGGATGCGGCGAGCAGGGCCGGATGGATGGCGAATGCGCTCGCGGCGTCCGCCTGCTCGTCGGCGACCGCAAGCTCGGCGTATGTAGCCTCGTCGCACCGCCACGCGGCGCGCACCACCCGAAAGGTGGAGCCGAGCTCGAGGCCCGAGTCGGCAAGGCGCTCGTAGAGAGCGTCCACGTCGATCGGCTGCGCGCCCTCCGGCGGCCAGCTTTCGGGCTCGAGATCGGCAGCGGTCGAATCGACAGGCTGCGCGGCGGGTGAGAGCACGCCGTGCGCATGGCGAGTCCATTCGGCGCCGCCGATTTCGGCATCGCCGGCCTCCACCGCCCGAGCGAAGATCTCCACCGGCCTGCATCCGTCCTCTTGCGGGCCTGCAACCGAGACCTGCAGGGCCACACCGCCCCGCTCGGGAAGCACCAATGGAAGGTCCACCGTCAACTCGGTCACCGTGTCGATCGCGAGCCGCGATCCCGCCTGGAGGATGAGCTCGGCGAGCGCTGCGTTGGCGAGCACAGGCTCACCGCCGATAGCCTGGTCGGCGAGCCAGCCATGGCTCCGTCGCGAAACGCGTCCACCGAGCACCAACCCCCCACCCGCTGCGTCTTCGATCTCCGTCGAGACGAGTGGGTGGCCGGATACGTTGCCGGAGATGCGGGCGCCATCGATCCCGCCCCTGCCGTCGGGCCAATAGCGCTTGCGTTGGAACGAGTAGGTGGGGAGCCTTACACGCCGTGCGTCCCCGAAGAAGACCCCCCAATCGACCTTCACTCCGTTGGCTTGAGCCTCGGCCAGCGATTCGGCGAATCGGTCGGGGCTGCCTTCGTCGCGGCGCAACGTGCAAACCACCGTCGCATCTTCAGGCTGCTCAAGCGCGTCGTCGATCGTTTCCTGCACGTTGAGGCGCAGAACCGGATGAGGGGAAACCTCGACGAACCTGCGCCGGCCCTGGTCGAGCATCGAGCGCAACACGGGCTCCAGACGAACCGGCTGTCGCAGGTTGTCGAACCAGTACGCGGCCCCCAACTCACTCGTGTCGAGCACTCCGCCGCTGACCGTGGAGTGAAAAGGAACGCTCCCCGAGCGGGGAGAGATCGGCTTCAGAGCCTCCAGCAGCTCTCCCTCCAGGATGTCGACGGCGGCCGTGTGCGACGGGGCGACCGCTTCGGGGATGCTTCTCGCCCAGATTCCATCCTCGTCGCATTCCCGCAGGAACTCGTCGAGGGCGCCCTCGTCCCCCGAGAGAACCAGCAGGGACGGACCCACCTGAGCGGCGATCTCGAATGCTCCGCCCCACCGCTCGACGCGGGGCTCGAGTTGCTCGACGGTGGAGCGAACGGTGACCATGATCCCCTGCCCCACGAGCCCAAGCAGGATCCTGCTGCGCAGCGCCACGACCCTGGCCGCATCCTCCACCGAGAGGCCTCCAGCGACATGAGCTGCGGCAATCTCCCCCTGGGACTGACCGACCACTGCGGCCGGCTCGACTCCGGCAGCGCGCCAAAGCTCTGCGAGCGAGACCGCCACCGCAAACGAGATCGGCTGCAGGATGTCCAGCCGCCCCGCCGGGATCCCGCCCGCGTCCGTGCCTCGCAGCATGTCGTCGAACGACCAGTCCAGGTGCGGCTCCAGTGCCTCTTGGCATTCCCGCAGCTTCCTTGCGAACGCCGGCGAGCCGTCGAGCAGCTCCAGGGCCATGCCGGGCCAATGCGAACCGTGCCCGGGGAAGACGAAGACCGGCTTGCGGTCGCTGCGCGCGCGGCCCCGAGCAAGGCCCTTCGCATCGTCGCCGGCCGCCAGCGATCCCAGAGCGTCGAGCACCTCGCCGCGATCCGAACCCGAGGCGACCGCACGATGCTCAAAGCTGGCCCGACCCGTCGCGAGGGTGAATCCGACGTCGGTCAGCTTCAGGTCCGGTCGAGCCTCGAGGCGGTCCCGTAACCGCTCGGCCGTCTTGCGCAGAGCCGGCTCGGACTTCGCAGACAAGGGCAGGACGGCGGCAGGGGCGGCAAATGCTTCGGGCGCGCTGCCGTCGCTCCCGTCCTCCCCTGTCCGATCGTCCGTGGAAAGCGCTTCTTCCAGGATCAGGTGGGCGTTGGTGCCGCTCATCCCGAACGAAGAGACTCCTGCCCGCCTGGGGCCGTCCGACTCCCACGGCACCTGCTCGACCAGCAGCTCGACCCGACCCGATGGCCAGTCAACGTTCGAGGAAGGCCGGTCGACGTGCAACGTCCTCGGCAGGGATCGGTTCTGGATTGCCATCGCCATCTTGATCACGCCCGCAACCCCCGCCGCCGCAGCCGTATGACCGATGTTCGACTTGATCGAGCCCAGCCTGAGCGGCCGCTCGCGATCCTGGCCGTAGGTGGCGAGGAGGGCGCTCGCCTCGATCGGGTCCCCCAAAGCGGTGCCTGTGCCGTGCGCCTCGACCGCGTCGACGTCTGCGGGTGAAAGGCGGCCCTCGGCGAGCGCCTGGCGAATCACGCTCTGCTGTGCGGACCCGCTCGGGGCGGTGAGGCCGTTCGAGGCGCCGTCCTGGTTGACCGCGGAGCCACGTATCAGCGCGGCGATCGGGTGGCCGTTCCGCCTGGCATCGGATAGCCGCTCCAAGAGCACGACCCCGCTGCCCTCCGAAAAGCCGGTCCCGTCGGCGGCCTCGGCAAACGCCTTGCAGCGCCCGTCGGCGGCCAGGCCCCTGTAAGGGTTGAGATCGATGAGGCCAAGCGGCGTCGCCATGATCGCTACCCCGCCGGCCAGCGCGAGGTCGCACTCCCCCTGGCGAAGCGCGCCGATCGACAGGTGCATCGCGACGAGCGAAGAGGAACAGGCGGTATCGACGGTCAGGGCCGGCCCTTCGAGCCCAAACGTGTAGGCGACGCGGCCCGAGACGACGCTCGGCGAACTTCCGGTGAGCAGCGGCGCGTCTTTTCCGGCGACCAGGCCGAAGTCGCTCGACCCGGCGCCGACGAAGACGCCGGTTGGACTGCCTCGCAGCGTGCTGGGGTCGATGCCGGCGTGCTCGAACGCCTCCCAACAGACTTCCAGCAGCAGACGCTGCTGAGGATCGATAGTGCCGGCGTCACGGGGACTTATTCCGAAGAAAGCCGGATCGAACTCGCCGATGTCGTAGAGGAACCCTCCGGCCTGAACGTAGGTGGTGCCCGGGTGGTCGGGGTCGGGGTGATACAGGCGCTCCAGGTCCCAGCCGCGATCCTCTGGAAACTCCGCGACGGCATCGGTCCCGGCGGCAACCAGATCCCAGAGATCGTCGGCCGAACGCGCTCCACCCGGGTAGCGGCAGGCCATGCCGACGATCGCGATCGGCTCCTCCGCCCCCGCCCGGCGCCTCTGCGCCACCGCGACGGCGCTGCCTTTGCCGGTCGCCTCCGCGTGCAGGAACTTCGCCAGGGCGCCCACCGACGGGTGGTCGAAGATCAGCGTCGTCGGCAGGCGCAGACCGGTGGCGGCGGCGAGTCGGTTGCGCAGCTCGACCGCGCCAACCGAGTCGAGGCCAAGCTCGAGGAAAGGCCGATCCGGATCGACATCCGCCGGCGAGGCGTGTCCGAGCACAGCCGCGGCATGAGCGCCGACCAGCTCGAGCACCAGCGGCTCCCGTTCATCCTCCGGCGCTGCGGCCAGGCGTCGCGCCAGCGATCCGCTCTTAGCCCGTCGGACCGGCGCCCGGACCAAGCCGCGAAGAATCTCCGGCAGCGTGCCCGAATCGGCCAGAGAGCGCAGTCGGGCTTGGTCCAGGCGCAGAGCCAGGGAATGGGGGCGTTCGTCGGCAAGCGCCCGATCGAAGAGCTCGAGACCCGGCTCGGGATCGAGCGGCACCCAGCCGAGCCGCTCCCACCGCAGCCGCACAGCCTCCGCCCCATCGTCCTTGTCGCTCGACGGCGACCATGGCCCCCAGGCGATCGCCGCGGCGGGCAGGCCCTCGGCGCGGCGACGCTGGGCGAGGGCGTCCAGGTAGGCGTTGGCGGCGGCGTAGTTGCCCTGGCCGGGGGCACCGAGGGCGCCGGCCGCCGAGGAGAAGAGCAGGAAGTGGGAGAGCCCGGCATCCCTGGTCAGCTCGTGCAGGGCCCAGGCGGCATCTGCCTTGGGGGCAAAGACGCGCTCGACCGCCTCCGCGTCAAGGCGCTCGATCGTCGCGTCTGCGATCGCCCCGGCGGCGTGGATCACCGCACCCAGGGGGCGCTCCTCGGGGATCGAGCCCAGGAGCCCTGCCAGGGCGGCGGGGTCGGAGACGTCGCAGGCGACGATCTGCGGCTCTGCGCCCAGCTCGCCGAGCTCTGCGGCCAGCTCCTCTGCCCCTTTTGCGCCTTTGCCGCTGCGGCTGGCGAGCAGCAGGTGGCGGGCGCCGTGGGCCTCGGCCAGGTGGCGGGCGACGGTGGCGCCCAGGCCGCCGGTGCCGCCGGTGATCAGGGTGGTCTTTTCGGGGTCGAAGGTGCGGGGCTCCTTTTCGGCGGGGGCTTGCCAACCCAGGCGAGCCACCCTGGCAACCCACCCCTCCCCCTCCCGCAGGGCGATCTGGGGCTCCTCGGCCATAGCCACCGCGCCGGGCAGGGCCTCCTCGGATGCCTCGGCTCCGTCGGTGTCGATCAGGGCAAAGCGGCCCGGGTTCTCTGCCTGGGCAGAGCGCACCAGGCCCCAAAGGGAGGCGGTGGCGGGGTCGGGGGCCTCCTCCTCTTCGGTGGCCACCGCGCCCTCGGTACAGATCGCCAGGCGGGTGCTTGCGAGGCGCTCCTCGGCAAGCCATGCCTGGATCGCCCCTAGGGCCTTTGCGGTTGCCCGGTGGGCAGCCTCCGCATCTTCTGCGCGGGGGATCTCGGGGCGCCAGAGGACGGCCTGGGGGATCTCAGCGCCTTCTTTGCCCAGGGAGGAGATGAGTGAGTCGATGTCTTGGGTTGGGGTGAAGGCGAGCGGCTCTGCGGGGCCTGCCTTCTGCCAGGCGATCGACAGCAGCCCCTCGCCCTTGCCCCGGGAGAGGCCCTTCAGCTTGGCGGGGTCAAGCGGGCGGGTGAGCAGGGAGCCGACGGTGGCCAAGGGGACGCCCTCGCTGTCGGCGACCTGCAGGGAGACCGCCTCCTCCCCCGCACCGCTCAGCTTGACCTGCAGCGCGCTTGCCCCGTGGGCATGCGCCGAGACCCCCTTCCAGGAAAAGGGCAGGCGCATCTGGCCCTGGCCTTTGCCGGCCGCAAAGAGGGCGTGCAGAGAGGCGTCGAAGAGCGCCGGATGGATCGCGTAGCGGGAGGCCTCTTGGGCCTGCTCGGGGGGCAGGGAGACCTCCGCGTAGATCGCCTCACCGTCTTGCCAGGCGGCGACCAGGCCCTGGAAGGCGGGGCCGTAGGCAAAGCCCGCATCGGCCAGCTCCTCATAAAGGCCTGCGACGTCGAGTGGCTCTGCTCCCTCGGGGGGCCAGGCGGTGAGCGGCTCGGGGACCTGTTGGGGCTCGGTGGTGAGGATGCCGGTGGCGTGGGCGGTCCACTCGGCTTCCTCGCTGCCTGCCTCGGGGCGGGAGTGGATGGAGATCTCGCGCTCTGCATCCTCGCTCGGTGGGGAAACCGAGACCTGGATCGCCACCGCGCCCTGCTCGGGCAAGATCAGGGGTGTCTGCAGGGTGAGCTCTGCGAGGGCCTCGGACCCCACCTCTTGGGCTGCCCTCAGCGCCAGCTCGGCAAAGGCGGTGCCTGGCAAAAGGACTGTGCCCGCGACGGCATGGTCTGCCAGCCAGGGGTGGGTGGACAGGGAGAGGCGGCCGGTGAGGGTGAGGCGCTCTGAGGAGGGGTCTTCGACCAGCGCGCCCAGCAGGGGGTGCTCAGCGTCGCGCTGGCCGATCGCGCCTGGATCGGAGCCATTGGCGGAGGCAGAGAGCCAGTAGCGCTTGCGCTGGAAGGGATAGGTGGGCAGGGGGACGTGCTCTGCGGCGGTGTCTTTGAACAGCGCCTCCCAGTCGAGCTCTGCGCCTGCGGCGTGGGCCTCCGCGAGGGAGAGGGCGAAGCGCTCGGGCCCGCCTTCATCGCGGCGCAGGGTGCCGAGCACGGTGGCGGCCCCGGGGTCGCCGAGGGTGGCCTCGATCGTCTCGGCGGCGCCGAAGGCGAGCACCGGGTGGGGACCGACCTCGATAAAGGTTCGCTTGCCCTGCTCGAGCAGGGAGCGCAGCACCGGCTCAAAGCGCACCGTCTCGCGCAGGTTGCGGTACCAGTAGGAGGCGTCCAGCTCTTTGGTGTCGATCGGCTCGCCGGTGAGGGTGGAGTGCAAGGGGACCTGCCCGCTTTGGGGCGAGATCGGCTCAAAGGCCTCCAGAAGACCATCCCGCAGAGCCTCGATCTGGGGCGAGTGGGCGGCGTAGTCGACGGCGATCGGCCGGGTGCGGATGCCCTCTGCTTCGCAGGCCTTCTGCAGTTGCGCCAGGGCCTCGGGATCCCCCGAAAGCGCCAGAGAAGCGGGACCGTTGATCGCCGCTAGGGATACCCGCTCCTCGTAGGGCTCGAGGCGGGGGGCGAGCTGCTCGGGGACAAGAGAGACCGCGAGCATTCCTCCCTTTCCGGCGATCTTTGCCATCGCCTTGCCGCGCAGGGCGATGATCCGGGCGGCGTCGTCCAAGGAGAGCCCACCGGCGATGTGGGCGGCGGCGATCTCCCCCTGGGAGTGGCCGACCACCGCGGCCGGTTGTATGCCGCAGTCCTGCCAGAGCCGCGCCAGGGAGACCATTACGGCGAAGAGGGCAGGCTGGACTACGTCGAGGCGATCGAGCCAGCTGCCCTGCGCTTCGCCCAAGACCTCCCCCAGGGACCACTCCACATGCGGGGCGAGCGCTTCCTCGCACGCACCGAGGTGTGCGGCAAAGACGGGCGAGGCCTGTGCCAGCTCGGCCCCCATGCCTACCCACTGGGAGCCCTGACCGGGGAAGAGGAAGACGGGGTCTCCTTTTCCCTTTGCCACCCCCCAGACCGGGCTGTGGGACTCGCTGCCCTCGGCCAGGACCGCGAGGACGTCCAGGAGCTCCTCGCGGTCTGTCGCCACAGCGGCTGCCCGGTGGGGGAAGTGGGTGCGGGTGGTCGCCAGGGAGTAGGCGAGGTCGGTGGTAGAGAGCTCGGGGTTTGCCTGCAGGTGGGAGACCAGGCGGGAGGCGGCCTCGGCTAAGGCCGGCTCTGATTTGGCCGAGAGGACGATGGGCAAAGGGCCCGGTAGGGGGCTCTCTCCCTCCTGGCTCGACTCCTCTGCCGCAGTTGGCCCCGGTCCCTGCTCCAAGACGACGTGGGCGTTGGTGCCCGAGATGCCAAAGGAGGAAACAGCGGCACGGCGCGGCCTGCCGTTTGCCTCCCAGGGCACCTGCTCGGTCAGCAGCTCGATCTTGCCCGCAGACCAATCGACCTTGGAGGAGGGGGAGTCGACGTGCAGGGTCTTGGGCAGGGTGGCGTTCTGCATCGCCAGGACGGTCTTGATCACGCCCCCCACTCCGGCTGCCGCCTGGGTGTGGCCGATGTTCGACTTGAGCGAGCCGAGCCTCAGCGGTCTGTCTCTGTCTTGGCCGTAGGTGGCGAGCAGGGCGCCGGCCTCGATCGGGTCCCCCAGGGTGGTGCCGGTGCCGTGGGCCTCCACGGCGTCGATGTCCTGGGGGGACAGCCCGGCGTTTGCCAGGGCCTGGCGGATCACCCGCTCCTGGGAGGGGCCGTTGGGGGCGGTGAGGCCGTTTGAGGCGCCGTCCTGGTTCACCGCGCTGCCCCTGATCGTGGCCAGGACCCGGTGGCCGTTCGCCTGCGCGTCCGAGAGACGCTCCAGGGCGAGCACCCCGACGCCCTCGGCCCAGCCGACCCCGTCGGCTGCCTCGGCGAAGGACTTGCAGCGGCCGTCGGGGGCGAGGCCGCGCTGGCGGGAGAAGAGAACTAGGGCGTGCGGGGTCGCCAGCACCGTCGCCCCGCCGGCCAGCGCCAGCCTGCACTCGCCTCCCCGCAGGGCGCCTGCCGCCTGATGCAAGGCCACCAGCGAGGAGGAGCAGGCGGTGTCGACGGTGACCGCCGGTCCCTGTGTGCCGAGGGCGTAGGCGACGCGGCCCGAGACGACGCTGGTGGTCATCCCGGCGGCAAGCCCGTACCCGGCGGCCGGCCCGTAATCCTGCGACATCACCCCAGCGAAGACCCCGGCACGGGTCCTGCGCAGCGAGGTGGGGTCGATGCCGGCGCTCTCCAACGCCTCCCAGGAGGCTTCGAGCATCAGCCGCTGCTGGGGGTCGATCACCAGCGCCTCGCGCGGCGAGATGCTGAAGAAGTCCGAGTCGAAGGCCCCCGGTTCGACGAGGAAGCCGCCGTGGCGCGCATAGCACGTCCCCATGCTGTCCGGGTCCGGGTGATAGAGACGCTCCAGGTCCCAGCCGCGGTCGGGGGGGAACTCCGAGATCGCATCGTGGCCCTCGGCCACGAGCCGCCACAGCCCCTCGGGGGAGTCGATCCCTCCGGGGTAGCGGCAGGCCATGCCGACGATCGCGATCGGCTCGCTGGCGCGCCGCTCGAGCTCGTCCACCCGCCGCTTCGCGCGCCGTAGGTCGACGGTTGCCTTCTCGAGATACTCGCGGAGCCTCGACTCCTCTCCCATCAGTCACCTCCCTCCGCGCTGCCGACCTCGTTGTCGATCAGCTCGAAGATTTCCTCGTCCGACATGGCGGCCAGCTGCTCCGCGTCCACCGCCGCCGCCGCAGCGGAACGCTCCGCTCCGTCCGTTTCGTCTTCGACCGCCTCCTCGCCAGAGCCGGGATCGACGAGGGACAGCAGGTGACTCGCCACCTCGGCCGCAGACGGGTAGTCGAAGACCAGCGTCGGCGGCAAGCGCAAGCCGGTGGCGGCGTTGAGCCGGTTGCGCAGCTCGACGGCAGCAAGCGAGTCGAAGCCGAGCTCGCTGAAGGGGCTCTCGGGCTCGACCGCCTCGCTCGACGCGTGGCCGAGCACCGCGGCGACATGGGTACGGACCAGCTCGAGCACCGTGCCGAGCCGCTCCGGCTCGGGCACGCCTGCCAACCGGTCGGCGAGGGAGCGGGCTTTCCGCCGGCTTCCCGACGGAGCGCGGACGAGGCCCCGCAGAACGGCCGGCATCGCCCCAGCCGAGGCCTGGGCGCGCAGCGCCGACCGCTCGAGCCCGATCGGCACCAGGCACGACTCGTCCGTCACCCGGGCGAGATCGAAGAGCTCGAGGCCCTGGTCGGGTTCGATCGGGGCAATCCCCAGGCGAGCCGCGCGCGCCAGATCGGCCTTGCTCAGGGCGCCGGTCATCCCGCCCTGCTGCGCCCATCCTCCCCAAGCGAGCGAGAGGGCGGGTAGGCCCTGGGCACGGCGCCGGGCGGCCAGCGCGTCGAGGAAGGCGTTGGCGGCGGCGTAGTTGGCCTGGCCCGGGGTGCCGAGGACTCCGGCCGCGGAGGAGAAGAGGACGAATTGCGAGAGCTCCATTCCCTCCGTCAGCCGGTGCAGGTGCCAGGCGGCGTCCATCTTTGGACGCATTACGCGGTCCAGGCGCTCGGCGTCCAGCGACGCCAGCACGCCGTCGTCGAGCACGCCGGCGGAGTGGACCACGGCGCCCAGCGGATGCTCGGCGGGGATCGAGTCGAGTAGCGCTTCCAGCTGGGAGCGATCGGCTGCGTCGCAGGCGGCGATGGCGACGTCGGCGCCGAGCGCTTCCAGCTCTTCGCGCAGCTCCCCCGCCCCCTCCGCCTCCTCGCCGCTACGGCTGACCAGCAGCAGCCGGCTGACGCCGTGCTCGGAGGCGAGGTGGCGGGCGACGAGGGCGCCCAGGCCGGAGGTCCCCCCGGTGACGAGGACGGTCGACCCGGCGGAGATCGAACCGCTGGCCGCCTCCCCTTCCTCGGCCTCGAAGCGGGTCAGCCGCGGCACGAGCGCGACCCCGTTGCGCAGGGCGACCTGCGGCTCTTCGGCGCCGATCGCCAGAGCCGCGGCAAGCTCCCGGCTCGATGCCGGCGAGTCGTCGGTGTCGAGCAACGCAAAACGATCCGGGTGCTCCGACTGGGCAGAGCGGAGCAGCCCCCACAGCGGCGCCGTGCGAAGCTCGGGGGCCTCGTCCGGCTCGGCGGAGACGGCGCCGCCGGTGAGGATGCAGAGACGGGCGCGTTCGAGCTTCTCCTCCGCGATCCATGCCTGCACGAGCGAGAGGGCCTCGCCGGTTGCGGCACGGGCCTCCACGAGAGGCTCCTGCTCGCCCTTGCCGGCGCGAAGATCGGCAAGCACGACCGCCGGGACGGGTGTGCCGCCGTCGATCGCCGCGACGAGGGCCGCCAGGTCGTCGAACCGCTCGCCGTCGAGACCCTCGATGCCGTCCTCCGCCAGGATCGCCCGCCCCGACTCGCCCGGCTGGGCGGCCGACGACGGCTCGGGGTCGATCCAACGAAGCCGATAGAGCGGCTGCCGGCGGGCGGAGGCGGCCGCCAGCATGCTCGGATCGATCGGCCGCAGCGCGAGCGAGTCGACGGCGACGACCGGATCTCCGGCCTGGTCGAAGGCGACGAGGCCTCCACCGCCCTCGCCGAGGGACACGCGAGCGCGCAGGGCGCCCGCGCCCGGTGCGAAGAGGTCGACGCCATGCCAGGCGAAGGGAAGGTGCAGATCGGCGCCCTCGCCTGCCGCTCCGGCGCTCAGCGCAAGGTCGACGCCCACGTGGCCGACCGAGTCGAGCAGGGCCGGGTGCAAGCCGAAGCGCTGAGCCTGGTCGGCTTGCCCCTCGGGCAGCGCGACCTCGACGAACAGCTCGTCGCCACGCCGCCAGGCGGCGCGCACGCCATGGAAGGCCGGGCCGAGCTCCACACCCATGTCCGCAAGCCGCTCGTATAGGCCCTCCACCTCCAACGGCTCCCCACCCTCGGGCGGCCACGTCGTGAGAGGCTCGGGCGCCGCCGAGCCCTGTGGGGCGAGGATGCCACGGGCGTGGCAGGTCCAATCCGGTGCCTCGCCGAGGTCGTCCCCGCGATCCTCGGGACGGGAGTGGATCGAGATCTCGCGGCGGCCATCCTCATCGGGGCCCTCCACCGCGACCTGCAGCTGCACCGCTTCCCGCTCGGAGAAGACGAGGGGCGCCTGCAGGGCGAGCTCCTCCAGCGAGGCTGCGCCGACGCTCTGTCCAGCCCGCAGCGCCAGCTCGACGAAGGCGGTGCCGGGCAGCAGGGTCGCTCCGGCGAGCACGTGGTCGGCGAGCCACGCCTGGGATCGAGGTGACAGACGCCCGGTGAGCAGCCGCCCTTCGCCGCCGGCAAGCACGATTGACGCGCTGAGGAGAGGATGTTCGGCAGGCTCCTGCCCTGCCGAACCCGGATCCCCCGGTCGGGCTGCGCCGGAGTCGAGCCAGTAGCGCTTGCGCTGGAACGGGTAGGAGGGAAGCGCCACGAGGCGGGGACCGGCATCCTCCAGCAGGGCGGCCCAGTCGACGGTCCTGCCCCGGACCTGCACGCTCGCCAGAGCCCGGGCGAGCGTCCAAGGCTCGGGCCGGCCCTCCCGTAGGACCGCCTCGAGAACGGGGCCTTCGTCGTTTGCCCCCTCCTCGGGCAGGCACTCACGCGCCATCGCGCTGAGCACGGCGTCCGGGCCGAGCTCCAGAAACGCGCTTGCGCCCTTCTCGCGCAGGGTGGCGACACTGTCGACGAAGCGAACCGGAGCGCGCGCCTGGCGTACCCAGTAGGACGGGTCGGCGGCCTGCTCCGCAGTGAGGACCTCGCCGGTCAGGTTGGAGACGATCGGCACGGCCGGCTCCCCGTAGTCGAGGCTCGTCGCGATCTCCTCGAACTCGGCCAGCATGGGCTCGATCAGCGGAGAGTGGAAGGCGTGGCTGACCGCGAGCCGCTTCGTCTTCCTCCCCGCCGCTTCCCAGCGCTCCTGGGCCCGGGCGATCGTTCCCTCCTCCCCGGAGATGACCACCGACTCGAGGCTGTTGATCGCGGCTATCGAGAGCGAGGCCTCCTCGCCTTCAAGGGACTCCGACGCCTCAGTCTCGGTCGCTTGCACGGCGAGCATCGCGCCCCCGCGCGGCAAGGCGCCCATCAGCTTGCCCCTGGCGGCGACCAGCGCCGCGGCGTCGGGCAACGACAGGACACCGGCGACGTGGGCGGCGCTCAGCTCGCCGATCGAGTGCCCGGCGAGCAGATCGGGGGCGAGCCCGAGGGATTCGAGCAGACGGAACAGGGCGACCTCGGTGGCGAACAGGGCGGGCTGCGCGAAGCTGGTGTCGGAGAGCAGGCGTGCCGCCTCCTCGCCGTCGGCGAAGACGAGCTCCGCCAGGGGGGCATCCAGGTCGGCGTCGAGATGCCCGCAGACGTCGTCGAAGGCGGAGGCGAAGGCCGGATAGGAGGCATGGAGCTGCCTCCCCATGCCGGGGCGCTGCGAGCCCTGGCCGGTGAAGAGGTAGGCGAGCTTGCCCCCCCGCCGCGCCGCGCCCTGCACCAAGCCGGCGGCGGGGTCGCCGTTGCGCAAGGCGGCGAGCCCGTCCAACAGCTCGCTGCGGTCGGACCCCAAGACGACCGCGCGGTGGTCGAGCGCCGCCCTGCCGACCGCCAGCGAGTATGCGGCATCGACCGGGCGAAGATCGGGGTCCGCCGCGAAGCGGGCGGCGAGGCGGTCGGCGAGCTCGCGCAGGGCGGGCTCGCTCTTGGCCGAGAGGCACAGCGGCACCGGGCCGGGCAGCGGCTGGTCCGGCCGGTCGGCGGCGGTCGCTGCCGCCTCCTCCAGGACCATGTGCGCGTTCGTGCCACTCGCACCGAAAGAGGAGACGGCGGCACGGCGGGGGCGGCCGTTCGACTCCCAGGGAACCGCCTCGGTGAGCAGCTCGATCTGCCCCGCTTCCCAGTCGACCTTGGAGGAGGGGGAGTCGACGTGCAGCGTCTTGGGCAGAAGCCCCCTCTGCATCGCCAGCACCGTTTTGATCACGCCACCCACCCCGGCTGCCGCCTGGGTGTGGCCGATGTTGGACTTGAGCGAGCCGAGCTTCAGGGGCTGCTCGCGGTCCTGGCCATAGGTGGCCAGCAGGGCGCCGGCCTCGATCGGGTCCCCCAGTGTGGTGCCGGTGCCGTGGGCCTCCACGGCGTCGATGTCTTGGGGGGTCAGCCCGGCGTTTGCCAGGGCCTGGCGGATCACCCGTTCCTGGGAGGGGCCGTTGGGGGCGGTGAGGCCGTTTGAGGCGCCGTCCTGGTTTACCGCCGAGCCGCGGATCGTGGCGAGGACCGGATGGCCGCTTGCCCGGGCGTCGGAGAGGCGCTCCAGCAGCACCATCCCGAGACCCTCGGAGATCGCCGTGCCGTCGGCCGCCTCGGCAAACGGCTTGCAACGGCCATCCGGGGCGAGCGCCCGCTGCAGGCTGAAGAAGAGGAAGATGCCCGGCGTCGCCAGAACCGTCACGCCGCCCGCCAGCGCGAGGTCGCACTCGCCTCCGCGCAGGGCCTGGCCGGCGAGGTGCATGGCCACCAGCGAGGACGAGCAGGCGGTGTCGACGGTGATCGCAGGACCCTCGAGCCCGAGGGTGTAGGAGACGCGGCCCGAGACGCCGCTCGAGGTCATCCCGGGGCTCACTCCGTACTCGATCGACCCGTAGTCCTGGTACATCACCCCGGCGAACACGCCCGTCCGACTGCCGCGCAGCGTGTGGGGGTTGACACCGCCGTTCTCGAGCGCCTCCCACGAAGCTTCCAGCAGCGAGCGTTCCTGGGGGTCCATGAACGCCGCCTCGCGCGGGCTGATGCCGAAGAAGGCGGGGTCGAACTCGGCGGCATCGGCGAGGAAGCCGCCCTCGCGCGCGTACGAGGTGCCCAGCTTGCCGGGCTCGGGGTCGTAGATGCGGTCCAGGTCCCAGCCGCGGTCCGCCGGGAACTCGGAGATCGCGTCGCGACCGGCCGCGACGAGTCGCCAAAGTTGATCGGGCGAGCTCGCGCCGCCCGGGTAGCGGCAGGACATGCCGACGATCGCGATCGGCTCGTCCGACGCGACGCCGGACCTGGCCACCGAAGCGACGCTCTTCGCCTTGCCCCGTGCCTCCCCATGCAGGAACTCGGCCAAGGCCGCAGTCGACGGGTAATCGAAGACGACGGTCGGTGCGATCCGCAGTCCGGTTGCCGCAACCAGCCGGTTGCGCAACTCGACCGCGGCGAGGGAGTCGAAGCCCAGGTCCTTGAACGCCCGGTCGGGCTCCACGTCGGCAGCGGAGGCGTGCCCGAGCACAGCGGCGACGTGGCCACGAACCAGCTCCAGGACGACGTCCGCCTGCTCGGCCTCGGGCACGCCTGCGATGCGGTCGGCCAGCGAAGCTCCGGCGGCCTGGCGCTGCGCCGAGGTCGGCACCATCCCACGCAGGACCGCCGGCAGAGTCCCGGCCGAGACCTGCGCTCGCAGCACGCTTCTGTCGAAGGCGACCGGCGCCAGCAGGGGCTCGGCGAGCGCAAGCGAGGCGTCGAGCGACTCCAGCCCCTGCTCGACGGACATCGGAACCAGTCCGTGACGCGCGCGAATCTGCTGCGCGATCCGCGCCAGATCCTCGCGGTCCTCCGCCGCGTCGATCATGCTGCTCTGCAGAGCCCACCCTCCCCAAGCCAGCGAGATCGCCGGAAGGCCGCGGGCGCGGCGGTGCGCCGCAAGGGCGTCCAGGTAGGCATTGGCCGCTGCGTAGTTGGCCTGCGCGGCGCCGCCGAGAATCCCCATCACCGAGGAGAAGAGGACGAAGGCCGTGAGCTCAGCGCCCTCGGTCAGCTCGTGCAGGTGCCAAGCGGCATCGGCCTTCGGCCCCATGACGCTGGCGAGGCGCTCGGGATCGAGCGACTCGAGGAGCCCGTCGTCGAGCACCCCGGCGGCGTGGAAGATGGCCCCGAGCGGTCGCTCGGGGGGGATCGAGTCGAGCAAGTCCTCCAGCTGGCCCCGATCGGAGACGTCGCAGGCGGCAAACGTCGGCTCCGCCCCCATCTCTTCGAGCGCTGCCGCCAACTCCGCAGCCCCGTCGGCCTCGGCACCGCTGCGGCTCACCAAGAGCAGGTGGCGGATGCCGTGCTCGGCGACGAGATGTCTCGCGACGAGCGCGCCGATGCCGCTGGTGCCGCCGGTTATCAGCACCGTTGCGACGGGGTCGATCCCCACGGCGGCCGCCTTCTCCTCCGGCGCCTGGACCCGGGCCATGCGGGGGACCAGGCCGGCGCCTTCGCGCAGGGCGATCTGTGGCTCCTCCGCCGTAGCGGCGGCAGCTGCTGCGAGCATCCCCCGGGACGCCTCGGAGTCGTCGCTGTCGATCAAGGCGAAGCGGCCGGGGTGCTCGGAGCAGGCGGAGCGGAGAAGGCCCACCAGCGGTGCGGCGGCGAGATCCGGTGCCTCCGTTTCGCTCACCGATACGGCTCTTTCCACCAGCAGGCAGAGACGACTGTGCGCAAACGACTCCTCGGCAACCCAGGCCTGCAATAGGGCGAGGGTGTCGGAGGCCGTGGCGTGGGCGGCCTCGACGACACCGCTCTTCCGGTCGCATTCTTGGGGAACCCGGGCGACGACGGCATCAGGGGGTTCGGCGCCGGCGGCGATCGCCTCGGCGAGCGCGGGCAGGCTCGGCGCGGGCTCGCCCTCCACCCCCTCGATCGGCTCCTCGCCGAGGACCGCGAGGCGGGGCAACTCGGAATCGGCCGCCGCTGAGAGCCCGGCCTCGACCCAGCCGACGCGGTGTAGGGGGAGCCGGCGACGAGATGCGGCCCCCAGCAGGTCCCGGTCGACCGGCCGCATCGCCACGGACTCGATCGCAGCGACCGCCGCACCGACCTCGTCGAAAGCGGTCAGGGTGCCCCCGCCCTCGGCGAGATTCAGGCAAACGCGCAGCGACGACGCCCCGGGGGAGAAGACGCGCACTCCCCCCCAGGCAAATGGCAGCGCCGCTTTGCGTGGCCCACCCCCATTCCCCCCGCCCGCGCCCAGCGCGACGGCGAGGCCGGCATGGCCCGCCGCATCCAGGAGCGCGGGATGGAGGACGAAGCCGCTCGCCGCCTCCACCTGCTCCGGAGGGAGGGACACATCGGCGTAGATCGCCTCGCCCTTGCGCCAGGCCGCGGCGAGGCCTCGGAAGGAGGGGCCGTACTCGAAGCCGAGCTCGGCCAGGTCCTCGTAAAGATCGGCAACCTCGATCGGCTCTGCTCCCTCGGGTGGCCAGTCGGCGGGGAATCGGGGCCCCTCCGGTTGCCGGGAGGAAAGGGTGCCGCGGGCGTGGCAGGTCCATTCGGGCTCGCCGGTGGGCTCCTCGTCCCCATCGCCGTCGGGGCGGGAATGAATCGACACCTCACGACTCCCGTCCCCCCCGGGCTCCCCGAGAAGGACCTGGATGCGCACGGCGCTCCGTTCGGCCAGGATCAGGGGCGCCTGCAAGGTCAGCTCCTCCAGCACCTCCAGCTCCGCCTCTGCCCCCGCCCGGAGCGCCAGCTCGAGGAACGCCGTGCCGGGCAGCAGGATGGTGCCGGCGAGACCGTGATCGCCGAGCCAGGGGTGGCTGGAGTTGGAGAGGCGGCCGGTGAAGGCGAGGCCGCCGCCGTCGGGCTGCTCGATCGATGCGCTCAGCAGCGGGTGATCCGCCCTGGTGAGACCCGCCGCCCCCAGGTCGCCCGCTCCATCCAAGGCGCTCAGCCAGTAGCGCTTGCGCTGGAAAGGGTAGGTGGGCAGGTGGACCGGCTTGGCGCCGGTGTCCGCGAAGAGGGCCTCCCAGTCGAGCTCCACGCCGGCGGCGTGCGCTTCGGCCATGGAGAGCGCGAAGCGCTCGGGACCTCCTTCGCCGCGGCGCAGGGTCGAGAGGACCGCGGCTCGATCGGGGTCTCCGAGGGCGTCCTCGATCGTCTCCTGTGCGCCGAAGGCGAGCACCGGGTGGGGGCCGACCTCCACGAAGCAGCGGTGGCCGCCGGCCAGCAGAGAGCGTAGGACGGGCTCGAGCAGGACCGGCTCGCGCAGGTTGCGGTACCAGTAGGAGGCGTCGAGCTCTCTGGTGTCCAGCGGCTCGCCGCTGACCGTGGAGTGGAAGGGGACGTCTCCCTCCTGCGGGGAGATCGAGGCAAGCGCCTCCAGGAGCTCATCGCGTAGGGGCTCCACCCGGGAGGAGTGGGACGCGATCGTCGCGGGGATCTCGCGAGCTCGCACCCCTTCTTCCTCGCACTGGCGCAGGAACCCGTCAGCCGCCTCGCGACCGGCGGAGAGGAGGGTCGAGGAGGGGCTGTTCTGCGCCGCTATCTCGATCTCCCCTTCCCAGGCCGGCAGGCGGGAATCGAGCTCTCCGACCGGCAGGGCGACCGAGACCATCGCCCCCTTGCCGGCCAGCTTGGAGATGATCCGGCTGCGCACCGCCGCCAGCATCGCCGCGTCCTCGAGCGAGAGCCCGCCGGCGATGTGGGCGGCGGCGATCTCCCCCTGGGAGTGGCCGAGGACGGCGGCGGGCTGCACGCCACATTCGCCCCACAGCTTGGCGAGCGACACCGAGATCGCGAACAGGACGGGCTGGACGACCTCGATCCGGTCGATCGACGGCGCCCCGTCGGCAGCGTGAAGGACATCCCGGACCGACCACTTCAGGTGGGGGAAGAGCGCCTCCTCGCTGGATCGGAGGTGCGATGCGAAGGCGGGCGACGCCTCGGCAAGCTCGACACCCATGCCCAGCCACTGGGAGCCCTGGCCGGAGAAGAGGAAGACGGGGCGAGCATCCCCCCGTGCCCTTGCGCGGGCCGCGTGGGGAGCATCGGCCCGCTCGGCGATCGCGGCGAGGGAGTCGAGCAGATTCTCGCGATCCTCGGCCAGGGCCACCGCTCGGTGCTCGAAGCGAGTGCGCGTAGTGGCGAGGGAATAGCCGAGGTCGGCGAGGGCAAGCTCGGGGTTCGCCTCGACGTGGAAGGCAAGGCGCGCGGCGGCCTCTGCCAGGGCGGGCTCGCTTTTGGCCGAGAGGACGAAGGGCAGGGGGGGCAGGCTCTCTCCTCCTTCGCCTTTGCCCTCCCCTCCGACCGGCGCCGGCTTGGGGGCAGATCCCTCCTCCAAGATCATGTGCGCGTTGGTGCCACTCGCGCCGAAGGAGGAAACCGCAGCGCGGCGGGGCCTGCCGTTGGCCTCCCAGGGCACCTGCTCGGTGAGCAGCTCGATCTTGCCCGCGGGCCAGTCGACCTTGGAGGAGGGGGCGTCGACGTGCAGGGTCTTGGGCAGAGCGCCGTTCTGCATCGCCAGCACAGCCTTGATCACCCCTGCTACCCCCGCCGCGGCCTGGCTGTGGCCGATGTTGGACTTGAGCGAGCCCAGGCGCAGGGGCTCGTCCCTTTCCTGGCCGTAGGTGGCCAGGAGGGCGCCCGCCTCGATCGGGTCCCCCAAGGTGGTGCCGGTGCCGTGGGCCTCGACCGCGTCGACGTCTTGAGGCGTCAAGCCGGCGTTTGCCAGCGCCTGGCGGATCACCCGCTCCTGGGACGGGCCGTTGGGGGCGGTGATGCCGTTCGAGGCGCCGTCCTGGTTGACCGCGCTTCCGCGAATCGTGGCGAGAACGGGATGGCCGTTGGCCTCGGCGTCGGAGAGGCGCTCCAAGACGAGCACGCCGGCGCCCTCCGAGAAGCCGGTGCCGTCGGCGGCCTCGGCGAAGGACTTGCAGCGCCCGTCGGAGGCGAGGCCGCGTTGGCGCGAGAACTGGGTGAATATCTCCGGCGTGGAGAGCGCGGTCACGCCCCCCGCCAGCGCCAGGTTGCACTCTCCTCCGCGCAGCGCCTGGGCTGCGAGGTGCAGGGCCACCAGCGAGGACGAGCAGGCGGTATCGACCGTCATCGTCGGCCCCTCCAGCCCAAGCGTGTAGGCGACCCGCCCCGAGCTGAGGCTGGCCGACCCCCCCGTGGCCAGGAAGTCGCCGAACTCAGAGCCGGGCGAGCGCAGGCCCCGTGCGTAGTCGTGGTACATCACGCCGGCGAAGACGCCGGTCAGTGTTCCCCGCACGGCAGTGGACGTGATTCCGGCCGCTTCCAGCGCCGTCCACGACGCTTCCAGGAGCAGTCGTTCTTGCGGATCCATCAGCAGCGCCTCGCGCGGGCTGATGCCGAAGAAGCCCGGGTCGAAGTCGGCCATGCCATCGACGAACCCGCCTTCGCAGGAGTAGGTGGTACCGGGCTGGTCGGGGTCCGAGCTGAAGAGACGATCGACGTCCCAGTCACGATCGATGGGGAACTCCGAGATCGCGTCGGCGCCAGCCGCAAGCAGGTCCCACAGCTCCTCCGGCGAGTTCGCCCCGCCGGGGTAGCGACAGCTCATGCCGACGATCGCGATCGGCTCGCCGGCCGCATAGCGAAGCCGCCGGTTCTCGCGGCGGAGCCTCTCCGCCTCCTTGAGCGAGGTGCGGAGCGCGTCGGCGACGCGCTCGGGAGATGCGCTCATTCGTCCCCACCCGCCTCGGACCCGGCAGGATTGCCATCCAGCGTCCGCTCGACCAGCTCATCGAGGTCCATCGAATCGATCCGGTCGACCGAGTCGTCTTCGGCGGCAGCCGGCGCTTCGCCGTCGAAGCTCATGAGCTCGATCAGCGGCTCCAGCAGGCCGGCGGCGCGCAGGCGGGCCAGGGGAATGCCGGCAATGCCCTGCCTGAGCGCCTCCTCCTCGGAGCGCTTTTCGTTCCGCTCGTCGCTCGAGCCTGCTTCGGCCATCAGGTGATCCGCAACCGCATTCACCATCGGGTAGTCGAAGACAAGCGTTGGGCTCAACTGCAGTCCCGTTTCGGCAACCAGCCGGTTGCGCAGCTCGACGGCGGCGAGGGAATCGAAGCCGAGATCTCTGAAGGCTCGGTCGGCCTCCACCTCGGCAGGGGAGGCGTATCCGAGCACCGCGGCCACCTGGGTGCGGACCAGGTCGAGCACGAGCTTCCTACCCTCTTCCTCGGACAGCTTGGCGAGGCGGTCGACAAGCGAGACGCGAACGGATGGCTGACGGGCGGGGGCCGGCACGAGGCTGCGCAAGACCGGCGGCAGGGTCCCCGAGGCCGCCTGAGCGCGGAGCACCAAGCGGTCGAAAGCCACCGGGCTCAGCAGCGACTCCGAGGACGCAAGAGTGGCATCGAGGAGGGCAATGCCCTGCTCCGGCGGAATCGGCAGAAAGCCGAGCCGGGCGCGGATCTGCTGCGCCAGCCTTTCAAGCTCGACCTCGGGCGCGACATCGGCCGCAGCCTTGCTTGGCTGTGCCCACAATCCCCAGGCAAGCGAGACGGCGGGCAGGTCGTTCGCCTGGCGATGGGCGGCAAGCGCGTCGAGGAATGCGTTGGCTGCGGCGTAGTTGGCCTGTGCGGCGCCGCCGAGCAGGCCGGCTGCGGAAGAGAACAGGACAAAGGCGGAGAGGCCCGTGCCCTCGGTCAGCTCGTGCAGGTGCCACGCGGCGTCGACCTTGGGGCGCATGACCCGGTCGAGGCGCTCGGGATCGAGCGACTCCAGCACGCCGTCGTCGAGCACGCCGGCGGAGTGGACGACGGCGCCGAGGGGGTGCTCGGCGGGGATCGAGTCGAGCAGTTCCTGCACCTCGGCGCGGTCGGCAACGTCGCAGGCAACGATCGAGACCTCTGTGCCCAGCTCCTCGAGCTCAGCCCGCAGCTCCGGCGCTCCTTCCGCCTGCGGCCCGCGGCGGCTCGCCAGCAGCAACCGGCGGGTGCCGTTCCCCGCCAGATGGCGGGCCAGCCGGGCGCCGATGCCGCTTGTGCCGCCGGTTATCAGCACGGTTGCATCTGAGTCGATCGGCGGCGCGGCGCTCCCGTTCGGTGCTTCGGCTCTGACCAGGCGCGACGCACGGGCGACCCCCTCGCGCAGGGAGAGCTGGGGCTCCTCGGCGCTTGCCGCGACGGCGGCGGCGAGCACGTCCTGGGAGCGCTCAGAGCAGTCGCTGTCGATCAGCGCAAAGCGGCCCGGGTGCTCGGAGTGGGCCGAGCGCAAGAGCCCGGCGAGTGGAGCCGTAGCCGGATCCGGAGGCTCGGCGTCGCCGGCGCCGAGCGCTCCATGGGCAAGGAGGCAGAGGCGGCAGTCGGCGAGTGCTTGCTCGCCGATCAGCGCCTGCGACAAAGAGAGGGCCTGCGCGGCGACGGCATGAGCCGCCTCGGGGATGCTCTGCGAAGTTTCACCCCAGCCGGGAGCGGCGCCGGCTATGACAACGTCGGGCACGGGAGCGCCTTCGGCCACCGCCTCGACCAGAGCGGACAGGTCGGCGTAGGTCTCTGCGGCCAGACCCTCGATCGCCTCTTCGCCGAGGATCGCAAGGCGCGGCTCCGCCGGGCCACGCTCGGGTGGAAGCTCAATCTCGACCCACTCGAGTCGGTGCAACGACGGGTGGCTGCGGGCGGCTGCCCGCAGCCGGTCTGGATCGACTGGGCGCACGAGGAGCGACTCGACAGACGCGACCGGCGCGCCGAGCTCGTCGGCGACGGCGATGGCGGCGCCACCGTCGCCGGGCGTCAACCGGACCCGCAACGACGAGGCGCCTGGCGTGTGCACCTCCACGCCGCGCCAGGCGAAGGGCAGCACCAGCTCGCCTTCCCCCGGCGCTTTGCTGTGTGCGGCGTCGAGCGCGCGAGCGATGCCGATGTGCCCCGTCGCGTCCAAGAGCGCCGGGTGGATCGCGTAGCGGGAGGCCTCGGAGGCCTGCTCCTCGGGCAGGGAGACCTCGGCGTAGATCCGCTCGCCCACCCGCCAGGCGGCGGTCAGGCCCCGGAAGGCGGGGCCGTACTCG
>Ga0299914_10000411_pt1 | contig 25557 bp, 22 predicted proteins | sample RVTome_10_FD_201361 | JGI IMG/M metagenome (GOLD analysis project Ga0299914, IMG submission 201361) | Soil microbial communities from uranium-contaminated site in the Upper Colorado River Basin, Wyoming, United States - RVT153D57 (version 2) ... | reverse complement strand
ATGGGTGGACACGATCCACCGGTGGTTCGACCGCTGGCTGTTCGACATTCAGAACGGAATCGAGCAGGAACCCAAGGTCGACGTCGAAACCGATCCCGATGTCTGGGAGGCCCACGAGAAGTGGCCGCTGCACGGCACGACCCCGACACACCTGTGGCTCCGTCCTGGCTCGGAATCGGGCCCGGGAGGTTTCGGGCTGCTGCGCCAGCCGGGCAAAATGAACCAGTCGACGTTCCAGGACCACACGAGCCAGAGCGAGACGACGATCATCAGCAACCTCACGTCCGTTACGCCGAACCGGCTCGTGTACCTGTCCGAACCGCTCGAGGCTCCGGTCCGGATTTCGGGCACGCCAACGGTCGACCTGAGTGCCATCGTCGACCAGCCGGACACCGACTTCGGTGCCGCGATCGTCGACTTCGGCCCGCCGAAGGATCGGGTCTCGCGGTCGAGCGAAGGCGTCATCAACGTGACCCCGCCGGTCGAGACCTGCTGGGGCGAGAGCGCGTCGGTCGAAGACGGCGACGCCTGGACCGACGACGCCTGCTACATCGAAACGGTCAAGAACATCGCCACCTCAGACACGTGGCGGGTCGCCCGCGGTGGTGTCGACGGACTGAACCTGTACGACTACTCGAGCCCGACTCCGCTAGTGCCGGGCGAGACGTACGAGTTCAGCTTCGACCTCTACCCGACCGACTACATCTTCGAGGAGGGTCACCAGATCGCCGTGGTCATCGTGTCGAGCTACCGTACGCTTCTCTGCCCCGGAGAGGCTCCGGGCTGCAACGCGCCGAACGAGGACCGGCCGTTTGTGACGCTGAACGTCAACAACAGCCGCGTCACCCTGCCAATCGTCGGCGGGGTACAGGCGGCGGAGAGCGCGGGGTTCTAGTACGTAGGTGATTCCGTCCAAGGGCCCGTCGGACCGGTGACACGCCGGTCCGGCGGGCGCTCTGCGGGCGCTGCGTGACAGCAGCTCCGCACAGCAGCGAGACAGTGGACCTTCAGGACAGTGCCTGCAGGCGCAACGGCGTATGGTTGTCGTGGCGCAAGTCGGGTCGTCGGATTTGATCAGCGTCAGCCGTTCAGCCGGAACTGCGGGCCAATGCTGATCGACTTGCGGCCCTCCGAAGCCATTTGGAGAACGATCATGGGCAATATCGGCACGGGTGAGCTGATCATTGCATTACTAATTGTGGGCTTGCTCTTCGGAGCGAGGCGGCTGCCGGAAGTCGCCCGGGGCCTGGGGCAATCCCTGAAGATCTTCAAGACTGAGATCAGCCGGCCCGCTGCAGATGTCGTGACTCGACCGACCACCGAGCCTTCCGCTAGCACCGAGCCGGCGGCGCGTTGATCCGCTGCCGCCTTAGCGGTCGCGGAACAACCGGGAAGCTTGCCGGACGATGTCGTATATGGCCCTCGGTGCGCTCGGGCCCGGTGCACTCGACCCTGACAACCTGATCTCGACGTTCGGATTGATCGGAGTACTGGTCGTCGTCTTCGCAGAGTCCGGATTGCTGATCGGGTTCTTCTTACCGGGCGACTCCCTTCTGTTCACGGCGGGCTTGCTGGTGGCCGAGGGCACTTATGTGAAGCTGCCGTTATGGCTCGTCTGCTCGTTGATCGTGGTCGCTGCGATCCTTGGTGACCAGGTCGGTTATCTGTTCGGACGCAAAGTCGGTCCCGCGCTGTTCCGGCGTCCTGATTCCAGGTTGTTCAAGCACGAAAACGTGGAGAAGGCGCATCAATTCTTCGAGAAGTACGGACCGCGTTCGATCGTGCTGGCGCGCTTCGTGCCCATCGTTCGGACATTCACCCCGATCGTGGCCGGCGTCGCCAAGATGCCTTACCGGACGTTCGTTTTGTTCAACGTGATAGGTGGCGTGTTGTGGGGTGCCGGAGTGACAGTGCTCGGGTTCCATCTTGGCCAGATCAGTTTCGTTAGGACCAACATAGAGTTCATTTTGGTGGCCGTGGTCGCCGTGTCCTTCGTACCTATTGCGATTGAGGTGCTGCGTGCCCGTCAGAGGGGCCGAGGGAACCAGCCCGCCGATCGGGCGTTGCCTGAGCGATCGAATTGATGCCATGGTCGACCGGGACGAGCCACCGAAGCCGCTGCCGCGCAACGGAGCGGGCAGTCTTGCCGTGGTCATGGGCATGTGCGCGATCGTGTTCGCCTTCGTTCCGATCGTCGGCGAGTTCGTCGCCGTTCCTGCGTCGGTGATGGCAGTGGCCCTTGGACTGGTCGGGCTCTGGCGTGTGGATAAGGGAATTGCGACCAACGGCGGCCAAGCGTTGGCCGGCAGCGTCCTCGGAATCGTATCCGTCTTCATCTTCTTCCTTGTTTTTGCCGCCACGTCCGGCCTGTGAAATGACGGCTGGAAAAGCTGGACCTTGAACGAGGAGCCGGCTGGCAACGTGATCATGTTGTAGATAGGCTCGTGCCGCCATCAATTGACGGAGGGCAAATGCGCAAGACAGCACTGGCCGCTTTGGTTACGGCGATAGCGGTGTCGGCTTTCGGGGCGGCGCCGGCCGCGGCGGCTCCGCCGCAGCAGATACCGCTGACCGAGGTGCACAACCCGGTCCAGGACGGTGGGGAGGCATGTGGGTTTCCGGTTCTGTGGGATATCCGGCTAACGCTCGAGGGATGGAACTTCTTCGACAACGACGGCAACCTCGTGCGCCAGCAGTTGAAGATCCGCGAAGACAACACGATCACGAATCTCGACACCGGCCTGACGCTGCGCGAGGGACCAGACTCGTTCATGCAGACGACGATCTTCAATCCCGACGGATCGGTCGCCGAGTTGATCGCGACCGGACTCGCGGCCAACGTTCAGGGCGACGAGCCGTTGAAGGACGTCGGGCGCGTCGTCTGGCTGCCCGGAACCAACGAGATCGTCTTCTCCGCCGGTCCACACCCCGTCCGCGAGAACGTCGAGTTCGGCACCTTCCAGGACGCGTTGCGGTCCTTCTGCGACGCGCTGAGCTGAAGGCGACCGGTCCGGCCAGTCGGCGAGCACCTGGGCGCGGCCGGCCACTCGGGTAGAAGCATCCCGCCGCGGCGGCTCGACGGGTGACTCGGCGGACGTATTTCCCGGCGGGGCACCCCCTCTTTAGTCATAGGTCCGAGGCGACGGCTCGCAGCCAGTCGATCTCGGAACCAATGACGACCTCAGGCAGGCCACGCCGAGTTGGCCTGGAGCCAGGTACAGGGGGACGCCCATGCAACGGAGATCGAATTCTTGGCTGCCGCTGTCCGCTGCCGCGGCCCAGGTGTGGGCGCTCGACCAACTCCGCGCGGCTCGCTCGAGCGAAGATCGGCGCAACGGTCACTCTAATCACCTCATCACCGCCTTGGCAGCGAAGCTCGACAGGGTGAGGGCGGCGCACCGATCTCGCAACGGCCGGGCTTGATTGTCGGCCCTGCCGGGGGCTCCCCGCAACACTTGGCATTTGCCTTCGACGCTGTCCGACCCGGTCCACCGCTTAGGCCGTCTCGCGTGCTGACCGGCGTTCCGGCTCGCTTGCGGAATCGGGGTTGGGCTGGGCCGCAAGGGCGTGTAGAACCGAATACGCGGTTGTTCCGCTCACGGGAGACTGCCAGCGGGTCGTCCTCGGTGGCAGGCAGGCGCCGCCGACGCACGGCTGGTAGTGGAGCGTCCCACTGATGCACTCTAAGCCGGCATGTGCTCGGCCCGTCACGACGAACTGAAGTGTGCCTTCGAGGACGGTCAGAGTGATGTCCTGCCACCCAAGGTCCTTGACGGTCGGAGTGGGGTAGTCAACCTTCACGTCGCGCAGCCCGTCCACCTCGAGAACAGTGGGGATGAGGTACGGCTCGGTGGGCTGATGCGGCTCGAGGTGGACTCCGGGTGGCAAGTCGACGGTGAGGGTCAACCTGACGAGGTCGGCGGACTGCTCGGCGTCGGCGCGAATTGTCAATGCCTGGTGGCTATTCATCGTCGCCACCACCGGTCAGTGACTCGATCGCGGCGGCGACGCTGGTGGCATGGATATCGAACCGCTCCATGTTCAGGTACTCGGCGAAGCGGACTACCCGCTCCTGATCGAGTACGAGATGCGCATTGATGATCGCCACCTCGGGGGCCAGGCCTTCCTTCTTCGGTGCGAAGCGTTCGGACAATTCGCCGCTCTCGTCGATGAGGAACGGCGACGTCCAGCCGAATCGCTCAGGAATTGTCCGTGCGATCGCGGCCGGCTCTTTCACGTCGATCACGACCAGCTTGAGGCCGCGGTCCGCGAACTGTGCCACCAGCTCCGACTCCAGGTAGGGTGCCTCGGCAGTGCAGTACGGGCACCACGTGGTGATGAAGTAGAGAAGCGTCCAGGGTCCGGTGAGGTGGCTGAATCGGATGGGGGTGCCGTCCACGTCGGGTAGGACGAAGTCCTCGACCTGGTCACCGATGCGATACGTCTTCTCCATTGTTGCGGGCATCTGTCATTCCTTTCCTGTTTCGCCTGGCTCGGCGAGCTTCATGGTCGGAATGAACGTACGAGCAGGGGTTCAATGCGCGCGTCGACTGGCTGCGTCAACCTGAAATCGCCGCAGTGGACCAAATGGGCCACGAGGTGTGCAGAGGGTCAGGCGAGGTCGTGTTCGAAAACGAACGCGGTGGCCGCGGAGCGAGACGTCACGCCGATCTTGCGGAAGATATTGCTGAGGTGCCGACGAACCGTGTGCTCGCTGATGACCAAGTTGGCGGCGATGTCCCTGTTCGACAGGCCGCCGGCGACTAGTCGGAGTACCTCGACCTCGCGGTCGCTCAACCCCATGGGATTCGCCGCCACTCCGGCCGCGCGGGCAGCGCGTTCGGCATCGGGGCGTGCCCCGAGCCGCTCGAAGCCGGCTCTGGCGGCGTCGAACTCCAGCCGTGCAGTCTCCTCATCGCCTTCTTCCCGGGCGGCCTTGCCCAAGATCATTCGCACTTGCGCGGCCTCGTAAGGCAGGTTCAGATGTTGGCAGGCCGCGCACGCCTCGCGTAGCAACGGCAGCGCACCATCCGCGTCACCCTTGGCGAGCAGCAGTGCGCCATGCCATGTCGCAAGCAGGGCCCACAGCAGCCGGCTTTCGCTCGCTTTGGCAAGTTGGCCGAGCTCGGCGACAGACTGGGCGGCAGCGGCGGTGTCAGCCAACTCCAGGTCCGCTTGAATGAGAGCGGCGAGCAGCCGTGCCCTGCTCACGGGGGCTTGGGACGCGCTCTTGAGCGACAACCGCAGCTGGCTGGCAGCTCCCTGTGCATCGCCCGTTGCCAGCCGGATGAGTGCCAGTCCGGGTTGGGGATCGTGTCCGAGCTCGTGGGAGCGCCGGAAGGCCTCCTCGGCGCCTGCATAGTCGCCTCGCCGTCGGCGGATCTCCCCGGCGATGTAGTGCCCTTCGGCGCTGAGGTAGTCGCCGAACGGGGCGAGCTCGTCGGCCGCGCGAAGAGCTTCCTGCTCCGCGGACGTCCACTCGCCCCTCAACGAGGCAACCTCGCAGCGGTGCAGCCGGCACACCCCTGGGTACCAACTTGACACGCCCTGTTGCTCGCACCAGCGCACCGCCGCCTCGGTCCACTCGCCGGCGCGGCTCACATCACCGAGAGCCTGGCAGGTCTTGAGCAGGTAGCAGTAGATCCAGCCGGTGACGAAAGGCGACAGCTCTCCACTCACGGTCTCGACCATCGCCTCGTCGAGCAGCGCCACGCCGGCCGCGATGTCCCCACGTGCCGCCAGCATGCCGCCGTGCACGGCAAGGCCCCACGTGGCCAGGTTGAGATCGCTGTGGTCGTGGCCGATCTCGTGCGCCAGAGCGGCCTGCGCGACGGAATCATCGAGATCTCCGGTGAATCTTGACCACATCCCTGCCGCAATGGCGACATACCCGCGTTCGACCGAGTCCGGCACTTCGGCAATGTGCCGGTGCGCGCGATTCAACCAGCCGCTTGCCAGCGCGGTTTCATTCAATTCGAAGTGACTGTGAAACAGCTTCCACGCCGCGCGAGCGGCACGTTCGTGATCGTTCGCATCGCGGTGACCGGCGTAGGCGCGTTGGCGGGCGGCGATGGCTTCGCGGGGACGACCCAGCCAGAACGCGGCGTCCGCAAGCTGCTCCAGGTCATCGGGCTGCATGATCGACGCGTCGCGAACTGTGAGCTCGTCGTACCGGCTGCGCCAGACCTGGCTTCCCGTGTCCAGTCCGCTCACCCCCTCTTACCGTCGATGGCCGAGTCCTACGGCGCAGCGTAGTTGCGCATCTTCAAGCTGGCGCAGCCCCCGTTCGCCGTCCCCGCCCACCGACGAGTGCTGTGTACCTCTTGCGGTGAGCGGCTCGTGCCGGACGTCTGCGTGCCATTGGTGGCTCGTGACGTTGCCAACACCGCCTTCTCCATTATTATGTGGAATAGTGGATGATTCCGGAGGAGCAGCATGCGCGATGAGACCGTGGTTCCGCTGGTTGACGACGGTTTGGGCAACTCCGCATACCTGGTCGACCTGGGCGACGGCCGGGCGATGGCGGTGGACGCCAGCCGCGATCTTCGATCGTTGCGGATGGCCGCGTCCCGGCGGGGGCTGCGCATCGCGTTTGCAGCCGATACCCATCTGCATGCCGACTTCGTGACCGGCGCTCTGGATCTTGTGGCCAGCGACGGCGCTATCGTCCTCGCGTCGGCAACCGGGGGGCGGGATTATCCGCATCAAGCTCTGGCCGACGGGGACGAGGTCGATCTCGGAGGCCTGTCCCTTCGGACGCTGGCGACTCCGGGCCACACGCACGAGCACATTGCCTTCGAGCTGCTCGACGGGCCGACCGTGCTCGGTGTTTTCACGGGCGGATCTCTGCTCGTGGGTGGGGCCGCGCGGACTGACCTGGTGAGTCCGGAGCGCACTGAGGAGCTGGCCCGTGCGCAGTACCGCTCCCTACGGCGGCTTGCCCGCCTGGACGATGAGGTCGCGGTCTGGCCGACGCATGGTGCGGGTTCGTTCTGCTCCGCGCCGCAGCACGCCGAGCGCACCTCGAGCATCGGCGCGGAGAAGGCGGGCAACTCGCTGCTGCGGGCCGAGGGCGAGGACGCGTTCGTCGAAGAGCTGTTGGGTTCCCTCGGCAGCTTTCCGCGGTACTTCATGCGGCTCGCCGAGGTGAACCGCCGTGGACCGGATCTCGTCGGCCGGTCGCCGCAGCCGGCCTCGCTCGATCCCGCCGCTGTGCACCAGTTGCAGGACGGTGGTGCGGAGGTGGTGGACGTCCGCCCGGTAAAGGATTTCGGCGCCGGACACATCCCCGGTTCGCTGTCGATCCCGCTACGGCCCGCGTTTGCCACTTGGCTGGGCTGGCTGGTCGAACCGGATCGCCCGCTGGTGTTCGTGCGCAACGCCGACCAGGACCCTGCCGAAATCACCTGGCAGGCATTGAAGATCGGCTACGACCGCATCGCCGGCGAGCTCGCCGGTGGGTTGGGCTCGTGGGCGGAATCGGGCGGAACGGTGAGGCGGATCGCGGTGGTCGGCGCCGATGCGGTCGGCGATCGGGCGGTCCTCGATGTCAGGCAAACCGACGAGTACGCGGCCGGTCACCTCCCGGGAGCGACGAACGTCGAACTCGGAGCTCTCGCTACCGGTGCGGCGGCCCCTCTTCCGGCCGAGCCGGTGGTAGTGATGTGCGGTCACGGCGAACGCGCGATGACCGCGGCGAGCCTGCTCGCCCGGACCGGCAGGCGTGAGCTCGCAGTGCTCGTCGGCGGCGCCGAGGACTGGTCGGACGCCACCGGCAAGCCCCTGCGGACGGGCGGATGAGTCCGGCCACGGCCGCCCGCCCCGTCACGCTCGGCCTGCGGCAGAACGCCGCGCAGTTCACGCTGTTGGTGGCAGTCAACGCGCTCGTCGGCGGGATGCTCGGCCAGGAACGCACCGTCCTGCCCCTGCTGGCCGAAGCCGAGTTCGGGCTGCAGGCGTACACGGCCGCGCTCACCTACATCCTCGTCTTCGGGCTCGCCAAGGCCGGCACCAACTACATGGCGGGAACCTGGTCGGACCGGTACGGCCGCAAGCCGGTGCTCGTCGCCGGCTGGCTGGTCGCGGTGCCCGTTCCGGTGCTGCTGATCTGGGCGCCGTCCTGGAGCTGGGTCGTGCTGGCCAATGTGCTGCTCGGGATCAGCCAGGGGCTGACCTGGTCGACCACTGTGATCATGAAGATCGACTTGGTGGGACCTGGCCGGCGGGGCACCGCCATGGGCCTGAACGAGGCGGCCGGCTACGGGGCGGTGGCCGCCACAGCGCTTGCGACCGGCTACCTGGCCGACGCGTACGGGTTGCGCCCGGCGCCCTTCGTGCTGGGCGTGGCGTTCGCCGCCATCGGCCTGGGACTGTCCACACTCGCGGTGCGAGAGACTCGCGATCACGCCAGCGCCGAGGCGGCTGCGCACGTCCCACATCACGGTAGGCGGCACGATCATCTCCACGACCGGCTGCGCGACCGGGACGTTTTCGCGCAGACCACATTCCGCGAGCCCGCGCTCTCTTCCGCGAGCCAGGCGGGCCTGGTCAACAACCTCAACGACGGTCTGGCCTGGGGTCTTTTCCCCGTTCTGTTCGCAGGCGCCGGGTTGTCAGTAGGCCGGACCGGACTGCTGGCGGCCCTCTACCCCGCGGTGTGGGGCGCGGGGCAGCTGTTGACAGGTGCGCTCTCGGACCGGTGGGGACGCAAGGGGCTCATCGTCACGGGCATGTTGGTCCAGGCGACGGCGCTCGCGGTGGTTGCGGTCGGCACGGATTTCGTCACCTGGGCGGTCGCAGCGGTCATGCTGGGAGCCGGCACGGCCATGGTCTACCCGACGCTGCTGGCCGCGGTCGGTGACGTCGCCCATCCCGCCTGGCGGGCCCGGTCGGTCGGGGTGTACCGGCTCTGGCGCGACGCCGGGTTCGCCGTGGGCGCCTTGCTCAGCGGTGTCGTCGCCGATCTGCTGAGCATCCGAGCCGCCGTGTGGGCGGTCGCGGCTCTCACCGCCGCGTCCGGGTTGCTGGTGGCAGTGCGGATGTATGAGACGCACCCAGGTGCGGCGGTGCGGACTTCCGGGAGGAAGGACAGCCATGGGTGATCGGGTCGCGAAGCACGCACTGCTCGAAGAGTTCGCCGCCGTCGGCAAGGCGCTGGCCAGCCCTCATCGGCTCGAACTGCTCGATCTGCTCGCGCAAGGTTCGCGCAGCGTCGAGGAGTTGGCCCGGGCAGCGGGACTCGGCTTGTCCACCTGCTCGGCGCACCTGCAGCGACTCCTCGCCGCCGGGCTGGTGACGACCCGCCGGGACGGCACCAGGATCTGGTACTCACTCGCAGGAGACGATATCGCCGCCCTGGTGGCCGATCTCCACTCCGTGGCGCAGCGGCATCGTCCGCGCACCGAACCGGCTCGGCGCGACTACGTAGGGCCGGACGACATCGAGCACGTCGATCTATCCGAGCTGCTCGACAAGGCAGACGCCGGTGAGATCGTCCTCCTCGACGTCCGCCCGGCGGAGGAGTACACCGCCGGCCACCTCCCCGGCGCAGTCCACATCCCTCTCGGCCAACTGGCCGAGCGGATCGCTGAACTACCTGCGGATCGCGACATCGTGGCTTACTGCCGCGGCGCCTATTGCGCCCTCGCTCACGACGCGGTGCGACTGCTCAGGGCCCACGGAGTTCCGGCTCGGCGGGCCACCGACGGCGTACTGGAATGGCGAGCCGCGGGTGTGCCTACCTTGATCGGCGCGACCTGAGCGTACCCAGAAACGACCCAACTCACGGACCATCCGGCTCGTGGCTACGAATCCTGATCGGGAGCAGAGGTCGCGAGATTCGAACCCGAGGTTTCGGCGAAGACCTTGCGGAATAATCCGGCGCGCACTCGGGGAAGCACTGGGATGAGCCCGCAGTCGGTGGACCGCTTGCTGGCCTATTCGACGAGTTTTCCGTCGGTCGATACGTCGCGCATCAACGTGGCGATCTCATCTGGAATCGGCGGGATCTTCTCATGCTCGATGCGGCCGGGCCCTGACCACACCAGGTTGACCTGCAGGGATTCGTCGAGCTCCGGGTAGTCCGCGCGGTTGTGGCATCCACGGGTCTCACGCCGCTCGAGTGCCGCCTCTAGGGTCGCCCGGGCCGAAACGAGGGACGCCTTGAGGTCGAAGGCATGGGCCAGGTCTTGGTATCCCGCGTTGTCCGGGTGAACGCCGAGACGCGGAACCTGCGTTTCGATGGCGTCGAGCTCGGAAAGGCCCGCCAGCAGGCCCGGTTCGTCGCGCACCACACCCGCGCGTTCGGTCATCGTATTGCGGATCGCCCGCTGCAACGATCGGACGTTCTCGCCGCCATCGGCAGACAGCAACTCGTCGATCTCTTCCCTGGCTTCGGCCACCGCGGTCGCCGAGCGTTGCTGACCACCGAGTTCTGCCGAGTAGCGAGCGGCCGCCTCTCCTGTGATGCGCCCGAACACCATCAGCTCGATTAGTGAGTTCCCGCCGAGCCTGTTGGCGCCGTGAAGTCCGCTGGACGCCTCGCCGATGGCGTAAAGGCCTTCGACGTCCGTACTGTGATCGTCCGGGCGCACCCAGACGCCACCCATGGAGTAATGCGCAGTCGGAGCGATCTCGATGGGGGTCGTGGTGATGTCGAGCATCTGTAGCTCGAGAAGGGTCTGGTAGACCCGAGGAAGGCGGCGCATGATCGTCTCGCGGGGCAGGTGGGAGACATCAAGCCACACTCCGCCGTTCGGGGTGCCACGCCCGTCCCTGATCTCGGAATAGGCGGCCAGCGCAACACGATCACGGGTGGACAACTCCATTCGCTCCGGGTCGTATCGCGCCATGAATCGTTCGCCGAACCGATTGCGAAGCACCCCGCCCTCACCCCGAGCCGCCTCGGAAACCAGGGTTCCGGCCGCGTTCTCCGGCTCGATCAAACCGGACGGATGGAACTGGACGAGCTCCGGGTCACGCAGCCGACCTCCGGCTTCCACGGCAAGGCGGAACGAGTCGCCGGTGTTCTCGTCGCGACGTGAGGACGTCCGCCGCCAGATTCGGTTATGTCCGCCCGCGGCCAGGATGACCGCGTCGGCGTGAATGAGGTATCGCGTTCCGTCACCGATATCGAACCCGTACGCACCGAAGATCACCTTGTCGCGGACGAGCAGCTTCGTCACGTAGACCGAGTCCATGATCGGAACTCGGAGCTGGGCGGCGCGGTTGATCAAGGTGCGCTGGATCTCCAGGCCGGTGTAGTCGCCGGCGAACGCGGTCCGCCGGAACGTGTGTGCACCGAAGAACCGCAGCGAGATGCGCCCATCGGCCTCTCGCGCGAACGGCATGCCGTACCGCTCGAGATCTTCGATCCCTCGCGCCGCCCCTTCCGCGACGATCTGGACCGTCCGCGGATCGGCCAGCAGATAGCTCTCCTGCAACGTGTCCGCGGCATGTTGCTGCCAGGTGTCCTCGGGATCCATCGTGGCAAGCGGGGCGTTGATGCCTCCCGCTGCCAGGGACGTGTGGGCGTCGGTGGAAGGCCGCTTTCCGACCGCGAGTACATCGACCCCTCGTTCCGCGAGCTCGATCGCGGCGCGAAGTCCCGACCCGCCCGTCCCGACGACGAGGACAGATGTGGCGATCCGCTGCTCTAGGATGCTCAAGGGTGCGCTCCGTTCGACCAAGTGACAATCTGCCCCCTACCTAGTAAGACGACGTGACCCCTGGTGTCGTGACCCGAAAGCCAGTGTGTGGTTCGTCTCACCCGGCCGTGTTCGGCCTGAGCCCGACGCAGGCGCGTGGTGGGCCGCAGGCACCAGTCACCAGTAGTTGTAGGTCTGCTGGCCTCGTTGCAGGGCCGTGACGTAGCCGGCGCGTTCGAAGTCGGCTTCGTGGGTGTCCGCGGGCACGGCGAGCAGCCCACGCAGCTGGGTGGGGGACGTGTAGCCCTTGCGGGTCATCCAGGTCGACAAACCGTCCAACAGCACGCCGGCGTAGGCCGGACCGTGGCGCAGCAGTGCCGACGTCGTCATCACCACGTCGGCTCCGGCGAGGAGGTACTTGACTACGTCGTCGGGGCCTTCGACGCCGGTGGTGGCCGCGAGCGAGGCCTTCACCCGGCCGTGCAGCAATGCGATCCAGGTACGGGGAAGCCGCGCCTCGACCGGATTTGAAAGCTCGATCGTGGGCGTGACGGCGAGGGTCTCGATGTCGATGTCGGGCTGCAGGAACCGGTTGAACAGCACGAGCGCGTCCGCCCCGGCCTGGTCGAGTTGCAGGGCGATCTCGCCGGTGGAGCTGAAGTGCGGGTTCAACTTGACCGCGACCGGTACCGAGACGGCGCCTTTTACCCGACTCAGGATGTCGAGGTGTCGCTGCTCCACCTCTCGTCCGGTGATGTGCGGGTCGGCGGGGATGTAGTAGATGTTGAGTTCGATCGCGGACGCTCCGGCGTCCTGCATGGCGCGCGCGTACTCCGCCCATCCCCCTGGAGTGGACCCGTTGATGCTGGCGATCAACGGGATGTCAACGGCTGACACGGCGCGTTCGAGCAGGCTCAGGTACCGCTGCGGGCCGGGCGGCTCGTCCGGGGCGGCCGGGAAGTAGGACAGTGACTCCGCGAAGCTTTCGGTGCCCGCCTCGACGAGCCGCTCGTGAGCCATCGCCTCGTGCCGCAACTGTTCCTCGAACAGGGAGAAGAGCACCACCGCGCCGACGCCGGCATCGGCGAGCCGGCGGATGCCGTCGACGGTTTGGGAAAGTGGAGAGGCCGACGCGACGAGCGGGTTGCGCAGTGCGAGGCCCATGTAGCCGGTGGACAGATCCATCAGTCGTCCTTGCGGGCGTCGGGCGCGAACCGTTCGGGGCCGCGCGTGGCCATCTCCTCGTACACCGCCCAGCGCTGGTCAACGGCTTGCTGGGCGAGGTGGAGCAGCCGCTCGGCTTCGGACGGGTTCGAGTTCACCAGCATCTTGTACCGAAGCTCGCGGTAGATGTAGTCGGTCAGCCGCATCCGCGGGCGTGGTGAGTCGAGCAGGAACGGGTTGCCGCCGGCGGTGCGGACCACCGGGTCGTAGCGGATCAACGGCCAATGTCCACTGGCCACTGCACGGTACTGCTGATCGAGTCCGTTGCGCATGTCGATGCCGTGCGCGATGCAGTGGCTGTAGGCGATCAGCAGCGACGGGCCGTCGTACGCCTCGGCTTCCCGGAAGGCCCGGAGGGTCTGTTGGGGATCGGCGCCCATCGCGACCCGGGCGACGTAGACGTTGCCGTAGGCGATCGCCTGCAGCGCAAGATCCTTCTTCGCCGAGGTCTTGCCGGCGGCGGCGAACTTGGCGACGGCACCTAGCGCGGTGGCCTTGGACATCTGCCCGCCGGTGTTGGAGTACACCTCGGTGTCGAGCACGAGGACGTTCACGTTGCGCCCGCTGGCCAGGACGTGATCCAGCCCGCCGGACCCGATGTCGTATGCCCACCCGTCGCCGCCGACAAGCCACACGCTGCGCCGGATCAGGTGGTCGACGACGCTGCGCAGATCGTCGGCCGCAGTCCCGGACAGTCCATCGAGACGCTGCTGCAGCTCATCCACCCGTTCGCGCTGGGCCGCCAGTTCGGACTCGGTGAGCTGCGGCGCGTCGAGGATCGCCCGCGCCAGCTCCGGACCGACGTCGTCGCTCAACTCCGCCAGGCGCCGGACGGCGAGCGCGGTGTGCAGATCGGCGGCGAGCCGCATGCCCAACCCGAACTCGGCGTTGTCCTCGAACAACGAGTTCGACCAGGCCGGGCCGCGCCCGGCGGCGTTGGTGGTCCACGGTGTCGTCGGCAGGTTCCCCCCGTAGATCGACGAGCAGCCGGTGGCGTTGGCGACCAGCAGCCGGTCGCCGAACAGCTGTGACAGCAACTTGAGATATGGCGTCTCGCCGCAGCCTGCGCAGGCGCCGGAGAACTCGAACAGCGGCTCCAGGAACTGCGTGCCGCGGACGTTGCCGAAATCGACCCGGGAGCGGTCGTTGCTGGGTAGCGCCTCGAAGAAGGCGACGTTCTCTCGCTCGGGTTCGACCAGGGGTAGCCGCGGCGCCAGGTTGATCGCCCGGTGGGAAGGGTCGCTGGGCGACTTGGCCGGGCAGGCTTCCACGCACAGGCCGCACCCGGTGCAGTCCTCGACGTAGACCTGCAACGTGTACCGCGTATCGGGAACCCCGACCGCGTTCAGGGGGGCGGACCGGAACCCGTCCGGCGCGCCGCCGAGCTGGGACTGGTCGTAGAACTTGGAGCGGATCACGCTGTGCGGGCAGACGAAGCTGCAGTTGCCGCACTGGATGCACAGGTCGGCGTCCCAGTCCGCGACGAGATCGGAGATGTTGCGTTTCTCGAACGCCGTCGTCCCGCTGGGGTAGGTGCCGTCCGAAGGCAGCGCGCTCACGGGCAGTTCGTCGCCGCGTCCGGCCATCATCACCGCGGTGACCTCGCGCACGAACTCAGGTGCGTCGGCGGGCACGACCGGTGGCAACTCCCGGGAGGCGGTCACGTGACCGGGCACCTCGATCCGGTGCAGTTCGGCAACCGCACGGTCGACGGCGGCATGGTTGCGGGCGACGACCTCCTGGCCACGCCGGCCGTAGGTCTTCGTGATCGCCTCCTTGACCGCGGAGATCGCCTGGTCTTGCGGAAGCACGCCGGAGATTGCGAAGAAGCACGTCTGCAGGACGGTGTTGGTCCGTCCCGGAATACCGACCTCGCGGGCGACCCGCGCGGCGTCGATCGCGTACAGATCGATGCCCTTGGCGAGGATCTGCTCCTGCGCCGAACGCGGCAGTGCGTCCCACGCCTGGTCCGGGCTGAACGAGGCGTTGAGCAGCAACGTCGCACCCGGCGCCGCGACTCCCAGCACATCGACCCGGTCGAGCAGCCCGAACTGGTGGCAGCCGACGAAGCTCGCCTGCCGGACCAGGTACGGCGCCCTGATCGGCTGGGAGCTGAAGCGCAGGTGCGACACGGTCTGTGAGCCGGACTTCTTCGAGTCGTAGACGAAATAGCCCTGGGCGTGCAGGTTCGGGTCGGCGCCCAAGATCTTGATCGTGTTCTTGTTCGCGCCTACTGTGCCGTCCGAGCCGAGGCCGAAGAAGACCGCCCGCACAGTGTCGGCCGGCTCGATATCGAGCGCCGCATCGAAGGGCAGGCTGATACCCGTCACGTCGTCGGTGATGCCGATGGTGAACCGCGGTCTCGGGCGTTCCCGGGACAGTTCGGCGAAGACACCCGCGACCATGCCGGGCGTGAACTCCTTCGACGACAACCCGTACCGGCCGCCGACGACTCTTGGCAGGTGCTCGCGTTCACCGTCGGCGTAGGCTTCGGCCAGCGCTGCGAGTACGTCGAGGAACAGCGGTTCACCGTGTGAGCCTGGCTCCTTCGTCCGGTCGAGTACGGCGATCGACCGCACGCTTGCCGGTATCGCGTCGACCAGCGCTCGAGCCGGAAACGGCCGGTACAGCCGCACCTGGACCACGCCGACCCGCTCGCCCCGAGCGTTCAGGTGGGCCGCTGTCTCGCGGGCGGTCTGCGCCCCGGAGCCCATCACGACCAGCACCCGCTCAGCCGCCGGGTCGCCGGCGTAGTCGACCACCCCGTACCGGCGGCCGGTGCGTTCTGCGAGCGCGGCCATCATCTCGTCCACCACACCGGGCGTCCCGGCATAGAACGCGTTGACTGTCTCGCGGGCCTGGAAGTAGACGTCCGGATTCTGGGCCGTGCCGCGAATGAAGGGACGCTCCGGCGACAACGCCCGGCCGCGGTGCGCGCGGACCAACTCGGAGGGCACCAGCGCGCGCAGGTCGTCGTCGGTAAGCATTTCGATCGTGTTCAGCTCATGCGAGGTGCGAAAGCCGTCGAAGAAGTGCACGAACGGGATCCGGGTGCGCATCGCGACCGCCTGCGCCACGAGCGCGAGGTCGTGAGCCTCCTGCACGGACGCCGAGGCGAGCATGCCGAATCCGGTCTGCCGGGCCGCCATCACGTCGGAGTGGTCGCCGAAGATCGACAGAGCCTGCGCGGCAATCGAACGGGCGGCCACGTGGATCACCGACGAGGTCAACTCACCGGCGATCTTGTTCATGTTTGGGATCATCAGCAGGAGCCCCTGCGAGGCGGTGAACGTGGTGCTCAGCGCACCGGCCTGCAGGGCGCCGTGCAGGGCGCCGGCCGCACCGCCCTCGCTCTGCATCTGCATCACGGTGGGCACGCTGCCCCACACGTTGGGCCGCTGCTGGCTGGCCCACTCGTCAGCGAGCTCGGCCATCGTCGAGGACGGGGTGATCGGGTAGATGCAGCAGACCTCGTTGAGCCGGTAGGCCACCGACGCGGCTGCCTCGTTGCCGTCGATCACCGCACGCGTCATTCCGGCTCCGGAATCATGTCGATGGCGTGCACCGGGCACTGTTCGAAGCAGGCGCCGCAACCGGTGCAGCGGTCGTAATCGAAGCGGTAGCGGTGCCCGACGCCCAGCTTGATCACCGCATCCTCCGGGCAGGCGCCGAGGCAGCCGTCGCACTCGAAGCAGTTGCCGCAGGACAGGCACCGACCGGCCTCGTAGCGGGCCTCCTGTTCCGACAGGCTGCCGACGACCTCGCCGAAGCCGGCGACCCGCTCCTGCATCTCCAGTTCTGGCTGCTCGCGGCGGGCGTTGTCGCCGAAGTACCACAAGTGCAGCTTGTCGAAGCTCGCCAGGTCGTGCTTGGGCGGGCGTTCGTACTCCGTCTCGCGCAGGTAGGCGTCAATGTGGCGGGCGGCTTTCTTGCCATGCCCGACGCCGACTGTCACGGTGCGCTCGCTCGGCACCATGTCGCCACCGGCGAACACGCCAGGGAATCCGGTCATCAGCGAGGAGGACACCTGCACCGTGCCGTCCGCCGCGAACTCAACCCCGGGCACGCCGCGCAGGAATGCGGTGTCGGTCTGCTGACCTACCGCGACGATAAGGGTGTCTGCGGCCAGTGTCTCGAACCGGCCGGTCCCGTGTGGGCGGCCCGACTCGTCGAGTTCCATCACCTCGACGGTCATCTCCGGACCCTCGAACGCGGTGATCGTGCGCAGCCAGTTGATCCGCACGCCTTCCCGCTCGGCGTCCGCGGCCTCCTCTTCGTGCGCCGGCATCTGCTCCCGGGTCCGGCGGTAGACGACGATCGGATCCTCCGCGCCGAGCCGCCGGGCCACCCGGGCCGCGTCCATCGCCGTATTGCCGCCGCCGTAGACGGCCACCCGCCGACCGATCACCGGCTGCTCACCGGAGGCCACGCCGCGCAAGAAGGTCACCGCGTCCACTACGCGCGCCGCATCCATCGCCGGGATGTCGACCCGCTTGGAAAGGTGGGCGCCGACGGCCACGAACACCGCGTCGAAGCCTCCTTCGGCGCGCTCGGCGAGCAGGTCCTCCACCCGGTGGTTCGCGACTATGCGGACGCCCAGCTCAGCGATCCTCGCGACTTCGGTGTCGAGGACGTCGCGCGGCAGGCGGTACGCCGGAATGCCGTAGCGCATCATCCCGCCCGGCTCGGCACCGGCATCGCGGATCTCGACGTGGTGGCCGAGCCGGGCCAGATGGTAGGCGGCCGACAGCCCACTCGGTCCGGAGCCGACCACCAGCACTCGCCGGCCGCTGGCTTGCGCGGGCCGTTCGAACCCCCAACCCATGTCACGGGCGAGATCACCGAGGAACCGCTCCACCGAATGGATCGACACTGCGCTGTCCAGCTGCACGCGATTGCACACGGTCTCGCACGGGTGGTAACAGACCCGGCCGTGAATGGCCGCGAACGGGTTGTCGGCCACCAGCTGCCGCCACGCCCGCTCATGGTCGCCCGCCTTGGCATGGGCCAGCCAGGCCTGAATGTTCTCGCCGGCCGGGCACCCGGCGTTGCACGGCGGCAACAGGTCGACGTACAGCGGCCGACGCTCGCGCACTGGACCAGCCCGCGATCGACCGTGCAGCAGGTCGGGAAGCCGCGTGACATCGCGCTGTGGGCCCGTCACGCCGATCCCACCCGCGGGCAAGATCGCGTTACGCTCGGCATCTCGTCCACTATAGGCACCGCCGACTGCGGGCGTACAGGTTACCGAGTGTGGCGGCGATGCGCGTGAGCCTTCGGTGATCAGCTCACGCTTGTGGTTCGTCTACGCCGGCCAGCGGGGCCATCTCCGGTGGGAGTTCGAGGACCACGGTGTGGTAGCTCTCGATAAGGGACAGAATCGACTCCCGTGGGCCGTATCGCCAGGCATCGCTGCCGTAGAACAGCTGCTCCTTTTCGTCACGTTCATCGACGGAGTCGAATGCCCGGATCAGGAACGCGTCCCGTCGCCCGTCTTCGGTAACAAGCGACGCGCCGCAACTTACAACCCGGATGCCGAACGTCTCCAGCAGACCGATGGCATGGTTCCGCATGAGACGGACGAACTCGTCGGTTGCACCTGGCTTCAAGTGATAAGTCCGAACCTCCAGAATCACTTCGACCTCTTTCAGTGCCGTAAAGGCAACCGTCGCGCGCACCTGCCGGGCCTTAGGCCACCAGGGAGCTGCTCGCGACGCTAGCGGCATACCAAGCGGGGCACGTCGGGGAACGCCCCCCATTCCCGCGCGGTGGGCTCCCCATTTTATGTTCCAGGGCGCGGACTGATCGGGCGTCAGACCACCGCGACGTCGACTCGCTTGGTCGCGGTGAGAGTGCCGCGGGCCGCGCCGACGTAGGTGCCGGATGTCGGTGCCACGTCGGAGTAGTCGCGTCCGGTGGCGACCGTCAGGTAGTTCTTGCCGGCCCGGCGCCCGTGGCAGGGGTCGAAGGCCACCGCGCGGGCGCCGGCGGGGTTGGCGACTATGACCTCCACCCAGGCGTGTGTACCGCCTTCGCCCAGGAGATGCCCGGAGACGTAGCGGGCCGGCAGCCCGACCGCCCGGCACAGCGCGATCATTATGTGGGCGCTGTCCTGGCAGACCCCGCGCCCGCCGGCGAGCGCCTCGGCGGCAGTGGTGGCGATGGAAGTCGCGCCGTGCGCATACGTCATCGCCTCGTGCACGTATGCACAGAACCGCTCGGCGGTGGCCAACAGGTCCGGGCCGGCCATCGACGCCGCCAGTTCCCGGATCGTCGCGTCGGCATCGGTCAGCCGGGTCGGCCGGAGCATCCTAGGGTCGGTGAGCGCGGCGGCCGGCAAGACCACGTCGGCTACCGGCCCCGACCGCTCGACGACCGCCTTCACGACGAACTCGATCTGCTCTGGCACCAACGGCACACGGGATCGGGTGACCGTGTTGCCGGCGGCGTCGCGGCGGTGGTCGGTCCGGGCGTCAGGCGCCGATACAGTGATCGAGTGCTGCCGGCGACGCTGGTCGCCGTGCCGGGGCGGCGGCACCACGACCAGCCGGTGGTTCAGGTCTCGCACCGGTGCGTCGTAGGTGTAGCGGAAGCGCTGGTGCAGTACGTACGTGTGCGCGCCGGCCGGTTGCGTCATGCCGTCTCCTCGGCCCAGACCTGCATGCTGTTCAGTACCGGACCACCGTAGGTGGTGACCATCGCGACGTCCACCGCGTCGCGCCCGCGCCCGATCACCACGCGACCCTTGCGGGCGGCGTTGTTGCGGGGGTCGAAGGTCCACCACCGGCCGTCGAGGTAGACCTCCATCCAGGCGGCGAAGTCCATCGGCGCGGGGTCCGGCGGGACGTCGATCTCGGGGAGATAGCCGAAGACGTAACGGGAGGGGATCGATAGCGCCCTGCAGAAGCTGATCGCGACATGGGCGAAGTCGCGGCAGACCCCCGTGCCGGCGGCATACGCTTCGGCCGCCGTAGTCGTCGGGGTGCTGCTGCCGTAACTGAATGTGAGGTGATCGTGGACGTGTTCGCTGATCGCCAGCACTCGCCGGTACCCCGGCTTTTCGTTGCCGAACAGCCGCCACGCCTCGTCCCCGAGAACGTCGGGCAGACAGTAACGGCTGGGCAGCGTGTAGACCAGCACGTCGTCCGGCAGTTGCCCGGCGGGCACCTCGGTTGCATCGAGGTTCACGTCCTCAGTCGCGTCCGGAACCGTCACGATGGCGTCGTAGCGCAGCGTGGCGTCGCCCGGCGGCAGGCTGAGGCGCTGGCAGTTGTTGCCGTACAAGTCGGTGTAGGCGTGCCGGTCGACGGCGGGCTGCGTCTCCCAGCCCTGCCGGAGCACCGTCGCGGGCGCAGCCCCGGATGGCTGGACCTGGAGGACCGCGGCGGTCTCGACCTCCGCGGTGTACTTGAACTCGCACCCCACCCGAACCTGTCGTGTCACGGCTGCCGCTCCCGCATACTGGACATTGATTGTTTCCTAACCGTAGCGACGAGTTGCGGCACAGATCGGGGGTGCTACTCCTCGCATGGGAGAACTCCTCGACGGGTATCCGCTCGGTCAAGCGTACGACGAGATGTTCGGGGCGGACGGGCTGCCGCACCCGCACATGCGGGCGCTGTACGACGCGCTACAGACGCTGACCCGCGAGGACCTCGCCCAGCGAGAGGCGGCGAGGGACAGCAGCTTCCGTGACCAGGGCGTCACCTTCTCCCACGCCGGCAAGGAGTGGGTGTTCCCTCTCGACCTGATCCCGCGGCTGATCCCGGCGGCCGAGTGGGAACTGATCGAAGCGGGCGTGGTGCAGAGGGTCCGCGCGCTGGAGGCGTTCCTCGCCGACGTCTACGGGCCCGCCGAGGTGGTCTCGGACGGGATAGTGCCGCGCTCGCTGCTTACGACTTCGGCCGGCTTCTGCCGGCCGGCGTACGGCTTCCATCCCCCGAACGGCGTGCGGATCCACCTCGCCGGGATCGACCTCGTCCGCGACCAGGCCGGTGTCATGCGGGTGCTCGAGGACAACCTGCGGGTGCCGTCCGGCATCTCCTACGTGGTGGAGAACCGGCGCACGATGGCGCGCGTTTTCCCCGGACTGTTCCTGGAGCAGGAAGTAGAGCCGGTCGCCTCCTACCCGGGCCAGCTACTCGACGCGCTGCGACGGTCGGCACCCGCCGGAGTCGAAGACCCAACCGTGGTCCTGCTCACCCCCGGCGTACACAACCCGGCGTACTTCGAGCACGCGTTCCTGGCCCGCAAGATGGGCATCGAGCTGGTCGAAGGCCGGGACCTGTTCTGCCGCGACCACGTCCTGTACATGCGCAGTGTGGGGGGCGAGCAGCGGGTGGACGTCGTCTACCGGCGGGTCAACGACGATTTCATCGACCCTGTGCACTTCCGGTCCGATTCCGTTGTGGGCAGTCCGGGCATCCTCAACGCGGCCCGCGTTGGCAACGTCACGATCGCCAACGCGATCGGAAACGGCGTCGCAGACGACAAGCTGACCTACACCTACGTCCCGGCGCTCATCGAGTACTACCTCGGCGAGCAGCCGCAGCTGCCCAATGTCGCGACCTACCGGCTCGATGATCCGGACGTACTGTCGGAGTGCCTGGGCCGGCTCGACCAGCTGGTGGTGAAGCCGGTGGACGGCTCCGGCGGCGCCGGTATCGTCATCGGGCCGCATGCATCCGACGCCGAGCTGGCTGCCGTGCGCGAGCAGGTTCTGGCCGATCCGCGAGCGTGGATCGCGCAGGAGCTGGTGCTGCTGTCGACGTCGCCGGCGCAGCTAGGCGACCGGCTGCTCCCACGGCACGTCGACCTGCGGCCGTTCGCGGTCAACGACGGCGAGCAGGTCCGGGTGCTGCCCGGTGGGCTGACCCGGGTGGCGCTGCGGGAGGGGAGCCTGATCGTCAACTCCAGCCAGGGCGGCGGCTCGAAGGACACCTGGGTGCTCACCTCGCGGCCACAGCGGGCGCCGGATGGAGACGGGCCGGCGGCGTTCCCGGCGCAGACGGTGCGGGGCACCGTCCCCGACCGCGGTCCACGCCGTGACGAGCCGCAGCAGTGATGGGGTCGGGATGCTGAGTCGGGTCGCCGAGGCGTTGTTCTGGATCGGCCGTTACGTCGAACGGGCCGAAGACACCGCCCGGCTGCTCGACGTGCACTTCCACGAGGTGCTCGAAGACCCGGGTGTAGACGAAGAGGCAACCTACACCGTCCTGTTGACCGTGATGGGCGTCCCGGAAGAGACCGCAGCGCGGCACCGGCACAGCCGGGCGGTGCTGGAGTTACTCGGCTACGACCAGGCCACACCCAATTCCATCGTCGGCGCCCTGATCGCCGCCTGGCAGAATGCCCGCGGCGCGCGGGAGGCGCTATCGGCGGAGATCTGGGAATGCCTGAACTCCACTCATAACTCCCTCCCAACCCGGGTATCGGCCGCGCGCGATTTCGGCCCGGCACCGTTCTTCTCGTACATCCGTGAGCGCGCGGCCATGTTCGCCGGCTACGTGGAGGCGAGCATGAGCCGCGACGCGAGTCACGACGTACTCGTTCTCGGCCGCAGTCTGGAGCGGGTGGATATGACCGCGCGCTTGCTCGCGGCCCGGATCGGCACCGGCCTAGGAAGCGAAGGCTGGACCGCGACTCTTCAAGCATGCTCTGCCCACGATGCCTACCTGCGCACCTACCAGGAAGGTGTCGAGGCCCCGCGGGTGCTGGAGTTTCTGCTGGTGGACCGGCTCTTTCCGAGGTCGGTCTTTCACGCGCTCAGCGCTGGGGAGCAGGCGCTGGCCCGGCTCGACCCGACGTATGGCCGGTCTGCCCTTGACGAGCCCGCCCGCCGGGCGATCGGCCGGGCTCGCACCGACCTGGAGTTCCTGTCCGCGGACAGCCTCCTCGAAGACCTGCCGGAGCGGCTGCACGGACTGCAACGGACCGTGTCGACTGTCAGTGAAGAGGTAACCCGCGGGCTGTTCTCAGGGTCCGCGCCGCTGCAATGGAGCCTCGAGGAGTCCGCGGGATGAGCTGGCGGATCGCGATCAGACACCGCACCGGCTATCGGTACGCCGGAACGGTGCGGGCGTCGTACAACGAAGCGCGGCTGACGCCACCGACGCTCGACGGGCAGCGCACCCTACAGGCCGCCCTCGCCATCAAGCCGTCCGTCCGGCCGTTGCGTTACGTCGACTACTGGGGCACGACGGTGGACGCGTTCGACCTGCATGTTCCTCATAACGAGCTCGTGGTGGAGGCCACGTCGCTGGTCGAGACCACTGGGCCGCGGCCCGTGCCGACGGGTGCCAGTTGGTCGGATCTGGCCGACGCAGCGGTGCAGGACCGCTTCGCCGAATTCCTTGCCGCGTCGACGTACGTCCGGGCGGAGCCTGAGCTAAGAGAGATAGGGCGATCACTGCGTGCCGGGTCGACGCCGGTGCAGGTGGGGCTGCGCGCCGCCGAGTGGACCCACGAGACGCTCCGTTACGAACGGGGCGCGACCCATGTGCACACCTCGTCGGCCGAAGCCCGTGCCGCCGGTAAGGGGGTGTGCCAGGACTTCGTGCACGTCACGTTGGCCTTACTGCGCGCGGCCGGCCTGCCCGCACGTTACGTTTCCGGCTACCTGCACCCAGCGGCCGAGGCCGAGGTCGGGGCGACGATCGCAGGTGAGAGCCACGCGTGGGTGGAGTTCTGGGCCGGCAAGTGGGTCGGCGTAGACCCCACCAGCCTTACCGACGTCGGGAGCGGGCACGTGCTGTTGGCCCGCGGCCGAGACTACGCCGACGTACGGCCGCTGGCCGGTGTCTATTCCGGACCGGCAGCGGAGGACTTCGGGGTCGCTGTGGAGGTCACCAGGCTCGCCTGAACCATCAACGTTGGTCTCCTTGTTCGACACGAGCGTGGCCGGCCACGGTCAGTCAGCTGCGGACGAGGGCATTACCCCGAATGGCCGGCTGCCCTCAGATCACTGGCCGGCGTGGGTCGAGGCCCGGTTGGTGTGTCAGGGGCGCTGATCTGCCTCAGTCGGGCGCGCGACCTCATCGTCGGACTCGCGTACGAGTTCGCTGAGCCGGAGCTGAACGGCGTGAACGCCCGGAACGTCGTGCAATCTGACGGTGCCCTGCTCGCTCGCCGAGGAGACGACCAGCGTGCCACACCGCAACAGCCGGTCGAGCACGCTTTGCTCGTACGCGACATCGTGGATGTGTTCGTGCGGGATGTCCCGGCCAGTGCGGGTGAAGACGCCGCTGCGAGTGATCAGCCGCTGATTGGTGATGGTGTACGTCGAGGCCAGCCAGTTCAGGATGGGCCAAATGCCCCAGACGGCGACGACGACTAGCGCAACGGCGACGATCCCCCAACGCGGTACGTCGCTGTCCACGGCGACCATGCCCACGCTCGCCGCGGCCAGTGCGACGATGAGCACCAGGATGGGCACAAAGACAGCTTTGAGATGAGTGCGAAGGTGATACACCACCTCTTCGTCATCGCTCAGGTGCTTACGAGACAAGGTCATGTGCGTATCTTGACACGCTATGCGCTCGGCCAAGAAGACCACGCCATCGCCGCGTGAAAGTCTGCTGTTGTGCATAAAGGTCAGCAAGTTTCTTGGACGCATATACCGCCCGGATGCCTGCCTGCGGTGGCACGATTGTTGGTCGTGGACCGAGACTGGGCATTGAAGGAGCTGCGCACATTCGTGATGCTGACGAAGCCGAGGTACCGCTCCTTCGGACAGAACGACACCATCGTCCCGACCTCCGGCACCGAGGAGCAGATCGTCGCACAGGCCCAGGTCGTCGAGCAGATTCTCGACCGCGTCATCCCCAACTGGAGGACGCTGGACGTTGAGCGCCAAACCGCCCGGTCTGTTCATCACGCAGCCGCACGGCGAGCCTTCGCGCAAATCGAGCGTGCGGAAGAGATCGACGAGAAGCTTGGCGGAAGGGCGACTCAGCTCGATGCTCAGCGGCTCCATCCCTGGGTATGGGAGGCGGCGAGACTCCTCTGGCGCAATGGCCATTTCCGAGAAGCGGTCGGGCGGCGGCGCGGATGGTCACGCAGAAACTCAGAAAAAAATTGGGACGACGCGATGCCTCCGCACACGTACTCTTCACCGACGCCTTCGATCTCGAACCACCTCAGCCGGGCCGCCCTCGGCTGAGACTGGCGGAAAACGATGGCGGCGATACCTATGCAAACCTGCACGCGGGCGCGATGTCCTTCGCAAAGGGCTGCTATTTAGCAGTGCGAAATCCCGCAACTCATGAGGTCCTGCCGGACCTCCCGGAGCATGAGGCTCTGGAGCAACTCGCTGCCTTCAGTCTGCTCGCTAGGTGGGTCGACACGGCCAAGGTGGAGACGGCCGACGCGTAAACACGCCATGCAGGCACGCCCGCCCAGCTCACGGAAGGGGCTGCCGTGGTTCGGAGAACGTCGGCCTGGACTACCTGCAGGGGCCCAAGCCGACTTGCGTGCGGCGCTTGCGGCCCGCGCTGGCGGGGGCTCGCGGAGACCGCAAATGAGACCAAGAATGAGACCAGGGGCGGTCCGAAGCCGCCTCGAACATATGACCGGAACGGCAAAAGCCCTGGTGAGAGGAGCGGAGGATGCGGGATTCGAACCCGCGAGGGGTTGCCCCCAACACGCTTTCCAAGCGTGCGCCCTAGGCCACTAGGCGAATCCTCCGGGA
>Ga0299914_10000410_pt1 | contig 25563 bp, 21 predicted proteins | sample RVTome_10_FD_201361 | JGI IMG/M metagenome (GOLD analysis project Ga0299914, IMG submission 201361) | Soil microbial communities from uranium-contaminated site in the Upper Colorado River Basin, Wyoming, United States - RVT153D57 (version 2) ... | reverse complement strand
CGCCGCCGCCTGCACCACGGGCGCGCCGGCCCGCGTGGCCTCGGCGAGGTCGCGCAACTGCTGGTCGGCGGCGGCCCGGTTCTCTTCGGCCGCGAGCACGACCAGGAGGCGGGGATCGGTGGCGGGCTGTGCGACGGGCGCGAGCTGCCTCGCTGCGCCGGTATCGCCCAGTGCCAGAAACCCCGTCAGTAGAACCGCGAACGCGGCTCGTGGCCTGGACACCATGCCGGATGCAAATCTGCGCTGCATGCCCCCAACCTACACGAGAACAGGCACGACGATCACGACGATCGCGACGTTCACGACGCGTCGGAAGCCAATTCTCGATCCCGTCGTGGCCGTCGTGATCGTCGTGATCGTTCGGCGCGACGCGCCTCAGGCGTCAGACGTGTAAGGCGGAGGAGTTCAGTGGAAGCCGGTGAAGCAGATCGCTTTACCATCTTCCATTTACCATTTTCCATCCGGCCGTCATGGTTCAGCGGCCGGCATACTCCAGCATCTGCGTCGTGAGATCGAGCGGGTAGCTGACTCTGACGTCGGTGACCCTGCCGTCGGCGCCGTGGACTGCCTCCAGTCGCGGCTGCACGAAGCCCGTGTAGGACGGCATGTTCAGCCGATCCACGCGCTCGACGACCTCGTCTCTCAGGCGCGGGTCGAAGTGCACGCCGTAGGTTTCGAAGAGGGCGCGCGCGGCCTCGTAGTCGCCTTCGGCCTTGATCCGCTGGACCTCGGCGAGCAGTCGGCCGGCACCGGCGCGGAACTCCCTGGCGTCCACCATGACGTAATAGGTCTTGCCGTCCCGCCGGCGGACGTCGATCGCGCGCGAGTTCGCCATCAGCCAGCCGACGATCATCTGGCGGTTGCGCATGTGGTCTTCTTCGATCTGCGTCCCCTCGCGCACGCGGCGGAGCTGGGCGAGCGCGTTGCGCGCGTAGGCCTCGTACTCCGCGAGCACGATGTCGTCGTGATCCTCCGCGGCGACGAGCCCCAGCTCCACGAGCTTCGGCTCGGGCAGGAAGTAGAGCGCGACCAGGTCGGCGCGCGACTCCTCGAGCGCCGAGTACTGCTCCTTCAGCACCGCCTGCGGGTTGCCGCGCAGGCGCTCCGAAATCCGCCCCGAGCCATGGCCGATGACCTCGTGCATGTTCGTCGTCAGCTCGCCGGCGACGCTGCTCCACCTCTCGGCGCGAGCGGCCTCGTCGTCCGTCCAGGCGAACTCGCGGCGAAACTCCGGCGCGGTGGACCGGTCGTAGGCCTCGATGATGTTCGTGAGCAGCACCGACTTGCTGCCGTAGACCTCGCGGATGGTCTGGTCGTTCGGCAGGTTGATGCCCACCGGCGTCACCGGCCCGGAATCGCCGGCCTCGACCACGACGTCGATGGCCGTCGCCGTGATGCCGGTGACACCCTGCTTGCGGTACTCCGGCGCCCAGGGCATCCTGTCCTCGAACCACTGCGCCGCCGCGGCGAGCCGCTGGATCCCTTCCGTCTTCTCGCGGTTGACGTAGTAGACGAGCGCTTCCCAGGCGCCCTTGTGGCCGCGCGGGTCCATGTAGACCTCGACGAAGCCGTTGATCGTGTCCACGGGGGACTCGCGATCGGCGACCCAGGCGATGTCGTAGGCCTCGCGGTCGGCGGCCTCCCCCGTGCGGTAGAAGGCGATGAGCGCCTTCAGCGCCGCCGCCATGGATTCCGTCGCGTACGGCACCGCCGCTTCGAGGTGCCGGACGATCTCCCGAATCTCGCGATCGTACCTGCCGCCCACCCGGCAGACTTCCTCGACCAGCGCCCCGTCGCGCTTCACCAGGCGCGAGTTGAGCGAGTACCGCTCCTCGAAGTTCCCGAGGTCGGCCATCGTGATGTCGACGTACAGATTGCCGGCGCTCGCCGCCAGGATGTCCTTGCCGGGCCCGGGCGTCTTGTTCGTGACGATCGGGTCGACGGCCGGATCGAAGAAGAGCGGCTGCATGCGCGCGAGCATGTCCTCGAGCGACTCTCCTGGGCGGGCGGGCAGCCTCGCGCCGTTGCGGCTCGCGATCGCCGCCGCCTCCGCGAACGCCGCCGGGCTGCACTTCAGCACGAACTTGCGGGCGGTGAGATTGTTGTACGGTCCGGTGTTCAGCCAGAAGAGCTTCGTGTAGCGCAGGATCTCGGCGAGCGTCCCCGCCGGGATTCCCTCGGCGTGCGTCACGATCTCCTCGAGCACGTCCCGCATCTCGAGGTTGTGCGCGTAGCGCTGGTCGTAGAAGATGTCGCGGCCCGCGAGCGCGGCCTGGTAGAGGTGCCAGATCAGCACTTTCTGGTCCAGCGGCAGCGCCTCGAACCCGTCCACGTACACCTGCGCCACGGCCGCGTCGTCGACGCGCTCGAGCAGGTACTTGCGGCCGGGCGGCGGCGGCTGGAGCGCCCCTTCCGCCAGCGCGGCGGCCGGCTTCGCGCCGCCGGCCGGCGGCGTGTTCTGCCCGGTTTCCATGGCCATCGATCACTCCTCCATCACGCGCAGATCGATTATCTCTTCATGTTCCGGCATTCTCGTCTTCCATGCCAGCCCGCCCGCGATCCGGGACGACAGGGCGTCCATGGCGTCCGGGTCCCCGTGCACGAGGAAGGTGGTCCGTGGCGGGGATCGAAACTCCCCGAGCCAGCGGAGGATCTCGTTCGCGTCGGCGTGGGCCGACATCGATCCGATCAGCTTCACGCTCGCCTGGACCGGCACCATCACGCCGTGAATCTTGACCGCCGCCTCGCCGTCCACGAGCCGCCGCCCGCGCGTGCCGGCCGCCTGGTAGCCGACGAACAGCACGGTGTTGCGCGGATCGGGGAGCGCCGCCTTCAGATGGTGCAGCACGCGCCCGCCTGTCGCCATGCCGCTCGACGAGATGATGACGGCCGGAACCCTCGACCGCGTCAGCTGCTTCGACTCCTCGACGGAATCGATCGCGCGGAAGCGGTCCGTGCAGAACGCGCAGACCTCCTTCTCCCGGGCGGCATGGGCCCGCCGGCGTTCCATCGATTCGTTGCGATCGGACGGGCCGAGCGGGCCCTTCTCGTCGGTCTGCTCGGGCCGAAGCTCCGGATCCAGCTCGTGCAGCCGCTCGGCGTACCGGGCCCGCGCCTCGATGGCCATCGGGCTGTCGAGGAACACGGGCAGGACGGGAATCCGCTTCTCGTCCTCGAGGCGCTTGATCCAGTAGATCAGCTCCTCGACGCGGCCGATGGCGAACGACGGGATGATGATCCGCCCGCCGCGCTTCACCGTCTCGTTGATGACGTCCGCCAGCAGCGCCCCGTCGTCCACGTCCTGGTGCTCGCGGTCGCCGTACGTGGACTCGACGAGGAGGTAATCGGCCTGCTCGACGATCGTCGGATCCGGCAGCACGGGGCGATCGAACCGGCCGAGGTCGCCGCCGAAGAGAATCGCCCTGCCATCCACGCGCACCCGCGCGTACGAGGAGCCGAGCAGGTGCCCCGCATTGATGAACTCGACCTCGATGCCGTCGGCCACCGGCATCGGCCGATCGTAGCCGACCGGCTGAAGAAGGGTGAGGGCGCGAAACGCATCGTTCTCGGTATAGAGCGGCAGCGCGACCTCGTGTTTCGAGTACCTGCCGCGGTTGGCGTTCTCGGCGTCCTCCTCCTGGATGCGCCCCGAATCGGGCAGCACGATGCGGCAGAGGTCCTGCGTGCCGGCCGTGCAGAACACGCGGCCCCTGAATCCCTTCGAGACGAGGCGCGGGAGATATCCGCAGTGATCGAGGTGCGCGTGGGTCAGAACGACCGCGTCGATGGATGCCGGATCGATCGGGAGATCATTCCAGTTGCGCTCCCTCAGCTCCTTCAGCCCCTGGAAGAGCCCGCAGTCGAAGAGCACCGTGGCTCCGCCCGCGCGCAACAGGTACTTCGACCCGGTCACCGTGCGCGCGGCGCCGAGAAAGGTGAGTGTCAGATCGGACATCGATTCTCCTGTCGATATTGGCCTTCTACATCCTTCCTTCTTCCATCTGTCTCCTGTCCGTCACGCAAACAGGCCCACCTGCCCGCCCGTATGCCAGAACAGCACCGTGTCGTCGGCGAGGAACGCGCCGCGGCGGACGTGCGCGATGAGACCCGCCATGGCTTTCGCGGTGTAGGTGGGATCCAGGAACAGCGCTTCGTTCCGCGCGCACAGCTCGGTCGCGGCCCTCGACTCGGTGGTGGCGATCCCGTAGCCCGGGCCGGCAAAGGCGTCTTCCACGCTCACCGCCGCGGCGCTGAAGCGTCCCCGGCTGAATCCGAGCAGAGGCGCGAGCCCGTCGAGGATCTCCCGGATCGTGGATTCGAGGACCGGCGCCGGCTCGTCGGCGCTGATGCCGAGCACGCGCGTCCCGACGCCGGCCAGGGCGCACCCGGCAACGAGGCCCGCCTGCGTGCCCCCGGACGAGGTCGCGTGCACGATGACGTCCGGCGGATCGATCTGTTCGAGCAGCTCCACGACCGCCTGCACGAACGCCGCGGCGCCGAGCGGCGTGGACGCGCCAATCGGGATGACGTAGGGTTTTCGCCCCACCCGCCTGAGCGCGGCGGCCGCGGCCTCCATGGCCGGCTCGCGGTCCTCGCGCGCCCTGACGTAGCGCATCTCGGCCCCGAGCAGGCGATCGAGCAGCGCATTGGCGGCCGGATGATCCGGAGGCCCGCCATTGACGACGAGAATGGAGTGCAGACCGAGCTTCGCCGCGGCGGCGGCGGTGACGCGGGCATGGTTCGACTGCACGCCGCCGCTCGTGATCAGCGTGTCGGCGCCCCGGGCGAGGGCGTCGGCGGCCACGTACCGCATCTTGCGCACCTTGTTCCCCCCGAACGCGAACGCGATCGCGTCGTCGCGCTTGACGAGCAGGCGCGGGCCGCCGCCGAGCGCGGCGCGAAGGCGCGACATCTCCTCGACGGGCGTGGGCGCGGGCGCGAGGGGGATGGAGGGCAGCGAGGCGAGGGAACCGAACATCGACGCTCCAGTATACTTGCGTGATGGCCCCTCGGCGTCCGGCCGCGCTGCTCGAGTCCCTCGAGTCCCTGTCCTCGAATCACCCCGTCATCGCGGCGGAACTGCGGCCCCCGCGCGCGGAGCTGGCGACGGCGGCGAGCATGGACGCGTGGATCGACACGTATCATGCCGTGCGGAGCCTCACGCGCGACGGCACGTTCGTCTTCCTGACCGACAGCGCGGTCGGCATGAAGGAAGAAGACAACCTGCGGCACCTCGTCACCAATCTCGGCGCCGACGTGCCCCGCTCGTTCGTCGTGCCGTTCCTGACGAGCAAGCACCCGATCGACTACTGCCTCGCCTACGCGGAGCGCGCGCACCAGCACGGGTTCGATTCGCTCGTGGTGCTGGGCGGCGACAAGACCGTCGGCCCGCCGCGCTGCGTCGAGCACGCCTGGCAGCTCCGCGGGGCGATCCGCGGCGCGGGGTCCGGGCTGAGGCTGGGCGGATGGGCCAACCCGCACGGCGATCCCGCCGCGCAGGTCGGGCACCTCCTCGACGCGCGCATCCACGCCGAGTTCTACCTGACGCAGATCGTCTCGCACCACAGCCGCCAGTCGGTGTCGGCGTTTCTCGCCGAGGCCGCACGTCGGGGTCTGCGGATGCCCGGGATGTTCGGGTTGTTCTACTACCGGTCGGCGAACCCGAGGACGCTGTCGGCGCTCCGGCAGTTCCTGCCTGTCCCCATCGACGAGCTGACCCGCGAGTTCGCGGCCGGCGCCTCGCCCGAGGAGATCTGCGCCCGCTCGCTGCGCGAACTGGCCGACGCCGGCGCGCGGCACTTCTACATCAGCAACCTCCCGCTGGGACGCGCCGCGACGACGCTGGAGCGGATCGTGTCGCTGGCGCGTGTAGCCGCATGAGCCACTACCTCGATCGCGTCCCCTTCTCCGGCATCATCCGCATCCGCGACATGATGTACAGCGTCACGGACCCGTTCCGCCTCGATCAGGGCGACGTGAGCTTCGACGCGCCGGACACCGTCAAGGAGGCGATGCGGAAGGCGATTGCCGACAACCGCAGCCACTACCTCCAGACGACGGGCGTGCCGCGGCTCCTCGAGCTGCTGGCGGAGAAGCTCCGGACGAAGAACGGAACGCCGGTCGGGTCGCCGGACGAGGTCATGGTGACGACCGGCGGCATCCACGCGCTCTACGTCGTGTGCCAGGCGCTGCTCGATCCGGAGGACGAGGTCGTCGTGCCCGATCCCGAGTGGCCGCCGTGCGCCGGCAACGTGCTCGCCGCGCGCGGCGTGCCGGTGCCGTGCCCGCTCCACGAGCGGCTCGGCTGGCGCTACGACCTCGACGAGCTGGCGTCGAAGATCACCGGGCGCACCCGCGCGATCTACGTCAACTCGCCGCACAATCCGACCGGCGGCGTGCTGACGCGCGGGGACGTCGAGGCGATCGCGGCGATCGCGCGGGAGCGGAGCCTCTGGCTGATCTCGGACGAGGCGTACGAGGACGTCCTGTTCGACGGGCGCAAGCACGTCAGCCCGGCATCGCTTCCCGGGATGTACGAGCGAACGATCCCGATCTACACGTTCAGCAAGTCCTACGCGATGACGGGGCTGCGCCTGGGATACGTCGCGGCACGCGACGCGGCGCTGCGCGACCGCATGAAGAAAGTGCTGTTCTACACCGCCAGCAACGTCTCGTCCGTCGTCCAGTTCGGCGGCATCGGCGGGCTGGAAGGATCGCAGGCGTGCATCGAGGCGTTCCGCACGGAACTCCAGGCGCGCCGCGACCTGTTCTACGAGGGCATCCGCGCGCACGCGTCGGACGTGCTCGCCGGCGAGCCGCCGCATGGCGCCTTCTACGCCTTCCTGCGCATCGATCCGGAGTGGTCCGCCGGAGAGCGGACGAATGGCTCGCTGTCGTGGGCGATGACGGAGTACCTGATCTCGAAGGGACGAATCGGGTGCGTCCCGGGCGTGGACTTCGGCGCGGCCGGCGAAGGATACGTGCGCTTCTGCTTCGCGCGCGACCGGCGCGAGCTGACCGGCGCGCTCGAGTCGCTGAAGGGTCTGCTCCAGGGAGTCGGGCCGAACCCCGCGGGGTGATCTCAGCGGACGTGGCGGCCGCCATCGACGCGGATCGTCTCCCCCGTGACGAAGCCCGATCGCACCAGGAACAGGACGGCTTCGGCGATCTCGCCTTCCCCGCCCCAGCGTCCGACCGGCGTGGCCTTCTCCACGGCCTCGATCTCGCTCGCGTCCGATCCTTCCGGCGCCACGATCGGGCCGGGCGCCACGGCGTTGACCAGGATCTGCTCGGCGGCCAGCTCGAGCGCCATCGCCTCGGTCAGGCCGATCACCGCGCGCTTGGCGACGTAGTACGCGAGGTATCCCGGATAGCGCGGACGTCCGCTCGCCGCGACCCAATCGCTGAAGTTGACGATCCGCCCGGCTCCCGCCGCGCGCATGTACGGGACGGCCGCGCGGGCGCAGAGATACGCGGCCTTGAGATCGACGTCGAGGACACTGTCCCACCGCGCCTCGTCCATACTGCCGAACGGCACCTGCGCATACACCGACGCCATATTGATGAGGATGTCGAGCCGGCCCAGTTCCGCGGCCGCGGAGTCCACGAGCGCGGCGCAGGCCCCGCCGTCGCTCAGATCGGCCCGGAGCACGACGCTCCGGCGGCCGAGCGCGCGCACGGCGTCCGCGGTGCGCTCCGCCTCGTCGCGCGAGCGGTTGTAGACGAGCGCGACGTCCACGCCGTGGCGCGCCAGCTCGGTGGCGACCACCGCGCCAATCCGCTTGCCGCCGGTGATCAGGGCGGCCTTGCCGGTCAGATCGAAGCTCACGTGAGACTCACCTTGTACCGCCCACACGACAGCCTTCGCCAGGCTGCGGTGGTCCCGCTGCAGCTTCAGCGAAAGCAGAAGGGGCGAAGAACACGAAAGCTCCTTCGACGCGCCGCGGTCATGCCTCGATGCGGCCAATCAGAACCAGGCCGAAGCGCAGGGCGCCGGCCGGCTTGCCGTCCCGGGAGACCGGCACCTCGAGAACCAGCGCGTCGTGGCCAAGTTCGGTTCTGGTGGCCTGGAGCGGTTCTGCCGTCGCCACCGGAGGATCGAGGCTCAGGGCGGTCGGATGCGAACCGCCCGCGGCGAGCTTCGAGATCTCGATCGTCCCTTCGTGGCCGCGCGGCGCCGCGTCGGAATCCTCGGACGCAGGGCTGAGGAGCAGGAACTCACGATAGGGCGACACGCCCAGATGATCGCCGTTGTCGGGCTGCAGCCCGTAGCGCAGCGTGTAGACGCCCGGCTTGATGGTGCGGCCCCGGATGTCGCGAAACGGCTCCGCGATCCGCACGAGGCCGATGAGGGCGCCCTCGTCGACGGCGGCCCAGGACGCTCCGGGCGAGCCCGGCTCGAGTGGAAGAGCGCTGACGAACCAGAACTCCAGCGGCGTCCTGCCGGCGGTGACGCGCACGCCCCCGGGCGCGAGGGCGGCGGCAATGGATGGCGCCAGGCCATCTGGAGGCGCTGACTCGTGACGGCTGGCGACGAGACGGCTGGCGCCCTGCGCGGCCGCGAGCGCAGTCGTGCACGCGACGGGAAGCAGGAGCGCGAGAAGGCGGACCGAACGGATCTTCATCTCGAGCGAACCTGTCGTCGAGCACCCAAGGCACCAAGGCACCCTGGCACCCAAGGCACCCAAGGCACCCTGGCCCCCCCCGGCCCCCCGGATGCCGGCGCCTCGTGCGCGCGTCAGCGATCGATCCGGAAGGTGCCGACGAACGAGGACTTCCGGTCGATCTGGGTCCACTGAGCGCCGAGCCCGGTGCCCGACCACTTGAACGTGCGCGTCAGCCCGACTTCGGCATCCGCCACGCGCGCGAGCGGATTGAACCACTTGATCGCGCCGCAGTCCGGCGCGTGGTCGGCGTGGGCCGCGACATCGAGGCTCGCCTCGCCGGCGGCCACGCGGACGTCGTGGCCGTCGTGATCGAAGGCGATCTCGGTCGTCCGCGTCGCGGCGACCTCGCGGATGACATCGGGCGCCAGCGAACGCGCCATGGCCACGAGCGCGCGCTGCTGCGCATCGGTCGCCCGCGCGTCCACCATCAGCATTGTCTTGATGGTCTCGGGCGCGGCGCCGCCCAGCTCGTGGGTTCCGAGATTGATGTCGGCGGCCACCATCGCCACGACCGACAGCCCGTCGAGCGGCACGCCGTTGAAAGCGCCCGTACGGACCCGCCAGGCCATGATCGCTTCGCGCCCCGACACCTCGCCTTCGCTGCCCATGATGCAGCCGCCTGTGAAGACCTCGGCCGTGCGGGCCTCGACATAATCGCCCGTAATGACCGGATCGCTGGCGTTCAGGCCGGCACCGAGAGCCAGGGTCACTGCCGTCGCAAGTGCCATCTTCATCGTCATCGTCGTCAACCTCTGGTGCAATTATAACTGCCGCCGCCCTGGCAAGAACGTGTCGAGCTGCCGCCGAACGGGCCGACGGCTGCCACGATCGCTACGAGGACACGATGTCACGATGGAACATCGGAAGAAGCTCATCGTGTCATCGTGCGCATCGTGGAGGCCGTGGGCTCGTACCGCGCGATATCGGGTGACCTGCGGCTGAACACCGCCATCACGCGACCAGTTACCCTGCGTCACAGCAGCCGCGGCCGGCGACGCAGTCGCGGGCGTTGACGGGCTCACCGTCGGGGCCGAACGGCTTCTGCGTGCAGACGCACCAATAGGAAGCGGACCCGAGCGCGAGGTCGTAATCACCCTCGACATGGCTGTCCGGCAGGACGTACATGCCCTTGTGGCGGAGGTTGCCGCAGTGGGTCGAACCCAGATGTCGCGACGACAGCGGTGGATGATCCATGATGATTCCGCCCGTTACAGGTTATCCGGCAGAAGGCCCGCCGCTTTCAGAATCGCGCGCTTGACGGCCGTCCTCGCAATCTGAATCTTGTAGGCGTTCTGCGAGAGCGGCGTCGCGCGGGCGAGGGCGGCGTCGGCCGCGGCCATCGCCGTTTCATCGGAGATCGACCGGCCGACCAGCGCCTTCTCGGCCTCTTCCGACCGCCACGGCACGGGCGCCACGGCGCCCATCACCACCCGCGCGCCGCGCACGGTGTTGCCGTCGAGCGACAGCGCGACGGCGGCGGTCGCGAGCGGCCAGTCTGACGACTGGCGGAACCGCACCTCGTAATTCGCGCTGCGCACGCCGCCAGGCGGCGGGAGCACGACGTGGGTCAGCAGCTCGTTGGGCGCCAGCACGGTCTCGCCGTACAGGTTCTGGGTGGGAAGCTGGTAGTACTCGGACGCCGGCACCTCGCGCTCCCCTGCCGGCCCGACGATCCGGAACGTCGCATTCAGCGCGATCGCCGGCACGGCCAGGCTGGACGGGTGCACGATGTAGGACGGCCCGCCGCCGATGATGGCGTTGTACTGGTTCTCGCCGTCCACGGCAAAGCACCGCGAGCCGCCCTTCTTGAGGCAGTGGAACTCCTCGTTGCGGAAGTACCAGCAGCGGGGGCGCTGATTCAGGTTGCCGCCGACCGTCCCCAGGTTGCGGATCTGCGGCGTCCCGACCCCCGCCGCCGCGTGCACGAGCGCCGGATACAGCTTCGCGGCTTCGGCGTGCTCCGCGAGATCGGTCAGCGTGACCGCCGCCCCGATCGACAACCCGCCATCCGGCGTCCGCTGGATCGTGCGATCGAGGTTCTTCACGTTGACGACGCGGTCCGGCTCGACGATGCGGTCCTTCATCAGCGCGAGGAGGTCCATTCCGCCCGCGAGCGGCAGGACGCGGCCCCGCTCGGTCCCGAGGGCGGCGACGGCTTCCTTCTCGTTCGCCGCGTTCACATAGGCAAACGCCTTCACCGCGTCCCTCCTGGTCTCGCGCTCCCCAGCGCCGTGAGCACCGTCTCTGGCGTGATCGGCAGGCTGCGCACGCGCACGCCGATCGCGTTGGCGACGGCGTTGCCGATCGCCGCCGCGGTCGAAATCACCGGCGGCTCGCCGATGCCGACGACCCCGCGCTCGGGTTGATCCACGAGCGTCAGGTCGATTTCGGGCACGTCCGACATGCCGGGCACCAGGTACCACTCCATGTTGGGATTGACCATCTGGCCGGTGTTGCGGTCGAGGATCCGGTGCTCGAAGAGCGCGAAGCCGAGGCCCATGATGATGCCGCCCTGGCACTGGCTCTCGGCGGTCAGCCGGTCGACGATCATCCCGCAGTCCTGCACGCAGACGATCTTCTTCACGCGCGCGATGCCGGTCTCGACGTCCACCTCGACGTCGGCGAACTGCACGCCGCTCGTGCCGACGCTCGACAGCCCCTGCTGCCACTCGGCCGGCGCGCTGATCGGCTCGGTGCCGAGCCGCTTGCACGCCTCCTTCCAGGTCATGCCCGTCGACGGATCGCCGCCCACGTAGACGCGCCCGTCCCGGGCGACGAGGCTGGAGGGATCGGCGCCCAGCGCCGGCGCCACGCGGGCGAACAGCTCGCGGCGCGCGTGCTCCGCCGCGATGCGCACGATCGACGACACCGACGGCGCGGTGACGCTTCCGCCGCTCCCCGGCGCATAGGGATGGTTCGAATCGCCGATCTCCGCCGCCACCGCCTCGATCGGCAGCCCCATCGTCTCGGCGGTCACGATCGCGACCAGCGTGCGCGTGCCGGTGCCGATGTCCTGCGTGCCGACGCGCGTGACGACCCCGCCGTCGGGCAGGATCTCGCAGAGGCCGCGCGTCCGCCGTGAGCCGCCGCCGCCCCAGCGATTCGCCGCGCAGCCAAGACCGCGCTTGATCGGTCCCGGAGCCGTGTCGCCCGTCGCATGCCGCCGGCTCCACCCGATCCGCTCGGCGCCCATTTTGAAGTAGCGCGCCCACTGCGCGTTGTCGGCCTCGGGCGGCAGGTTCCGCAGCCGCAGCTCCAGCGGATCCATCCCCAGTCGATCGGCGAGTTCGTCCATCACGATCTCGGTGACGAAGCACGACTGCGGGTGTCCGGGCGCCCGGAACGCGCGCTGCGGGCCGGCGTTGATGTAGACGTCCCGGTGACGCTGGCGCCTGACGGGGAACACGTACACCTGATAGGGCACCGGGAAGAACGCGCCCTGCCCCGCGCCGCCCGTGCCCCACGTTTCGGCATCGATCGCCGTGAGCGTGCCCTGCGCGTCCACGCCCGCGCGCAGCCGCGCGTGGGCCGAGGGCCGGTTGCCCGTGACGAGGTGCTCCTCCTTGCGGTCGAGCATCAGCTTCACCGGCGCGTTGGCCATCTTCGCCAGCCGCGCGCAGATGACCACCTGGATGTCGCCGCCCAGCTTGCTCCCGAAGCCCCCGCCCATGTACTGCGTGATCACGCGCACGTTCGACTGCGGGATACCCAGCGCGCGCGCCGTGCCCTCGCGCGTCCCGTGCACGGCCTGCGTGGAGACCCACGCGGTGAGCTGATCGCCGTTCCACTCGCAGAGGCCGCCGTGCGTCTCGAGGCTCGTGTGCGTCTGGACCTGCGTCGAGTACAGGCCTTCAATGACGTGCGCCGACGACTTCAACGCGGCCTCGACGTCGCCGCCATCGGCGCGCTCCTGAGGCTCGGTGACGTTGCCCTTCTCGAAGACCCTCGGCGCCTCGGGCCGCATGGCCTCTTCGACGGTGGCGAGATGCGGCAGCACCTCGTAGTCCACCCTGATCAGCCGGATCGCATCCTCGGCAAGCTCCTCCGTCGTCGCGGCGACCGCGGCGACCTCCTCGCCCTGGTACCGGACGCGCGCCGTCTCGGGCTGCGCGGGGTCCTTGAGCGCGAGCACCGCGCGGACGCCGGGGAGCTTCTGCGCGGCGCTCAGATCGATGGACCGCACGCGGGCGTGCGGATGCGGGGAGTCGAGCAAACGGCCGTAGAGCATGCCCGGCCGGAGGATGTCGTACGTGTACTTCGCGCGGCCCGCGGCCTTGTCCGGGCCGTCGAGGCGCTGAATCGGCTTGCCGAGGAGCGCGCGTTCGGCCGGCGGCGGCCATGCGGCCTGCGGCCCGGCGGGCTGCGCCGCGCCCTGCGCCGGCGGCTGCTGCGGCTGATCAGCCACGTCGGCCTCCCGTGTTGAGGGCCGCCTCGAGCACGCGGACGTACGTGCCGCAGCGGCAGATGTTGCCGTCGAGCGCGGCGCGCGCTTCGGCGGCCGTCGGCTTCGGGGTCCGCTCGAGGAGCGCGGCGGCCGAGACGACGAAGCCCGGCGTGCAGAAGCCGCACATCAGGCCGTCGCGATCGCAGAACGCCTGCTGCACCGGGTGGAGCACGGTGCCCTGCGTGAGGCTCTCCACGGTCCGGATCTGCTTGCCCTGCGCTTCGATGGCGAGCATCGAGCAGGAGTACGCGGTGCGGCCGTCGACGAGCACCGTGCACGCGCCGCACGATCCGCGATCGCACACGCGCTTGGCGCCGGTCATCTCGAGCCGCGTCCGCAGCGCGTCCAGGAGGGTGACCCTCGGCTCCAGCTCGAGCCGGTGCACGCGCCCGTTGATGTTCAGTTGCACCGGGACCGCGCCGGGGCCGGCGGCCCGGGCGTCCTGCGCGCCCGCCGAGGCCGGCCCGAGCACCCCGGCGGCGACGCCGCCCGCGCCGACGGTCTGCAGAAACGATCGGCGACTGACGCCGGGTTCGTCCTTGTCTCTGGAAGCCATTCCCACCGCCTTCACCGTGTGTGCCAGAAGATTATCCCGCGATTCACGTGTGCGAGCCGCGCGGCGTCAGCACACGTGCATTCCGGGTCCCGCCCGTCTCTCAGATGCCCGATCGCAGCCGCGCGCGTCCCGCGGCGAGCGATTCCGACGAGCGGTGCCGCCATTCGTCCACCGACGCCGATCCCGCGCCGGTCACCATGAGCGACACGAGCGCGGCGGTCAGCATCAGGGTGAACTCGATCCCGTGCCCCTGCCCGGGATCGGCCGCCCCGTTGAGGAAGAACCCGTACTGCAGGTGGACCTTCCACATGGCGACGAGCATGTCGATCGCCAGCACCGCCGCCGCGGCCGCCGTGTACGCGCCGGCCACGAGCAGCAGCCCGCCGCCGAACTCCGCGAGGCCGACCGCGATCGCCAGGGGGTACGCCGGGGCGAGCCCGAGCGCGTCGAAAAACGCGGCCGTGCCGGACGGCCCGCCACCGCCCCAAATCCCGAAGAGCTTCTGCGCTCCATGGGCCACGAAAATTGCGCCGGCCCCAAGCCGGAGCACCAGCGGCCCCACACCGTGCATCCGGGAAAGGCCTCCTACCTCAGGATGATGAGAACCGCATCCTGCATTCGCCACGCTGAACGGAATATGGAGGAAGACTCTTTACCATTTTCCATTTGCCATTTCCATCCAGACCGTCATTGTCCAGCGGCCTGGGTCCAGCGGCCCGAGGTATTGTGCCACCGCTCGCGTGCCCGGCCAACCCCGCCGGCCGCCGGCGCGCGGCCGGGCGGCGGCCCGGCGCGAAATGCGGTATGCTGCGCGCGTCCGCGCCCGCCCCGGGCGCCCGGACCTTCCGGCAGATCCTGGAGGCCGACATGCTGACCCGGCGAGCGTTTCTCCACGCAACCGGTGCCGCCGCGGCCGCCGCGGCGGTGGCCGACGACGGCCTTGCCCGGGTCGAGCGCGCGGCGCGCGCCGTCCGGAACCTGGCGCCCGAGGACGTCGCGGCGGACGAGCAATACTGGCGTGAGGTCCAGCAGGCCTTCACGCTGGATCGGACGATCATCAACCTCAACAACGGCGGCGTCTGTCCCAGCCCGCGCGTGGTGCACGAGGCGCTCAAGCGCTACCTCGATATCTCGAACCAGGCGCCCGTGTATCACATGTGGCAGATCCTCGAGCCGAATATCGAGTCGGTCCGGCGCAGGCTCGCCGCCGCGTTCGGCTGCAGCCCAGGGGAGCTGGCCATCACGCGCAACGCCAGCGAGGCGCTCCAGATCGCGCAGCTCGGACTCGATCTGAAGCCGGGCGACGAGGTGGTGACGACCAATCAGGACTACGGGCGGATGCTCGACACATGGGAGCAGCGCGTGCGGCGCGACGGCATCAAGCTGACGAAGATTTCGTTCCCCGTGCCGCCGTCGTCGCTCGACCTGCTGGCCGAGCGGCTTCTCGCCGCGATCACGCCCGCGACGAAGGTCCTGCACTTCTGCCACATCACGAATCTCACCGGACAGATCTTCCCCGTCAGGCGGATCTGCGACGAGGCGCGGCGGCGCGGCATCAGGACCGTCGTGGACGGCGCGCACGCCTTCGCGCACTTCCCGTACACCGCCGCGGACCTGGGCTGCGACTACTACGGCACGAGCCTGCACAAGTGGCTGCTGGCGCCGATCGGCACCGGCTTCCTCTACGTCAGGCGCGAGCACATCCCCGCGCTGTGGCCGCTCACGCCCGCCGCCACGGGCAAGTCGGACGATATTCGCAAGTTCGAGGAGATCGGCACGCACCCGGCCGCCAACCACAACGCGATCGCCGAGGCGCTGAACTTCCACGAGGGCATCGGCATCGAGCGCAAGGCCGCGCGCCTGCGCTATCTCAGGAACCGCTGGGCGGATCGGCTTCGACAGCACCAGAAGATCCGGATCCACACCAACCTCGACCCGGCGCACTCCTGCGCGATCGGAACCGTGCAGGTGACCGGCATCCCGGCCGGGAAGGTCGTGGCGCAGCTCTGGGAGCGCTGGCGCATCATCGCGACGCCGATCGTGCATGCCGAGTACGAAGGCGTGCGCGTCACGCCGAACGTCTACACGACGCTCGAGGAGGTTGACACGTTCGCGGCGGCGATGGAGTCGATCGCGGGGTGAGCTGTCGAAGGACCGACGGCAACGGCGAACGCGCACGATGAGACGATGACACGAAGACCACGATGACAAGATGACCCATCGTGCCATCGGGACCATCGTCCGTCCGTGAGTCGCGGCCGTGAGACCGGGCGCTCCCGTACACAAAAAAAGAGGCAGCGCGCGTGGTACGCGTCTGCCTCCAGTGAAGGGGGTCGTGGCGGCTCGCGCCGCGGGGTCGCAGCCTCGCGCTCGAACGCGGGAGGCACCGGAGCTGCGGCCGACCGGGGACGGAACGCGAAGCACCCTGCGAAAGTGCTGACGTTGCGTGATGGACACCAGTACCGGACCAGCCCGGCACGGCCCCAGCGCTCCGTCCCCGGTCCGCCGCAGCGGCGGTAATCCACCGCCGCGGAACCCCGGACGGGAGGCGGGGTTCCGCGTGGTGGACAGGTGCTCGTCGAACTAGGTGAGCACCTTGATGACGACGCGGCGGTTCTGCGCGCGCCCGTCGCGCGTGTTGTTCGGCGCGATCGGCTTCTCTTCGCCGTAGCTGATCACGTTGATCTTGTGGAGCGGCACCTGGTGCGTTTCGTACAGGTAGCGCTTCACGCTCTCGGCGCGCTCGAGGCCCAGGCGATAGTTCACCTCGGCCGGTCCCGTCGCGTCGGTGTGCCCCTCGATCTCGATGAAGGCGCCGTTCGGGTTGTCCTTCAGCTGCTGCACGAGCTGATCGATCTCGCCGGACGCCGATTCGGGCACCTCGGCGTCCCCGAACCTGAACCCGCCCTTGTCCTCGCTCAGCACGACCTCGTAGATGAGGCGCTTGGAGGCCTTTTCGATCGCGTCGGCGCGCTCGTTCACCGCGTTGGCCGCGGACCGCGCGTCCTGGGCCTGCTGTCCGGCCTGCGCCGCCTTCTGATCGGCGGCCGCCGCCTTCTGATCGACCTCGCCGATGCGCTCTTCGTTGGCGCGGGTCCGCTCCTGGTTCTCTTCAACCGTCCGCGTGAGCGTGTCGACCTTCTCGTTGACCTGGCCGACTTCGCCCCGCACGAAGTTCTTGGTCGCACAGGCCGTGGTCCCGCCCAGCGCGAGCGCCAGCACGGGTATTCCCAGCACGAATCTCATCATATGCCCTCCGTCATCTCCCGTCCGCCTGACGGCGGACCCTTCTTCGCGGCTCACGTGCCGCCGTACCCAACCGTTACCACTTCGCGCGGTCCGCGGTCAGCGGCTCCCGTCCGACTGCATCCGGCTCCCGCCGGCGATGTATCCGCTCCGGGCTCTGACCACGAGGTTGCGGCCGCGCGTCCTGATCTCCAGCGGCTTCCAGCCCGGCTTCGGCGAGGCCTCGAACGCCAGCAGGTACTGCTGCCGCAGCTCCGCGACGATCTGCCGCGCCGCCAGGCTCGCGTGCGCCGGCGCGCTCGCGATGAAGAGGTCGCCGCCCGTCCACTGCGACAGCGACAGGAGCGCGCTGCCGACCTCCGCGCCCGGACTGCCCGTCTCCTGCCGGTCCGGGTGATCGACCGCCGACATCACCGCGAGCACGTAGATCGGCACGTCGATGCTGCTCGCGATCCCGGACACCTGCCCTGCGGTCAGCCGGCTCTTCGTGTCGACGCCGTCGGTCAGCACCACGACCGCCGCGCGCTGGGTGAGCCGTCCGCCGCCGCTCGACGCCGCCTCGGCCGCCGCCCGCGCCGTGTCCGCGATCGCGTCGTAGAGCGACGTCTGCCCGAACGGCGGCTGCACGTGTTCGATCGCCGACTCGAGCGTCGCGAAGTCCGACGTGAAGCCGTGCACGCGATCGAGCTGCGTGTCGAACGAGAACAGCGCCGCCTGATCGCCGGGCCTCAGCGCGCTGAACAGATGCCGCGCCGCCGCCCGCGCGTCGGACGCCCGCCGGCCCACCCGCATGCTGCCGCTGATGTCGAACAGCACCGCAAGCTTGACCGGCCCGTTCTGTTCGGCCTCGAACCCGATGATCGGCCTCGGCGTCCCCGCCTCGACGACGGTGAAATCGTCGCGCGAGAGGTCCGAGACGAACCGGCCCTTCCGATCCCTCACAACCGCCGCGACCGACACCACGTCGACCGACGACCGGAACGTGGGCGCCGGATCCGGCGGCTGCTCCGATGTCCCCTGAGCGCCAGCCGGCTCCGGCAACAGCAGCATCGTCGCTGCGGCTGCGAGGACGGTCTGACGCACCGTCATGCCCAGTCGGCCTCCAAAACCCCTGCCATATCTGTAAGTATTTGCCACGGCTGCAATTACCATTATGCACCACCCCTTGCGTATGGATGAGTCGTACCCAAAACGCGTAAAAACTACACGATCTGCGCTTTGTCTCGCTGTCATTTCTACAGACCGCGCCGGAAGGGCAGATCACAGGGGAGCTTGCGGGGTATGCCCGAGCAGTTCCGTGCGAATCCGTGCAGGCGGATCGCTGCCGCCGCGCCGGGCGTACGGCGATTCCGCGGCGATCCGCGTTACGGTAAGATGCCGGGTGCATGACCGCCCGAAGCTCGCCCGCCATCCCGGTCGCCAGCCGCATCGGCGGCTTCTCGTACGCCATCCGGAATATCGTGACGGAGGCCCGAAAGGTTGAGGCCGCCGGCCGCCGCGTCCGTTACCTCAATATCGGCGACCCCATCCCCTTCGGTTTCCAGACGCCGCCGCACCTGATCGAGGCGGTCGAGCGCGCGATGCGAGACGGCCACAACGGCTACGCGCCGTCTGTCGGCATCCAGCCCGCCCGCGAGGCCGTCGCCGCCGAGTGCGCCCGCCGGGGCATGCCCCTCTCCCCCGATCGCGTCGTCATCACGTCCGGCACGTCCGAGGGGATCGAGCTGACGCTGACGGCGCTCGCCGAACGCGGCGACGAGGTCCTCGTGCCCGTCCCCACCTATCCGCTGTACACGGCGGTGCTGGCGAAGATCGGCGCGCGGGCGGTGTTCTACCGGACGGATCCGGAGCGGGGGTGGCTGCCCGACCTCGACCACGTCCGCGCCCTGCTGACGACCCGGACCCGCGCCATCGTGGCGATCGATCCGAACAACCCGACGGGCGCGAGCTATCCGTCCCACGTGCGGCGCGCGCTCGTGGATCTGGCCGACCGGCACAACGTGCCGCTGCTCGCCGACGAGGTGTACGCGGATCTCGCCTTCGACGGACCCGTGCCCGCCCTCGCGGCCGTGAATCCCGACGCGCCGGTGATCTCGTTCTCCTCGCTCTCGAAGGCCTACCTCGCGCCCGGATGGCGCGCGGGCTGGATGGCCATGGGGCGCACCGATCGGCTCGACGACGTGCTCGACGGGGTGAAGAAGCTCGCCGACGGCCGGCTGTGCAGCACGGGACCGATGGAGCACGCGATCGTGGCGGCGCTCGACGGCGATCGATCGCACCAGGAGACGTTCCGCGCCGCGCTGCGCGAGCGCGCGGAGCTGACGACGCGGCGGCTGAACGCGATGCCGGGCATGCGCGCCGTCCCCCCGGCTGCGGCGTTCTACTCGATGCCGCAGGTGGCGCTGCCGCCCGGCGTGACGGACCAGGACTACGTGCTCGCGCTCCTGCGCGAGACGGGCGTGCTCTGCGTCTACGGCTCGGGGTTCGGCACGAAGCCGGAGGACGGATTCTTCCGCGTGGTGTTCCTCGCGCCGCCCGACGAGCTGTCGTCGATCTATGACGACATCGCGGATTTCACGCGAACCTTTCTGGCCGCCCGCGCGTAGCACCACCTGAGGGACGATGAGCACGCGAACGCCGGCCCGCGACACCCGGCCGCGCGAGGCCGGTCCGCCCACCGGCGCCGATCCACGCGCCACGGTCCGCTACGCGCTTGTGATGACGGCGCTCACGCTGGTGCTGCTCTGGGCCGCGTACGAGATCCGGGACGTCCTGCTCCTCTTCTACATCAGCGCGTTGCTGGCGATCGGCTTCAGCCCGGTCGTGCGGCTGATCGAGCGGCAGAAGGTCCTGCCCATCGGCACGCGCCGCTTCCCGCGGTGGATGGCCATCCTCGTCCTCTACCTGATGATCGTCGGCGCGATCATCGGGATCGGGTTCGCCATCATCCCGCCGCTCGCGCAGCAGGCGCAGGAGCTGTGGAAGGCGCGGCCGTGGACGGTCGTCTTCGAACAGGCCCAGAACTTCCTCATCACCCGCGGGCTGCTCGACCATCCGCTGACGCTCAGCGAGGCGGTGCAGCGCGCGCCGATGGCGGGCGGCACGAGCGCCGTCGGCCAGGTCTTCGGCACACTCGCGGGCGTGGTCGGCGGCGTGTTCGGCTTCCTCACGATCCTGATCCTGACGTTCTATCTGCTCGTCGAGGCGGAACAGCTGCGGAACGGGCTGATCCGGCTCTTCCCGCCCGTACGCCGCGCGCGCGCGGCCGGCGCGATGCGCGACATCACCGTCAAGGTGAGCGCGTGGCTCGGCGGGCAGATGCTGCTCGGGACGATCATCGGCGTGACGACGGCCATCGGTTTGTGGCTGCTGGGGATCCCGTTCTTCTACGTGCTGGCGCTCATCGCGGGAATCGGCGAGCTGATTCCGATCATCGGCCCGATTCTCTCCGCGATTCCCGCCCTCGCCGTGGCGGCGACGGTGTCGTGGAACAAGGCGCTGTTCGTCCTGATCTTCTTCATCGTGCAGCAGCAGTTCGAGAACCACGTGCTCGTGCCGAAGGTCATGGAACGGCAGGTCGGGGTGAGCCCCGTGACGGTCATCCTCGCGCTGCTCATCGGCGGCAAGCTGCTGGGCATCCTCGGCGTGCTGCTCGCCGTGCCCACCGCGGCGATCATTCAGGTGCTGTTCACGGAGATCACGAACGGGGGAGGACAGGAAGACATCGGCCGGAGGCCGTAATCCGCAGCCCGCGGCCCGTGGGCCGTGGGCCGTGGGCCGGAGATGGCCAGGCGACCGGCCCGACCGCGGGCTGCGCTACGGATCACGGCGTGGGTCTTCTCCGTATACTTCCTTGATGGCCTACGACCGCACGCGCGACTGGTTCGACACGTACACGCGCGATCTGTCCGGGCGCGACGTCCAGCGGCTCTTCACGCACGACACCCGCGACGCCTACAACTTCTTCCGGCGAGGGCTCGACGAGGAGGGGTTCGCGGCGCAGCCCTGGTGGAAGCGGCTCCCGCTCCGCTTCCGCCAGGTGTTCGTCGCGTTCACGCTGAAGCTGCCGCCGGCGCGGCGGGCGCTCTACATCGCCGCGATCGCGATCGCGCTGCTCGGGCTCGTCCAGCTCTTCCGCGGCATCACGGGCGTGCCGGTGCCGTTCGGCACCCCCTTCTTCCGGGTCGTGCTGCCGCTGCCCGTGTGGGCGGACGGGACGCTCGCCATCATGGCCGGCTTCCTGCTCGTCAACCTGCTCGTGCTCCTCGAAGTCGCCGACCGGCTCTCGCTCAAGGGTGAGCTGGAGGTCGCGCGGGAGATTCAGCTCGCGATGCTGCCGCGCGGCACGTACGCCGCCGCGGACGTCGAGGTCGCCGGACAGACGCGCCCGGCCAACACCGTCGGCGGCGACTTCTACGACGTCCTGCCGCTCGCCGACGGCCGGATCATCCTGGCCCTGGGCGACGTGGCGGGGAAGGGCAGCCCCGCGGCGCTCCTGATGGCGCTGCTGCTCGCTGTCCTGCGCACGCTCGTCGAGGAGCGGCTCGAGCCGGCGGAACTGGTGCGCCGGCTGAACGTGCAGATTGCCCGCCACAGTCCCGCGTCGCGTTTCATCACGCTCTTCTATGCCGTCTACGATCCCCTGACGGGCGCGCTCGCGTACGTCAACGCCGGGCAGAACCCGCCGCTGCTGCGGCGGGGCCGCGGACGCTTCGAACGGCTGCACGCCACCGGCGTCGCGCTTGGCATGTTCGAAGGATCGACGTACGAACAGGCCGTGACGCCGCTCGATTCCGGCGATCTCCTCGTGCTCTACAGCGACGGGATCACCGAAGCGGAGGATCCGGAGGGACGGCCGCTCGAGGAAGCGGGCCTCGAGCTGCTCATCGAGCGCCATGTCCTCGCGCCGCCGGCAGAGCTTGGCGCCCGGGTGATCGCCGGCGTGGAGGCGCACGCCCGCGAACCTCGCTTCGCCGACGACCTGACGATCCTCGTCCTGAGACGGCAGTCGGCCGCCTGACGCGAAGCCGGTCGCCGGGCGGCCGATACGGGTCCCTTTTTGGACCCCCTAAACGTCAGCCGAAGCAAGACTTCCGGCGCCAGCCGCGGGCTCGCCGACGCTCTCGTTCGGAGCGAGGCCCCGCCTCCCGCCGTTCGTCACAAATCGTGTCACCAGGCGGCCGTGAACGGCTAAATGAAAGCACCGCACATTCGGGCCGTCCGGCTCCCGGCGGGGTCTAATATGAGAGTTGACATGCATGTCCTGCTCACGGCGGCGGTTCTTCTCGTCGCCCTCGGCCGGGCGGGCATGGCGCAGCCCCCCATCCAGCCGGACGGAATCGGTCGGCTCGTGCTCGAACTCGAGCAGGCCGCCGGGACCGGCGAGCGCGGGAAGGTCTTCGGCCTCGCGCACCCTTCCGCCCACACGCCAGGTCTCGAGGATTTCGTCGACTCCGTCACGCCCGCTCCCGCACGCATCGTCGTGAAGGAACGCGACCGATCGACGTCCTGGGGCGCGGCGCGCCTGCTGCTCGAGATCTTCGTCGAACGCGGCAACGAGGCGCGAATCTCGACGTGGCAGATGGACCTGCGCGCCGTCGTGAGCGGGGGCGACGGCGAGGACGACGAGGAGCCGCCGGCCTGGCGCATCGAACGGCTGGATCGGCTGTCGGTCGTCTCGGGGCTCTACCGCCTGGAGCTGGACGCGACGCGGCAGTTCGACGTGCGCGAGCTGACGATCGTCGGGCCGGATCTGACCCTTCACCTCCCGTCGGGCACGGCGTTCCTGGCCGATTCGGCCGAGGGCACCACCGCGGTCGTCCTGCTCGGGCGCGGCCGCATGAGGCTCGCGCCGCAGGATCCCGCCGAGCAGACACAGCTGCGCATCTTCGCCGGGTCGGAGGCGCTCGACGAGGAGTTCGACGGCGCGTTCATCCGCGTGCGTCCGTCGGAGTTCCGGAACCGGTTCCGTGCCGAGTCGCTGCTCGCGCGCGACGTGTCGCCCTCGGATCTCCGCCGCGGGACGGACATCTTCGACGAGTTCGTCGGCCGCACGCTGCAGATCGACATGCACGACCTCAGCCGCGACCGCTGGTCGCTGGTGCCCTCCTCCGGGGATCTGATCGCCGAGATCCGCACGCGCCGGCACGGCAACCTCACCTACGCGCGCACGTGGAACGAGTCCGAGGACATCTCGTTCTTCGACAGACGGAAGCGGCGGAACATCGCGGTCTACGCGTCGGCCGAGAAGCTCGCGGTGCGCGGCCGCTTCTACAGCGAGGACGACCTCGCCGACTACGACATCCTGTCGTACGACATCGACGCGGCGTTCAGGCCCGATCGCCAGTGGGTGAGCGGCAACGCGCGCCTGACCCTGAAGATCCGCGCCCAGCAGCTCTCGACGATGTCGCTGCGGCTGGCGGAGCCGCTGGTGGTGCGGGGCGTGTACGCCGCGGGGCTCGGACGCCTGCTGCACCTCAGGGTCACCAATCAGAACACGCTGATCGTGAACCTTCCGGTGGCGCTGCCACGCGATACGGAACTGACGCTCAACGTGCTGTACGCGGGGCGGCTGGAGCCGCAGGCGCTCGAACGCGAGGCGATTGCGGTCGCGCAGGAGCAGGAGATGATCCACATCCCGCTCGAGCCGCACTACATCTACAGCAACCGCTCCTACTGGTACCCGCAAGGCACGTACACCGACTACGCGACCGCCACCGTGCGGATCACCGTGCCGGACGAATACGACGTCGTCGCGACAGGGCTGCCGGCCGGGGAAGCGGCGCCCGCGCCGGGGCCGGTCGAGCCGGGCGAGCGGCCGCGGAAGGTCTTCGTCTTCACGAGCGACCGTCCGGTTCGCTACGTCGGCGCCGTGATCAGCCGGTTCTCGACGGTCGCCTCCGCGGAACTGGCGCTCAAGTCCACCGAAATGCACGCGGACCCGCAAGCGGCAGGCGGCGACCAGTCGAGCGCCGCCGGGCCCGATCCGGCGGACGCGGATCACGAGGCGGTCGCGCTCATCGTCCAGGCGAACCCGCGGCAGGCAGGACGCGCGCGCGCGCTGTCGCAGAAGTCGGAAGAGGTGATCCGGTTCTACGCGTCGCTCGTGGGTGAAGCGCCGTACCCGAGCATGACGCTCGCCGTGACCGAGAGCGAGCTGCCGGGCGGCCACAGCCCGCCGTACTTCGTCATCCTGAACCAGCCGCTTCCGATGTCGCCGCTGACGTGGCGCAACGACCCGGTGGCGTTCGACAGCTACCCGTCGTTCTTCCTCGCGCACGAGCTGGCGCACCAGTGGTGGGGCCAGGCGGTCGGCTGGAAGAACTATCACGAGCAGTGGATCAGCGAGGGGTTCGCCCAGTACTTCGCGGTGCTGTTCGCCGGGGAGGAGCGCGGCGCGGGCGTGATGAACGGCCTGTTCCGGCAGATGCGCCGGACGGCCATGAAGGCCTCCGATCAGGGCCCGATCTACCTGGGCTATCGCCTGGGCCACATCCGCCAGGACAGCCGCGTCTTCCGCGCGCTCGTCTACAACAAGGCGGCGATGGTCCTGCACATGCTGCGCCGCTACGTGGGCGACGAGGCGTTCTTCCGGGGCTTGCGCGACTTCTACACGAGCTGGCGCTTCCGCAAGGCCGGAACGCACGACTTCCGCCTCGTCATGGAAGACGCGAGCCGCCGCGATCTCGCCGCATTCTTCGAGGGGTGGATCCACGGCGCCGCGATCCCGCGCCTGCGTTTCAGCTACAAGCAGACCGGCGAAGCCGTCGTGCTCCGGTTCGAGCACCGCGACGAGGTCGTGCCGGTGCCCATCACCGTCAGGCTGACCTATGCGGACGGCGAGACGGCGGAGGTCGTCGTGCCCGTCTCCGAACGGGTGGTCGAACGGAGGGTTCCGCTGGCCGGGAGGCTGCGGAAGGTCGAAGCCAACGAGGACGACGGCGCGCTGGCGGACGTAAGGCGGTAGGAGCCGAGGACGGCCATAACGGAAGAGCGGCAGGAACCCGCCGCCGAGCTCACGGCAGATAAATGGCCGAGACTCTCGCCCCGCCGTTCGTCTCGAGCGGCTCGAACACCAGGATGAACCGGGAGCCGGCGTACTCGTAGAAGCGGGCCAGCCGCTCCCCGAACCTGCCTCGATCCACTTCCTGGCGACCACTCTCGGCTGACCGCCCGAGATTGGCGGCGACGGCCGCGACGGTATCCCCCACCCGGACTTCCTTGCCGTCGATGAACGGAAGCACCGGAACCGACACGGCCCCGGCGGGTACCGCAGCGGGAGCGGCCGTGGCGACCGGCGCGGCGGCGGGCGCGGCCGCCTGGGCCGTCGGCGCGGCAGCCGGACGAAGCTCCTTGAAGATCAGCGAACCGACGCCAAACGTTGCAAGGAGGAAGAGCGCGGCGACGAGCCACTCGAGGACGGGGCCGAGGCGAAACCGCGGGCGGACATCGAGCGCGTCCATACAGGCCTCCCTTTGCTGGGGCGAGGTTGGCCGGGGCGTGTCTACACTCTAGATCGAATGGGAGTGAGAGACAAGTGAGCCGTGGTCCGTGGCCCGTGGCCCGTGGTCCGTGGTCCGTGCCACGAGCGTTGGACTATGATCAGGACGATATGGACACCGTCACCCTGACGATAGATGGGCGCCAGGTCA
>Ga0299914_10000409_pt1 | contig 25564 bp, 24 predicted proteins | sample RVTome_10_FD_201361 | JGI IMG/M metagenome (GOLD analysis project Ga0299914, IMG submission 201361) | Soil microbial communities from uranium-contaminated site in the Upper Colorado River Basin, Wyoming, United States - RVT153D57 (version 2) ... | reverse complement strand
AGCGACCACGAGCGCACGTCCAACGTGGCGAGCTGCTCCACGACCTCGCGCACGATGGGACCGAAGATCTCCTCCCGCGCGAGGCGCGCATCGTAGAGATCGCGCGTCTCTTGCTCGCGATCGCCGCGGTAGCGGTCGAGAAGCGCTCGCGACCGTGAAACACGGGCGCCGACGGTTGCGTGGCCGCCCTCCACGCCGAGCACGATCGCGGCCGCGCCGGCCCCCGAGCGCGCCTCGAATCCGGTTCCGAGGCCCGGGAGGACGGCGTCAGAGGCGATCACGAGTGCGAGCCGCGCGCTTCCCGCGCCGATGGCGTCCGCGGCGCCGATGAGCGCCTCGATGCCCGCGTGGGTCGACCCGCTGTGCAGCGCACCGCTCGCGTGCCCGGCGCAGCCGAGCGCTCGGGCGAGGACCGCGTGGCTGGGACCCTCGGCGTACGGCGGCCGTGACGTGCCCCACCACAGCCCATCGACGGCGTCGGCTCCGTAGCCGGCGGAGGTGAGCGCCCGGGCCCCGGCCTCGGCAGCGAGCGTGAGGGGGTCTTCGTCGGGAGCGCAGACGCCGACCTGGCCCCGTCGGGTCCCGCGTCCCCAGGCGTCGGCGATGTCGGAGGCCGCGAGGCGGAAGCGGGGCGCGGCCGCGCCGACCGCGACGATGCGAACCGGGATCATGCCCGTGATCGTACCGGCGGGGACGCGCCTATCCGCCAGCCACGAGCACGCCGATGCCGTCGGGGAAGGCGAGCCCGCTTCCCATCACCTCCGGCGGCTGCGGCTCTCCGTCGACGAACACGATTCGCCGCACCGTTCCCTCGGGCCCGGGACCCGGCAGCGCGTCGCCCTCGGTCCACACGATGCCGAGGTCGGCGTAGTAGAGGGTGCCGTCGGGGCCCAGGCCGATGCCCTGCGGTGTCCCGGTGGAGAAGGAGGTCTCGCCGATGGCCTCGCCCTCGGGTGGCGCGAGGATCGTCCGGAGGAAGGCACCGTCCGCGTCGTACTCGTTGATGACGCCGGTGAACACGCTCGACACGAAGAAGGTGCCCTGGTCGGAGATCGCCACCGCGACCGGGGTCCCCAGGCCGTGCTCCTCGGGAGGGATGAACAACTCCTTGTCGACGTCTTCGGTGAGCGGCGCGCCCGTCGAATCCGTCGTCTCGCAGCCGCCTTCGGGTGTGGCGTCGGTCGGGAACGGCCCGGAGTAGCGCCACACCCCACCGGTCGGCGGGCGCGCCGACGCGACATAGACGTTGTCCTCGTCGTCGACCGCGATCCCGGTGGCGGTGGCGATGCCGACGTCGAGCTTGCAGTAGCTCACGGCCCCGACCTCGCCGTCGGCACCGCGGTCGAAGGGTGGGAACCAGACGATGAGCTGGCCGTTGCCGGGGCCCGCCGCCTGGTCTCCGATGTCGGTGGTCACGATGCGCCCGTCGGAGAGCACGCCGCAGCCGTAGTTCTCGGGACTGTCCTCACTCGCCTGATAGGTCGGGGTGAGCTTGCCGACCTTGCTCGCCGAGAGGTCTCCGATCGCGCCGCCGTCGACCTCGAAGATCCCCCAGCCGGCCGGCGGATCCGGTTGGCCGGTGTCCTCGCCGGCGATCATGCGGGTGTCGTCGTCGAAGAAGCAGATCTGCGCGTTGAGGTCGAGACCGTCGGGGTCCTCCTCGGCGTTCGAGATCACCCGCTGTGAATCGAACGGTGGTTCGGCGGAGTACGCGTTGAGGTTGTTGCCCTCGCCGTTGAAGACGATCACCTCGGTTCCCCGATCCTCGGTCGCGTTCTCCGAGGAGTCGTCGTCGGAGTCGTCGCAGGCGACGAGCACCGTGCCGGCGAGCATCGACGCGAGCAGAACCAGCAATGATCGGCGCACAGCGCTCCCTCACTTCTCCGGGCCCAGAGGCGGATCGAACGATACGGTCGCCACGAGGCGGTTGACGCCGCTGGCGACGCTGGGGAACTGAGTCGGGTCCTCGAGGGCGAGGATGGTGATCCGGTTGTACGTCGCGCCCGCCGTCGGGATCTGGTCACTCTCGCATTCCAGGTTCTCGTCGAGGACGCAGAGCAAGCCGCCGGTCGGGTTGCTGTCGCGCTCGCTCATGAACGCGGCGTACGCCGTCGCTCCGACCGCGGCGTCGGGGCTTCCGGGACGGACCCAGGCGTCCGGCGGTCCGAGCCCGCGGGCGCGCACCGTGACCGTCCACGGGTCGAGCTCGACGGCCAGCTCCACGCGCGGATCCAGGCCCGCGGGGGTGTCGAAGAAGTCCATCTCGCACGGCTCACCGAGGCAGGGCTGGGAGCCGGGTGCGGCGGTCTCGGTCGGCTCCGAGCCCGCTCCCGTGGTCGTGGTGCTCTCGGCGGTCTCGACACCGAGCGAGAACTTGGCCACTCCCGCGGCGCCCGCGTCGGGCTCCAGCCCCGGTTCGCGCAGCCCGGCCACGGCGTACACGTCGTCACCGACGATCGCCGCGCCGCCGGCGATCACGGCCGGCATCTCGTGCTCCCAGAGGATGCGACCGTCGGCCAGGTCGAAGGCGCGAAGCGTGAAGTCGGTGCCGCCGAGGAACCCGACGCCGTTGGCGATCGCGACCGAGGCGTAGGTGGCCGCCGGCGTGGGTTGCTCCCACTCGGTCGCACCCGTGGCGGCGTCGATGCCGTAGAGGAACGGTGGCGGAGAACCGATCGCGATCCCGCCCACGACCAACCCGTCCGACACGCCCGTACTCCCGATGAAGCCTCCGGTCGAGAAGTTGCTCCCCGGTCGCTCGAGCCCGGGGCCGCTCGCCGGCGCCCGCCAGACCTCGTCGCCGGTCTCACGATCGACGGCGTAGTACGCCCCGTCCTTGTTGCCGAGCCCGACGACGGGTCGTCCGTCGACGTCGAAGAGGTTGGGCATTCCTGCGAAGTCCAGGTCGTCGTGGTTGGGGTCGTGCGGCTGGTAGGACCAGCGCAGGTCGCCGCGTTCGAGGTCGACGGCGACGATCGCCTCGCTGAACCGGCCCCATTCGTCGCTGGTGCAGTTCCCGGTGCCGAAGAAGACGAGTCCTCGCTCGCGGTCGACGCTCGGCGAGCCCCAGACGTCGCCGCAACCGCTCCCGGTGGGCTCGTCACCGGTGGTCGGTGCGGTTTGGAAGGTCCAGCGTTCGTTGCCGCTCGTGGCGTCGAGGGCGCGCAGCCCGGCCGGCTCGCCGCCGCTGCTGTTGTGGACGTCGAAACCGAAGAGCACTGTGTCGTCGACGACGATCGGCGACGACTCGATCTCCGTCGGGTCCTCGTCGTCTCCGGGCCGACCGACCTCGTGTCGCCACACCTCGCTGCCGTCGTCGGCGCGCAGCGCGTAGAGCGTCTTGCCGCCGCCGAAGTACACCGTGCGCTCGCCGTCCACGTCGGCGACGGCGGCGGACGACACGATCTGGCCGGCGTAGACGGTGGGATGCACGTCGGTCTCGTACGTCCAACGGGGCTCGCCGGTGTCGGTGTCGAACGCGTAGAACTTTCCGGACCAGTCGCCGACGTAGAGGGTCCCATCGACGACGGCCGGTGACGCGGTCACCACGTCGTCGGTGGCGGTGAACCAAGCCTGCCCGAGGTCGTCGACGCTCTGGGGCGAGATGCGCGTGTCGCACGGTTGGGTGTAGCTGGCCGCGAGGTCGTGGCCCCACATCGCCCAGTCGCACTCGTCGATGGGGGCGGTCCCGGCGTCATCCGATGGGCTGTCGTCCGAACACGCGCCGGCGACGAGCGCGCAGGCGACGCCTGCCGCGAACAGACTCCGGCGCACGACCCCCCTTCCCGCTAACCCGACGAGCGTGTCATGCTACCGACGGCCCCGGGAGGAGTCGATTGGACGAGCTGGTCGGGACGGTCTTCGGTCGCTGGTACGTCACGCTGTTCGGCCTGACGTTCCTGTGGTGCGCGGTGCGCACGATGGGATGGCGTCGGACGGTGCTCTACACGGTCGTCGCCGTCGGCGTCGGTGCACTCGCCGAGAACGGCTCGGTCCATCTCGGCTTCCCCTACACGCGTTACGCCTTCGACGACGGCCTGCGGGGGGACGAGCTCTTTCTCGGGGACGTGCCACTCATGGTGCCGTTGAGCTACACGTTCATGACCTACTTCGCGTACGCATCGGGTCGATTGCTCGCGTCGGGTCCGTGGCGCACTCGGGCGCCGCGACGGTGGCAGGAATGGCTCCTGGCCTTCGTCGTCGCGGTCTGGGCGCTGTGGATCCTCGATCCCATCAGCCGGCTGGGCGACGAGTTCTACCTCGGGGAGCTGTTCCAGTACGAGGGCCCGGGATTCTGGTTCGGGCTCCCGCTCGGCAGCCAGCTCGGTTTCTCGCTGACGGCCGCAGTGCTGCTCACGGTGTTGTTCGCCCTCACGGGCCGCGAGCCCGACATGCCGGTGGTCGACCCGTGGCGCCATCCACACGTGGTGGCGCTCCTCGCCTACAACGCCCAGGTCTTCCACCTCGCACTCGTGGGGTTCTGGATCGGGGGGTTCCCCGCGGACACCCTCGCCGGCGCGGCCATCATCATCTGGGTGCCGATCGCGGCGATGACCGCGGTGCACTGGAGCCAACTCCGACCGCGACGCGAACCGGCCGTCAGCTCCCCAGACCGAGCAGGCGCTCGCGCCGAACCGCGCTGACGCCCTTCCGCAGGGCGAAGATCGCGATTACCCAACCGAGCGCGCCCAAGATCACTGACGCCCACGCGGTCGTCGACAGCGCACCGCCGGTGATCGAGTACGCGATCAGGATGAGTGGCAGCGTGACCAGGGACGACGCTTGCTGCGCAGCGGCCGCGCTCGAGACTCGGGCCGAGATGTTGAGGATGATCGCGAGCCCGAGCGCGATGAACGGCGGGAGCACGCACACGAAGAACGCCCACCAGGTCGGAGTGGGGAAGAACCATCGGCCGATCTTCGAGCCGACGATGACGTTGACGACGAGCGAATAGAGCGCGAAACCGATGATCGCGGTCAGGTACCCGGGGAGCAGGCTCGCGATCAGCTTGCCGAAGAAGATCTCCCGTTCGGTCGCCGGGGAGTGGGCGAGGAACTCGCCGGTGCCCCGCTCTCGCTCCCCGATGATCGTGTTCGATCCCACGGCCGTCGAGACCGTGAGCGGGATGATGATGGCGAGCGGTGCGACGAGGTACACCGCGAGCGCGTAGGCGGCCTGCGTGCCCGGCTCGGTCGACGCGGCCTCCGCCGACTCGCTGACCTCACCCCCGATCGTATCGACGACCTGGCCGAGCTGCTCGGCGGTCTCGACGTTCGAGATGCTCGTCAGCAACAGGAGCAGCAAGCCGGGGATCACGACGAAGAACATTGCCGCGAGGACGAGCATCGGCATCCAGAAGTCGCGGGACTGCCGCAGCTGCGCGAGGTCCGCGCGCGCGATCACCCAGGCGCGAGACCGAGAAGACCGACTCATTCGGCACCCCGCCGGATCGCGAAGTAGAGCTCTTCCAGGGTCGGTGTGTGCGGCTCGACTCGCAGGATGCGGACACCCGCGCGTACGAGCTCGTCGACGACGTCGGCGACGTGTTCGGCCTCGTCGAGCTCGACGATCGCGGCCCCGTTGCGCTCGTACGATCGCACGTAGGTGAGGTCGGCGACCTGATCCAGCGCCAGTCGATCGGTGGCGTCGATGAGGACCGACGGGCTCGTCCAGTACTGGCGCGTGAGCTCGGCAGGTGATCCGGCGACGAGCGTGCGCCCGTGATCGATGACCACGATGTCGTCGGCGAGTCCCTCGGCTTCCATCAGGAGGTGGGTGCACATGAGCACGGCCTTGCCTCCTTCGGCCATCTCGTCGATGAGGCCGAGCACCGCGCGCACCGATTCCGGGTCGAGGCCCGCGGTCGGCTCGTCGAGCAACAGCAGCTCAGGGTCGTGGAGCACCGCGCGCGCGAGCGCCAGCCGCGCCTTCATGCCGGTCGAGTAGCCGCCGACCCGCTGGCCCAAGGCGTCGGCGATGCCGAAACGGGCGGCGGCCTCGGCGACGCGGTCGTCGATCTCGTCGTCGGCGACGCCGAAGAGCTCGGCGGCGTAGCGAAGGTTCCGACGGCCGTCGAGTCGGTCGTAGAGCGCCGGTCTCGCCGGCACCACGCCCGTACGACCTCGCACCGCCTCGCCGTCGGCCCCACACGGATCGAGCCCGAACACGGTCACGGTGCCCCGATCGGCGGGAAGCGCGCCCGTGATCACTCGCACGATCGTGGTCTTGCCGGCGCCGTTGGGCCCCAACAGCACGGTGATCTGGCCCTGCTCGAGCGTCAGCGAGAGGTCGTCGACCGCGACCAGGTCTCCAAAGCTTCGTCGCACCCCGCGGAGCTCCACGGTGGGGCGAGTCGTCACGCGCGACGACGATACCGGTGCCAAGGTGGAGGCCATTCCGCCCCTATGTCGGCAGGTCGGCCCCACTTCTGGAGTCGGCCGGTACGCTCGGTCCCTCCGGCGGCGTAGCCGAGTGGCTCAGGCAGAGGTCTGCAAAACCTTGTACGCGGGTTCGATTCCCGCCGCCGCCTCTCTTCTTCTGGTCGTCCTCGCTGCTCGGCGGGATACCCGCCTCGCGGGCGCTCGGACTCCGTGCCGCTCGGCTCGGCGTGCGCCTCGCTCACGGCGGCTGCACGGGCGGCGGGATACCCGCCTCGCGGGCGCTCGGACTCCGTGCCGCTCGGCTCGGCGTGCGCCTCGCTCACGGCGGTGGGGTGGTCACCGCGCCGTGCACGAGGATCTAACCTCCTGCGCTGATGGCGACCCCCGCGCTCCGGCGAGCATTTGCCGGCTTGGTCCTCCTCTTCGCTGCGTTCCTCCCGGTCGCTCCGAACGCGGCTCCGGCAGGAGCGCAAGAGGCACCCGACGGGAGCCGGTCGCAGATCACGCAAGACCTCGTCGACCGAGAGCCGCTTCCCGGCGGGGGCTGGCGCGTGACCATCGAGGCAACGCTCGACTCCAACGCCATCTGCCACGTCCTGCTCTTCCAATGCGTGGTGGAGCCCGAGCTCCGCCCGGCGAACATGACTCTCGAGAGCGTCGAGTGTCTCTCACCCGGCTGGCACCAGATCCAGATCACCCTGCCGTTCGTCGGCACTGTGGTCGACGTCTGCGCCCGCTTCGACGCCGAACGCGCGGGGCACGACCAGAAGTTCCGATTCACGTACACGACACCGCTCGACGTCGGATCCGTGACCGAGACGGTGGAGTTCTTCCGGTTCCCCGAGGAGTTCTTCTTCATCCGCGCGCAGAACACGATCACGATCGATCTCGCCGCGGAGGCCGACGTGCTCGAGGAGTGTCCCGACACGGCTGCGATCGGGACCACGGTGACGTGCACGCTGCGCGTCGAGGCGCTCTCGAGCGTGCCGAACGCGAGCGTGACCCGCACGCCGCCCGCGCAGTTCACCAACGCCACCCTGGTGCCCGATGCCAACCCGGGAGACTGGGACTGCACCGCGGTGACGACCTGTGACTACATCGCCGCCGGCGGCACGCTCGCGCCGGGCGTCTACACCTTCACCGCCGTGGGCGATGTCGTGGCTCCGGCGGGTGACGCCGAGGAATGCTCCGATGCGGCGACGGGTGGCACCACGATTGCGTCCGACTGTGACGAGATCCTCGTCTACGACGCCGACATCGACACGTTCGTCGACATCGAGAAGACCGCCTCGGTCACCGAAGTCGAGCCGGGCTCGTCGCTGACCTTCACGATCACCGTGACCAACGAGGGGCCGAATGCCGCGGAGAACGTCCGCGTGTTCGAGACCCCCTCGTCACTCCTCGACAGCGCCGCGATCAGGTTCGTGCGCGGCGACGGCGACTGGTCGTGCTCGTCTGGTGCCACGCTCGAGTGCACCGCCGCCACGTTGGCGACGAACGGGAGCGCGACCTTCGAGATCATGGGTGTCGTGAGCCCGTCGGCGCCGGGCGGTAGCACGATCCTCAACGAGGTCACCGCCGTGTACGCCAACGACCCGTTCGGGCCCGACTTCCCCGTGCGGGACGGCACCCTGGTCCGCGTGCTGGGGGCCAGCACGCCTGCCACTCCGGTTCCAGTCACACCCAGCTTCACCGGCTGAACGGGCCACCGCGGGACCACGCGACCGGGAGTCCCGTCTCGTACGCACGGAGAGCTTGTCGATACCCTGGCCAGCCGTGGGAGCCGGTGACGTCGTCGACGAGTTCATCGCCCGCATCGGCCGCATGGACCTCGACGGAGCCTGCGAGCTCGTCACCGCCGACGTCGAGTACGACAACGTGCCGATGGGCAAGAACCACGGCCCCGAGGGCATCAAGGACCTCCTCGGCCCGATGGTCGGGGCGATCGACGGTCTCGAGTTCGTCGTGCACCGTCAAGTCGTCGAAGGCGATGTCGTCTTCAACGAGCGCACCGATCGCTTCGTCAAGGATGACCTGACCATCGATCTGCCGGTCGCCGGCGTGTTCGAGGTGACCGACGGCAAGATCTCACTCTGGCGGGACTACTTCGACATGGCAGAGATCAACCGGTTGATGACCGAGCTCGCGAGCTGATCCACCGCGCCGTGACCGAGGAGCGTCCGGACGACCTCGCCCCGCTCGGCGGGGCGATGCGCGCCGAGTGGCAGGCCGAGGAATCGGAGCTCACGCGCGCCGCCTTCGAGCAGTGGCGGCACGCCCGAGGCCTCGTCGATCTCATCGCCGAGTGCGCGGCACGGGGCGACATCCTGCACCTCACCGCCGCGACCGCGACGTTTCGGGGGCCGGTGGTCGAGGTCGGCCCCGACCGGTTCACGATCGCCGCGGGTCCCGGCCCTGTCGACGTGCAGGTCGGCCCTGATCTCGTGCTCGGGATCGACCGCGCCGCCAACGCCGACGTCGGCGACACTCCGGGGCTCGGGATCCGCTTCCGCGCGCGGCTGCTCGAGCTCGAGACCGCCGGTGTGACCGTGGTCGTGGGCACACGCGCGACCGAGGTTCGCGGGCGGCTCCAGGTGGGCTCCGATCACGTCGTGGTGACTCAGGCCGAGCTCGAGCGTGTCGTTCCGCTGGGGGCGATCGTCTGGGTCCGCGTGGACGAGGACGGCGTCCGGTGACCCGGGCCGTCGTGCCGCCCCCGGGTGCGGCTCCGCTGCCGGCACCGAACGCGGCCGCGCTCCTCCGCGGGAACGGCACGGATCCCGACACGCGGGATCGGGTGGCGGTGCGCTTCGGTGACGCGGCGATCACCCATGGCGACTTCTACCGAGGCTCGTGCCGGTGGGCGAACCTGATGATCGACCGCCACGCTCGCCGCGGCGGCGGCGTCCGTCCGCTCCACGTCGGAGTCCTCCTCGACAACACGCCCGACTACCTCCTCGCGATCGGCGGCGCGGCGCTCTCGGGGTCGGTGGTCGTGGGTTGCAACCACACCCGGCGGGGTGAGCACCTCCTGCGCGACCTTCGACACACCGACGTCGACCTGCTGGTGACCGAGCCGCGTCATTGGCAGCTGCTCGCACCGATCGCCGACGACCTGCCCGAGCTGCTGGTATCGACGCGCTTCGCCGACCGCGACGATCCCGATCCCGTGGCGGGGCAATCGCTCGACGACGTGCTCGGTGCGGTGAGCGGCGACGACCCCGGGGCCGAGCCGGACGTCGACACGACCTGGCTCCTCATCTTCACGTCGGGGACATCGTCGGCGCCCAAGGCCGTGATCTGCTCGCAGCGTCGCCTGCTCGTCACCGGCAACCGGATGGGAATCGTCATGGGGCTCGACGCGCAGGACGTCGGCTACGTGTGCATGCCCCTGTTCCACTCCAACGCGCTGATGGTGGGCTGGGCGCCGTCGGTCGTGCTGGGAGCCTCGGTCGGACTCGCCCGCCGGTTCAGCGCATCTCGGTGGCTAGCCGACGTGCGCCACTACGGGGCGACGTACTTTAACTACACCGGCAAGCCGCTCGGCTACATCCTGGCGACGCCCGAGCTGCCCGACGACGCCGACAACCCGCTGCGGGTGGCCTTTGGTAACGAGGGCTCGCCCGACATGGTGGCCGAGTTCTCCCGCCGGTTCGGTGTCGAGGTGATCGATGCCTACGGCGCCACCGAGGGCGGCATCGGCGTGAACCGCACCGGCGGGGGGCCCACGGGTGCGCTCGGTCAGGCCCCCGAGAACGTCCAGGTCGTCGACGCCGACGGCCACTCGCTCCCACCGGCGCGCTTCGACGCCGACGGCAGGCTGGTCAACGCCGAAGAGTGTGTCGGCGAGATCGTGAACACCGAGGGGTCGGGGCCGTTCGAGGGCTACTACAACAACCCGGAGGCCACCGAGCGCACGACTCGGTCCGGTTGGTACTGGTCGGGTGACCTCGGATATCTCGATGAGGACCGGTACCTCTACTTCGCCGGTCGCGACGCCGACTGGATCCGGGTCGACGGCGAGAACTTCCCGGCGCAACCGATCGAAACCGCAGTGACTCGCCACCCCGACGTCGTGTTGGCGGCGGTGTACGGCGTGCCCGACGCGGCCGCGGGCGACCAGGTGATGGCGGCGCTGGTCCTCCGGGAGGGAGCCGAGCTCGACGGCGCCGGCTTCGCGGCCTGGATCGACGCCCAACCCGACCTCGGCCCGAAGTGGCGGCCGCGATACGTGCGGCTGCTGGCCGAGGCGCCGACCACGGGCACCAACAAGGTGGTGAAGCGCACGCTCGTCCACGAGAAGTACCGCCGGGACCGCGTGGGTGGCGATCCCCTCTACGTGCGCGAGCGCGGGGAGCCCGCGTACGAGCCGTTCACCGCCGACGACGAGGCCGCGTTGCGCGCCGCCTTCGAACGCCACCAGCGCCTCACCGCCTGGGACCTCTGATGATGCGTGCATTGCGAGCGATATTTCCCGCCTGTGGACGCATCATCGTGGGGAGGACGTCGTGGACGCGACGCTGACGGCGGAGGAGGAGGCGTTCGCGTCCGACGTGCGTGAGTGGCTCACGGCGCACGTCGACGTGCCGTCCGCGTTCGCGTCGCTCGACGAGGAGATCGCCTGGGGTCGCCGGTGGCAGGCGACGCTGGCCGAGGGGCGCTGGGTCGGCATCCACTGGCCGAGCACCTACGGGGGGCGCGACGCGACCCCGGTGCAGGTCGCGATCTACAACATGGAGTACGCGCGGGCAGGGGCGCCGCAGCCGGTCAACCGCGTGGGGATCAACCTCGCGGGTCCGACCCTGCTCGCCCATGGCACCGACGATCAACGCGCCCGGTGGTTGCCCGCCATCCTCACGGCCGAGGAGCTGTGGTGTCAGCTCTTCAGCGAGCCCGGCGCCGGCTCGGACCTCGCCGGTCTCCGCACGAGTGGCGTGCGCGTCGACGGGGGGTGGAGGGTGAGCGGACAGAAGGTGTGGACGAGCTACGCCCAGTACGCACGGTGGGGGATCGCGCTCGTGCGCACCGATCCCGACGCCCCCAAGCACCGCGGCCTGTCGTTCCTCGTGATCGACATGGAGGCGGACGGCATCGAGATCCGACCCCTCGTGCAGATCACGGGCGAGGCGGAGTTCAACGAGGTGTTCCTCGACGAGGTGTTCGTTGCCGACGACCAGCTCGTCGGCGAGGCGCACGGAGGATGGGCGGTCGCCAACACCACGCTCGCCCACGAGCGGGGAACCGCTTTCCCGTTCAAGGAGCAGGTGGTCCACGAGGTGTATCTCGACCGGCTCCTCGCGCTCGCTGCCGAGCGTGGTGCGTTCGCCGACGTCGAGCTCGCCGACGCGCTCGTCGACGCGTTCGTCGCGCTCCGGCTGCTCCGCCTGCACAACTGGCGAATGTTGTCGCGTCTTGCCCGTGGTGAGTCGCCGGGCGCCGAGTCGAGCGTCGTCAAGCTGGCGTGGACCGACATGACCCAGCAGGTCTCCGACGCGGGGTTGGCGTTGATGGGCCCGGCGGCCCCGTTGTGGCGTGGCGCCCGCGCCCTTCCCGACGACGGTCGTTGGCAGCGCCAGTGGCTGTGGAGCAAGGCGGCTTCGATCGCGGGTGGAACCTCCGAGATCCAGCGCACGATCATCGGCGAGCGCCTGCTCGGGTTGCCGCGGGGCTGAACCCGAGTCCTACGGCATCTCGCGGTTCGCGGTCCAGAGCGTGAGGCGGTCGAGCGCGCGATAGCCCATGCGCTCGTAGACCGGTCGCCCGAGGTCGCTCGAGATCAGCACTGCGTCACGGTCCGGGTCGAGAAGCGTGGCCGTCCAGGTCATCGCCTCGCCGATCCCCCGTCCCCGAGCCTCGGCCCGCGTCGCGATCCACTCGACGCGGACGATGCCGTTCGCGAGCGAGGCCGCCGCAGTCGCGACCGGGTCACCGTCGACGTAGCCGAGCCACATGTGCCAGCCGTCCAGCTCCAGGATCACGTCGGGGTACTGAAACGCCTGGTCGCCATAGGCGCGGGTCTCGATGTCCTCGAAGGTCCGCAGCTCGTCGAGTGTCTCGACCCGCCGGATCTCGAGGCCCGCTGGCGACGGCGGCGCCTGTCCGCCGGCGGGGCGCAGCATGATCGGCGGGTGGCCCATCAGCGAGAAGCCGTACCGGCGCAAGTCGGCCGTGGGCCACGGGCTCATCACGGTGACGTCGCCTCCCTCGCGTTCTGCGAAGAACTGTCGAGCGCGAGTCACCGCCAGCGTCGGGTCGAGCGCAGCGCGCGGGTGCACGAGGACGGCGGTGTTGAGGAAGCCGTTCGGCGAGGAGCAATCGGCGATCACGACGAGGTCGTCGCGGTACGCGGCGTCCAACGACGCGGCAAGCCGATGGTTGACGTCGGCCAGGTCGAGCATGTAGCGACGGACGATCGTGTCGGTGACCGGCACGTCGGGCTCCCAACCCGTGCTCAGCGCCGCCTCGCCCACGGCGGGGAGCCTAGGGGCGGGTAGGGTGCGAATCCATGACCGCAGCCGACGTGCTCAAGGTGGAGCGAAGCGCGCTCTGCGACACACTCGCACGGTACGGACCCGACGCACCGACCCTGTGCGAGGGCTGGACGACCGCCGATCTCGCCGCGCACCTCGTGGTGCGGGAGCGCCGGCCCGACGCCGGCCCCGGCATCCTGCTTGGAGGCCCCTTTGCCCGGCACACCCAGCGACTGATGGACGCGGCCAAGGGGAAGGGCTACGGGTCTCTGATCGAGCGGCTCCGCGGCGGCCCGCGGTTCCCGATGGACCGCGGCCCCGGCGCGGTGGCCAACGTGAACGAGAACTGGATCCATCACGAGGACGTACGTCGCGCCAACGGCGAGGAGCCTCGCCCGCTCGATCCCGACGTCGACGCCGTCCTGTGGAAGATGTTGGGGTTCGGTGCCCGGTTCGGCATGCGCAAGGTGCCGGTCGGGGTCGAAGCGCAGACGCCGGATGGTCGTCGCCGAACGCTGCACAAGGGAGCGCCGTCGGTCACGATCCGGGGCGAAGCCCCGGAGATCGTGCTCTTCTGTGCCGGCCGTGGCGATGCTGCGGTGGTCGAGCTCGACGGGCCCGACGACGCGGTGCGCGCCCTTCGAGCCGCCGACCTCGGTGTCTGAGACCGCGCCGACCTAGAGGAGCCGGCGCAGGATCTTCTCCTTGCGCGCCGTGTACGGCGGGTACGCGAGCTTGGGGTCGGGGCGGGACGGCTTGTGGAGCATCGGCTTGTAGTGCGTGAACGTGTCGAAGCCGGCCTTGCCGTGGTAGCTCCCCATCCCGCTGGGGCCCACACCGCCGACGGGGAGCGAGGGAACCCCGAACTGGAGCAGCGTGTGGTTCACGCACACGCCCCCGGAGCTCGTGCGCTCCGTGATCTCGCGCTGGTGCTCCGAGGACTCGGAGAACACGTAGAGCGCAAGGGGCTTGTCACGTGCCACGACGAAGGCAACGGCGTCGTCGACGTCTTCCACGGGGATGATCGGGAGAATGGGGCCGAAGATCTCCTCCTGCATGACGGGTGCGCCCGGATCCACGTGCGTGAGGACGGTGGGCGCGAAGTAGCGAGTGGCCGCGTCGTTGGCACCGCCGATCACCGCAGTGCCGCTCCCGAGGAGCCGGGTCAGACGCTCGAAGTGACGGTCGTTGACGATGCGGGCATAGTCCGGACTCGCCTGTGGATCGGCTCCGTAGAACTCGCGGACCGCTTCGGCGATGCCGTCGACCAGCTCGTCGGCCACGCCGCGCTGCACGAGCACGTAGTCGGGGGCGACGCAGGTCTGCCCCGCGTTGAAGAACTTGCCCCACGCGATCCGGCGCGCCGCCACCCCGAGCCGCGCGTCGTCGAGCACGATTGCGGGACTCTTGCCACCGAGCTCGAGCGTCACCGGGGTGAGGTGCCGGGCCGCCGCTTCCATGACGATTCGGCCGACCTTGCCGTTTCCGGTGTAGAGGATGTGGTCGAAGCGCTGGGCGAGGATCTCGGTGGTCTCGGGGGCGCCGCCTTCCACGACCGCCACGCACTCCGGGTCGACGTACTTGGGCAGGAGTCGAGCGATCACGGCCGACGTCGCCGCGCTCACCTCCGACGGCTTGGCCAGCACGCAGTTGCCCGCGGCGAGCGCGCCGACCATCGGGGCGAGGAGAAGCTGGAGCGGATAGTTCCAGGGTGCGATGACGAGGACGACGCCGAGTGGCTCGGCGACGAGCCGGGCGTGGCCAGGACGCTGCGTCAGCGGCAGGCTCGCCCGCTGCGGCTTGCTCCAGTCGTCGAGGTGGTCGAGTGCATAGTCGATCTCGTGGCGCGCGATCGCGATCTCGGCCCCCCAGCCCTCGATCGCAGGCTTGCCGAGGTCCGTCGCGAGTGCCGCGAGGATCTCGGGTTCGTGACGCTCGAGCATCGAGCGCATCCGCTCGAGTTGGACTCGTCGCCATTCCAGAGGACGCGTCCGGCCGGAGTCGAACGAGCCGCGCAGGCGGGCGACGGTCTCGCGGGCCGCGAGTGCCGGATTCGTCGGGGGTGGGGTCAGGGTCTGCATCGGTGTCCTCCGTCGTCGTCCCCACGCTAAACGGTCGCGGCCGGATCGGTCGGGGGACGCGGTCGATAGCCTGCGGCGCCAAGAGTGGAGGATGTTGATGGCCCTGGAGCCCGCGCGAGCGTTGCTCACCGATCGCGTCGCGGTCGTCACCGGCGCCGCCGTCGGGCTCGGCGAGGCGATCGCCCTCACGTTCGCCAACTTCGGTGCGAACCTCGCGATCTGCGACCGCGACACCGAGAACCTCGACGCCACCGTCGACACGCTCGAGACGGGGGGCGGCCGAGTCGTGGCCGTCGGCCTCGACGTCCGTGACGGTGATGCGGTCCGGAAGTTCGTCGAGCTGGTCGCGGACGAGCTCGGTGAGATCGACGTGCTGGTGAACAACGCGGGTGGGGGGTTCGCGAGCCCGTTCCTCGAGGTGAGCGCCAAGGGTCAGGACGCGCTCGTACGCGAGAACTTCGAGAGCGTGACCCACTTCGTGCGAGCGGTCGTTCCTCACATGCCGGAGGGCGGATCGATCATCAACCTCACGTCGATCGAGGCGCACCGGGCGGGTCCGGGTTTCGCGGTCTATTCGGCGATGAAGGCCGCGGTCGCCAACCTCACCAAGAGCCTGGCGCTCGAGCTCGGGCACCAGTCGATTCGCGTCAACTGCATCGCGCCGGACGTCATCCCGACTCCCGGAATCGGCGAGCTCGACGTGCGCACGCCGCTGCCCTACGCCGGCCATCCCGACGACGTCGCCGGTGCGGCCGTGTTCTTGGCGAGCTCCCTGTCACGTTTCGTCACCGGGACGACCGTGCACGTCGACGGCGGGAACCTCGCGGCCGGCGGCTGGCGGCTCGCGGGCGACGGCTTCACGACCGCGTGACGCGCCGGCGATGAGATACGGCATCGCGCTCGGGCGCGTCCATCCTGGGCTCTTCACCGAGCTGACCGCTGAGGCCGATCGGTTGGGTTTCGAGTCGGTGTGGCTCCCGGAGCACCTCGTCTTCCCGATTGCGATGAGCCGCTCGCCGTTCGCCGGCGACGACCATCCGCCGGTCCCCCCGACGACGCCCGTCTACGACGCGTTCGCGTACCTGTCGTTCCTCGCCGGGCGAACCGAGCGGATCCGCCTCGGCACGCACGTCTACAACCTCGCGCTGCGCCATCCCTTCGTTGCTGCGCGGGCGGTGCAGACGCTCGACATCGTCTCGGAGGGTCGAGCGCTGGTCGGCGTGGGCGCGGGCTGGCTGGAGGAGGAGTGGCGCGCGACGGGACTCGACTTCGCCAGTCGCGGCCGACGTCTGGACGAGAGCCTGGCGGTGTGCAAGCGCCTCTGGACCGAGCCGGAGATCGAGCACCGCGGCGAGTTCTTCGCGTTCGACCCGGTCGCGTTCGAGCCCAAGCCGGTGCAGGAGCCCTGGCCGCCGATCCTCGTCGGTGGCGAGAGCGACGCCGCGCTCCGTCGCGCGGCGCACGGCGGCGACGGCTGGATCGGGATGGACCACTCCCCAGAGTCGGCGGCGACTGCGATCGGCCGGCTCCGTGAGCAGCTCTCGATCGCCGGGCGCGACGAACGGACCTTCCAGGTGTGCGTGGGGGGCCGGATCGAGACGCGGGACGACGTCGCACGCTTCGAGGAGCTCGGGGTCACCCGACTGATCGTGGCGCCGTGGTCGCGCTCACGCGACGCCATCGACGGGATTCGCCGCTTCGCCGACCAGCACCGAGGAGTTGGCTGAACCGGCGCGTCAGAGATACGCGTCCGGACGAAAGGCCCAGTCCGGTTCCTTCGGGTGCAACCGACGGCCGGTGATCGCGAAAGGCTCGATGACGAGCCACGCCTCGCGCTCGGTCGTGAGCCATGGTTCGGGGTCGAAGCGCTCGCGGAAGTCGGCGGCGTCAGGATCGACGTGGTGCATCGTCCCGCGCACCAGCACCGACCAGCCCTGCCGAGTGTGCGCGTCGATCGAGTCGACCTCGAAGGCGACGTTCATCGGCGCTCGATCGATGACGTTCTCCGGTCGCGTGCGCAGCGCGATCCACGTTCTCGGGTTGGTCTCCCTGCCGACGGTCTCTGCGATCCGGTAGTTGACCGGCAGGACGACGGGGAACTCGTCGATGACGACCGCGATGCGACCGACCTCGCCGGCGCGCAGGAGCGACAGGCATTCTTCGAACGGGATGTCCTCCAGCACGGCGTCCGCCATCCGTGAACCCAACGTCGACTGCACCCGACGCTATCGGCCGGAAGGGGTATCCAGAAAGGTAAGACTGGGGCCATGGCCAGAGTGACCGAGGTCCACGTCGAGGCGCTCCCATTGGCGCGCTTCGAGGCCCTCATCGGCGCGGAGCGGGCCGCGCGCTTCCAGGCCTTGGCCGACGCGGCCCGTGAGTCACTCGCGGGCCGAACCGTCCTCAACGTGAACTCGACCGCCAGCGGCGGGGGCGTCGCCGAAATGCTCCAGACGCTGTTGGCCTATGCCCGCGGGGCCGGTGTCGACGCGCGCTGGGCGGTCATCCAGGGAGACCCGGCGTTCTTCGAGGTCACCAAGCGCATCCACAACCATCTCTACGGCGATGCGGGCGATGGCGGCGCGCTCGACGGCGACGCTCGCGCCGCCTACGAGGAGACGCTCCGCGCCAACGCCGACGATCTCCTGGCCCTCGTCCAGCCCGACGACATCGTCCTGCTGCACGACCCCCAGACCGCGGGCCTGACCGAGCGGGTCCGCGGGACCGGCGCCTCGGTCGTGTGGCGCTGTCACGTGGGCACCGACGTCCCCAACGAGCACTCGGAGGCGGCGTGGGCCTTCCTGCGCCCGTACCTCGAGGCGGCCGATGCGATCGTCTTCACGCGGCGGACGTTCGCGCCGACCTGGGCGAGTGATCGTCTCCACGTCATCGCGCCGTCGATCGACCCGTTCTCGACGAAGAACCACCCGATCGCGGCGGACGAGGTCAGCCGTGTCCTCGCGTACGCGGGATTGGTCGGCGGGCACGACGGCCGAGTCCCGGCGCCGTTCACGCGGCGAGACGGCTCGCCCGGGCGTGTCGAGCGGCACGCCGACATCCTCCAGACCGGGCCGCCCCCGCCCTTGGGCGCGCCGCTGGTCGTGCAGGTCTCGCGCTGGGACCGCATGAAGGACATGGACGGCGTGATGACCGGCTTCGCCGACCACGTCGACGGCACCACGAACGCCCATCTCGTCCTCGCCGGTCCCGCGGTCACCGGGGTGACCGACGATCCCGAAGGCGGAATGGTGCTCAACGAGTGCATGACCACCTGGCGGCGTCTCCCTCATGCAGCCCGCGCCCACGTCCACCTCGCCTGCCTCCCGATGCACGATCCCGACGAGAACGCGACGATCGTGAACGCGCTCCAGCGTCACGCCGCGGTCGTCGTCCAGAAGAGCCTGGCCGAGGGCTTCGGACTGACCGTGGTCGAGGCGATGTGGAAGGAACGCCCGGTCGTGGCCAGCGCGGTCGGCGGCATCACCGATCAGATCGTCGACGGCGAGCACGGGCTCCTCGTCGACGACCCCACCGACCTCGCGGCGTTCGCCTCGTGCGTGACGCGGCTGCTCGACGACCCGCAGTTCGCCGCGACCCTGGGCGTCAACGCCCAGCGCCGCGCCAACGAGGAGTTCCTCGGCGACCGCCACCTGGGACAGTGGGCGGGACTGTTCGCGGCGCTGGACGGAGGCTGACGAGGCGGGGCGGGCCTTCGCTACACCGCCGCGCCCACGGAACCGGCGCTCATCGCCGCTTCCTCTCGCCAGAGCAGGATGCTCACGACGATGACCCAGAGCCCGCTCACCAGGAAGGCGACGAAGCCGGCCGGCGTGAAGAACACAATGCAGATCAGGAAGCCGATCCACGCCAGCCAGACCGGGATCACGCGGGTGCGCAGCGCGCTCAACCCGGTGGCGAGGATGAGCGTCGCGAGCCCGATCACCATCGGGAAGAAGAAGTCCGACCACAGGGCGTTCAGCGTCTGGATGACCACACCGTCGACGTCACCGGCGAGGTCGGCGGCGGCGAATCGGATCGAGGCGTCGACGCCGATGCCGGCGGCGGCCACGATCCCGCCTCCCATCGCGGCCACCGACAGGATTCCGGCGCCGTCCTCGCTCCGCCGGAGCGCGCGGCGCAGGCTCGCGGCGAAGAAGATCAGCGCGACTGCCGCGAGCGCATGAAGGATGGTCCCCACCATTGCCGCTGCGTCGTTGTCGACCCAGTACTCGACGACCTCGCCGATCGGCGCGTCGGCATCGGGCGGTTCTCCGCCGGGCAGGAAACCGGCCACCGTGAGGACCACGAACAAGGCGCCGGTGAGCGGCGCAAGCGCGGCAACTCCCGACTTTCGCTGAGCCATGAGAAACCCCCCGTTCTGACGGCGACGCCGTCACCGTGGCCCGCCCTCGGGCCGGCCGGACGATAGCCCGGTCGCTGCTGCTACGCCTCAGGTGCGGGGGAGGTGTCGTCGGGGTCGGGTTCGCCCAGGAAGACGATCGTGCGGCGGGCGAAGCGCCAGCGGTCGGGCTCTCGCACGAGGTGGTCGTGGTACCGGCCGGCAGTGGAGATCGACAGTGTGCCGTCGTCACGCTTCAGATAGCAGAAGTCGGTCCAGGCGCGGGCGCTCGTGCCGTCGTCGTCGACGTCGATGACCGTGTTGTAGGTGACGTGCTGGCCGGGTGGCTGGTCAGGGGCCTGGGTGCCGATCGTGTCCCGGATCGCGGCCCGGCCTGCGGTCGAGCGTCCCATGACGACGAACACGGCGTCTTCGGTGAAGAGGGAGGCGAAGTCGTCGCGGCGACGGTCGTCGTAGCAGTGGCAGTACTCGGCGAGGAGGCGACGGATCGCAGCTTCGTCGTCACGACCGGCCATCATCCGCTCCCCGGGTAGCCGCCGCCGCCGAAGCGGTCGTCGAGGTCGTCGTAGTCCACCACACCGCCCGAGCGGGGGAGCGCGTCGACGAACTCCACCGCGCTCGGCTTCTTGTAGGAGGCGATGTGCGCGCGGCAATGCTCGATCAGCTCGTCGGGCTCGACCTTCTCGCCCTCGCGAGAGACCACCACGGCGACGACCCGCTGGGTCCACCGACGGTCGGGGACTCCGATCACGGCGGCCTCGGCCACCGCCGGGTGCCGTGCGAGACAGGCCTCCACCTCGGTGGGGTAGATGTTCTCGGCCGCCGACTTGATCACCCGCGTCCTCGGTCCCACGAACGTGAGCGAGCCGTCGGGTTCGCGCCGTCCGAGGTCGTTCGTGTGGTACCAACCGCCGCGGAAGCGGCGCGCGTTCTCCTCCGGCCGGTTCCAGTAGCCGTTCATGACGAGCGGGCCGCGGGCCGCGATCTCTCCGGTCTCGCCGACGGGGACCTCCTCGTCGTCGGGGTCGACGATCCGGACCGTCGCCAGCGGCGACGGTCGGCCGTGCCCGCCGAGGGCGGCCTCGCCGAGTGCGGCGAAGGTGAGGAGGCCGGTCACCTCGGTCTGGCCGTAGCCCCCGGGGTGGCGAGCCCACGGGCTCGTGTCGACGGTGACCATGTCATTCCACTCGGTCCGGCCGGGGAACGTACGCAAGCTCGAGAGGTCGAATCGACGGTCTCGGTTGACCTCGAGGATCTCCTCGATGGTCGGGCCCATGAGGAACGCGCCGGTGCAGCGCTCGTCCTGGACGAGGCGGCAGAGCTCCTCGGCGTCGACCCTCGGGGTGAAGACGTTGGTCCCGGCGTGCACGAACGTGGCAAGGGTGAAGAAGAAGGTGGCGATGTGGAACAGCGGCCCGCAGTTGAGATACGCATAGGTCGAGTCCACTTCGGCCAGACGACCGATGACGAGCGCCTGCCCGACCAGCGCGGTGTGCGAGAGCATCGCCGCGTTCGGCTGCCCCGAGAACGCCGCGGTGTACATGAGGAGCACCGGGTCGCCCGCATCCGCGATCGGGAGCTCGGCCCCGTGGTGCCCGTCGTCGGGATCCATCCCGGCATCGGCGAGCAGCGCGTCGTACTCGGGACCGTCGTGGCGGATCCACGTGCCCGCGGGCTCGCGATCGCGTGCCCGCCGGACGGTGTCACCGATCTCCGCCTCTTGCCAGATCACCACCTCCGGCGCGAGGTCGCCGAGCACGAACGCCATCTCCTCGGCCGACTGCCGCCAGTTGGCGGGGCAGAACGCCGCGCCGAGCCGCCCGGCGGCGAGGAGGCATTCGAGGAGGCGGAAGGAGTTCTGACCGAGCCAGAGCACGCGGTCACCGTGACCGACGCCCGCCGAATGCAGCCCGCGCACCAGTCGATCGACGCGGGTGTCGAGCTGCGCGTACGTCAGCCGGATGTCGCCGTCCACGACCGCCATCTGATCGGGCCACGATCGCGCGTGCTCCCGCAGGACGTCGGCCAGCGTCAGCGCGTGGACCGAAGACATCGGGGCCAGGTTAGGTGCGTCGGCGACCGCGCTCGCTCGGGCGGGCCCGGCTCACTCAGGTGTCGACCACCCTCACGGCCTTGTACCCCGACCTCGGGAGTGCGCCGCGCGCGAGGAGCTCGACCTCGGCGGTGACGCCGGTGGCGTCGGCGATCGCGGCGCGCACTCTCTGGCGGAGCTGATCCGATGGGTCGGGGGCCTCGACGCGCAGGTGCAACGGAGCGTGGTCCTCGCGAGGTCGCACGACCTGGTACTCGATCGAGGGCGACGTGAGCTCCTCGACCGAACGGAGCGCTCCCTCGAGCTCGGCGAGCATGATGCGCGTGCCCTGGACGTGCAGCAGGTCCTTGTACCGTCCGCCCCACATCCCGCGGATGGTCGTCTCACCGCACGGGCAGGGCTCGCGCACGATGGCGGCCGCCTCCTCGAGGTCGTAGCGCAGCAGCCCGTTGTCCCGGTCCAGCGTCGTCACCACGAGATCGCCCCACTCGCCGTCCGGTACCTCCCGACCCGTCGTGGGATCGACCGCCTGGACGACCGCCCAGTCCTCGGCGAGATGGGCGCCCGGGCTTCGACCGCACCCCCCGCCGAGGTACGCGAAGCACTCCGCTCCCGCGGTCATGAGCGGCATGCCCTTCCCGAGGCCGAAGCCGGGCGGGACTCGGAACTCGAGCCCGGCCTGCGCCGGGTCGATGCCCCGCGCGGCCGCGACCTCCATGAAGCGACCCGTCGAGAAGCCCATGAACGGGATGTCGGGCCGCACCCGGGTCCACATGCGCAGCCCCTGCTCGGCGATCTCGTCGGTGTCGGGCGGGGGGACCCAGACGGTGAGGAACCCGAAGTACTCGTAGGCGCTCTGGAGCATCATTCCGCCGGCGTAGAGATACGCCGGGTGGGCGTGCGTGGCGATCATGCCGGGTCGATGCCCCATGCGCCACCACGTTCGCGCCGCGGCCTCGTACTCGATCCAGAGGTCGTGGCGCGTCCACACCGTGATCGTCGGGGTGCCGGTCGTGCCGGTCGAGGTTCCCAACCGGACGCATTCACGCGGGTCGGTGAAGCGGTACTCGCCCCACGGTGGTGTCGCGGCTTCGGAGTCACGCAGGTCCTGCTTCACCGTCAGGGGGACGCGCGCGAGGTCGTCGACGCCGCCGATGGCGCGAGGGTCGTCGACGCCCGCGTCCTCGAGCTTGCGCCGGAGCAACGGGACCGGTCGCGCGAACACGTCGGCGACGAGCCGTCGCACCCGTTCGTCCTGGAGCTCGCGCCGTCGCTCCGGGGCCATGGTCTGGGCTGGTGGGTCCCAGTACGGCTGGTCGTGGGGACGAGGAGGCGGGCCGAGCGGCTGCACCGCGGCATGGTCGCGCGTTGCGTGGTGACGCGTCAGTCCGCCAGGATGCGCACTGTGGAAGAGCGCATCGATGTCGGTGTCCCGCGCCACGACGTTCCGACCGCGGGCCGCAGCGGCTTCGCGATGGTGGGCGATCGCCAGGTCCACTACCTCGAGTGGGGCCCTTCGGGCGCGCCGACGGTGTGCTGCCTCCACGGCGGCGGGCAGACCGCGTACATGTGGGAGGAGCTGGGCGCGGCGCTGCGCGAGCGGTATCACGTGCTCGCCCCGGACCTGCCCGGCCACGGTGACTCCGACCCTCTCGGCGACGCGCTCGATCGCGTGGAGCTGGCCGACACCGTGCCGCCGCTGCTCGAGGAGTTCGGGGTCGAGCGCGCCGCACTGGTCGGCGCGTCGCTCGGCGGCATCGCCAGCCTCACGTTGACGGTTCGTCGGCCGGAGCTCGTCGCCGCGATCGCGCTCATCGACATCGGCCACCGCCTCGAGGACGCGGGGGTCGAGCGCATCGTCGACTTCATGCGCCGCCACGAGTCGTTCGGTTCCCTCGAGGAAGCGGCCGACGCGGTCCGCGAGTACCTACCGCAGCGGAGAAAGGTGCGGGTCGAGAGCCTGCGCCGCAACCTGCGGGAGCGTCCCGACGGGCGTTGGGAGTGGAAGCACCAGCTCGGTCGTCGCCTCCGAGCCGCCGGCAGCTTCAACAGTCGAGGTGGGTGGCGCGACCTGGTCGCAGGCATGGACGACGAAGCGCGGAACCTCACGTGCCCGGTGCTCGTCCTCCGGGGCTCGGCGAGCGATGTGCTGTCCGACGAAGGCGCGGAGGAGATCGCGGCCCTCATTCCCAATGCGCGCTTGGCGCGCGTGGGTGGCGCCGGGCACCACGCCGCGGGGGACGAGCCCGAGACGACCACCGCGCTCGTGGCGGGGTTCCTCTCCGAGATCGACTGGTAAGGGATCGACGCGGGCATCCGCCCGATCCGCACGACCAGGTGTTACGTTGCCTGACGGCTCTCTGACCTGGGGGTTTGACCATGGCCGCCGAGACCGTCCGGACCGTCGAGATCGAGTCCACCGGCCCACCGTGGTGGAGCTACCTCGTCGCCGGCATCGCGTGGCTCGTCTACGCGTTCATCGTGCTCTCGTTCGACATCGCCACCATCTGGGCGATCGCGCTGTTCGCGGGCTTCCTCTTCGTGGCCAGCGCGCTCAGCGAGTTCGTCATCGCGGCGGTCGCGCCCGGGTGGAAGTGGCTGCACGTGCTGCTCGGGCTCGTCTTCGTGGGCGGAGCGGTGTTCTGCTTCGCGTGGCCGGAGTCGACGTTCGTCGTGCTGGCCGCGATCATCGCCTGGGTCCTGCTCTTCCAGGGGATCTTCAACATCGTGGTGGCGATCTCCAACCGCGACGTCGAGCTCTGGTGGATGTGGCTCGTCGTCGGGATCGCCGAGATTCTGATCGCGTTCTGGGCGATCGGCTACGAGGGACGCTCGATCGCGCTCCTCGTGATCTGGGTCGGCGCGTCGGCGCTGGCGAAGGGCATCACCGACCTCATGCTCGCCTACGAGGTGAAGGCCCTCCAGGACCGCGTCTCGCGATGATGCGTCTCAGAGCGGGAAATAGTGCCCGCTCTGAACGCATCATCGGACGTTGACGACGAGCGTGAAGACCGACGTCACGACGGGTTCGCCGGTCTCGGCGTCGCTCCAGCGTGTCTCGGTCACGTAGAACTCGAGCGTCCCGCCAGACGACCGATCCTTCTCGTAGACGTCGGTGACGGTCGTCGTCCCTTCGAGGACATCGCCGACCCGCGGCCAGCGGTGGTACTCGAAGGCCTGCTCGCCGTGGAGGATCGTGCGACCGGGGCCTCGCAGCTCTTCGATCGGGAGCCCGGCGGCGCCGCCGGTGCCCATCGAGCCCCAGTACGGCATCACGAACGGGAACGTGGGCGGGACGGGCGCGTCGTCGGTCCGATAGACAGGATCGTCGTCCTGGACCGCCGCCGCGAAGACCCGCACCGGCCCGCGCTCGATCACGATCTGCTGGGTCCCGGTGACCTGTCCCTTGAGTTCGGTCCGCGCCACGCCGTGTTCCTCCTCAGAGCCCGAAACCCATCCCCGGGACCTGGCTGGCGCGGTCGACGAAGAGGTCTGCCTTCGCGTCGATCAGCTCGTCGACGGTCCAACGCCGGCCGCCGCGCGCGAGGTCGTGGATCATCGTCCATCCCTGCATGAGGTACACGTGGTCGCCCCAGACCACGAACACCTGCCCGTTCACGTCGGCTGCCGCGTCACTCGCGAGGAACCCGACGACCGGCGCGACGTTGTCAGGATGCCACGCGTCGTACTCGCCTTCGGCCGGTTGCATCAGCTCGTCGGCACCGCCGACGGTCGCCGTGAGTCGGGTCCGGGCCCGGGGAGCGACGACGTTCGCGGTCACGCCGTACTTCTCGAGCTCGCGCGCCAGGACGATCGTCATCGACGCGATCCCAGCCTTCGCGGCCGAGTAATTGACCTGCCCGACCATGCCGAAGAGCCCCGACTCGCTCGCGGTGTTGACGATGCGACCGGATACTTCTTCACCGGCCTTGGAGCGTGCGCGCCAGTGTGCCGCCGCGAAGTGACACATCGCGAAGTGGCCCCGGAGGTGGACGCGGATGACCGCGTCCCAGTCGGCTTCGGTCATGTTGAAGCTCATCGCGTCGCGCAAGATCCCGGCGTTGTTCACCAGCACGTCGAGACGACCCCAGGTCTCGACCGCCTGGGCGATCAGCCGCTCGGCGCCCGACCAGTCGGCGACGTCGTCGGTGTTGGCGACTGCCTCGCCGCCCCGTTCCGTGATCTCGGCGGCGACCCGGTCGGCCACCGAGCCGTCGTCG
>Ga0299914_10000407_pt1 | contig 25662 bp, 25 predicted proteins | sample RVTome_10_FD_201361 | JGI IMG/M metagenome (GOLD analysis project Ga0299914, IMG submission 201361) | Soil microbial communities from uranium-contaminated site in the Upper Colorado River Basin, Wyoming, United States - RVT153D57 (version 2) ... | reverse complement strand
CAGAGACCGAATGCGGTCGCAGCGGCCACTGCCGCCAGTATGACGACCGCACCTTCCACACCGGCCTCAACGCCCGGCCCGGCCACCCTGTTCCTCCACCCTGCGTCGATCATGCAAGAACGGGGTGCGGGACACGCTGATCACGGCGAGTAACCCAACGTGCAGTCGGCGTGTCGCCCACCCCGTTCTTGCATGATCAGCTGGAGGTGGCGGCGGCGACAGTGACGAGGGTCGAGCCGTCCGCCGTAACCACGGCGAAGTGGTCGACCTCGCCGGAGCGCAGCCCAACGGCACCGTCGACCGTAAGGGCGCCGTTGCCCTCGTACCCGCTCCCGGGCACCACCCAGCTCGCCGCGATCTCGCGGGTGCCGTCCTGGCCCACGGCCACCAGGCTGCATCGCGAGCCCGCGGGCACTCCGGAGATCTCCGCCCGCAGGGCCGTTCCCCAGCCCTTGTCCCACGCGTCGACCGCCAGCGACACTCCCGCCTCTTCGGCCGAGACCGACGCAACCGGCGGCGGCTCACTCACCAGCGGCTCGCCGTCGCCGCCGGCGACGAGACCACCGATACCCGCCAGCACGGCCACACTCGCCGCCACGGCTAGGGCCGCCAGCCGCCGCCGACGCCGGAACCCCCGCACCTGGGCGAGCAGCGCGGGCAGGTTGTCCGGCGCCTCGGCGGGTCCGATCACCTCGGCCAGATCGACCAGAGCCAGCGCGGATGCGGTTCGGCCAAGGTCGGCGAACTCGGCACTACACGCTTCGCAGGACTCGAGGTGGTCCCGAACGAGCTGCTCCTCCGCCGGGTCGAGCGAGCCGAGTGCGTAGGCCCCAAGCAGGACGCGAACGTCGTCGCATGCGGTCATGGCCCAGCCTCCCCCGCGCCGAACCCTCGCTCTTCCAGTGCCGTTCTCAAATTACGCAACGCGTAGTACGTCCTTGACTTCACGGTTCCTTCGGGAACGCCCAGAGATCGGGCCGCTTCAGCGACCGAGCGGCCGTGGTAGTAGGTCTCGACAAGCGCAGCGCGGTGCTCGGCCGTCAGCGTGCCCAGAGCGTCGAGGACGACCTGCGCCGACAGCGCACGGTCGATACCGTCATCCACCGGAACCAGGCCGGCCGAGGGTTCGCCGATCTCCTGCGGCCGGGCGCGCCGGGCCCGCTCGCCGTCGACGACGAGGTTCCTCGCGACCGTCCACAGCCACGGCCGTATCGAGCCCCGGCCCGGGTTCATCGACTTCGGGTTCCGCCAGGCTCGGAAAAGCGTCTCCTGCACGACATCCTCAGCGCGTTGCCGGTCACCGGACACCAGCCGCAGCACGTACGAGAACAGCGCGCTCGCATGTTGGTCATAGAGGGCGCGGACAAGGTCCTCATCTGCCGTCGGCGCCCGCATGTCCGGTGCACGTCCGGGCGTCTCGCCGGGTTCACCGACTCGCATACTCCACCAGTATTCGACCGAGCACATAGACCACCGGAGCCGCAACGACGACCGGCATGACGACCCGCAACGGCGTCACGGCAACCGCGAGGTCCCCATTCTGCCCGACCTCGAGTTGCTCCTCCAGGCGCCGCCGGGACTCGGCGCCGAGTACGTCGACTACGGCGAGGGCGACGATCGCCATGACGGCTCCGAACGCGGCGACGGCAACCGCACTGACCGCCGGCACTGCGGAGAAGGTCTCGACCCAGACGGCCAGTGCGGCCGCTGCGGCGGCGGCGACGAGCACGGCCAGCAGTCGCCGGACCATGGCGGACACGCCTAACGCATCTGCCAGCACCGCAATCCCCGCTCCGAGCAGTCCCAGCGCCACGGCATGGCTACCTCCGTCTGCATAACGTAGGCCAACCCATGCGGTAGGCAGCGCGACCAGCACGCACGCCGCGACGGTAAGGGTGAGAGACGCAGTCAGCCGCGGACGGCCGTCACGCCGGAGGAGTTGTAGGACGATCGCCAGCACCAGTGCGGGACCGAGGACTATCGCGACCGGCGCGAGACCCGGCAACCCGGCCCAGGCGGTCCAGCCGGTGGCGCCGCCACCGACCACAAGCGCGAGCCAGGCCGCGCTGTGTGCCGCTGGAACCGGCGCCACCCGCACTGCACCCATGGCGAAGACCACCTGCGCTACTAGCACACCGCCGGCGAGGAACTCACCGCCCGCCGCAGAAGCGACGGCCAGCACTCCGATAAGGCCGGCAGCCAGCAGCGAGGACACACGCGCAATCCTCCCAGAGCCTAGACCCGACCCCCGGCGAAAGGAGGCAACAACTCCACAACAGAACCGTCACCGACCGGAACATCACGGTGGTCGCGCCGGCCGACCGGAGTGCCGTCCACGATCACCGAGCATATTCCCAGGATCGCCTCGAACCGCGGAGAGTCGGCATGCCGCGCACGGGCCTCGGCGAGCGCGCCGGCGAGGCTGCCCGCGGCGACCGTCTCTTCCCTGCGGCCGGCGGCGGCCCGCAGCGACGCCCAGTAGCGCAGAGTCGCTCCGGCCGAGTGTTGGGACTGGTTCGTGGACACATGGGATATCCTGCCAACAGCAGGGACCCCGGGCAGTGTCGCCCCCGGCGGGTCCCGTTGTCGTTTCGGACCCTAGGAGGCGACATGAGTTCGACAATCCTCCTGCTCACGAACGCCCTGCAACCGTCCGCCGAGGTGCTTCCCGCGCTCGGCCTTCTGCTCCACCACGTGCGCGTCGCGCCCGCCGAGGCGTCCGCCCTGCTCGACGCCCCCACGTGCGACTGCGTCCTGGTGGACGCTCGGCGCGATCTCGGGCACGCTCGTGGGCTCACCCAGCTGATCCGCACCACGGGGGTGGACGTGCCGCTGCTCGCGGTGGTCACCGAAGGTGGACTGGCTGCGGTCACGGCCGACTGGGGCGTGGACGATGTGCTGCTGGACACCGCGGGACCGGCGGAGGTCGAGGCCAGGCTTCGGCTGGCCACCGGCCGGCTGGCTGCGGCGCGGGCCGGCGCCGCCGTTCCCGACGAGATCAGGTCGGGCGATCTGGTGATCGACGAAGTGACCTACACCGCGCGGATCTCCGGCCGGGTTCTCGATCTGACCTACAAGGAGTTCGAGCTCCTCAAGTTCATCGCCCAGCACCCCGGACGGGTGTTCACCCGCGCCCAGCTGTTGCAGGAGGTGTGGGGCTACGACTACTTCGGTGGCACCCGCACCGTCGACGTCCACGTGCGCCGGCTGCGCGCGAAGCTCGGCACCGATCACGAGGCGCTGATCGGCACGGTACGCAACGTCGGCTATCGCTTCGTACCTCCCGGGGGTCGCCGCGAAGAGTCCGGGAACCACGTTCCGCAGCAGGCGGCGACGCCCGGGAGTAACCTCGCCGGGTGATTCTCACCGGTCCGCTCGACGCCACGGCCGCCGACGACGTCCGCGCCCTCCTTGCCGCCGCGGCGGAAGCCGACGGTGTGCTGCCCGCGTCCGAGGACGCGCGCCTCGGCCTCGGCGACCCCGGGAGGACGCATGTACGGGCCGTCCTGAATGACTCGCTAGCCGGGTACGCGCAGGTGGGTCGGGACGGTACCGCGGAACTCGTCGTCCACCCGGACCAGCGTCGCAAGGGCGTCGGCCGGATGCTGCTGGACCGGATCCTCAGCCTGGGCGCTGATCGAGTCTGGGCGCACGGCGATCACCCGGGGGCCGCGGCCCTCGCCTCGGCGGCCGGGCTGACCCGGACCCGCTCGCTCTGGCAGATGAGCCGCCCGCTGAAGGACCTGCTGCCCGAGCCGGCCCTGCCGGCTGGGGTCACTGTTCGTTCCTTCGAGGCCGGCGACGAAACCGCGTGGCTCGCCGTCAATGCCGCCGCCTTCGCCGACCATCCGGAACAGGGCCGGTGGACGATGGCCGACCTGTCCCAGCGCATGGCCGAGCCCTGGTTCGACCCTGCGGGCCTGTTCGTCGCGGTGCGCGGGGAACGGATGGTCGGCTTTCACTGGACGAAGGTGGAGACACCCGGAGTGGGTGAGGTGTACGTCCTGGGCATCGACCCGGCCGAGCAGGGCACCGGCCTTGGCCGCGCGCTGCTGCTTATTGGGCTGCACTTCCTGCGCGACCGGAGGGTTGGCCATGTCGAGCTGTACGTCGAGGAGTCCAACATCGGAGCCCGCCGGCTCTACTCGTCGATGGGATTCACCCGAAGCGCCATCGACGTCCAGTACTCCCGCACCTGACCCGAGGCATGCTGACAGGAATCAAGGACTGATCGCCAAGTCGGCCGGGCATACACGGTCAAATTGGGACCCGATTGGCGATCACTCCTTCTTTTCTGTATTCGATCTTGGTACTGTCCGCACCCGTGCTCACTCAGACCACTCGGCACCCAACGATGGACGCCCGCACGGCGGTCCGGCTGGCCGGCGGCATCGTCCGAGGCACCGAGCTGATCGCCCAGATCGGTCGCGCCGAGTTCAATCGTGCGCTCGGCGAGCACGAGATCAAGCGCCAGTCCCGCGGCGTCTACGTGGCCGCGACACCGATCACCGAGCAGCTCAAGGCCAGTGAACTGCGCGGTACGGTCTCCCACCTCACCGCCGCATGGCACTGGAATATCGGCATCACCACCCGTCCAATGCGGTGGGACGTCACGGTGCCAAGCAACAGCCACCGCAAGAACGTCCCAGATGACGTAGCGCTCTGGTACCGCGAGATATCGGACGAGGACCGCGACGGGCATTACACCACCCCGCTCCGAACAGTGGTCGACTGCCTCCGCGACACTCCCGAACCGCATGGGCTCGCGGTCCTAGAGCACGCGGTCGCCCTTGGCGCGGTAGGGATCGACGAGGTAGCTGCCCGCGTCAAGGCGCTGCGCGGCCCCGGCTCCGCAAAGGCACGCCGGGTGCTGTCGTGGTACGACGCCCGAGCCTCTCCGCCGCTGGAGTCCGCCTTGCGGGCGATCCTGCTCACAGCCGGCATCACCTGCTTCGAGCCGCAGCTGATCATCCGAGACGGGGACAGGCAACTTGCGAAAGTAGACCTCGGCGATCCTCGCACCGGCGTCCTGCTCGAGGCCGACAGCTTCCGATGGCACGGCGCACAAGTGCAGCTGGCCAAGGACGCCGAACGCTACGACGAACTGGTCGCCCGCGGTTACCGCGTCCTCCGGTTCGCATTCGACCACGTCGCCACTCGGGACGGCTGGATCGTCGAGGTGGTACGCCGCACGCTTACCCTGCCGCGAGGGACAGCGTGATGCCGACTGTCTACCCCTGGTTCACCTCGGCGTGCGACCATCAATCATGTGAGCACAGAGCAGCGATACCTCGATCGTGAGCTGTCCTGGCTCGCCTTCAATACCCGGGTGCTGGAGCTGGCCGAAAGTGACCGCCAGCCGCTGCTCGAACGGGCCCGATTCCTCGCCATCTTCGCCGGCAACCTGGACGAGTTCTACATGGTCCGGGTCGCGGGCTTGAAACGGCGCATCGCGGCGGGCGTCGCCGTTCCCGCGGCCAGCGGGTTACTTCCGCGCGAAGTCCTCGAAGGCACGCTCACCCGTACTCGTGAGCTCATGGCCCGCCATGCCCAGGCCTTCTATGACGACGTGTTGCCCGCACTCGTCAAAGAAGGCATCGAGATCACCCGGTGGGACGACCTCGACGACGACGTGCAGGCCCGGCTTCGGGCGCTGTTCGGTGAACGGATCTTCCCCGTGCTGACACCGCTGGCCGTCGATCCGTCGCACCCGTTCCCGTACATCTCCGGCCTGTCGCTCAACCTGGCCGTTGTCGTGCGGAACCCGCGTACCGGAACGGAGCACTTCGCCAGGGTCAAGGTGCCGCCGAACTTCCAGCGCTTCCTCCCGGTGGCCGAGGAGCGGTTCGTCCCGCTCGAGGAGGTCATCGCCGCCCACCTGTCGCGCCTCTTCCCCGGCATGGAGATCCTCCAGCACCACACGTTCCGGGTGACTCGCAACGAGGACCTCGAGGTCGAGGAGGACGATGCGGAGAATCTGATCACCGCGATGGAACGTGAGCTCATGCGCAGGCGGTTCGGCCCGGCAGTCCGCCTCGAAACCGACGAGACGATCGATCCCCACGTGCTCGACCTGCTTCAACGCGAACTAGGTGTCAGCGACTCCGAAACGTTCGCACTGCCCGGGCCGCTCGACTTGTCCGGCCTGCACGACATCGCCAATCTGGACCGGGCCGAGCACAAGTACCGCCCGTTCCTGCCCGCCACCCATCGCGAACTGCCCGACGTCGAGTCGGCCGCGCCGGCCGACATGTTCGCCGCGATCCGGCGCCGCGACATCCTGGTCCACCACCCGTACGACTCCTTCTCCACGAGCGTCCAGCGGTTCATCGAGCAGGCCGCGGCCGATCCGCGCGTGCTCGGCATCAAGCAGACCCTCTACCGGACCAGCGGCGACTCCCCGATCGTGGACGCACTCATCGACGCGGCGGAGGCGGGCAAGCAGGTCCTGGCGCTTGTGGAGATCAAGGCACGGTTCGACGAGCAGGCGAACATCACCTGGGCGCGAAAGCTCGAGCAGGCCGGCGTCCACGTCGTCTACGGCATGGTGGGGCTCAAGACCCACTGCAAGCTCTGCCTGGTCGTACGGGACGAGGAACAGTCCGGTGGTGGAATCCGGCGGTACAGCCACATCGGCACCGGCAACTACCACCCCAAAACCGCACGCATCTACGAGGACCTGGGGCTGCTGACGGCCGATCCCGAGGTGGCCGAAGATCTCAACCATCTGTTCAACACACTCTCCGGGTACTCGATCGACTCGGACTACGAGCGGCTGCTGGTCGCGCCTCATTCGCTGCGCGCCGGCATCATCGAGCGCGTCGAACGCGAGATCGAGCATCATCGGGCCGGCCGGCCCGCCCGGATCCGCCTGAAGGTGAACAGCCTGGTCGACGAGCAGACCATCGACGCGTTGTACGAGGCTTCGCAGGCCGGCGTACCCGTCGACGTGTGGGTGCGCGGGATCTGCTCACTTCGGCCTGGGGTGCCCGGGCTGTCGGAGAACATCCGGGTCCGCAGCGTGTTGGGACGGTTTCTCGAGCACTCTCGCATCGTCGCGTTCGACGGCGGCGGCACGCCCGAGTTCTGGATCGGCTCCGCCGACCTGATGCATCGCAACCTCGACCGCCGGGTGGAGGCCATGGTGAGTCTGACCAGGCCCGAGCACCACACCGAACTCGGGGAGCTGTTCGACCTGGCCTTCGACGACGGGGTCTCGTCCTGGCGGCTCGAGCCCGACGGCACCTGGGTAGGCGTGCACACCTCCCCCGACGGAGAGCCGCTCGACGACCTTCAGCAGATCCTCATCGAACGTAAACAGCGCAGGAAGGCGTAGGCGTGCGGGCCGTGGCACCGCTCGAGCAGCGCGAAATCGAGCACAAATTCCGTATCCACGGCCTGTTCACGCTTCCCGACCTGGCCGGCGTGGTGGGCACGGTCGAGCCCTTGGGCACTGTCGAGCTCTCGGCCACGTACTACGACACCGCCGATCTTCGGCTCGCGCGTGAGTCGATCGCGCTGCGTCGGCGATCCGGCGGGTATGACGATGGCTGGCACCTCAAGCTGCCGGTGTCATCCGCCGCGCCAGGTGTCCGAGATGAGATCCACCTTCCGCTGGACGCGGGATCGCCCGACGAACCTCCTGACGCGCTGATCGGCTACGTGCGGGCTATCGTGCGCAACAGCCCGGTTGTCCCTGTTGCGTCGCTGCGCACACAGCGCTCGACCTACGTGCTCAGGGACGACGACGGAGTGCAGGTCGCCGAACTCGTCGACGACTCGGTGCAGGTGCTAGCGGACGGCCAGGTATCGGCGAGGTTCCGGGAATTGGAGCTCGAGGAGCGGGACGGCGCCTCGGAGGCGCTCGTCCAGAAGATCACCGACGTACTGGCCGACGCCGGGGCGGTAGTTGGCGAGTTCATCGCCAAGGCGACGAGGGCGCTCGGGCCGGGCGCGAAGGAACCCCCTGAGGTTCCCCCACGGGAGGATCCGAGACCAAAGGACCCCGCGCGGCTTGCGATCGCGGCGTACCTCGCCCGCCACACCCGCGACCTGCGCGCAGCAGATCTCGCCGTACGAAGGGACGCGGAGGACGCGGTGCACCAGATTCGAGTCGCAGCTCGCCGGCTTCGCAGCGGCCTGCGGGTGTTCCGTCCGCTACTCGATCGCGACTGGGCCGACCGACTCCGGGACGAGCTGCGCTGGTTCGCGTCCAGCCTCGGCCAGTACCGCGACACCGAGGTCCTGCTGTCGCGGCTGGCGCCCGGCCGGCCGATGGCCGCCGAGCCGGCTCGGCAGGTGCTGCGGGACCGCATGATCGAGCGGATGTCAGAGGCCAGGGCCGAGGCGCTCGAAGTGCTGGAATCGGCGCGTTACCTCGGCTTGCATGAAGCGCTGGTGGCCGCCTGCGCATCCCCCGTGACCACGCAGGAGGCCGAGCGGCCCGGCAAGGAGGTTCTTCCGCCGCTGGTCGCCAAGGCGTGGCGGAAGTTCGCCGCCGGGGCGGAGGCGTTGCTTGCCGCCGAGTCCGCCACACCTGACGGCGCTCCGGATACTCAGTGGCACCAGGCGCGCATCGCGGCCAAGCGGGTCCGTTACGCGGCCGACGCGGTGGCCCCGGTCCTCGGCAAGGACGCCGCGCGCTTCGCCCGACAGATGTCGAAGGTCACCGAGGTGCTCGGCGATCACCAGGACGCGGCACACGCCGCGGCGATCGCGCGGGAATTCGCGGCCAGCGCGGATGCGGAACTGGCGTTCGCGCTCGGGGTACTGTGCGGGGCGGAGCGCGCCCACGTCGGGTCGGCTCGGTCACGGTTCGCCACGTTGTGGCCCAAGGTCAGCAAGGAGAAACTGCGGCGTTGGTTCGAGACGTGAGTGCATCGGGTGCTGCCGTCATCGCCGCCGGCGCGGTGCTCTGGCGGGTGCGGGACTCCAGCCTGGAGGTCTGCCTCATCCACCGGCCGAAGTACGACGACTGGACCCTTCCCAAGGGAAAGGTCGAGGATGGCGAGCACATCCTGTCCGCCGCCGTCCGCGAAGTCGAGGAGGAGACCGGCCATCGCGTCTCGCTGGGCCGGCCGCTCCCGACACAGCGTTACATCGCCGGCGACCGGCCCAAGCTCGTCCATTACTGGGCGGCACATGTGCCGGACGGAGCGCCCGACTGGCAACCGACGCGAGAGGTCGACCGCGTCGAGTTCGTGTCCGCCGGTGAGGCGATCAGCAGGCTCAGCTACCGGCACGACGCGGCGGTCGTGGCCGAGCTCGCCGAAGGGCCGGTGCAGACCTCGCCGCTCGTGCTGCTGCGGCACACCACGTCCGTCGATCGGTCCGATTGGGAGGGCCCGGACCCGGCCCGACCGCTGAACGCGCGTGGGCTCGACGAGGCCGAGCGGCTCACGGCCGTGCTGGCCGCGTACGGGCGGCTTCGAATCGTGTCGAGCGATGCGGTCAGGTGTACCGAATCGGTCCGGCCGTACGCGGATCGTTGCGGCTCGATCATCGAAGTCGACCCGGGGCTGTCTGAAGCCGGCCACGAGGACGGCTCCGCCGTGCCGCTCGTGCGCAGGTTAGTCGCTGACGGCGTACCGGCGCTGGTCTGCTCGCACCGACCGGTGTTGCCCGACCTGCTCGCCGAAGCCAGCGGCCGTACGCTGGTTCCCGTTCCCGATGAGGAGCTTCCACCAGGTGGATTCCACGTGCTTCACCACCGCGACGGGGTCGTCGTTTCGATCGAGACCCATACGGTTTAGGTGAGTCGGCGCCGGGTCAGAGCGAGGAGAGTCCCGGAAACGCGCTGAGAATCCAGTAGAGGATCGCGGCGGCCAGCCCGGCCATCGGCAGGGTCATGATCCACGCCGCGATGATGTTGCCGGCCACGCCCCAGCGAACCGCCGACACCCGCCTTGTGGCACCCACACCCATGACTGCGGAGGTGATCGTGTGGGTGGTCGAGATAGGTGCGTGGAAGACGAACGCGGTCGTGTAGAGGACACTCGCGGCCGTCGTTTCCGCAGCGAACCCACGCGGCGGATCCAAGTGCACGATCCGCCTGCCCAGCGTGCGCATGATTCGCCAACCGCCGGCGTAGGTACCCGCCGCCAACGCACCGGCAGCTGCCACGATGACCCACCACTGGACCTCGAACCCGGTCTGGTAACCACCGACGACCAACGCGAGCGTGATCACACCCATCGTCTTCTGGGCGTCCTGCAGGCCGTGGCCGAGCGCCATGGCGGCCGCGCTGAAGGTCTGTGAGATCCGGAACCGCCGGTTCAGCCGCCCAGGATGCCCACGCCGGAAGATCCACAGGATCGCGGTCATCAGGAGGTAGGCGAGCATGAATCCCACGACCGGTGAGATGATCATCGGCAGGATGACCTTCTCCAGAATCCCTTGCCACAGCACGGTGCCGGCGGCGGCCAGCGTGGCCCCGACCAGGCCACCGATCAGGGCATGCGACGACGACGAGGGCAGGCCGAACCACCAGGTGATCAAGTTCCAGGTGATGGCGCCCAGCAACGCCGCCGCTACGACCACGAGGCTCCCTGTCGCCTCGGGCAACTGCACGATGCCGCTCCCCACCGTCTGGGCTACACCCGTTCCGAGGAACGCCCCGAGCAAGTTCATCAACGCAGCCATGATCAACGCCGCTCTCGGCGTCAGCGCCCGCGTCGAGACCGATGTCGCGATCGCGTTGGCGGCGTCGTGGAAGCCGTTGGTGTAGTCGAAAGAAAGCGCGATCAAGATGACCGCGACGATGAGTGCGAGCTCCAAGGCCCTACGACTCCTTGAGCGCTATCTGCTCGACGGTGTTCGCGACATGCTCGAGCATGTCGACGGCGGACTCGAGAGAGTCGGCGACATCCTTGAGCTTGTGCACGGTCAGCGGATCGTACTCACCCGAGAAGATCCGGGTCAGTAAGCGCCGGTAGGTCTGATCCGCCTCGTTCTCCAGTCGGTTGACCTCGATCCAGAAGTCGCTGAGTTCGCTCATCGTCCGTAACCGGGGCATCGCTTCGGCAGTGATCTCGGCCGCCCGGTCGAGGATGTCGACCATGTCCGCCACATCGGCGGGAAGCTCGCCCAGTCGGTAGAGGACGATCAGATCGAGTGCCTCCTCGACGTCGTCCAGGACGTCGTCGAGGCTGGACGCGAGTCGGTAGATGTCCTCCCGGTCGAACGGTGTCACGAAGGTCGAGTTGACCCGCCGCACGATTTCGTGGGTGTGGTCATCGCCCTGGTGCTCGATGGCCTTGAGGCGCCGGGCGAGTTCAGCCCGGTCGGCCTCCACAGGCAACGCCTCCGCAAGAACGCGGACGCCGTCTCGAAGATTGCCGGCGGAGGCGGCGAACAGGTCGAAGAAGACGGTGTCGCGAGGCGACAGGCGAATTCTCACAAGTCCCTCCGGCTGCGAGTGAATGTGCCGAGCGGCATGCTAGGGCACGTTGTCGTGCCCTGCGAATCGTCATGGCCGGGCCAAGTCAACCAGGTCGTTGACCAAATCTCGCAATCCGTCCAGCAACGGCCAGCCGCTGCCGATTCCGTCCCATATCAGCAGGAGTATCCAACTCAGCGCCGCGAGCACCCCGAATGTGATCCATGCCGCACGGGCACTGCGGTCGAGTGGAGCGGTCAGGGCACGGACGCCGTGACGAATACGCGGCGTCCCGGGGCCGAACCAGGCAAGCGACAACGCGACGGCCGCGCCGATGAGGTAAGGCAGGCGGGGTCCGGGTCGCTCTCCGAGACTCACCACGGCGCCGGCCAGGTAGGCGGCGAGCACAATCCAGATCAGGTGGAATGCCGATTGCACTGCTGTGACCATCAGATGCCACGGCGCTCCGGCCGCCATCACCCAATGGTCAGAAGGCTGGTGGCCACGAGCGATCCGCCGCTCGTACAGGCTGCGCCGCACCCGCCAGGTGGTGCGGGCGAGCACCATCAGCACGAAGAGCACCGCCACACCGAGCGGAGGCTCCATGGCGAACAGGATCAACAGCGCGAACCAGCCCGCCGCTACGGCCAGCCTCGCCGGCCAGGTACGCAGCGGTGCGGCCATGCCGTTCGGACCGGCCCAGTAGGGCGCGGCATGGGGCGCAGAGCGCTGCTGGTACTGCCCGGCCGGCGGGTAGCCGCCCGGTTGCGCTCTTGGCTCCGGGTACCGAGCGGCCGGCGGCGGTGCCTGGCGGGCCGGCTGTGAAGCAGGGGCGTAATCGACCCGCGTCGGCGGCCCGGTCGGCCGAACGATCTCCGTCGCAGCGGGGGGCCGCGTCGGCCCGGCCGGCGACGGGGCGGGCGCCGGTGGCTGCGGTACGACCACCGGCGGCGGTGCCGCCGCGAGCGTCGGGCCTTCCGGAGCGGGCGCCACCACGACGGTAGCGTCCGGATCAGAATCGAGGTGGTGCCGAACCTCGTTCAGTGTCGGCCGGTAGCCCGGGTCGGCCGCAAGAGCGCGCGCCAACACTGGTGCCAGGCGATCGTCGACGCCGGCGAGATCGAACTGACCCCGCCGGATGCGGTCGAGCACTACTGAATCGTGGCCCTCACCGTAGGGTGGGCGACCCGTGGCGGCGAACGCCACCGTGGCCGCCCAGCCGTGCACATCGGTGGCCGTACTCGGCGGATGTCCCGCCACGATCTCGGGAGCCAGGTACCTCGGCGTTCCGATGACCAGGCCGGTTGCGGTCAGGCGCGTTTCGTCAGCGGCACGGGCGAGGCCGAAGTCGATCAATACCGGGCCGTCGTCGGTCAGCATCACATTTCCCGGCTTGATGTCGCGATGCAGAACGCCGGCCGAGTGCACGGTGGCCACGGCTTCGGCCAAGCCGGACGCAAGCCTGGCGAGCGCATCGCCTCGGAGCGGGCCGTGATCGGCGACCACCTTTTCCAGCGGATTGCCGCGTATATAGCGCGTCACCACAAATGGCGGGTCGCCGTTCACGTCGGCGTCCACGATCTCGGCGACTCGCGGCCCACGTACCTTCTGCAGCGCCGCCACCTCGCGCTCGAACCGGTTCCGGCCGTCCCGGCCGCCGACGAGCCATGGCCTGAGCACCTTGACCGCCACCAGGCTGCGGTCGGGGGCCACGGCGAGGTGCACCACGCCCATGCCGCCCTCGCCGATCCGCTCGACGAGGCGGTATGGACCGAGGTGCTGAACCTCGGTACCCGGTGCACTCACGGATACGACGGTAACCCGTCGATGGCACCGGCGCCGACGCGAGCCGCAGGTAACGGGCGCGTCACGGGCCACGACACGTGCTGCCCAGCGGCTGAACGCGGGCGATCAGATGCCGGCGTCAGCCGACGCGACCGCTGACGTAGTCCTCGGTACGCGAGTCGGACGGATTGGTGAAGATCTTGTCCGTGTCGTCGTACTCGACGACCTGCCCCCACCGATTCTTCTCGTCGGAGGTCATCTCGACCGTGAGGAACGCCGTCATGTCCGAGACCCGCGCGGCCTGCTGCATGTTGTGCGTCACGATCACGATCGAGTAACGCTCCTTGAGCTCGAGCATCAAGTCCTCAATCTTGTAGGTGGACACCGGGTCGAGCGCCGAGCACGGCTCGTCCATCAGAACCACGTCCGGGTCGATCGCGATGGCGCGGGCGATGCACAGACGCTGCTGCTGGCCACCTGACATGCCGTACGCGTTATCGCTCAGCCGGTCCTTGGCCTCATCCCAGAGCGCGGCACGGCGCAGCGCCTTCTCGACGATCTCGTCCATGTCGCCCTTCATCCCCAGGGTCCGTGGGCCGAAGGCGATGTTGTCGTAGATCGACTTCGGGAAGGGGTTCGGCTTCTGGAAGACCATGCCGATGAGCTTGCGGACCTGGACCGGGTCGACCTTTGGACCATAGAGGTCGGCACCGTGGTACAACAGCTGGCCCTCGACCCGCGCGCTGGGGATCAGATCGTTCATCCGATTCAGGCAGCGCAGCAATGTGCTCTTGCCGCACCCGGATGGCCCGATGAGTGCCGTGATGTTGTTGCGGTAGATGTCCATCGTGACGTTCTTCACCGCAGGGCTATCGCCGTAGGACACCGCAACATCCTTGAGCTCGAACGTCTTCTCCCGATGTTCGGCCGGTCCGCGCGCGCGCAGGTCGTCCGGACGGACGGAGATCTCCGGGCGATCATGCACTTGCTTCGTAGTCCCCTCGGCCATAGCTCCTACCATTTCTGTTCGAACCTGTTGCGTAGCCAGATCGCGAATGAGTTCATCAGCAACAGGACCGCCAACATGATGATTATTCCCGCGGCCGCCACCTCCGGCATGCCCTCTTGTGCCCGCCGTGCGTAGTTGTAGATCAAGACAGGCAAGGCCGTGAAGCCGCCCTCAAAGACGTTGGGCAAGAACGTCACGAACGTGAATGCCCCCAGCAGCAGCAGCGGAGCAGCCTCACCGAGTGCGCGCGACACGGCGAGGATCACTCCTGTGAGAATCCCTGGCATGGCTGCGGGAAGTACCTGACGCCAGATCGTCTGCCATTGGGTGGCACCCAGAGCCAACGACCCTTCGCGGATGGACGGTGGCACGGCGCGGATCGCTTCCCGCGACGCGATGATCACCGTTGGAAGCACGAGGAGGGTCAGGGTGAGTGCGCCGGTGAACAGTACCTGACCGATGCCGATCGGTCCTCGGGCGATGAATGCCAAACCCAGGATCCCATAGATGACCGCAGGCACGGCGGCGAGGTTCTGGATGTTGAGCTCGATCAGCCGATTCCACCAGCGCTCCCTGCTCCCGAACTCCTCAAGGTAGACCGCCGCCGACACACCGATGGGCACAGCCATCAGGATGACCAAACCCATCAGGAACGCCGTGCCGACGATCGCTTCCCGGAAGCCGGCGCGCTCCGCATTTGCGGACGTGGACTTCGTCAACAAGTCGAAGCCGAGGCGACCCTGGCCCTTGGCGACCGCGTCGATCAAGATCGCGGCAAGTCCGACCAGAGCGATGCCTACCGCGATGACCAACAGACCGAGGAAGAGCCGGTTGCGCAGCACGTGCCCGCCCGGTTGTCGATCCAGAGCGGCCAGAGTGGCCGACCGCGCACCGTCGGCGGCGAACTTGACCCGGCGGCTGACGGGTCCGGACTCGCCACTCACTCGTACACCTCCCTGAACTTGCGGACAAACCTGATGCTGATCAGGTTCATGACCAGCGTCATGGTGAAGAGCAGGACGCCGACGGCGAAGATGGTGTCGTACTCAACCGTGCCAGTGGCGATGTCACCTGTCGCCGTGATTCCGATGTAGGCGGTCATAGCCTGGACGATTTCCACAGGATTGAGTGAAATGTTCGCAAGGTTGCCGGCCACCATCAGCACGATCATCGTCTCGCCGATCGCACGCGAGATTCCGAGCACGATTGAGGCGACGATGCCGGACAGGGCGGCTGGAAAGACCACGCGGAGCGCGACCCGCATCTTGGACGCACCAAGCGCATAAGCGCCCTCGCGCAGTCCACCAGGCACAGAGGACATAGCGTCCTCGGAGATCGAGCTGATGATTGGAACGATCATCAGCCCGACGCACAGCGCTGCGGCACCCGCCATGTACGCCCCGGGGGGACCGCCGAGGAAGTCCCCAGGCCAGATGTCGCGCAGCAATGGCACCAGGAAGTAGAACCCGAAGAAGCCGATGGCGACAGTCGGGATACCGGCGAGCACCTCAAGGACCGGCTTGATCACCTTTCGGACCCGCCGCGGCGCGTACTCGCTGAGGTAGATTGCGGCCCCCAGACCGATCGGGATCGCGAACACCATCGACCACAACACGACGTTCAGAGTTCCGACGACAAGTGGAAGCACTCCGAAGAATGCCTGGCTTGGGAACCACTGCGTCGAACCGAAGAACTCAGTGAGCGGCACCTCTTGGAAGAAACCGATCGAGGGGGTAAGCAGGGAGAACAGGATTGCTGTCGTAGTGATGACAGAGAGCACCGCGCATGCCGCGAGGAAAGCCTTGATCGCCTTCTCGCCGTACCTGCGGCTCTGCGCCTCGAGGCGGCGGGCCGGCAGGCCCGCCGCCTCGGCGGCACTGAGGTCTTGCGTTGCCATTCGGTCAGTCTCCGGAGCCTACGACCCACCGTGCAGGTCAGCGACCCTGGCCTGGGATTCGGCGAGTTGATCGTCGTTCATCGGGATGAACGTGGCCTCCGTGGTGATCTGCTCCTGGTTCTCCAGGTAGAAGTCGACGAATGCCAACACCTCAGGCCGCTCCAGGGCAGCCCCGGATACGTAGATGAACAGCGGCCTGCCGAGTGGCGCATAGTCGCCGGTGAGCACGTTGTCGAGGGTCGGCTCCACACACTCCCCGCTGTCCGGGTTGACGATGCTGAGTGCCTTGACGGCACCTCCGGCGGTCTGGACGTAGGAGAACGGGATGTAAGCGGCAGCCCACGGGTCGCTCGAGACCCCGTTGACCGCAGCAGCATCGTCCTCCCCGATGCTGTTGTAGTCGGTGCGGATCCGGCCCTCGTCACCGTTAACCACGTCGGTCCAGTAGTCGAAAGTGCCCGAATCCGAACCGGGGCCGAACAATGTCAATGACTCATCGGGCACCTCGGCCTCGAGACCCTCGATGTCGCCCCAGCTGTCCACGGACGTGTCCAGATCCCACATCTGGTTGAGCGCCTCGATCGAGATGCACTCCAGCGGATTGTCCGGGTGGACCACCGCTCCCAGCGCATCGTTGGCGATCTGGATCTCAGCGAACTCGATACCGTTCTCCTCGCACAGCGCGACCTCGTCGTCGGCAATCGGCCGGGATGCGTCGGAGATATCCGTCTCGCCGATGCAGAACCTTTCGAAGCCGCCACCGGTGCCGGATGTCCCGACGGTCACCTGGACGCCCGAGTTCTCCATCTGGAAAAGCTCAGCGGCCGTTTCGGTCAACGGCGCGACAGTGCTGGAGCCGTCGGCGAGCACCGAGCCGGAGAGCTCTTCGGACGAACTGCCGTCGCTACCCTCGTCGCTGGTGTTCTCTGTCGTGTCATCGGTGTTGGTGCCGGCATCGTCGTCGTCACCGCCACATGCGGCCAAGGCCAGTGCGACCACACCGGCAACCGCGGTTGCCTGCAGCCACTTCTTAGAGATCACTTCGTCTCCCTCGAGGTTCCGTCTCAGGCGGGTTCGGTACCCGCCGGATGCGTAGCCCGCCCGACTTCTACGCCGGGCGACACCTGAGATGGAACGGGGTGATTCTGAGCGGCTTGCGGTGAGCAGGTGAACGGAGGGTGAAGCCCAACCACCGAGTTGATGAAGCGTTTCGTGACCTTGCTGTGACCAGCAGGTGAACGCCGGCCTGAACCATCACATCTGTGCTGGTACCTCTAGCTCGTCGAGCAGGCGCCGGACCCGCCTTTCGATCTCGTCTCGAATGGGTCGGACGGCCTCTCGGCCTTGACCGGCCGGGTCGTCGAGCTGCCAGTCCTCGTACCGCTTGCCCGGGAAGATCGGGCACGCGTCGCCGCATCCCATGGTGACCACGACGTCGGCGGCTCGCACGATCTCGTCCGTCCACGGCTTGGGGAACTCCTCGGAGATGTCGATGCCGCGTTCGTACATGGCTTCGACAACGGCGGGGTTCAGCCGATCGCCCGGCTCCGAGCCGCCGGACCACGCGACGGCCCGGCCGCCCGCGAGGTGCTGGAAGAAGCCCATTGCCATCTGCGACCGCCCCGCGTTATGGACGCACAGGAACAGGACGATCGGCACGCCTTCACCGGCGTGCCCCTCGACCCTCGCAAGCGCCTTGAGCCGCTGCCTGGCGAAGCGCTCGGCGAGCAATGGCAGGTAGTTCGGGACGGTCGCCCGCGCGGCGAACTGGTCGTAGCTGGTGTGGAGGAACTGCTCGATCGTGTCCTTTCCGAACGTCCCTGTGAACTCGTCTGCGAGCCGCCGGGCAGCTAGCTCGAGCGCCATGCCCTGCTCGAGACTCAGGTTCGTATCGGCCATTGGCGGTCCTCTCCGTGGTTAGTTGCGGCTTCCAGTGCGCCGGCCAACCGGCCGACGCGATCGCTCAGGATGTTGAAGGCGCGATCGAACGCAGCTGTGGACCCGCTGCGTGCCGGGTCGGGGATCGACCAGTGAAGTTGCGGCGCACTGTCGCCGGCGAGCTCCTCGTACGCGTGGTCGCACACCGCCACGACAAGGTCGCCCGGTCGAACGACGTCGCGGACGTGGGCCGTCGCGGCGCGGCGCAACTCGAGCCCGTGACGCCTCGCAGTGGGCGAGATAACTCAATCTTCATTGAGTCAATAGTTACTGAGCTTCTTGTCCGGCGTCAAGTACGGCACAAATCATCACCGGGTTGCCGTCCGGGTCGGCCACGTACGCCATCCGCTCACCCCAAGGCTGGTCCACCGGATCCAGCAGCACGTCGTACCCGCGGCCGCGAAGATCGGAAACCGCCGCGTCCACATCGTCGGTGTACACGCAGAGCTCGAAGCCTCTTGCGCCCGGCGTGACCGGCAGCCCGTGAAGCGACGTTCCAGGCCCGGATAGTGCAATGCCACTTGAGCCGTCCAGGCTGAACGAGGCGAACACGGCATCCCCTTCGGCAGGGAACCGGAATGTCTCGGCGAAGCCGAGCGCGTCGCGATAGAACCGGGCGGCTCGCTCCACGTCGGCGGTGTAGATGATCGGAAACGCGTTGCGGTAATGCACCTTTCGAGGTCCCTTCGTGCGAGTGAGCCAGTCTCACCTTTCCACGGCCGGCGCAGGCGTAGTTTCGACACCGACTTGCGACTAGCCAAATCTGACAGCTACTCTCTTTTAAGAGTTACTGTCAGATCAGTCGAAAGTGGTGCGTGACCAATGGCCGCCATGCTCTACCGGCTCGGTCGGTTCTCCTACCGCAGACGCAGACTCGTCGGTGTCGTCTGGCTCGCCGTCCTGGTGTTCGCGGGCACGGCCGCAGCCACCCTCGCCGGCCCCACGTCCGACTCCTTCTCCATCCCGGGCACCGAATCGCAGGAGGCCTTCGACCTGCTTGCCGACCGGTTCCCCGGTTACGCGCCAGACGGCGCATCGGCCCGTGTCGTCATGTTGGCGCCCGCGGGGTCCACCTTCTCGGACCAGGTAAACCGGGCAGCCGTCGAGGAGGTCCTGACCGAAATCGCTGCCGGCCCGCAGGTCGCCCAGCTCGACGACCCCTATGAGACCGGACTGATCTCGCCGGACGGAACGATCGCGCTGGCCCAGGTGAGCTTCACCGTGGACTTCTTCGCGCTGGACGAAGGCGCCCGGGAGAGCCTGTTCGACGCAGCCGTCATCGGCCGGGAGCACGGCCTGGCCGTCGAGCTCGGCGGGGACGCGCTCGCAGAAGAGGAGGAGTTCGGCAGCGAGCTGCTGGGCCTGGCCGTCGCCGCGTTGGTGCTCGTGCTCACCTTCGGGTCCCTGGCCGCGGCCGGCATGCCGCTGCTCACCGGCATCACCGGAGTCGGGATCGGCATCGCCGCCATTACCGCGGCCACCGGGTTCCTCGAGATCAGCTCGACGACGCCCATCCTGGCCACCATGCTCGGTCTGGCCGTGGGCATCGACTACGCGCTGTTCATCGTCTCGCGCTTCCGTCACGAGATACGCACCTACGACGGCCCCGAGGCGGCCGGCCGGGCCATCGGCACCGCGGGAGCCGCGGTCGTGTTCGCCGGCCTGACCGTGATGATCGCGCTCGCCGGGCTCGCCGTTGTCGGCGTTCCGATTCTCACCGAGATGGGCATTGCCGCGGCGTTCACGGTGGGGGTCGCAGTGCTCATCGCGCTGACCTTCCTCCCGGCGATCCTGGGTTTCGCCGGCCGTGCCGTCACTGCGACATTGCCCGGCCTGAGCTCTAGTGACCCTGATGCGGACGCCGGCACCGAACCCACCCTCGGCGGCCGCTGGATCGGGTTCGTGACCCGCCGTCCCGTGGCGGTGGCCCTCGCCGCGGTGGTCGCGCTCGCAGTTGTGGCGCTCCCCGCGGCGGACCTGCGGCTCGGGCTACCCGACGACGGCGGCTTTCCGCCCGGCGCTACGCAGCGCAAGGCCTACGACCTGACCGCCGAAGGCTTCGGCCCGGGCTTCAACGGTCCTCTCCTCGTCGTCGTTGACGGCACCGCAAGTCCGGACCCAGCGGCCGCGGTCGAGAGCGTGCACGCATCACTCGAGCGAACCGAGGGCGTGCAACTCGCGGCTCCACCGGAGTTCAACGAGGCGGGCGACACGGCGATCATCGCCGTCATCCCGACGTCAGGACCGGCGAGCGAGCAGACCGAGCGACTCGTCGACCGGATCCGGGCGGGTGCCGAGGACATCGCATCCGAGACAGGTGCGGCTGTTCTGGTCACCGGTACGACCGCCGTGTTCATCGACTTCACCGAGAGGATGGCAGCCGCGATGGCGCCGTACCTGCTGATCGTGGCGGGCCTGTCGATCGTCCTGCTGATGGTGGTGTTCCGGTCGGTGGTCGTGCCCGTCAAGGCGGCGCTGGGATTCCTGCTGACCATCGCCGCCACCTTCGGGATCCTCGTTGCGGTGTTCCAGTGGGGATGGCTCGCCGGCCCGCTCGGTCTCGAGCAGACCGGGCCCGTCATCAGCCTGCTGCCCATCTTCATCATCGGCGTGGTGTTCGGGCTGGCCATGGACTACGAGGTGTTCCTCGTCACGCGCATGCGCGAGGAGTATGTGCGCGGCGCCGATCCGGTCGGGGCAGTCACCGCCGGTTTCCGGCACGGGGCCAGGGTGGTCGCCGCAGCGGCGATCATCATGATCAGCGTGTTCGGTGGTTTCGCACTCGGCGATGCTGCTGACGTCAAGCAGGTCGGGCTCGCTTTGGCGGTCGCCATCGCGGTCGACGCGTTCGTCGTCCGGATGACGATCGTCCCGGCTGTACTGACGCTCGCGGGGCAGCGCGCCTGGTGGCTACCGCGATGGCTCGACCGGCTGCTGCCGAACATCGACGCCGAGGGTGAGCGCCTGGCAGGAGCGCTCGAAGGAGAGGAGCGCACGCCCGTGCGGGCTGCCGGTCGATGAGAAAGCAGTCAGAATCGAGCCATGAGCACCTGGAGCGCCATTCCGGAACAGTCCGTGGGCCTGCGCGAGCGGAAGAAGGCACGCACCCGGGCCGCGATCCAGGACGCCGCGCTCCGGCTGTATCTCAAGCAGGGGTACGACGCCACCACTGTGGAGCAGATCGCCGACGCAGCTGAGGTATCGCCCAGCACGTTCTTCCGGTATTTCCCCACCAAGGCGGAGACCGTTCTGTACGACCGGCTGGACCCGGTGTTCCTGGAGTCATTCGTCGAGCAGCCGGCCGAACTAGGCCCCACTGCTGCCCTTCGGGCGGCCATGCGGGATGTGCTCTCCCGCCTGGCGCCCGAGGAGTTTCAGCTCGAGCAGGCTCGGTGGCACCTCATCGCCGAAGTTCCGGAGCTCCGGGCCGCCCTGACCGAGCGGATCGCCCCGCTCGGACAAATGGTGGCAGAAGCGCTCGCCAAGCGTGTCGGCCGGGAACCGGGCGATCTGACTGTGCGCGTCTGGACCGGCGCGCTGTTCGGCGGGCTCATGGCGGCGGTCTTCGCGGCCCTGCAAGACGGCGGCGACGTCATGGAGTACGTGGACAGGGGCATCTCGCAGCTGGAGGAGCACGGTCTCCAGTTGTGACGCCGGCCTTCCGCTCGGCATCTATCGCCGCCGAGGGGGTATACCTAGTTATGGGCAGGCAAAACCATCCGCCCGGTCATCATGAGCGCTATGAGCGTGGGCTGGACGACTACCACGACCCGACGGCCGCCTTCGGCGGCACGCCGTCGGCCCGCAGCGCCTTGACCTTTCGCCTGTTCCTTGCCGGATTCGGCTTTGCCGTAGGTGCCGTGGTCACCTTCCTGGCCGCGCAGGCCGAGATGACCTGGCTGATGATCATCGGCGTTGTTTTCGCCGCGATCGCAGCCATCAACTTCGCCTGGTTGGCCCAGCGGAGGCGACGAGGAGAGCCGGGCTAGGGCCGGGCCGGCGCGATTGGGCCGCGTGGGTACGTACGCCGAGGTGGGCCGCCCACCAGAGTTGGGGACTGAACTCCATGGCCGCATGCATGTAGGTACGGTGCGCCGCTTGCCGAACGTGATCGAACGACCAGAGGCTATGGGGGTATGGTGTGGGGCCATGCCGGCGCGTCCCCTGCATGAGCTCGTCGATCCAGGCTGGGCGGCCGCTCTGGAACCCGTGGCGCCGCGCATCGCCGCGATGGGCGAGTTCCTCCGTGCCGAGATCGCCGCGGGCCGCACGTACCTGCCGGCCGGTCGTAATGTGCTCCGCGCCTTCACCCAGCCGCTCGACCAGGTCAAGGTGTTGATCGTGGGGCAGGACCCGTACCCGACACCCGGCCACGCCGTCGGGCTCAGCTTCTCGGTGGCGCCGGACGTTCGGCCGCTGCCGCCAAGTCTGATCAACATATTCCGGGAGTACTGCGACGACCTCGGCTACCCGGAGCCGGCGACCGGCGACCTGTCACCGTGGGCCGAGAACGGTGTCCTATTGCTCAACCGGGCACTCACCGTCGCACCGCGCCGCCCCGGCTCGCACCGCAACAAGGGCTGGGAGGAAGTCACCGAGGAGGCGATCAGGGCCCTCGCGGCGCGCGACGCACCGCTCGTGGCGATCCTCTGGGGACGGGACGCCCGGAACCTGCGGCCGTTGCTCGGCGACGTCCCGTGCATCGAATCGGCTCACCCGAGCCCGATGTCGGCACGCGGCGGGTTCTTCGGCTCGCGGCCCTTCAGTCGGGCCAACAAACTGCTCGCCGAACTCGGCGCCGAACCCGTCGACTGGAAGTTGCCGTAGTGCTCACACCGGCCGGCCGCCCACCTGCAGCATCGTTATCAGCTGGGTAGGTGCCACCTGCCCGGTCTGCTGCTACTCTCTTCGCAGTTGTTGCAGTTGCAGTTCCACGCACGTCCCGAACGCCCGCGGGCCCAAGCTCCCGGGCGTTTGCCATAGCAGGCTCAGGTACGCGAGATGGGGCACGACCGCAGCGGCGGAAGCGGTCCGTGACGGATGCGGGCCACGTACGTCCCAGGAGGACTTGAGCACCATGGCACAGGGAACCGTCAAGTGGTTCAACAGCGAGAAGGGCTTCGGCTTCATCGCTCAGGACACCGGTGAGGCGGACGTATTCGTCCACTACACCGCGATCGCGACTGAGGGCTTCCGCACGCTGGACGAGAACCAGCGCGTGGAGTTCGACATCGTGCAGGGTCAGAAGGGCCCGCAGGCCGAGAACGTCCGGCCCGTCTAACCCGTCGTCCCACCTCTATCGATCATCGGCACTCACCGGTCAGCTGACCGGGAGTGCCGATGATCGCGTTTGGGGTCCCGCACCGAATCGGCGCAGGGAAAGTTGCTTTCCGCTTGCCGAGTCGCTAGCGGATCGCTAAATTCCCATCCGGTGCCTGCTTCCCTCGCCGACACGACCGTTGGCGAGCAGGCCCCGCCGAATCCGGCCTTCCCCAGCCGGAGCCGGGGAACCAACGCCGAAACGCTCGGCGCACTTCCCCAGGTTGAATCGGCCACCTAGGTGTGGCCGTTGGGTGCCCTTCCCCCGCCCGAACCGTCAGCTCACCCGGTAGGCGGCAGCGGAAGAAGGGAATCTCACGGTGCGCGAAACCGGCCGGACCAGCACATCCCTGCGCGTGCTCATCGTGGTCGCGATGGGCGGAACCGCCGCCCTCATGGGCACTTCGGTCAGCACTGCGGACCCGCAACCCACTATCGCTGAGGTCCGCGCGAAGGTGGAGGAACTCCACGAGCAAGCGGCTGAAGCGACCGAGCGCTACAACCTTGGCCTTGAGGAGGAGGAAACCATCGAGCGGCGGCTTACCAAGGCAGCGGCCGCCGTTGACCGGCAAGAAGCCTTGATCAGCCAGCTCCTCACCGAGCTGGGGGGATTCGCTGCGGCAGCCTACCGCTCCGGTGGCACCGATCCCGCGCTCAACGCCATGTTCGCGGACGATCCGACGCAGTTTCTCAACCAGGCTTCGATCGCGGACGCGTTCGTGCTTCAGCAGGCCGACCGGCTGATGTCGATCGAGGTCGAGCGGCAGGATCTGGAGCAGAAACGTCTGGTGGTGGATGAGGAGCTGTCCAGGTCAGAGGCCGTCACGGCGATGCTCGAGCAGGATAAATCCGCCATTGACGAGCTACTGGTCGAGCAGCAGAAGTTGCTCGACCGCCTCACCGCCGCCCAGCGAGCCGCCCTCGAAAGGCAACGGGCGCGCGAACGGGAGGAGGTCCAGGCCGCTCGCCAGGAGGCTTCGACCCGCTTGTCCCGGTCCGACGGGTCCGAGCGGGCCGCCGTCGCCGTTGCCGCCGCCCTCTCCAAGGTGGGATCGCCCTACGTCTATGGCGGGAAGGGACCGGACGTCTTCGATTGTTCGGGCTTCACCAGTTGGGCGTGGGCGAAGGCCGGAGTCAGCCTTTCACCGGCTTCTCGATCTCAGATTCATCAGGGCCAGCCGGTCGCTGCGAACGCCCTGCAGCCGGGTGACCTGCTGTTCTACGACACGCCGATCAGCCACGTCGCCATGTACATCGGCAACGGGGAGGTGGTGCACGCGGCCAACCCGCGGTCCGGAGTCACCATCGCTCCGGCCATGCAGGCCGGCGGCTCGGCCAAGCCCTTCGTCGGGGCCGTGCGGCCGGGCTAGGTTCATCCCGGCGGGCAGCGGTTACCACCCTCATGGTCCACGCTCGTCTGGCGGTCGCGGGCGAGAGTCTGCCCGAACGCTGAGATCGGCGCGGCGAACCCCACCCATCACCGCGTAGTCTCGGCAGGAGAGGCGACCACGGGACATATGGGGGTGACCGGTGTGTCCTTTGACTGGACGACGCTCCGCTCGTTGGCCACGATGACCGACCGGATTGGCGTGCTGTCGCTCTACGCCACCGCCGACCCGCACGACGAGTCGCCGCAGCCGGCGTGGCGGGCACGGGCGCGTACCGAGTTGAAACGGCTGCGCGAGACCGTTCGGCAACGCGGACCGCGCGAATACTACGCTGCCGTCAGTTCCCGGCTGGACGCGCTCAACAACGACGTCGAGGCGCTGCTGGACTCGCGAACGACCGGGCTCGGCCGCGCACTGTTCGCAGCGATCAACAATGCAAAGGTGGAGTGGTTCACACTCCAGGTACCACTGACCGACCACGTCACGCTTGCTCCGACGGCGCAGTTACGCCCGCTGGTCTCGGCCTGGAGCGCGGCCGGGCCGGCCGGTGCCGTCGCAATCAGTGCGGACCAGGCGTACCTCGTCGACCTGCGCCTCGGGATGGCCACTGAGGTCGCGACCATCGCACACCCCGACGACCTCGCCGACCGGCGTGAGTTGACCGGCAGGGGTCACGCGACCGTCACGACGACTTATCACAGCAGTGCGTCGCACCACGATCTGTTCGAGCAACGCGAAGAAGATCGCCTGCTGCGATACCTGCATACCTTGGGTGCTGAGATCGCGGAGCACGCCAAGAACCACCGGTGGGAATGCATCGTCATCACCGGTGAAGCCAAGTACGTGAACGCGGTCGCCGGCGGGTTGCCGTCCAACCTGGCCGCCTCGGTCGTGACGCTGCCCCGTACCGTGGCCGGACACGCCACGCACAAGCTGGCCACGGCGGTCC
>Ga0299914_10000405_pt1 | contig 25784 bp, 25 predicted proteins | sample RVTome_10_FD_201361 | JGI IMG/M metagenome (GOLD analysis project Ga0299914, IMG submission 201361) | Soil microbial communities from uranium-contaminated site in the Upper Colorado River Basin, Wyoming, United States - RVT153D57 (version 2) ... | reverse complement strand
GCGCTCGCCCGGGCGCTCGGCATCACGTACCTCGACTCCGGGGCGATGTACCGCTGTGTCGCGCTCACGGTGCTGCGCGCCGGCGCGGACCTCGACGATCCGGGCGCGGTCGGCGCGCTCGCCGAGCGTGCCGAGATCGAGCTCGACGGCGGACGGGTGCGGGTCGGCGGCGAGGACGTCACCGCCGCGATCCGCTCGCCGCAGGTCTCCGCCGCCGCTTCGCGGATCTCGGTTCACCCGGAGGTCCGGCGGGCGATGGTCGCCCGCCAGCGCGAGCTGATCGCCGCCGGGCGCTACGTCGCCGAGGGCCGCGACATCGGCACCGTGGTCAGCCCGGAGGCGCCGCTCAAGGTCTTCCTGAGCGCCACCGACGCCGAGCGGGCGCGCCGCCGCGCGGCGGAGACGGGCGAATCGGTCGACGCGGTGCTCGCGGCGCAGGCCGTCCGCGACTCGCGCGACCGCGAGCGCGCGCACGGTCCGCTCCGCGTCGCCGCCGACGCGATCGAGGTCGACACCACCGGGCTCACGGTCGACGAGGTCGTCGATCGACTCGCCGGGCTCGCCCGCGAGCGGGGGCTGGTGGGATGAGCTCGCGACAGGCGCGGATCGCCGTCGTCGGGTTCCCGAACGTCGGCAAGTCGACGCTCGTCAACCGGCTCACGGGCCGCCGCGAGGCCGTCGTCCACGAGCAGGCCGGGGTCACTCGCGATCGCAAGGCGGTCGAGTGCGAGTGGAACGGCGTCCGGTTCGAGCTCGTCGACACCGGCGGTGTCGACCTCGCCGCCGGCGACTCGCTCTCGCGGGCGGTGCAGGCGCAGGCGCGCGAGGCGATCGACGAGGCCGACGCGGTCGCCCTGGTCCTCGACGCCCGCGCCGGCCTTCGCCAGGGCGACGCCGAGGTCGCCGAGATCCTGCGTCGCGGCGAGCGCCCGGTGCTGGTGGTCGCGAACAAGGTCGACTCGGCGAGCGAGGAGCCGCTCGCGGCCGAGCTCAACGCGCTCGGGCTCGGCGAGCCGATCGCGGTGTCGGCTGCGCAGGGTCGCGGTACCGGCGATCTGCTCGACCGGCTCGCGGAGCTGGCGCGCGCCGACGGCGCCGGCGGCCCCACGGAGGAGGACGACGTCGTCGGCGTCGCCCTGATCGGGCGGCCGAACGTCGGCAAGTCGTCGCTCGTCAACGCCTTCCTCGGATCGGAGCGGGTGATCGTCTCGGAGCAGGCGGGCACCACGCGCGACGCGATCGACACGCGGCTCGAGCTCGACGGTCGCCCGGTGCGGCTGATCGACACCGCGGGTCTGCGCCGGCGGACCAGGATCGCCGGGACGGTCGCCTACTACGCGCAGCTTCGCTCGGAACGGGCGACCGAGCGGGCCGACGTCGCGATCGTCGTCTGCGATGCGACCGAGGGCGTCACGTCGGAGGACCTGAAGGCGGCGGAGCTGGCGATGAAGTCGGGCTGTTCGACGCTGGTCGCGCTCAACAAGTGGGACGTCGGCGAGATCGACCTCGACGACGCCGCCGCCCGGATCTCGAGCCGCGGGCGCCAGCGCCCGCCGGTGATCGCGTGCTCGGCTCTCACCGGGCGCGGGGTGCGCAAGCTGCTGACGCGGGCGCTCGAGCTCGCCGACCGCCGTGCCGAGCGGATCCGGACGCCCGAGCTCAACCGGTTCGTGGGCGACGTCGTCGCCAGCCGGCCGCCGCCGATGAAGCGGGGCCGGCGGCTGAGGCTGTACTACGCGGCTCAGGTCGGGACCAGCCCGCCCCGGTTCGCGATCCAGGTCAACGACCGGCGCCTGATCTCGCGCGGCTGGGCCTACCACCTCGAGAACCGCCTCCGCGACGAATACGCTCTCCAGGGCGTCCCCCTCGTCATCGACTACGTGCCCAAGCGCCGCCGCGCCCGGACGCGGGGTGGAGGAGGCGGCGGGCCTTGAGCCGGCGCAGCTCGCGGCCGCGGGGATGAGCCCGCGGGGGATCCTGGCGGCGGTCCGGCGCCGGGTGGAGGACGCCCGGTACGCCGCCGAGGACCTGGGCTACGTGGCCGGGCGCCTCGTTCGGCGTCGACCGCGGCCCGCAGCGGCCGCCGAGGGCCTTCGTGACCGGCTCCCTCCGCGGGCACGCACCCTGCTCGTCGCCGGTGTCGCCGGAGTGGCTGCGATCGCCGCCCTGTTCGCCTTCACCGGCCAGCATCTCCCCTGCGAGGTGCCTGGCGGGGACAGCTGTCCGCCGCCGGACAACGCCGCGGCGCTCGTTCCCGCCGCCGCCCTCGCCTACGTCCATCTCGACCTCGATCCCGGTCGCCACCAGGTCGTTCGGCTCGGCGAGGTCGCCGGCAGGGTGCCGAAGCTCGCCGAGCAGCTCCTCGGGCGCTCGGCCGAGCTCGTCCCCGGCGTCGAGCTGACGTTCACGGAGCTCGCCGTCGAGCTCGCGCCGTGGCTCGGCGACGAGGCCGCCCTGGCCCTGCTCCCCGCGGGCGGCGGAGCCACGCATCGGCTCTGGCTTCTCGCCGTCGACGATCCGGTCGGGGCCCGCGACTTCGCGGGCGAGCTCACCGGGCGGGCGAACGTCGCCGAGCATCGGGGGATCGAGATCGAGGCCGACGGCTCGGGCGAGCTCGCGGCCGCGCAGGTCAGCGGGTTCCTCGCGGTCGGGAGCGAGCAGGCGGTGCGGGCCGTGATCGACGTCGGCGCGCGGGAGGGGTCCGCCTCGCTCGGCGACGATCCGGCGATGGTCGAGATCCGCGACGAGCTTCCGCCCGAGCGTGCCGCCGAGGCCTACCTGTCCGGGGAGGGCGCGGAGGAGCTGATCGCGGAGGCGCCCGGGGCGCTCTCCGCCCTGGCGCCGTTCGCCCTGCCGGAGGCGACGCGCGGCGTCGGGATCGCCCTCGGAGCCGGGGAGGAGGGCGAGCTCGAGCTCGCGGTGCGGAGCCTGCTCGACTCGGGTCGGGTCGAGGCCGAGCCCGGGTTCTTCGGCGCGCTCGACCCGTTCGAGCCCGAGCTTCCCCAGCGGTTTCCCGACGACTCGCTGGCCTACGTGGGCTTCGGCGATCCCGGGCGCGCGATCGGTGACCTGCTCGCCCGCGCCGGCGCCGGGGAGGCGGGGCAGGCCGGCGGGTTCGAGGGCTTCGCCGCCGAGCTCGGGGGCGCCGGAGGCATCGACCTCGAGGACGGGCTCCTGCCCGCGCTCGGCGCCGAGGCGGCGTTCGTGATCGAGCCGCGGGCCGCGGGTGGCGACGATCTGCTGGCGGCGACGCCGTTCCTCGAGTTCGTGGCCTCGGGCGTCGACGCCGACGCCGCGCGCGAAGCCCTGACCGCGCTCGAGGCCCCTGCCGTCGCCGCGATCGCGCCCGTCGTCGGCGCTCGAGTCCCGGAATTCGGTCCGATCGAAGTCGCCGGAGTCGAGGCGCAGAGCAGCCGCGTCTCGCCGGCGATCGAGCTGACACACGCGATCGTCGACGACCTCGCGGTGATCGCCACCGACCCGCTCGGGATCGAGCGCCTGGCCGAGGGCTCGGGAGGCCTCGACGGCGCCGAGATGTTCGAGCGCGCCACCGCCGACTTCGCCGACGAGGTCTCGCTCCTAGCCTTCCTCGATCTCCGCCAGCTCGTCGCCGCCGCCGAGCGCCTCGGCCTCGCCGAGGATCCCGTGTACGCGGCGTTCTCCGGCGAGGTCCGCTCGTTGCTCGCCCTCGGGGTCGCCGTCCGCAGGACGAGCGAGCTCCTCGCCACCGACGCGCGACTGATCGTCGAGCCCCGGGATGCCGAGACCCCGCTCGCACCGCCCGAGCCCGAGCTGCCGCGGGAGCTCGACGAAGGCTCCGAGCTCGAGCCGCCGACTGAGATCGAGCCGCCGGACCTCGAGCTCCCTGGTCTGCCGTGAATCCCTGCCGGCGGTCCCGGCGCTGGCGCGGGAGGCTCTGCGCGAGCGTTCCGCGGTTCGCTAGAGTCGCCCGCCGTGAGCGCGAAGAGCTACCTGTTCACGTCGGAGTCGGTCACCGAGGGACATCCCGACAAGGTCTGCGACCAGATCTCGGACTCGATCCTCGACGCCGTCCTCAGCAAGGACCCGAGTGGTCGCGTCGCCTGCGAGACGCTCGTCAACACCGGACTGGTCGTGGTCTCCGGCGAGATCAGCACCGACACCTACGTCGACATCCCCCACGTCGTCCGCGAGACGATCGGCAGGATCGGCTATGACCGCCCCGAGTACGGGTTCGACCACAAGAGCTGCGCGGTCCTGATTGGAATCGACGAGCAGTCACCCGATATCGCCCAGGGCGTGGACGAGGCCTACGAGTCGCGCCGGGATCCCAACGACGACGACGAGCTCGATCGCTCCGGCGCCGGCGACCAGGGGATGATGTTCGGCTACGCGACCCGTGAGACGAAGGCGTTGATGCCGATGCCGATCCAGCTCGCCCACACGCTGGCGAAGCGGCTGGCGGAGGTCCGCAAGGCCAACGTCGTGCCCTACCTGGGGCCGGACGGCAAGACTCAGGTCAGCGTCCGCTACGAGGCCGACCGGCCGGTCGAGATCGAGAAGGTGCTGATCTCGACTCAGCACAGCGAGGACATCGACGGCGAGACGCTGATCAAGAACGACCTCTGGGAGCACGTCGTCGAGCCGGTCCTCCACGGTGAGTACAAGGAGCTCTACACCGAGAACGAGCTGTTCGAGAGCCTGCTCGTCAACCCGACCGGCAAGTTCGTGATCGGGGGGCCGGTTGGGGATTGCGGGCTGACCGGCCGCAAGATCATCGTCGACACCTACGGCGGCATGGCCCGCCACGGCGGTGGGGCCTTCTCCGGGAAGGACCCCTCCAAGGTCGATCGCTCGGCCGCCTACGCCGCCCGCTACGTGGCGAAGAACGTGGTCGCGGCGGGGCTCGCCGACCGCTGCGAGATCCAGGTGGCCTATGCGATCGGCGTCGCCCGGCCGGTTTCGCTGATGGTGAACTCGTTCGGCACCGGCAAGGTCTCCGACGACGAGCTGACCGCGATCGTCGACGCCGAGTTCGACCTCCGGCCCGCCGCATTCCGCCGCTACCTCGACCTCCACCGGCCGATCTTCAGCAAGACCGCGGCCTACGGCCACTTCGGCCGCGAGGACCACGATTTCACCTGGGAGCGGACCGACCGGGTCGACGCGCTGCGCGCCGCCGCGGGCCTGACCGAGGGCGCCGGGGCCGGCGCCCCGGCCTGAGCCGCGAAGCCGCGCGCCGGGACGATCAGCCGTCCTCCGCCGCGCCCCCGGTCACCGTGGCGACGGTGTGGACGACGTCGGCCGGGGCCGCGACGCCGGCGAACGTGAACTCGAACTCGTAGCCCGTCGCGGTGTCGAAGTCGACGTCGCCGACCGCGAGCAGGCGCTGGAGCAGCGACTGGCGATAGGTGACGTTCTGGACGCGGAGGATGCGCGTCTCCTGGACCGTGCGCGAGATGATCCCGCGACGGATGTGCAGGCGGTGGTCGGTGACCGTGTACCGGGTCGCGGCGCGCTTGACGAATCCGGCGAACACGGTCAGCGTGACGCCGGCGAAGGAGACGAGCAGCACGAGGGTCGAGTCGGCGCTGCCTTCGATGATCGCGGTCACCGCCGCGACGACGAGCGCCGCGGCGATCGTCAGGCCGATGCCCTTGAGGTAGAAGCCGAGGATCGAGCGCCAGGAGGGCGCACCCTCGTAGATGATCCGCTCTCCGGGCTGGAGCCTCGGCGCCATCGGTGCGGCAGAGTACTGCGGTGGCGCGCTCGTTCGGCCACGGGGACGTTTGCCACCATGGGTGCATGCGGGTGAAGCGAGGATTCAGAGGCGGCCGGAGCGCTTCGGGCGCCGCCCGTCGCGCCAGCCCGCTGCTCGCGCTTGGGCTGATCGGCCTGGCGCTGATCGCGTCGGGGTGCGAGGTCGGCGGCTCGGAGCCCGATCCGACGGACGCAGAGGAGCGGGAGCGATCCGATCGACCCGACGAGCGCGAGGGCGAGCCCGGTGACGGGGCCGAGGGCGACGAGGTCGCGCGGCGGATCCGCGATGCGTGCCGGGACGTCGTCGAGCGGGCGCCCGGCATCTCGGACGAGCTCACCCGGGACCTGATCGCCGAGTGCGACGAGGCGGCCGCTGACGACGCCGAGGCGGCCCGAAGGGCCGCGGGTGCCGTCTGCGACGCGATCGCCGCGGCGACCGTTCCGTGGCCGCTGCGCGAGACCGCCGCCGACGCCTGCCGCCGAGCGCTTCCCGCCGCGACGCGTCTGTAAGAACCTGCCTCTCGGGCGGCGGCAAGCGTCCGCTCGAACCCGTAGCTTCGGGCGTCGATGATCGCCCGCGTCGAGCCGCTCGTAACCGCCCGCTCGCTGCGGGGTCCGTTCGACTACCGGTTGCCCGAGCGACTCGCCGGGGTCGATGTCGGCAGCCTCGTGCTGGTCCCCTTCGGCCCCCAGCGCCTGCTCGGCGTGGTGGTCGAGATCGCGAGGACGTCCGAGCTCGCCCCCGAGCGCCTCGCCGAGCCGATCCGGGCGCTCGAGGCCGGGGTGCCGCCCGAGCTCGTCCGCCTCGCCCAGTGGATCGCGCGCGAGTACTGCTCGACGCCCGCCCGCGCGCTCGAGCTAGTGCTGCCGCCGGGAACCCGGCGGGCGGGGAGGGAGGTCAGAGCCCGCGAGCGCGCGATCGCCGCCGCCACTGCCACCGGGGTCGCGGCGCTCGACGACGGGACGAGGCTCGGCGGGCGTCAGCGGGCGGCGCTCGAGGCGCTCGCCGGCGGCGAGGCGCCGGCCGCCGACCTGCCCGCCGACCGGGCGACGCTGCGGCGCCTCGAGGACCGCGGTCTGATCGAGGTCCGGCTCGAGGAGGTGGCGCGCCGGCCGCGCGGGGCGACGGTGGGCGCGCCGGCGCGAGAGGTCGAGCTGAGCGCCGCGCAGAGCGCGGCGGTCGCGGCGGTCGAGCGGGCGCTCGACGAGCGGCCGAACGCAGCCCGCGAGCACCTCCTCCACGGGGTCACCGGCTCTGGCAAGACCGAGGTCTACCTCGCGGCTACCGCCGCCGCCCTCGATCGCGGCCGGGGAGCGATCGTCCTCGTCCCGGAGATCGCGCTCACCCCGCAGACGATGGCCCGGTTCGCGTCGCGCTTCGGCGACGCCGTCGCGCTCCTTCACTCCCGGCTCGGCGAGGGCGAGCGCCGCGACGAGTGGATGCGCCTGCGGCGCGGGGACGCCAGGATCGCGGTCGGGCCGCGGTCGGCCGTGTTCGCCCCGGTCAAGGCGCTGGGACTGGTCGTCGTCGACGAGGAGCACGATTCGTCCTACAAGCAGGAGGGAGACCCCCGCTACGACGCGCGCGAGGTCGCCCGCCGGCGGGCCACCGCCCGCGGCGCCGCGCTGCTCTGCGGCACCGCGACGCCGCGCCCGGAGAGCTGGCTCAGGCTCGAGCGGCTGGAGCTCGCCGAGCGGGCCGACGGCGCCGCCCTTCCCGCGGTCGACGTCCTCGACATGCGGGGCGTCGACGGCGCGGCCGGGCCGCTTCACCCACGAGCCCGCGAGGCGCTCGCGGGCCTCGCCCGAGACGGCGGGAAGGGGATCGTCCTGCTCAACCGCCGTGGCTGGTCGCCGCACCTCGGCTGCCGCTCGTGCGGGCACGTCTGGGAGTGCCCGGAGTGCGACGTCTCCCTGGTCAGCCACCGCCACGCCGCACAGCTCCGCTGCCACCACTGCGGCCACGCCGCGCCGCTGCCCGACGCCTGTCCGGAGTGCGGCTCGGTCACCCTCGCGCGGGCCGGGACCGGGACCGAGCGGCTCGAGGGCATCCTCGCCGACCTCGTCGCGCCGCTGCCCGTGTTCCGCCTCGACGCCGACAGCGCCGGCCGCGCGGGCGGCCACCTCGACATCCTCAGGCGCTTCGAGCGCGCCGACTCGGGGCTGCTCGTCGGCACCCAGATGGTCGCCAAGGGGCACGACTTCCCCGACGTCGTCCTCGCGCTCGTCCTCGACGCCGACGCGACGCTTCGCTTCCCCGACTTCCGCGCCGAGGAGCGGACCTTCGCCCTGATCGCCCAGCTCGCCGGACGAAGCGGGCGCGGGCGGCGCGGTGGGCGGGTGCTGGTCCAGACGCTCGCCCCCGAGGCCGAGGCGATCGTCCGTGCTGCCGCCCACGACGCCGCCGGCTTTGTCGCCGGTGAGCTCGATCGCCGCCGGGCGCTCCGCTACCCGCCGTTCAGCGAGCTGATCCGGGTCGAGCTCGGCGCCGCCGACGAGGGGCGGGTCGGGTGCGTCGCTGCCCTGATCGCCGAGCGCGTCGCCGCGTCGATTCCGGCCGGGGTCGAGGTCCTCGGACCGGCGCCGAGGTTCCGCCTCCGCGGCCGCCATCGCCGCCAGCTCCTCGTCAAGGCCCCCGAGGGGGAGCGCGCCGGAGCCGTCGCCGCGGTGCGGGGGGTGATCGAGGCTGCGGCGGCCGCTCGCGAGCTCAAGCAGGTGTCGCTCGCGGTCGACGTCGACCCCCAGTGAGCCCGCGGGCGGCACTAGACTCGATCGGAGATGAGCGAGACCGCGAGCGCTTCGGAGCACGCAGAGCAGGACGTCGCGGGTGAGGTGGTCGAGCCGACCGCCGCCGGGCTCACGGACGAAGAGCGCGAGCGGCGGGACCTGGCGCTTGCCGAGATCCGCACCTTCGGCGACCCGGTGCTCAAGTCGCGGGCGACGGAGGTGACCGAGTTCGGGACCGAGCTCGAGCGCGATGCCGAGCGGATGGTCGAGCTCATGCGCGGGGCGATGGGAATCGGCCTCGCGGCGACCCAGCTCGGCGTGATGCGCCGGCTGCTCGTCTTCCAGGCTGCCCTCGACGCCAACCCGAGGGCGATCGCCAACCCGGCGATCGAGTGGCTGTCCGAGGCGCAGGCGACCGCCGAGGAGGGCTGCCTCAGCCTCCCCGGCGTCAGCGTCGACGTCGACCGGGCGCTCCACGCCCGCGTCCGCGCAGTCGACGTTCACGGCGAGCCGGTGCTGCTCGAGGCCTCGGGTCTCGAGGCTCGGGTGCTCCAGCACGAGATCGACCACCTCGACGGCGTGCTGATGCTCGATCGCACCGAGCGCGCACAGCGCAAGGGCGCGCTGCGCGCCCTTCGCGAGGGGACCTCGTACAGCCCGCCGCGCGAGGACGACGGCGAGGACTGAGCGTGCCCCCGCTCGGCGGCCGTGGCGCGATCCGGGTTCGGTGAGCGTGCGGATCGCGTTCCTCGGCACGGCGGAGTTCGCGGTCGCGGTACTGCGGCGCCTCGCCGCCGCGGAGATGACCCCGGTCGTCGTCGTCACGCCACCCGACCGCCGCCGGGGACGCGGCCGGCGCATCCAGCCGCCGCCCGTCGCCGAGGCCGCGCGCGAGCTCGGAGTCGAGCCGCTTCAGACCGAGAGCGTCAACCGCCCGGAGGTCGTCGACGCCGTGCGATCGACGAGTCCCGTGATCGCCGTGGTCTGCGCCTTCGGTCAGCTGATCCGCGCGCCCCTGCTCGGCGAGCTCGAGATGCTCAACGTCCACCCGTCGCTGCTGCCGCGCTGGCGTGGTGCCGCTCCGATCGAGCGCTCGATCCTCGCCGGCGACGCCGAGACCGGGGTGACGATCATGCGAGTCACGGAGGGCCTCGACTCGGGCCCGATCGCCCTCCAGCGGGCGGTGGCGATCGAGCCCGGCGAGGACTGCGGGGCGCTCTCCGGCAGGCTCGCCGAGCTCGGCGGCGAGCTCGTGATCGAGGCGCTTCGTCTCCGCGCCGACGGGAAGCTGTCGTACGCCGACCAGGACGACGCGCTCGCCACCTACGCCGACAAGATCCGCCCCGGGGAGCGCCGGCTGGATCCGCGGCGCCCGGCGGTCGAGCTCGCGCGAGCCGTTCGCGCCCTCAACCCGCACATCGGCACCTACCTCGAGCTCGCCGAAGGGGCCCGGCTCGGCGTCCGCAGGGCCGACGCCGGCGCCGACGGCCTCGGCCCGGGGGAGCTCGCGGGAGACGGCGGCGAGCTCCGGCTCGGCTGCGCGGGAGGCGTGCTGCGACTGGTCGAGGTCCAGCCGGCGGGTCGCAGCGCGATGCCGGCCGCGGCGTACCTCCGCGGGCATCCGATTCCCGCCCTCGCCGGGCCGTGAGCGCGGTCTCTCCGGCCCGGCGGGCGGCGTTCGAGGTCCTCCGGCGCACGTTCGAGCACGACGCCTGGACCGACCGGGCTCTCGTTGCCGCCGTAGCCCGCCACGAGCTCGACGCCCGGGGACGCGCTCACGCCCAGCGGCTCGCCTACGGGGCGGTCCAGCGCCGCGGCAGCGCCGACCACCTCGTCGGCGAGCTCTCGCGACGCGCGGTCGACGACCTCGACGCGCCGGTGGTCGCGGCGCTTCGCCTCGGCCTCTACGAGCTCGTCTGGTCGGGCGGCACGCCCGGCTACGCCGCCGTCGACCAGGCGGTTGAGCTGGCCAAGGGCGGACTCGCCGCCGCGGGCGTCGGCAGGGGCAGGGCCCGGGCGGCCGCCGGGCTCGTCAACGCGGTCCTGCGCCGCGCCGCGGCGGAGGCCGACGCGATCCTCGCGTCCGTCGACGAGCGAACCCCCGAGGGCGCGGCGATCCGTCATTCCTACCCCGCCTGGCTCGCCGAGCTCTGGTGGCGTGAGCGCGGCGCCGACGACGCGCTCTCGCTGATGCGGGCGATGAACTCCCCCGCCGAGACCGCGCTCCGCGTCAACACGCTGCGCGCCGATCCCGAGCGACTCGTTTCCGAGCTGCGGGCGGGCGGGGTCGAGGTCGATGGGCCCCTGGGCGGCGACGATCCGCTCCGCCCTCGCGATGCCCTCGTCGTCCGCGGCGCCCTCGGCGAGGCGATTGCGCCGCGGATCTCGCTCGGCGAGCTGGTGCCCCAGTCGCGGGGCTCGCAGGCGGTTCTGGCGCTCCTCGACCCGAGGCCGGACGAGCGCGTGCTCGACCTCTGTGCCGGCCCGGGGATCAAGACGACCGGGATCGCAGCGCGGATGGACGATCGCGGCGAGGTCGTCGCGGTCGAGCTCGACCCTGGTCGTGCCGCGCAGGTGGCGGATCGCTGCGGGCTCACCGGCGCGTCGTCGGTCCGGGTCGAGATCGCCGACGCAACGGTGGCCGAGCTCGGCTCAGGGTACGATCGGGTCCTCGTGGATCCGCCCTGCTCGGACCTCGGAACTCTCGCGTCGCGACCCGATGCCCGCTGGCGGAAGTCGCCGGAGGCGGTGACGCGCCTCGCCGAGCTCCAGCGGACGATCCTCGCCCGCGGCGCCGCGGCCCTGCGCCCCGGAGGAACGCTGGTCTACGCGACCTGCACCCTCTCGCGGCGCGAGAACGAGGACGTCGCAACCGCCGCCGCGACCGAGCGCGGGCTCGAGGTCGACGATCTCGGCGGACGGCATCCGCAGCTCGCCTGCGCCGGGGACACCCGATTCCTCGAGCTGCGACCGGACCGCCACGGCACGAGCGGGTTCTTCGTCGCCAGGTTGCGCAGGGCGGCCGCGTGACGATGGAGGGTGCCGGCGGCAAGGCGACCCTGCCACGCCCCGGCTGCCCCGGCTGCGGCGAACCCTGGCTCAGGCCGACCCAGCTCCCTGGCCGGTACCGCTGCGTCTACTGCCTGCGCCGCTACGAGCTCGTCTCCCAGTGCCCGGATTGCGGCGAGCACCAGACGATCGTCCGGATGAGCACCGACGACGACCTGCTCTGCCAGCATTGCGGGCACTCGATGCTGAAGTCAGTCTGAGGACCTGAGGGAGTCGCGCCGATGGAGGCAGCCGCCGGCAAGCCGATCGAGATCACCCCACCGCACGAGGCGTTCAGCGGGCGCCGGGTCGCCCCGTCGATCCTCTCCGCCGACTTCGGCCGGCTCGGCTCGCAGATCGACGAGGTGCTCTCGGCCGGCGCCCGACTGATCCACGTCGACGTCATGGACGGTCGCTTCGTGCCTCCGATCACGATCGGCCCGCTGATCGTCGGCGCGATCGCCGACCAGGTCCACGCGGCCGGCGGCGCGATCGACGTCCACCTGATGATCGAGCGCCCCGCCGATCAGGTCGAGGCGTTCGCGGGCGCCGGCGCCGACGGGATCACGATCCACCAGGAGGCCGACCCTCATGCCCATCGGACGCTCGGCGCGATCCGCGAGGCCGGGTGCCTCGGCGGGATCGCGATCAACCCCGGGACGCCCGCCGAGGCGGTCACCGACCTCGCCGCGGTCGCCGACCACATCCTCTGCATGAGCGTCAACCCCGGCTGGGGCGGGCAGGCGTTCATCCGTTCGTCCCCGGCCAAGATCGCTCGCCTGCGGGACATCGCGCCCGAGACGACGATCGAGGTCGACGGCGGGATCGACTCGGCGACCGTCCCCCTGGTGGCGAGCGCCGGCGCCACCCTCTACGTCGCCGGCTCGGCAGTGTTCAAGGCCGAGGATCCCGCCGCCGCATATCGCGAGCTCGCCGTCGCGGCCGGCGCGACCTGAGCCCGCGCGGCGATCGCCGCGTCGAGCTCGTGACCGTCAGCGCACGAACTCGACGCGCGGCGGCGGGACGGTCAGCGGCTCGGCGGAGTCGAGAGGGCGCCGGTCACCTCCTGCCACCAGGCGCGCTCCTGTGCGGTGAGGTTCGGCCGCTCGCCGCGGCGAGCGCACCACGATGCGAGCTGGCGCCGGCTGCCGACGGCGAGCAGGCCGCCGCCCGTGACCGCGTAGCGGCCGTCGGCGAGGGCGACCAGCGCCCCGCCCGCGTCGCGGCGGCTGCGCACGCGCGAGGCCACCGGGATGTGCTCGATGCGCTCGGGCCGCGCCGGATCGCCGTCGTCCCGGCGCCACGGGCGGACCGAGAAGACCTGCGGGGCCGCGCGCAGCGGGGCCTCCGGGATCGGCGGCTCGCCGAGCGGGCCGGTTCGCCAGCGCTCGGTCAGCCGCTCGACCTCGGCGAGGGCGGGCTGGCGGACGAGGATGTGGAGCTCATCGCCCGCCTCGATCTCGGTCGAGCCCCGCGGCGGAATCGCCGCGTCGCCGCGGACGATCAGGTTGACGAGCGCCTCGCGCGGCAGACCGAGCTCCTTGACCATGCGGCCGACGGCCGCGTCGTCCGCGCCGATCCGCCAGACCTTCGACTCGCCGCCGAGGCGGCGGACGATCCCGGTCTCGATCAGGGGCTCGGGCAGGGCCGGCTCGCTGGTGGTCAAGCCGAGCCGCCGGGCCAGCGGCTCGAAGGTCGCGCCCTGGATCAGCGTCGAGGTGACGACGACGAAGAAGACGAGGTTGAAGATCACGTCGCTCCCCGCGATCCCGGCGACGACAGGGAACGTCGCGAGCCAGATCGGGATCGCGCCGCGGAGGCCCGCCCAGCTCAGCATCACGCGCTCGCGGAAGTCGAAGGGCGCGAGCGCGCTCGACAGCCAGGCGGCCAGCGGCCGCGCGACGAGCATCAGCGCCGCCGACAGCAGCAGGCCCTCGAGCGCCACGTCCGCCAATCCGCTCGGGAAGACGAGCAGGCCGAGGAGCGCGAACAGGGAGATCTGCGCGACCCAGGCGAGGCCGGCGTGGAAGGCGATCGTCGTCCGCTTCGCCGGCACGGCGCCGGTGCCGAGGATGAGCGCGGCGATGTACACGGAGAGGAAACCGGAGCCGTGCGCCACCTCGGCGACGCCGTAGGCGAGCGCAGCGGTCGCGATCGATGCCACCGGGTAGAGCCCCGGGCTCGGCAGGTCGAGGTTCCGGAACGACCACCGTGCGCCGTGCCCGACCGCGATCCCGGCGACGAGGCCGATCGTCAGGCTGCCGACGAGGGCGACGGTCATGTCCTCGACCCCGTATCCCGGCAGCTCGATCCACTCGATGAACCCGGTGACGAGCAGCAGGGCGACGGGGTCGTTCATCCCCGACTCGCCCTCGAGCGTGTGCGCGAGACGCCGGCGGAGGCGCGAGCCGCGCAGCACGGCGAAGATCGCGGCGCTGTCGGTGGTCGCGATCGCGGTGCCGATGATCAGTCCCTCGAGGATCCCCAGGTCGAGGAGCCAGATCGCGGAGACGCCGGCGATCGCCGCCGTCAGGGCGGTTCCCAGCGTCGCCAGCGAGACCGCCGTGCCGAGGACCGGCCGGATCTGTCCCCAGCCCGCCGTCAGGCCGCCCTCGAAGAGGATCAGGACGAGGCCGATCGTGCCGATCGTCCGCGTCAGCTCGGCGTCGTCGAACTCGAGCCCTCCGACTCCCTCCGACCCGGCGAGCATTCCGAGGCCGAGGAAGAAGAGCAGCCCGGGCACCCGCACCCGGTCGGCGACCTTGGCCGCCGCGAGCCCCGCCGCGAGCAGCAGCCCGGCGACGAGGATGAGCTCCCGGTCGGTCACCGGCCTTACTCTGTCGCACGAGCGCGATGCCGGCATCCACCCTCACCGAGACCGACCGCGCCCATCTCCGGCGCGCGCTCGAGCTCGCCGAGGGCGGCCGCGGGCGGGTGAGCCCGAACCCGCTCGTCGGCGCCGTGCTGGTCGACGGCGGCGAGGTGGTCGCCGAGGGCCATCACGCCGAGCTCGGCGGGCTCCACGCCGAGGCGGCCGCGCTCGCCGCCGCGCGCGACGCCGGGCACGAGCCGGGCGGAGCGACGCTCTACGTCAGCCTCGAACCCTGCGCCCATCACGGCCGCCAGCCACCCTGCGCCGAGGCCCTCCGCGACGCCGGCGTCGCGCGGGTCGTGATCGGCTCCGACGACCCGAGCGAGAAGGCGAGCGGCGCCGGGCCGCGGCTGCTGCGCGCCGCAGGCGTCGTCGTCGATCTCGCCGACCGCGCCGAGGCGGAGGCGGCGCGACTGCTCAATCAGCCGTTTCGCAAGCATGCGAGGGCCGGCCGCCCGCTCGTCGCGCTCAAGTCGGCGCTGACGCTCGACGGCCGAACCGCCTCGGCGACCGGCGACGCGCGCTGGATATCGGGGGCCGAGAGCCGGGCGCTCGTCCATCGCTGGCGGGCCGAGTTCGACGCGATCGCGGTCGGCGTCGGCACGGCGCTCGCCGACGACCCGCTGCTGACGGCGCGCGACGTTCCGGATCTGACGCCCCGGCAGCCGCTCCGCGTGGTCTTCGACTCCGCCGCCCGCCTGCCGGTCGAATCGCGGCTGGTCGGCTCGGTCGGCGAGGCCCCGCTGACGGTCGTCGCCGCGCCATGGGCCCCCGCCGAGCGCACGGCGGCGCTCGAACGGGCCGGGGCCGAGGTGCTCGGGGTCGCAGGGGCCGGACCGGAGCGCGTCGTCGCCGCCCTCGACGCGCTCGGCGGTCGCGGGATCACCTCGCTCCTGCTCGAGGGCGGCGCGGGACTCGCCGGGTCGTTCCGAGACGCCGGGGAGATCGACGAGCTGCGCCTGTTCGTCGCCCCGCTCGTCCTCGGGGGCGCGGGCGCGAGGACGCTGATCGCCGGCGAGGGCGCGGGGACGGTCGCCGAAGCCGAGCGGGCGCTGGCGATGGAGTGGGAGCGCTCCGGCGACGACCTCCTGGTGCGGGCGCGGCTTCGCGAGTGGTAGGCGTCAACCTATAGGTGGATGTTCACCGGAATCGTTCGCGAGCTGGGGGTGGTCGACCGCGTCGAGCGAACCCCCGAGGGCGCCCGGCTGCGAGTCCGGGCGGCCGTCGCCGGCGAGCTCTCCGGGGGCGACTCGATCGCCGTCAACGGCGCCTGCCTGACCGCGGCCGAGCTCGCCGACGGGACGTTCGAGGCCGACGTCATGAACCAGACCCTGGCGCTGACGACGCTCGGCGAGCTCGCTGCCGGCGACCGGGTGAACCTCGAGCCGGCGCTGCGGGCCGGCGACCCGCTCGGCGGGCACCTCGTCCAGGGGCATGTCGACGTCACCGGCGAGATCGCCGGAGTCGCCGCCGACGGCATCGCCCGGCGATTGGCGGTCGCGATGCCGGCGGAGCTCCGCCGCTACGTCGTCGAGCGTGGCTCGGTGGCCGTCGACGGCGTGAGCCTCACGGTCGCCGGCCTGACCGGGGAGGGGTTCGAGGTCTCGTTGATCCCGGAGACCCTCCAGCGGACGACGCTGGGCGCGCTCGAGTCGGGCGCGCGCGTGAACCTCGAGCTGGACGTCATCGCCCGCTACGCCGAGCGGCTCATGCAAAGCTTCACCACCGAGGGGTGATCGAATGACGAGCAGCACCCAGCAGGCGTTCGCGACGATCGAGGAGGCGATCGACGACGTCCGGCGCGGCCGGATGGTGGTCGTCTGCGACGACGAGAACCGCGAGAACGAGGGCGACCTGACGATGGCGGCCCAGTTCGCAACCCCGGAGGCGATCAACTTCATGGCCAAGGAGGGGCGCGGCCTGATCTGCCTGGCGCTGACGCCGCAGCGGTGCGACGAGCTCGGCCTCGACCTGATGGCGGCGAAGAACGAGTCGTCGTTCCAGACCGCGTTCACGGTCGCGATCGAGGCCCGCGAGGGCGTCACGACCGGGATCTCCGCCGCCGACCGGGCGCGGACGATCCAGGTCGCGATCGATCCGCACTCGAGGCCTGACGACCTCGTCCAGCCGGGTCACGTCTTTCCGCTCAAGGCGCGCGGCGGCGGGGTGCTGGAGCGCGCCGGGCAGACCGAGGCCGCGGTCGACCTCGCGCGCCTCGCCGGCCTGATCCCGGCCGGGGTGATTTGCGAGGTGATGAACGAGGACGGGACGATGGCGCGAGTCGCGGACCTCGTTCCCTATTGCGAGCGCCACGGGCTGAAGATGATCACCGTCGCCGACCTGATCGCCTACCGGCGGCAGACCGAGAAGCTGGTCGAGCGCGTGGTGTCGACCCGGCTTCCGACGGCGTTCGGCGAGTTCAGCGCCGTCGGCTATCGGTCGCTGGTCGACGACAAGCACCACGTGGCGATGGTCAAGGGCGAGGTCGCCGGAGCCGAGGACGTGCTCGTCCGCGTCCACTCGGAGTGCCTGACCGGCGACGTCTTCCACTCGCTGCGCTGCGACTGCGGCGACCAGCTCGCGGCGGCGATGGCGCAGATCGAGCGTGAGGGCAAGGGTGTGCTCCTCTACCTCTCGCAGGAGGGCCGAGGCATCGGCCTGCTCAACAAGCTCCGCGCCTACAAGCTCCAGGAGGACGGCTTCGACACCGTCGACGCCAACCTCAAGCTCGGCCTGCCGGCCGACCTGCGCGACTACGGGGTCGGCGCTCAGATCCTCGTCGACCTCGGGCTGTCGAGCATCCGCATCCTGACGAACAACCCGAAGAAGATCCACGGGATCGAGGGCTATGGGCTCTCGGTCACCGAGCAACTGCCGATCGAGCAGACCTCGAACCCTCACAACGAGGCCTACCTGCGGGCGAAGCGCGACAAGCTCGGGCACCTGCTCCACCACCAGGGGCTGGCGCTCGACGAGGAGCTGATCCACGAGGAGCATCGCCGCGACGTCGAGAAGGAGGCGCTCGCCGCCGAGGAGTCGCCCCACGACGCCGAGCTCGCCCGCAAGTGGCGCGGCTATGGCTGATCCCGCCACCCCCGCCCGCGAAGCGGAGTCACGTTCCGCCGCCGACCCCGCCGCCCCCGGACGCGAAGCGGAGGAGGCGGCGGGCATTCGTGAGTTCGCGGTCTGCGTCTCGACCTTCTACGAGGACCTCGCCGAGCGGCTCGTGAACGGCGCCGTCGAGGCGTTCACCGAGCGCGGCTCGAGCCCCGCGTCGGTCCACACCTTCGAGGTTCCAGGGGCCTTCGAGCTGCCGCTGGCCGCGAAGTGGTGCGCGGAGTCCGGGCGCTTCGCCGGCGTCGCCTGCCTGGGGGTCGTGATCCGCGGCGAGACCGACCACTACGACTACGTCTGCGCTGAGGCGGCGCGCGGGATCCAGGACGTCCAGCTCCGCACCGGCGTGCCGTGCGCGTTCGGGGTGATCACCGCCGACAGCCGCGAGCAGGCCGAGGCCCGGGCCGGGGGCGAGAAGCGCGACCAGGGTCGCCACGCGGCCGAGACGGTCCTGCGCATGGTCGACATGCGTCGATCGGTCGGCGCCTGAATGCACGTGCCGCGCCAGGAACACCTGCCGCCGCCTCCTCCGCTCCCGCCTTCAAGACATGGCTCGCGGCTCAGCCGCGAGCACCTTGATCAGCTCCCGCGTCCGGGGGCGGCGGGTTAGTGCTCGAACCTTCGGCACTCAGCGGACTCGCTACCATCCACGCGCCGATGGCCAAGGTCTGCTTCAGCTGCAACAAGGGGCCCGCGTTCGGGAACACGCGCAGCCACTCGATGATCGCCACCCGGCGCCGGTTCGACGCCAACCTCCAGAAGGTGCGAATCGACGACGACGGCCGGCCGCGGCGGGTCTACGTCTGCACCCGGTGCCTGAAGGCAAACAAGGTCCGGAAGTACGCATAATCCGGGCCCCTTGGCCGCGGATCCATCGATCGAGCGCTTCGGGCGCGTCGTTGCAGTCGCCTACGAGCACCTCCAGGAGCGGCGGCGGGAGCTCAACGACCTGAACGTCTTCCCGGTCGCCGACGGCGACACCGGGGACAACATGGCGGGCACGATCGAAGCGGTGCTGCGCGGGCTCGAGACCCTCCGCGCGAGCGAGCTCGCCGCCGTCGACCGCAACTACATCATCCAGACCGTCGCCCACTCGGCGCTGATGGGCGCGCGCGGAAACTCCGGCGTGATCCTGAGCCAGATCGTGCGCGGCGCCGCCGAGGTGCTGACGACGCGCCGCGGTGACCTGATCGGCCCGACGCTTGTCCGCGACGCCCTCGAGCGGGCGGCGAGCGCCGCATGGGACTCCGTCGGCGATCCCCAGGAGGGGACGATGCTGACCGTGATCCGCGAGGTCCACCGCGCCGTCGCGGCGCGGGTCGACGAGCTCGACGCTTCGGAGACGGCGCTGACCGCGACCGAGGCTGCCCAGGACGCGATGCTCGCCGACCTGCTCGTCGCCGCGATCGACGCGGGGCAGCGGGCGGTCGAGCGGACGCCCGAGCAGCTCGACGTCCTCGCCGAGGCCGGCGTGGTCGACGCCGGCGCCTACGGGCTCGTGGTCATCCTCGCCGGCCTCGTCGCGGGGCTCGCGGGCCAGGAGGCGGGACCGTCACCGATCCCGCACCAGGAGGGCCCCGCCCTCGATCGCGTCCTGCACGCCGATGCGCGGTTCCAGTACTGCACGAGCTGCATCGTCACCGGTCGCGCCCTCGATCCGGCGGCGATCGCGCCGCGGCTCGAGGAGCTCGGCGACTCCGTCGCCGTGGTCGGCGACGAGACGATGCTCAAGGTCCACGTCCACACCGACACCCCGGAGAGGGCGCGGGAGATCTGCAGCGCCCACGGCGACGTCGACCAGTTCGAGTTCACCGACATGCGGGCCCAGATCGCCGAGCGCGGCGCCCGTCTCGCCGGGACCGGCGGCGCCCGGACGGCGGCGGTGGTGGTCGCCTCCGGGAGCGGGCTAGCCGAGCTCTTCGGCGCCGAGGGGGCGCGGGTCGTCGACGGGGGCCCGACCCTCAACCCCTCGATCCGAGATCTCGTCTCCGCGATCGAGGAGTCGCCCGCCGACGAGGTGATCGTGTTTCCCAACTCCCCGAACGTCGTCATGGCCGCTGAGGAGGCCGCGAGGGTCGCCGAGCGGCCCGCGCGAGTGATCGGCGCGACCTCCCAGCAGGCCGGACTCGTCGCCCTGGTCGGCGCCTTCGACCCGGCGGCCTCCGCGGACGAGAACGCAACCCGGATCGAGGCCGAGCTCGGCTCGATCGTCACCGGCCTTGTCGCCGAGGCGGACCGCGACGACGCCGACGGTCGCTACTGCCGCGGCGAGGCCGTCGGCTTCGCCGGCGAGCGGCTCGTCGCCTGGGGCGAGCCGGCGGCGACGCTCGCCGAGGTGGTCGCAGCGATCGCCCGCGACGCCGAGGTCGTCACCGTCATCGAGGGCGCTGGAGCCCCGGCGAGCGCGAGCGAGCTCGAGCTCGGCGACGACGGCGACGTCGAGGTCGAGATTTGCTCCGGAGGGCAGCCGACGTACTGGTGGCTCCTCGCCGCCCAGTGACGGGACGCCCTTGAGCGGCGAGGGGCTCGACGAGATCCCCGAGGCCGATCGCGGGCGCGGCCGCTGGGCGAGCCCGTAGCCTTCGTCCGAGGATGAGCACGGCGACCGCCGCTTCCTCCGCGCAGTCGGCGCCCGGGTCTCCGGAGCCGCCGCGAGCGCTCGGATCGGCCGAGCGGCTCGTCGCCGCGGCGCTGGCGCGGTCCGAGCTGCGCTCGACGCCGCGCCCGAGTCGCCTTGCGGCCCCGATACGCTCGCTGCGCGGCGCCGGCCCGAAGCTCGCCGCGGCCGCTGAGGAGATCGGGCTCGAGACGGTCGGCGACCTGCTCTGGCACGTGCCGCACGGATACCGGGACCGCTCCGGCGTCAGGCCGGCCGGCGAGCTGCGGATCGGCGAGCAGGCGACTGTACTGGTCGAGGTCCGCTCGACGCAGGTGCGGCCGACGCGGCGACGCAACCTGCGGATCCTCGAGGCGAGCGTCGCCGACGCGAGCGGGCCGCTGCAGGCGGTGTGGTTCAACCAGGCGTGGCTCGCCGAGCGCCTGCGCACCGGAACCCACGTCCTGCTCAGCGGCAAGCTCGAACGCTCGGGGTTCCGGGTCGAGGCGCACGAGATCGTTCGCGAGGCGGGCGCGCCGGCGCCGGAGCCCGGCGGGGCAGTGGGGATCCACACGACCGGGCTCGTTCCGGTCCATCCGGCCAGCGACCGCCTGCGGCCGAACCGGATCCGCGAATGGGCCTGGCAGGCGGTCGTGCTCGCCGGCGACGCGATCGAGCCGCTGCCGGCCGCCGTGCGCGCCCGGCGCCGGCTCCCCGGGCTCGCCGACGCGATCCGCGCCGTCCACTTCCCGGCCTCGCGCGCCGACGCGGCGCGGGCGCGGGAGCGGCTCGCCTTTGACGAGCTGTTCGTGCACCAGGCGGCGCTCGCCCTGCGCCGGCGCGGGCGTGACGAGGCGCGGCCGGGCATCGCCTTCGGCGCGCCGGGGGACCTGGTCCGGCGCTGGCTCGCAGCGTTGCCCTTCGAGCCGACCGGCGACCAGCGGCGAGCGTTCGCCGCCGTCGATGACGACCTCGCGACCGGCAGGCCGATGCAGCGACTGCTGATGGGCGAGGTCGGGTCGGGAAAGACCGTGGTCGCGGTGTACGCGATGCTGCGGGCGCTCGAGGGCGGCCACCAGGCCGCGCTGATGGCGCCCACCGAGACGCTCGCCGAGCAGCACGCGGCAACGCTCGACCGCCTGCTCGCGGCCGAGCCCATCCCGTTCGCCCTGCTCACCGGAGCGACCTCGTCCGCGCGCCGGCGCGAGGCGCTGGCTCGACTCGCCAGCGGCGAGCTCGGCCTCGTCGTCGGCACTCACGCCGTGCTCGAGCCCGACGTCGAGCTCGCCAGCCTCGCCGTGGCCGTCGTCGACGAGCAGCATCGCTTCGGCGTCCGCCAACGCGCGGCCCTCGACGCCAAGGGTCCCGGCGATGCCGCTCCCCATGCCCTGCACATGACCGCGACGCCGATTCCGCGCACCCTCTCGCTGACCGCCTACGGCGACCTCGACGCGACGACGATCCGCGAGCTCCCGGCCGGCCGCCGGCCCGTCCGCACCTGGGCCGTGGGGGAGGAGAAGCGCGCCGGGGCCTACGAGTTCATCCGCGAGTGCCTGCGCGAGGGCCGCCAGGCGTACGTCGTCTGCCCACTGGTCGCCCAGGGAGCCGAAGGCGACCGGTCGTCCGGCGAAGCCCGACGCGAGAAGCTGCAGGCGAAGGCCGCCGCCGAGGAGGCCGAGCGGCTCGCGGCCGGCGAGCTCGCGGACTTCGAGGTGGCGCTGCTGCACGGCCAGATGCCGTCGCGCGCCAAGGCCGAGGCGATGGAGCGGTTCGCGTCGGGCGCCGCCGACGTGCTCGTCGCGACGACCGTGATCGAGGTCGGGATCGACGTCCCGAACGCGACCGTGATGCTGATCGAGGGCGCCGAGCGCTACGGCCTCTCGCAGCTCCATCAGCTCCGCGGCCGCGTCGGCCGGGGCGCGCACGAGAGCCACTGCATCCTGTTCGCCGATCCCGAGTCCGAGCTCGCGCAGCGCCGGATCAAGGCGATCGCCTCGATCGACGACGGCTTCGAGCTCGCCGAGGTCGACCTGACGCTGCGCGGCGAGGGCGAGATCCTCGGCACGCGCCAGCACGGGCTGCCGCGGTTTCGGGTCGCCGAGCTTCCCGACGACGCCGAGCAGCTCGCGGACGCGCGCCGGGAGCTCCGGGAGCTGATCGACCGCCCCGGCGGTCTCGCGGCCCCCGAGCTCGCGCCGCTGCTCGACGCGGCGCGGCAACGGTTCGGCGACGAGCGCAGCGAGGGCATCGCGGCGTGAGGGTCGTCGCCGGTGAGCTTCGCGGCCGCAGGCTCGCATCGCCGCCGCGGCGATCCGGCACGGTGCGCCCGACCTCCGATCGCGCCCGCGAGGCGCTGTTCGCCGCCCTCGGCGAAGTCACCGGGGCCCGGGTGCTCGACCTCTTCTGCGGTACCGGGGCGCTCGCGATCGAGGCGGTTTCGCGCGGCGCCGAGAGCGCCGTGCTCGTCGACACCAAGCCCGACCTCGCCCGCCGCAACGTCGCCGAGCTCGGGCTCGACGAGCGCTGCGAGGTCGTCCGCTCCGACGCGCTTCGCTACCTCGAGCGCAGCGGCGATCGCTTCGATCTCGTCCTCTGCGACCCTCCGTACGGGTTCGCGCCGCGGCTCGGCCCCGAGCTCGACCGCATGCTCGCCGACCGGCTCGAGAACGGCGGACGGGTTGTCGTCGAGAGCGCGGCCCGCGAGCCGCTCGAGCTCGGCCTGCCGGTGCTCCGGGAGCGCGAGTACGGCGAAGCGCTGATAAGGATTCACGGGCAGCGATGAACGAGCGAAGCGAACGGATAGCGATCTGCCCGGGCAGCTACGACCCGGTAACCAACGGCCACCTCGACATCATCAGGCGCGCCGCGCGGGTGTTCGACCGGATCGTCGTCGGCGTCGTCGACGTCCAGATCCGAAAGCGCGAGCCGATCTTCACGGCCGCCGAGCGCAAGGGCTTCATCGAGGACGCCCTCGCCGACAACGGGCTCGACAACGTCGAGGTCGACGTGTTCTCGAACCTGCTGGTCGAGTTCGCCCGCCAGCACGGGGCGAAGGTGATCGTCAAGGGGTTGCGCGCGATCTCCGACTTCGAGTACGAGTTCGAGATGAACCAGCTCAACCACACGCTCGCTCCCGACATCGAGTCGGTGTTCATCCTCGCCTCACCCGACTACAGCTTCATCCGCTCGACCGGAGTCAAGGAGATGGCGACCTTCGGCGGCGACGTCTCCGAGCTCGTGCCGCCGAACGTGGTCGCGGCCCTGAACGAGCGCCTGCACGGCGGCTAGACGGGCGATCCCGCGGGATGCCGGGGGCAGGAGCTTGCAAGATCGCGACGAAATGGTGCCCAGCAGGAGACCACCGCTGGCCCGGCGCGTAAGCTTTCACGGTTGCGTATGGACGTTCTGGTCCTAATAGACAAGCTCGACGACATGATCCACAACGCCCGGCCGGTGCCGTTGACCGACCAGGTGCGGGTCGACCGCGAGGAGATCTACGACCTCCTCGACCAGATGCGGGCGACGATCCCCGAGGAGATCAAGCAGGCGCGGTGGATCGTCAAGGAGCGACAGGAGATGCTCGCCGAGGCCAAGCGCGAGGCCGAGCGGGTGGTCAAGGAGGCGCGCGAGCAGCAGCAGCGGCTGATCTCCGACGAGGAGGTCTACAAGCAGGCCGAGCGCGCCGCCGAGGAGATCGTCGAGGACGCCCGCGAGACCGAGCGCCAGATCCGACTCGGCGCCGAGGACTACGCCGACGAGATCCTCTCGACGCTCGAGGTCAACCTCGAGAAGTTCCTGTCCGCGGTCCAGCGCGGCCGCGACCGCCTCGCCGGCCGCGACGAGGAGCCCGCCGAGGTCGGCTGACCCGCCGTGGCCGCCACCGGCCTTCGGATGGACGTGGATCTACCCCCACAGGAGGTGGGTGAACCGACGTCGGTTGAGGATCGCGCTCCTGCGCCGGACCGGGCAGCTCGTCGAGCCGGCGATCGCCGTCAGCGGCGGGTGTGCGCGCCGGCGGATCGTCAGCCGTAGGCAGCCCGCACCACCGCCAGGTCGTCGCCCTCCCAGACGACCTCGCCGCCGCACCACTCGGCGAGATCCGCCGCCGGCGAGGGCATGTCGACGCCGGGCTCGAGCGGGGCGACGCGGCGCTCCGGCTCGACCGCGACGACGTCGCCGAGGACGAGCGCGCGCGACTGCTCCCGGACCCGCCGGAAGAGGCCGCGCTTCGCGTCGTCGTCGAGGTGGTGAACGGTGAGCACTGAGACGACCAGGTCCCAGGGGCCGTCCGGCAGCGGGTCCTCCATCCGCGCGAGACGGACCTCGACTCCGAGCTCGCGGGCCCGGAAGACCATCTCGGGACTGGAGTCGAGGCCGGTGACCGCCGCGTCCGGGTAGCGCTCGAGCAGGCGGCGCGTCGTCTCGCCCGTTCCGACACCCAGCTCGAGGACGCGGTCGGGGGCGAACGGGACCGCGTCGACGGTCGCGGCCTGGAGCTCGTCGTAGCGCGGCACCTCTCCCCGGATGTGCTCCAGGTAGGTCTCGGGATCCCAGTGGAACTGTGCGCTCAACGCTAACCTCGAAGTCGTCACGGCGGTGGCGTCCGGAGCCCTCCGCGGCGGTCGTCCATCGTAGACCCACCGAGCCTCGATGGCCCAGCGCGCAGACAGCATCGACCTGGCCAGGATCGCGCCCGCGCCGGGCGACGGCAAGCGCGTCGACGTCGACGTGCTGCCGGGAGAGTTCAGCTACGGCGACGTGACCTACGGACTCGCCGGCGAGGCGACGACCGCGCGGCTCGACGTCTCGCGCGCGCACGGCGGCTACGCGCTGCGGCTCAGGTTCACGGCGCACCTCGAGGGACCGTGCGTGCGCTGCCTCGAAGGCGCCGCGATGGGCATCGACGTCGACGCCCGCGAGGTCGAGCAGCCGGGGGCCGCCGACGAGGAGCTGCGCAGCCCCTACGTCAGCGACGACGAGCTCGACGTCCGCGCGTGGGCCCACGACGCCCTCGCCCTGGCGATGCCGCCGCAGTTCCTCTGCCGGCCCGACTGCGCCGGTCTGTGCTCGGTCTGCGGCGCGTCGCTCAACGACGCCGACGCCGCCGACCACGAGCACGGCTCCGGCGGCGACCCGCGCTGGGACAAGCTTCGCGAGCTCAGGCTCGACTGAGCGAGGCGGCCGCCGGCCCGCGGGCCGCCCGCTACCATTCCCGCTCGCCCATGGCCGTACCGAAGCAACGGACATCCCGATCGCGGCGCGACAAGCGCCGCGCCACCCACAAGGTGAGCGCGCCGCGCCTCAACGAGTGCCCGCGCTGCCACAGCCCGCGGCTGCCGCATCGAGTCTGCAAGGTCTGCGGAACCTACGCCGGTCGCGAGGTGATCTCGTTCCAGCCTGCCGAGGCAGGCGAGACCACGACGACCACCGACCAGACCGAGGTCTAGCCTTGACCACCGTCGCCCTCGACGGGCGCGGCGCCGATCGAGGAGCCGAGGCGATCGTCGCGGGGGCGCGGGTAGCGGCGGCCGACGGCATTCGCGTGCGTGCCTTCGGGCGGGCCGACGAGCTCGCCGAGCTGAACGACGTCGACGGCGCCGAGCTGATCGCGACCGACGAGGCGATCACCAACGACGAGGAGCCGGTCGGAGCGGTCCGCTCGAAGGAGCGCGCGTCGGTGGTGCTCGC
>Ga0299914_10000404_pt1 | contig 25807 bp, 21 predicted proteins | sample RVTome_10_FD_201361 | JGI IMG/M metagenome (GOLD analysis project Ga0299914, IMG submission 201361) | Soil microbial communities from uranium-contaminated site in the Upper Colorado River Basin, Wyoming, United States - RVT153D57 (version 2) ... | reverse complement strand
TTGAGTCAGCGAAAACCGATGGTTGACGGCGATTCCAAACCCTTTTCGATCGAGCGTTGTCGCGAACTGCTCGGCACCGAAGACAGCGGCCTCTCAGACGAGGAGATCGAAGCAATTCGTGTTCAAACCGACGCGTGGGCACACGTACTCCTCGACATCTATCTCGATCAACAACGGCAAGAACGGGCTCGCGAGGTCGCTACAGATGAACGCGGTTCGATCTCGGTTTGGTCGGAAATGGATCTCGTTGGAAATAAACGTCTTAGCGGAAGAGGGATTTCACGCGATCGAACCGCTTAACCTTCGCTTCTGCATGCGTTTGCGGGGATTGGGAAATTTGGTGGACCTGACCGGGATCGAACCGGTGACCTCCTGAATGCCATTCAGGCGCGCTCCCAGCTGCGCCACAGGCCCACGCTCGGTAGGACGACGACTGTCCGCGCCGTTTTCGCCGTCTGTGAACGCGGCCGGCGAGGCAGGACCCTTCATTGTAGCGCGCACAGCCGGGCCGGTCAAAACGCGCCGGTTGCCGCTTACGAGCCCGTCGTCCTGGTGCCGCAGGACTCCCCGGTGGGGGAGACCGAGGTCAACTGGAGCCGGTGGATCTCCATTCGAAGCTGGTGCTGCGTGGCGACTCGCGGCGTCACGTCCCCGGATGTGGGCGCGGCTTCGGACGCGGGCTCCCCGGCCTGCGGCGCTCGAGTACGCACCATCGGGCTGATGCTGCGGAGTTCCGCGGTCTGCGTCGCATCGACCTGCCCGGCCACGCGCACGCGCTGCCCGACCCGTGAACGCAGCTCCTGGTCCTTGCCGATCAGGAGGTACGCCTCGGTCGTGGGCGTGGGTCTGGGGGCTTCCGGGAGCAGGTGGTCGAGCTCCTCGCTTCGTTCACCCGGGTGCAGGTCGGTGAGGATGAACTCGTCGCCCGACGCGGTGACGCACCCTTCTTCGTTGATCGTCACCAGACGGGATTCGGGTTCACCGCAGCCCAGGCTGACGGCCAGGGAACAGGTGCACCTACCAATGATGAAGGATCGATTCACCGTTCACCTCGATCCCTGCGCATGCCACTTCCGTTCCGCCCGGGAGCCCGGTAGACCTCGACTGTAAACGCGCGAACCCGAATCTGGCAGAGCTTCCATGAGGCGGGCCCGAAAGCTGTCGAGCGTCCGCATCCGTGAATTCCGGCGGGACGAGCGGCGCGTGCGCCTCGTGCCACCCTCGTGCCACAGCATCGCGAGCCGATCGATTTCGGCAGGCAGAGCACTAGCACCTCGGATCCGCATGGCGGGATCGTTACATCCTGCTCGAGTCGCGGCGCCGCGTTCCTGCGGGAGGTCGCGATCCGCTACTCGACGCGCAGCGCGTCCACCGGATCGACGCGCGACGCGCGGAGCGCCGGCGCCGCGCAGGCGAGCAGCGCCACGCCGGCGAGCAGGAGAATCGGTGCGAAGGCCGACGGGCTGGCTGCGGACACCCCGAACAGCAGGGCCTCCATCCACTGCGACGCGCCCGCGGCCGCGGCGGTGCCGATCAGCAGCCCGGCGGCGATGAACGGCGCGGCCTGCCGGAGGACGCCGGCCGTGATGGCGGACGGCTTCGCGCCGAGGGCGAGGCGGATCCCGAACTCACGCGTGCGCTGGGCGACCAGGTACGACATCACACCGTAAATCCCGATGACGGCGAGCAGCAGGGCTGTCACGGCGAAGATCCCCATCAGCCAGCTCGTGAAGCGCGACCGCGCCGTCCACGTGTCGACGGCCTCGCGCATGGGAGACATGTTGTAGACCACCGCGTGATCGCTGAGTCCACGGATAGCCTGGCGAATGCTGCCGGCGGCCGCAGCCGGATCCCCTTCTGCGCGGACCATCACCGCGTGGACGCCGCGCTCCACGTAGGGAAAGTAGAGATCCGGATCCTGTGTCGGGTTGTCGGGCAGCGAGCGGTACTTCACATCCGGCACCACGCCGACGATCGTGAACCAGGGCGCGCTCGACTCCGGGCCGCCCGGCTTGATGCGGCGGCCGATCGGATCGAGCCCCGGCCAGAACCGCCGGACGACCGCTTCGCTGACGATGACCGCGCCGCTGTCGGGGTCCAGCTCGGGGTACTCGAACGTCCGGCCGTGCACGAGCGGGATGCCCATCGTGTCGAAGAACCCTGGCGTGACCCGATGGACGTAGGCGCGCGGCCGTGACTCGGCGGCCGTGGTCGTGTCACCTTCCGCCGAATAGAAGATCGCCGATCCGCCCCCCTGCAGTGGCACGTCCGACACGAGGCTGGCCGACGACACGCCGGGGACGGCGGCGATACGCTCGAGCAGTTCGCGCCACGACACGACGAACGGCGGCGGGGGCGCGTCGGGCGGCGCGCCCGGTGCGACCTGCACCCGGGGTGTGCTGACGTTCAGGGCGAGAAGGTGGGCGTGATCGAAGCCGGGATCCACGGCCGTGATGTTTCGGAAGGTGCGGATTGTCAGACCGGCAGCCACGATCAGCACCACGGCCAGCGAGATCTCGGCCACGACGAGCGCGCCCCGCAGGCGCGAGGCCGGACGCGAGCCCCCGCGCGACGACGCCTTCAACCCGTGACCGAGTCGGTCGAACCGCGCGTGCAGCGCGGGCGCGAGCCCGAGCACCAGACCGCACGTCAGCGCCACGGCCGTCGTGAAGAGCAGCACCGTGCCGTCCACGCCCGGCTGGACAAAGGACGGCAGCGCGATCGGACTCGAGAGGACCAGCAGCCGCACCGCCAGGTGCGCGAGGCCCACCCCCACCAGGCTGCCGAGTGCGGCCAGCACCAGGCTCTCCGTCACGAGCTGCCGCAGCAGGCGCAGCCGTCCGGCACCGAGCGCGGCGCGGATCGCAATCTCGTGCTGGCGGGCTTCGGACCGGCCGACCAGCAGGTTGGCCACGTTCGCGCACGCGATGAGCAGGACGCAGGCGACGGCCGCCATCAGCGCGAGCATCGCCGGCTGGATCTGCCCGAAGGTCTCGGTGTGCAGCGGACTCACGTCGACGCCGCGCTTTTCGTTGGTTCCGGGATGCGCGTCCTCCAGACGGCGGGCGATGACCTCGAGTTCCCGCTGCGCCCCCGCAAGCGTCGTGCCCGACGACAGGCGCGCGACGGCCGGAAACCAGCGCGAGCCGCGGTTCTCGAGCGGGAACCCCGCCATGGTGAACGGAATCCACAGCGCGGCCTGATCGGTCAGCCCCGCGAAGCCCGGAGGCATGATGCCGATGACTTCATACGTCGTGGTGCCCAGGCGAATCGTGCGTCCAATCACACGCGGATCGCTGCCGAACCGCCGTTGCCAGAGCCCGTGGCTGAGGACCGTCACGGGATTCCGGCCGGCCACGGCATCCTCGTCGGCCTGGAATCCGCGTCCCGCGGCCGGAGATATGCCGAGCACGTCGAAGTACGCCGCCGACACGGCCTCGATCGTGATGCGCTCAGGCTCGGTGCCGTCGGTGATGGTCGTCGAGATACCGTCGAACGCGGCCATGCCGTCGAATGCCGTCGCCTGCGCCCGCCAGTCGAGGTAGTCCGGGTACGACGCGAACCGCCGCTCCACGGTCGCGCGCTGCACGGTGCCGATGAGCAGCACCAGCCGATCGGGATCGGGGTAGGGCAGGCCGCGGACGAGCGTCGCGTTGACGAGGCTGAAGATGGCGGTGTTGGCGCCGATCCCGATCGCGAGCGTGAAGACCGCCACGATCGCGAAGCCTGGCGCCTTGCGCAGCGACCGCGACGCGAACCGGATGTCCTTGCCGATGCTGTCGAGTGAGGGAAAGGTCCACATGTCGCGCGTCTCCTCCGCGATGGCCGTCGGGTTGCCGAGGCGCCGGCGTGCCGCGCGGCGGGCAGCTCCCGGTTCGAGCCCCGTCCGCGCTTCGTCCGCTTCCCGCATCGCCTGATGAAAGGCCAGCTCTTCGTCCACCTCGCGCCGGATCCGCCGCCGGCGTGCGAGGGCGGCAGTGCGGTGCAGAAGGCTCAGCAGATCGTGGAGCATCACCGGAGTCCGCCAGGCCGCCGGAGCATCCCGGCCTGAGGGAAAATGGAAAATGGAAGATGGAAAAGCCCGTGAATGTCGGCGCCTTCCATTGGCCAGCCTCCTTGCAAGGAAGGTTGTCTTGCAGCCCGCGGCTAACTCGCCTCGAGCACCCGCGTGACCGCGGCCGACACGCGATGCCAGCCCTCCGCCTCCCGCGCGAGCGCCCGGCGGCCGAGCGCGCTGAGGCGATAGAACTTCGCGCGGCGGTTGTGTTCCGTGACACGCCACTCGGATCGCAGCAGGCCGCGGACCTCGAGCCGATGCAGAGCCGGATAGAGCGCGCCCTCCTCGACCTTGAGCACGGCGTCGGACGCGCGTTCGATGAACTGCGCGATCGCGTACCCGTGCATCTCGCGGCGGCTGAGCGTCTTCATGATCAGCACGTCGAGCGTGCCGGGCATCAGTTCGCCCTGACGGGTGCGGGGCCTGTGTCCCATAAGTTAGTTAGGTATCTTGCCGGCGCGCGTCCGGGTTGTCAAGCTCGATGGCCGCCCGACAGCAGCTCACCCCTCCGGCATGTGATAATCACCGACCGATCCCGCGTACTGCCGGGACGCCGTCCCCGGGCGCTGACGCGCGGCGCCGGCTCACGCGCACGCGGTGTCCGTCGCGCGAAGGGGTGAAACCCACCAGCCATGAAAGGTCGGTCATGCCGAAAGCCCTCGTCCGCAGCTCGTTGACGCTTCTCGTCCTCTGCGCCGCGCTCGCGCTCGTGCCTGCGGCCGCCCGGACCCAGCGCGAATCCAGCTCTGCCGACGCCCGGCTCCGCACCCTGTACACCGAAGAATGGACCTGGCGGCAGCAGGAGATGCCGCGGAGCGGCACTCAGTACGGCCCAGCGGGTGCGAGCGAGCGCTTTCCGAGGGTCGACCCTGCATCGCAACAGGCGCGGCTGGCCTACTGGACGCGAACGCTCGAGACGCTGGACAGCATCCCCTTCGACGAGCTCTCGCCAGAGGAGAAGGTGAACGCGCGGGTCTTCCGCGCCTCCATTCGCGCGCTCGCCAACGACGTGAGGTTCCGCACCTACGAGGCGCCGTTCAACAGCGACACATTCTTCTGGACGTCGTTCACCCCGCGGCAGGGTCTCGCCACAGCCGACGCGTATCGCGCGTTCCTGGGACGTCTCCGCGACGTGCCGCGCTACTTCGACGAGCAGATCGCGAACATGCGAGCCGGTCTCGCGCGCGGGTTCACCGTGCCGCGCGTCTCGGTGGTCGGGCGCGACCGGACGATCGAGCCGTACGAAAGGGGCGACACCACGAATCCGCTGTACGAGCCCTTTACACAGTTGCCTTCCACCATCGCCGACGCCGACCAGGCGGCGTTGCGCGCCGAAGCGGAGACGGTGATCCGCGAGGTCGTGGCCCCCGCCTACGAGCGGCTCCTCACGTTCATGCGTACCGAGTACCTGCCCAAGGCCCGTACCACGCTCGCGGCGACGGCCATGCCCGACGGCGAGGGCTACTACCAGGCCATGATCGAGAAGTTCACGACGCTGGACCTGACGGCCAGGGAGATCCACGAGATCGGCCTGCAGGAAGTGGCGCGGATCGAGACGGAGATGGAAGCGACCAGACAGCGCGCGGGCTTCCAGGGCACGATGGCGGAGTTCTTCCACTTCCTGCGGACCGATCCGCAGTTCTATGCGAAGACTCCACGCGAGCTCCTCTCGTACTCGGCGTACGTGTCGAAGAAGGCCGACTGGAAGCTCGGCGAGACGATCGGCTTCCTGCCGCGGCGGCGTCATGGCATCCGTCCGGTCCCCGACGCGATCGCGCCCATCTACACCGGCGGGCGCGGAGGGCTCGAGGCGTGCCTGATGAACACGTACAACCTGCCGGCGCGCCCGCTCTACACGCTCGCGGCGCTGACCCTGCACGAGTGCACGCCGGGCCACAGCTTCCAGGCGGCGCTTGCGCTCGAGGGACCGGAGCGTCCGCCGTTCCGCCGCGGGACCTCGTTCTCCGCCTACGGAGAAGGGTGGGGGCTCTACACCGAGTGGCTGGGCACCGTCATGGGGGTCTACGAGACGCCCTACGAGGACTTCGGTCGGCTGACATATGAGATGTGGCGCGCCGTCCGGCTGGTGATCGACACCGGCATCCACGCGTTCGGCTGGAGCCGCGAGCAGGCGATGGACTACCTGCGCACCCGGGCGGCGCTCTCCGAACACGAGATCACGACCGAGGTCGAGCGCTACATCGCCTGGCCGGGGCAGGCCCTGGCATACAAGCTCGGCGAGATGCAGATCCGCCGCCATCGCCGCGAAGCGGAGGAGAGGCTCGGGCCCAGGTTCGATCAGCGGCAGTTCCACGACGCCATTCTGGCGCTCGGCTCGGTTCCGCTGCCCGTGCTGGAGGAGCGGATGGCGCAGTTCATTGCCGACGGCGGCACGAACTCGCCCGCGCCGCCGCGGCCGTAGTCGGTCCGGGCACCGTGCTGCGCTCGCCGGACAATCACCCCGCGGGAGTTCGAAGCCGCGGGGTGATTTGCAGCGTTCCGTGTTTCCATCGCTCTCGCGACAGACGTCCTTCGAACGAGTGCCCGGCTCACGCCGTCACATGGCGCGAGCCCGCCACGCGGTTCGATTCGCGGGCGGTCGCGGTCTCTCCGACCTCCGCGATTCGCGCAAGCGTGAACGCCGCGAGCGACATCACCACGTCGCGCACCGCAACGTCGAGGTAGCCCGCCAGCACGAGGTTCGCGGCCACCCCGAGCAGCCAGGCGCTCGCGACGTACGCGCCCAGCCGCGTCCACTTGGTCAGGATCGCGATCCCGACGGCGACCTCTATGACGCCCACCAGCCCCATGAACGTGGCCGTCGACATCGGCAGGAGCTGAGCCGCGAGCGGGCTCACATACGCGCCCCAGTCGGCCAGCAGGTTGAAGAACTTGTCGAGTCCGGCGAGCGTCGCCGTCAGGCCGATGCCGTACCGCAGGGCCAGCCAGGGCGTGTTCAGTCGAGTGTCCATATCGATACCTCCTGCCGAATGGAGGCAGTCGGACGGCGATACGTGACAGGCTCGCGGCGTGTCACGCTTTCCGTGCTCGCCACTCTATGAGAGTGGGAAAGGAGTGGTGACCATGCGACTCGTGGGTGCAGCCTCGATTCTGTACAGTCTCGCCCTGGCATTCGCCATCGGCGGATTCGCGCACGCGCCTCGCGCGGCGCAGGAGCCGCCGGGCGCCGAGCGGAACCGCATCGCCGAAGGCCGCGAGATCTTCCGCTTCGACACGTTCGGCGACGAGCAGCTCTGGACGGACGTGTTGCGGATGCACGAGGTCATCCCGTCGGTGAGCCCGGCGACTGCGCTGGCCGTCGGGTTGAAGGTCGACGTCGAGGCCCTGCCGGCAGAGGTGATCGCCGCGCTGCGCGCCGGCGCCGTCGATCTCGCCGATCCGGCCGTCACGCTCGCGCTGCTCGGCTTGAACGCGGTCGTGGGCGTCCAGGGCGAGGTGAACGAGGTGGGCCAGCTCACCTCCGTGGGTATTACCTGCGCGCTGTGCCATTCGACGGTCGATGACTCGTTCGCGCCCGGAATCGGGAAGCGGCTGGACGGATGGGCGAATACGGACCTGAACGTCGGCGCGATCGTCTCGCTCTCGCCCGCGCTGGACGACGCGACGAAGGCGGAGTTCAGCGCCTGGGGGCCCGGCATGTACGATCCCCGGCACCACGCGTTCGACGGGACCAACATCCTTCCGCTGAACAGCCCGTCGATTCCCGTCGTGATCCCGCCGATCTACGGCCTCCGGGGCGTCGGCTTCGAGACATTCACCGGCGACGGCCCGATCTCGTACTGGAACACCTACGTCGGCGTAGGCCAGATGGGCGGGCAGGGCACCTTCAACGATCCGCGCATCGGGCTGTTCATCAGCCAGACGCCGGATCTCGTCACGCCGAAACTCGGGGCGCTGCTCGAGTACCAGCTCAGTCTGCGGGCGCCGGAACCTCCGGAGGGAAGCTACGACTCCGCGGCCGCCCGGCGGGGCAAGCGGGTGTTTCGCCGGGAGGCCGGCTGCGTCACCTGCCACCGGCCGCCGAACTTCACCGACGTCCTGAGCAGCCCGGGTCGCCGTGTGCCGTTCCTCCACGATCCGGCGGACGTCGGCATGGATCTCGCCTACGCGGAGCGGTCCGCGACCGGAAAGTACCGCACGACGCCGCTGCGGGCGCTGTTCCAGCACGCACCGTACTTTCACGATGGCAGCGCGCCGGATCTCGTGGCTGTCGTGGAGCACTACGACGGCCTGTTCGGCCTGAACCTGACGCCGCGGCAGAAGGCGGACCTGGTGGAGTATCTGAAGTCGCTGTGAGTGGAGGCAGGCCTCATCCCGCCTCACCTGACCCAGGCGCACGGCGTCTCATGCGGAAGAGTCCTGCCTCGGGTGGAAGTTTCCGGAGATGGCACGACGCGGCGCCTGAGCCAGCCGGCCCGGGATCGCCGCCGTCGGGGGCACCTCACTTGCAGAGCCAGGGGCGTGGTCCCGGCCGATCCGACCGTCCGCCCGCTTCCGGCGCCGCTTGCGCGTCTCTCCGCGCTCGCGCTCGATCTGCACTGGTCGTGGAACCACGCCGGCGACGGGGTGTGGAAGCGCCTGGACGAGGCGCTCTGGGAGCGCACGCAGAATCCGTGGCTGCTGCTGCAGTACGTGCCGCTCGAGCGGCTCGAGCGTCTGGCCGCCGACCCGAGCTTCCTGCGTGAGGTGCGGAACCTCGAGGAGTCCCGCGAGCGGTATCATGCGACGCCGCCGTGGCGTCCGGCCGGCGCGGCGCACCTCCCGCGCGTGGCCTATTTCAGCATGGAGTTCGGCCTTCACGAGGCGTTGCCGCTCTATGCGGGAGGCCTCGGCGTTCTCTCGGGCGACTACCTGAAGACCGCGAGCGATCTGGACGTTCCCGTCATCGGCATCGGCCTGCTCTGGCAGCAGGGATACTTCCGGCAGGTGCTGGATGCCGAAGGGAGGCAGACGGAGCTCTATCCGTTCAACGAGCCCGCGAGCCTGCCCGTACAGCCTGTCCTCACACCGGGAGGCGAGCGCCTGCGCATCGCGTTGACGTTCGCCGGCCGCGCGATTCAGCTCAGGGCCTGGCGCGCCGGGATCGGCAGGACGGCGCTGTATCTGCTGGACAGCAACGATCCGTACAACGAGCCGGCCGATCGCGGGTTGACGAGCGCGCTCTACGGCGGCGCTCCCGAAGTCCGCTTGCTGCAGGAGATCATCCTCGGGATTGGTGGATGGCGCCTCGTGGAGGCGCTCGGGCTCGGCGTCGAGATCTGCCACCTCAATGAAGGGCACGCGGCCTTCGTGATCGTCGAGCGGGCGCGCCATCACATGGAGCGGCACGGCACGGGGTTTTGGGAAGCCCTCTGGGCCACGCGCGCGGCCAACGTGTTCACGACGCACACGGCGGTGCCGGCGGGGTTCGACGCGTTTCCGCCCGAAGAGATCGACAGGTTCCGTCCGTACTTCGACGAGTACGTGAACGGGCTGGGGGTCTCGTGGCCCGAGCTGCTCGCGCTCGGCCGGCGGGATCCTGCCGATCCGCGCGAGCCCTTCAACATGGCCTGGCTGGCGCTGCGCGGGTGTTCCTGGGTGAACGGCGTCAGCCGGCTGCACGGCACGGTGAGCCGGCGGCTGTTCGGCGGGCTGTTTCCGCGATGGCCCGAGCGGCAGGTGCCGATCGATCACGTCACCAACGGCGTCCACGTGCCGTCGTGGGACTCGCCGTGGACCGACGCGCTCTGGACGCAGGCGGCCGGCAAGGAACGGTGGCGCGGCGACGTGTCGGCCCTCACCGTCGACATCGCCCGCCTCTCCGACGAAGACCTGTGGCGCCTCCGCGCGCGCGAGCGCGCCGATCTCGTGCGCTACACGCGCGAACGGCTCCTGCGGGAGCTCGCCCGGCACCTGCCGTTCGACGCCGCGCGACGGATTGCCGGTGACGTGCTGAACCCCGACGTGCTCACGCTCGGCTTCGCGCGCCGGTTCTCGACCTACAAGCGTCCGAACCTGCTGCTGTCGGATCCCGATCGTCTGCTGCGCCTCCTCGCCGACTCGCGGCGTCCCGTTCAGCTCATTGTCGCGGGCAAGGCGCATCCGCGCGACGAGGCCGGGAAGGCGCTGATTCAGCAGTGGACGCGGTTCGCCGGCCGCCCCGAGGCGCGGGCCCGCGTCGTCTTCCTTGACGACTACGACATGCGTCTGGCCACGGAGCTGGTGCAGGGCGTGGACGTCTGGATCAACACGCCGCGGCGGCCGTGGGAGGCGAGCGGCACGAGCGGGATGAAGGTGCTCGTCAACGGCGGGCTGAATCTCTCGACGCTCGACGGCTGGTGGGCGGAGGCGTTCGAGCCCTCGTGCGGCTGGGCGATCGGCGGTCACGTCGAGGGTCCGGCCGGCGACGCGGAGGATGCGGCGCAGCTCTACGAGCGGCTCGAGCACGACGTGATCCCGGAGTTCTACGATCGCGACGCGGATGGATTGCCGCGCCGGTGGATCGCGCGGATGCGGTCGAGCATGGCCCGCCTGGCGCCGCGGTTCAGCAGCGTCCGCATGCTCCAGGAGTACGTCGAGCGCGCGTATCTGCCGGGCGTATCGTCGTACCGCCGACGCGCGGCGCGGGAGGCCGGCGTCGCCCCGTCGCTCGAGCAGTGGTCGGCGCACCTCGCGCGCCACTGGCCGGGGATCCGCTTCGGCGAGCCCGCCGCGCACGCGAGCGGCGGTCGGCTGACGATCTCGGTGCCCGTGTTTCTCGGAGCGATCCCGCGCGACGCCGTGCGCGTGGAGCTGTACGCGGAGCCCGAGGAAGGGGAGGCGCCGGTCGCGCGGGAGATGCTCGCGGCGGAGTCGGTGCAGGGCTCTCCCAACGCGGCCCTCTATCGCGTGACCATCGAGACGGGCAGGCCCGCGGATCATTTCACCGCGCGCGTCTTGCCGCAGCACCCCGACGCGCGCCTCCCGATCGAGCTGCCGCTCATCGCCTGGCAGCGGTGAGACCTCAGCCGGCCCACACAGGGTTTTCGCTCCGGCAAGCGCGCCCCACACGGATCACGACGCGCGTCGCTTCACCGCAGTCCCCGACAGCGGGCCGGCAACCACGACGGCAAAACCCAGCCGTGGCTTGGTGGTTCTGTGGACGCGAGGGAGAATCCTGGAGACGGTTCGAGCCGTGGAGCGGATGAGCCGGAATCCAACCGTGCGTGTGGCGTCGCTGGGCGACCGTGCCTGATCGGACCATCACGTGGCTGCGTGCCGCGGATACGGCCGCCGCGTTCCTGCTGATTGTTTCCATCTGGATCCTCCTCTCGGGAGGGATGCGGACGACGATCGCCGGCGTCCGGATCTCGGCGACGTCGCCCGAGCGATTGGCGTTCGCCGCCGCCGGCGTGCTCGCCGTCCGTCACGCGTGCAGGCCGCGGCCGTCCCTCCTCGCCTGGCTTCGCGCGCTCGTCCCGCGGACGATCCCGGCCGTCTGGCGGGCCGTGACGCCGATCTGGGCGGCCAGCCGCTTCGGCGTCATCGCGATCGGCTTCATCGCGGTGCTGCTGATCGGCAACCCGGAGATGAGGGGCGCGCCGCGCATCTCGAGCGGCGCGCTCGCCAACCTGCCGGCGAGGTGGGACGCCTTCTGGTATCTCGACATTGCGGTCAACGGCTATCGCTGGGTGGACAATCCGCTCGAAATGCAGAACGTCGCGTTCTTCCCGGCGTTCCCGTGGACCATGCGGGCCGGCGGCCTGCTGCTCGGCGCCTACAGTCCGGGGATTCGCCCGCCGGACGCGCACCGCCGGATGATGTGGGGCGGCTGGCTCGTGGCGCTCGTAACGTTCTGGGCGGCGCTGGTCTGCGTCTACCGCTGGGCGGAGACGCGCGCGGGACCGCATGCCGCGACGACGACGGTCACGCTGCTCGCGGCGTATCCGTTCGCCGTGTTCTTCAGTGCGCCCTACAGCGAGCCGCTGTACCTGCTCAGCGTGGCGGCCGCGTGCCTCCACGTCGAGCGCGGCGCCTGGGGCCGCGGCGCGGCGTGGGGCTTTCTCGCGGCCCTCGTCCGCCCGACAGGCGTGCTGCTGATCGTGCCGCTGGCCTGGATCGCGCTCGAGCGCCAGCGCTGGCGGCCGCCGCCGGTTCGCGCCGCGATGGCGATGGGCCTGGCGCTCGCCGCGCCGGCCGCCGCCCTCCTGCTGCACTCGCTGACGATCTACCAGCTCACCGGGCGTCTGTTCGCCTGGAGCGACGTGCAGGCCGCCTGGGGCCGCAATTATCAGCTGACCACGTGGCTCGGCACAGACCTCGCCCGGATGGCGGAGCACGGCGTGCTGGAGTACGTGGAGGCCTCGCCGGTGGTCGTGCTCAACGGAGGAGCGGCGTTCATGGCGCTCCTGCTGCTGTGGACCGTGGCGCGGCGAGCCGGCGTGGCGTACGCGTTGTTCGTGATCGTGAACCTGGCGCCCGCGATCGCCTCGGGCGGGCTGATGTCCGTCGGCCGGTTCACCTCCACGCTCTTCCCGCTCTTCTTCGCGCTCGCGACGCTCGTGCCCGAGCGGCACGTGACGACCGTAATCGTGGCGTTCAGCCTGCTGCAGGGATTGCTGGCGACGCTCTTCTTCACCTGGCGGCCGCCGTTCTGAAAGGCGATGTGTATCAGCCTGGACGGCGAGGGTGGCGTGCTCATGTCGCTGCCGATTCCGCCGGCGGCGGCCGGTCTCGTGGCGGGGCTGGCCGCGGGCTTCCTGCCGGGCCGGCTGAAGGCCGCGCCCATGCGGGCGCGCGCCGCCGCGACGCCAGCCTGAACGCCGAGGGCGTCAGGCCGAAGGTCCGGCGGAACGCCGCTGTGAAGTGGCTGTGGCTCGAGAAGCCGGCATCCAGCGCGACCGGCGTGACGCCCGCGTCGGTTTCCGGCAGCCGCTCCAGCGCGTGGCGCAGCCGAAGCTCGGTTCGATAGGCGTGGAGCGTCAGGCCCGTATGGCGGTGGAAGACGCGACAGAGATGGAACGCGGACACGCCGACCCTCGCGGCCAGGCCGGCCACGGTCCCGGAGCACGCGAATTCGACGGCCAGGATCTCGCGCGCCTGCTCGGCGTGGTCGCGATGCTGCCGCAGCGTGCGCGCCGAGACGGCCGCACGCGGCCGCGCCGTGCCCGCGCAGCCCGCCTCGCTCTCGACGATCCGCGCCGCCAGGCTGATGACGTTCTCCTCCACGAACAGCGCGTCGGGGCGTCCCGTCGCCAGGGCGGTGACGAGCTGCCGCTGGACGAGATAGGTCCGGCTGTCCACCGGGGTGCAGGCCCTGGCGAAGGGACGCTCGGGCGTCTCCGGCGGCCGGGCCCGCCTGGCTTCGGCGATTTCGGCGATGATCTCCGGCGCCAGCGCGAACCAGTCACAGTGATCGGCATGGCCGGCGACCGAGCGCCGGCGGTACGTCTGGCCCCGATTGTAGAGCGTGGCGACGGTCGGGTCCGACAGGAACGGGGCGCCACCCTCGTGCTGGATCCAGACGGGCGTTCTCGGAAACACGAACACCGGATTGACGATCGGCCCCGAGTCGGCGAAGAGCGGGTGCGAGCCGGGACAGCGGAACGCGCCCACGCGCACAATCGGGCTGTCGAACAGCAGCCGTTCGACTGGCAGGGGTTCGGGCCGCAGGAGCTCGTCGATGCCGTGCACGCCGTCAGGATCATGCGCGGGAGTTCCCCGCGCGTCAACGAGCTGGTGATGGACGGTGTGACGGACGGCGCCGGCGCGAGTCGAGCACGATTTCGATAGCGCGCCGTTCCCGCGCCGATCGACAGTCGCCCAGACAGCCGGGCCGGAGCGCCGCGGCGGATTCATCAGTATTCGAGTCAGGACTCAGGAGGTCGAGCATGTCCCGCAGCCATGACAGCCCGCGCGCGAATGCCACCGCCGCGTGCCCCCGGCCAAGTGAGGTCCGCCGGCGCCCCACGCCCCAGCTTGCCGGCATGGCGGTCGCCCTGGCCCTCGCCTGCCCGGCCGCCGCGGCGGCGCAGCAGCAACAGGCGCCCGCGCCGAAGCCCTGCGCGGGGCCGGAGCACCGGCAGTTCGACTTCTGGGTCGGCGAGTGGAACGTCACGCTGCCGGACGGCAAGCCTGCCGGCACCAATCGCATCGAGCGGATCGCCGGCAGCTGCGGCCTCCAGGAGACGTGGACGGCAGCCTCGGGCGGCGACGGCCGCAGCCTCAATGGTTACGTCGCGCAGGACGGCAGGTGGCACCAGATCTGGCTGGGGAGCGGCGGGCTCTGGATGGAACTCGTGGGCGGCCTCCGCGACGGCGCCATGGTGATGGAAGGGCAGACCGTCGGCCGCGGCGGCGCGGTCATCCACCAGCGGATCACGTGGACGCCGCGGCCCGACGGGCGCGTGCGGCAGCTCTGGGAGCAGTCGCTGGACGGCGGCAAGACGTGGCGCGTCGGCTTCGATGGGCTGTATACGCGCAAGCAGAACTGATGAGGGAGCGGAGCCCCTCGGCTCTCTCACCCGCGCTTCGGGCCCGCCGCGTACTTCACCACGCGGACGCGCTCGACGGTGACCAGCGCGCCGCCGGTAATCATCTCGTCGAGGATCGGCAGCAGCCGCTCGACGTGCGCATCGTCATCGACGACCTCGATGAGCACCGGCAGGTCGGCGGACAGCTCGACGAGGCCGGCGGTGTGGATCACGCTGCTCGCGCCGAACCCGGCCACGCCGTGCATCACCGTCGCGCCCGCGAACCCTTCGGCGCGCAGGCGCTCGAGCAGCGCGCGCGCGAGCGGCGCCTGGTGATAGCGATCGGATTCCCCGAGAAAGATCCTGACCAGGGACTGTGTGCCGTCGAGCACGCGCATGGGAACCTCCTCAACGGCCGAGCAGGGCGCGGGCGCAGAGCAGTCCCAGCAGCCCGGCCGCGAATCCGCCGAGGAGCGTGAGCGCCGCGTTGGCCAGCGCCATGACCGGCGCCCCCTCCTCGATCAGCCTGGTCGTCTCGTAATTGAAGCTGGAGTATGTCGTCAGGCCGCCGATGAAGCCGATGGCGACGGCGGCCCGCAGGGTGGCCGGCCAGGCCGTCGCGAGCGCCGCGTGCATCACCGCGGCAACGGCGAAGCAGCCGGCCAGGTTCACGATCAGCGTGCCGTACGGAAAGGCGCTGCCGAAGCGCTGAGCGGCCCAGGACGCAATGAGATAGCGGGCGCCGGTGCCCGCCGCGCCTCCCACACAGATCCAGAACAGGCGTTCCATGTCACGTCACCTCGCCGGAGGCGCCGCGGCATCGACACGGACTCCCACGGCACTCCGCAGGAGTCATTGGCCGTCGGGGACGGCGGTTGTGGCGGACCCCACCGCCGGACGAACAGTGCGGAGTGTGTCGAGAGCCGGGCACCGCTGTCAAGCGTGTGGTGCGTCAGCGCCGACGAGCGGGCCCGCCGGTCAGCGAAGCCGCACCTCCAGGCCGATCCAGAACGCGCGCGGCGTACCCGGGCTGTAGAACCGTGGCGCCCGTTACCGATACGAGGAAGGCGAGCGGAGGCGCGACTGCCATCGGCGGACCACATTCAAGCCGGACGCCAGAACGGTCGGGCCCGGCCGGTCGCGGCGACTGCCGGGAACGCCTGCAGCCCGAACGGAATCGATGCACTCCGCTCGGACACGGCTGTTTCGCCAAGGCCATGCGATGTGAGACGCTGGGAGCGCGGCACCCGGCTTGCGTGCTCCTGCGGCTATCGGAACGCGAAGGGCTCCCCATTCAACGCACGACACTGCTCCTCATTCGTCACGCACAGGTCGACCTCGGCGCGCCGCCGGGCGTCCTCTGCGGCTGGCTCGATCTCCCGCTCAGCCCGGCCGGTCGTGCGCACCTCTCGCGGCTGTGCGAACGCCTGCCGGCGCGCGCGCGTCCGGATGCGCTCTACACGAGCACGCTCGCCCGCGCACGGGAAACGGCGGCGGCGCTCGCGGCGGCCTGGCGACTGGATATCGCCCCGCTCGAGACGCTGCGTGAGATTCACTGCGGCCGTCTCGAGGGCATGCGCCTCGACGAGCTGGAACGAGTGCATCCGGACCTCGTCGCGCGCAACCGCGCGCAGGTGGACGAAGGGTTCGCGTGGCCGGAGGGCGAGAGCTACGCGGCGTTTCGACGGCGGGTGCTCGAGGGGCTTCGGGCGGTCGCCGCTTCCCACCAGGGGCGGCGCGTGGCGGTCGTCACCCACGCCGGCGTCGTCGCGCAGGTCATGGGCGCGGTTCGCGGCCGCCCAGCGGCCGTCTGGGACCGCGATCGGCCCGATCCGCTCGCGCTGACCGAGGTCGTCTGGACGAACGGCTCGCCCGAGACGGTCGTGGTGTTCAACAAGCGCGACTGGTAGTGAGCAGCGCCGCCGCCCGCCGGATCACCCGCTCCCACGCGCGAAGCGCCCGCCAGGACTCGTCGTGCCGCTGGGGCGCCGCGTGCCGGTCCCACAGGACCGCGAGGTGGTAGCGGATCGCGCCGGCGAGGCCGTTGCTCGCGGACGCATACCAGTAATCCCGCCGCAGCTCGCCGGCGATCGGGCGTGGGGTTCCCCGGCTGTCGAGGTAGGCGCGCAGGAGCGTGTCGTGACGGCGGCGCGCCTCCGGCTCCCAGCAGCCGAGGGAATGGAGCCAGGACGCGACATCCTCGAGCGGGGAGCCGAGGCGCGCGCGGCCCCAATCGATGAGCACGACGCGAGGCGCGCCACGCCCGGCCCGCAGGATCACGTTGCCCGGATGCACGTCGCCGTGGATGACGGCGACGCCCGAGGCGAACAGCCGCTGCCGCATGAGCGGAAGCGCCGCCACGACCCGGCGCAGGTCGCCGGCGCGCCGCCAGTAGCGCGCCTGCTGCTCGTCGCGGGCGTGGAGCGCCGTCCAGAGCGTGGAATCGGCCGATCCCGCGAGTTCCCGCTCGTAGCCCCAGTCGAAGATGGAGGAGTGCAGTCCGCGGGCGTCGTGTAGCCGCGCCAGCTCCCGGCAGACGCCGGCGCTGAGCTTCGAGTCGGACCATGGCCATCCCGACGACGCGGGCACGTTCTCGAGGTAGAGATACTCGGCGTCTCCGACCGCTTCCAGCCCGAGCGCCCGCGCCGCGGGAGGGCGGACGAGGTGTTCCCACAGGCGGCGGTACACGCCGGCCTCCCGGCGGAACTCTCCCCGCAGCTCCTTGACGACGAGCCGCCGCGGCAGACTCCGCGGCTGCCGGCCCGCAGCCACGGAGGCCAGGCTGACGTTCGACTCGAGCCCGCCGCCGAGCGGCCGCACCACCACCTTCACGTTTCCGGGCGGCACGTTCCACCGGCGCGACACGAACCCGGCCACCCGATCGTTCACCGGTCGATCCTACGCGTTTCCAGAACACCGACGGGATAAATCGAGAGCAGCCTCACGGGCGCGCGCCCGCGGCGCGGCAGGCTCATCGGAACGCGCGCCGACCGCGAGCGTTGCGGCCTTGGGTATCGCCCTTGCACCCTCTTCACTCCGGTCGATGCTGGCGCCCGAGACGGTCGCGCCCGGACGCATCGCATGTTCAACGATGGATCACGACTGGAGCCGAACGATATGAGGGAGCAACTGAAGAGACTTGGAGACGTCCACGACTTCACGGTGGCGAGCGACGATCCGGACGTTCGCGGCTGGACAGTCCGGACGCGCGACGGCCAGGAGATCGGCCAGGTGACGGAGCTCATCGTCGAGCCCGAGGCCAGAAAGGTGCGGTACCTCGAAGTCGCGCTGGACCGGCGGGGCTTCAACCTCCGCGACGAGAAGCACGTGTCGATCCCGATCGAATCGGCACAGCTCAATCGGGATAATCGCACCGTTCAGGTGAGCGGCCTCTCGCGCGAGGCGATCGCCGTGATGCCGGAGTCCGAGTTCGGCACTCGCCATACGGCCACGACGGGTGCCACGGCCGCCGGGACCGCCGCCGGCGCGGCGGGCGCGGCCGCGACGAAGGGCCGCGACGAGCGGACCACCATCCCGCGTACCGAGGAGGAGCTGCGCGTCGGGCGCCGAGCCGCCGAGGTCGGCGAGGTGGTCGTCGGCAAGCATACCGAAACCGAACACGTCACCGAGCGCGTCCCCGTGGAGCGCGAACGCGTCCGCGTCGAGCGCCGGCCGGTCGAGGGCGACGCGCGGGCGGCCGAGGCCCGCTTCGAGAACGACGAGATCCGCGTCCCGGTCGTCGAGGAGGAGATCGTCACCGAGAAGCGACCGGTCGTGAAGGAAGAGCTCGTCGTCGGGAAGGAGCGCGTGGAGGACGTCCAGGATGTCGAAGCCGATCTCCGCAAGGAGCGGTTCGACGTGCGGAAGGAAGGCCACGTCGTCGAGGATTCCGATCGGCCGAAGCCGCGGCGGGGAGGCTACTGATGGCAGACATCGATATCGTCCCGAAACGGGGAACGTCCATCTGGCTGTGGGTGGTGCTGGTGCTGCTGGCGCTGGCGGTGCTGTTCTGGTTCATGACCCGGGAGCCGACGCCGAGCGTGCAGCTCGACGACGGGCGTCCGGCCGCGATTACGGCGGCGGGGGCGGTCGCCCAGGTGCCGATGGCCGCGTAGCCGGAGCGGGAGGTGCGGGCGCACGGGCGCGCCCGCGCCCGCCCATCACTCCGCGTCCTGCAGGCGCAGCCGCGCGAGCAGTTCGCGGAAGCGGGGGTCGTCGCGCAGCCACGCGAACGCGCGGTCCACGTTGACGTAGAGGACGGCGCTGCTGAGTTCCAACTCCGCCCGCCGCAGCCATTCGAGCGTCTCGTCCGCGTCGCGCAGTTCCGCGTACACCTTCGCGATGTCGAAGGAGGGCGGATACGGCAGGGCGTGCAGTTCGGCGAGCGCGCGTGCCGCGGCATCGCGGTCCCCGCGCCGCGCGGCGATCCGCCCGAGCGTTGCGACGGGAACGGCGCGGCTCGTGGTCGTCTTCAACAGGGTGTGCACCTCGGCCTCGGCCTCGTCCAGCCTGCCCAGGTCCATATAGCTCCACGCGCGGTACATCCGCGCCGGGCGAAACGACGGGTTGCGCGCCAGCACGGCCTCGCACTGCGCGATCGCGTCGCTGTACCGTCCGGCGAGGTAGGCGAGCCACCCATGGATCGCCTGGGGCATGAGCGCGAGCGGATCCAGCTCCTGCGCGCGTTGCAGCGAGGCCCGCGCCTCGTCGAAGCGTCCGAGCGCCGCGAGGAACTCACCGCGCCACTGGTGCGCCGTGGCGTAGCCGGCGTTCAACTCGAGCGCGCGTCGAAAGCTCTCCTCGGCCGACTGCCAGTCGCGATCGATCGCGAAGGCGAGCCACGCCTTCGTGGTGTGGGCTTCTGCCAGCATCGGATCGAGCTGGAGCGCGAGATTGACCGATTCGCGCGCGCGCCCGTACGCCTCGGCGGGCAGGAGGTCGCGATAGTCCCCCAGCACGACATAGACGTCGGCGAGCCCGGCGTGCGCGGGCGCAAAGCCGGGGTCGCGCGCGATCGCCGCCTGGAACAGGTTCGCCGCCTGTTTCAGGTCCTCGGTGCTGCGGATGTTCCAGTGGAAGCGGCCGCGGAGGTACGACTGGAAGGCCTCGGAGTCCACCACGGTACGGCGTTCGAGCCGCGCCTCGTCGGCGGGAGACAGCCGGCCGCGGATCTCCTCGCCGATCGTCCTGGCGATCTCGCGCTGGAGGGCGATCGCGTCGCTCAGCGGCCGATCGTACTCGCGGCCCCAGACCTGCCGCTGCGTCCGGGCGTCCACCAGCCGCGCCGTGATGCGCATCGTGTCGGCGCCGCGCGTTACCGTGCCTTCGACGATGCCATCGACGCGGAGGGCGGCAGCAATCTCGGGCAGCCCGAGCCGCGTCTCCCGGAACTGCATCACGGAGGTCCTGGAGATGACGCGCAGATCCTCGATCCCCGACAGCTCCGAGATGAGCGCTTCCGTCATGCCGTCGGCGAAGTACCGCTGATCCTCGTCGTTCGAGAGGTTGTCGAGCGGCAGCACCGCGAGCGAGTCGATTGCGCCCGGGGCCCCGCGGCCGGCGGCCGCCCACCAGAGGCCCGCGACCGCGGCGAGCGCCACGAGTGCGGCCGCGATGATCACCGGACGGGAAAACGCGCGGCGCAGGGGTGCGACCGGAGCCGGAGCGCCGCCCGTCGAGAGCCGCTCGAGCGCGGCTGCGACCTCGGACGCCGACTGGTAGCGGTCCGCCGGGTCCTTGGCGAGCAGCCGGGCGATGATGCCGGCGAGCGCAGGCGGAATCGAGGGCGGGATGTCCGGCCGATCCCGCAGGATCGCGGTCGATAGGGCAAAGCCGGTGTCGCCCCGGAAGGGAAGCGTGCCGGCGGCCATTTCGACGAGCATCACGCCGAGCGCCCAGAGATCGCTGTGCGCGTCCGCCGGTTTCCCCTGGAGCACCTCCGGCGCCATGTAGGGGAGCGTGCCGGCGATCTGCCCGCCATCGCCGAGCGTCGCCGCCGTCTGCGTGGCGGCCGCGAGATCGCCGGTCGCGATCCGGCGCGCGATGCCGAAGTCCAGGATCTTGGCGCGTCCGTCGCCCGTGACCGCCACATTGGCCGATTTCAGATCGCGGTGCACGACGCCGCGCGCGTGCGCGTGCGCGAGCCCCTCGGCGATCTGCGCGCCCAGGCGCAGCACGGCGGCGGGGGAGAGAGCCTGCCCGGCGATCCGCCGGTCCAGCGGCTCGCCCTCGACGAGCTCCATCACGATGAACGGCTGGCCCCCGTCTTCCCCGATCTCGTGCAGCGTGCAGATGTTCGGGTGGTTCAGGGCCGAGGCGCTGCGCGCCTCCCGCAGCAGGCGGCCGGCGGCATCGCCCGCCCCATCATCGGTGAGGAGCTTGATGGCTACGTCGCGACCCAGTCGCGTGTCGCGGGCCCGGTACACTTCGCCCATCGCGCCTGCGCCCAGGACACCGGTGATCTCGTACGGACCAAGGCGGGTGCCAGCAGGTCGTGCCATGAAAATGGGGGAGAGCGCCTCGTCGCGGGGTCGCGGCGCCTGGCATGCGCGCAGCACCCCGCGGGCCGCACGGCGGATCAGCCGGCCCCCGAGGCGGGCGCTCCAGGCGCGCGGAGTAGATTATAGCGTCCGCGCCCGCGCCGCCCGGTCAGGCCGGCGAGCCTTCGCCGTACAGACCGGGGCGCCGGCGCGTAAATGAACCTCAGGAGGCCGGAAATGGACAAGGCCATCGCGAGCCAGCTGGCGAACATCGAGAAGCGGACGGGAAAGTCTTTGGATGCCCTGGCCGCCGTGATCCGAGGGAGCGGCCTCAGCCGCCACGGCGAGATCCGCGACATGCTCAAGCGCGATCTGGACATGGGCCACGGCGACGCGAACCTGCTGGTGCATCACGTGCTGAGATCGGACGGCGTTTCGGCGGCCGAGGCGTCCGGCGCAGGCCTCGAGGACGTGGTGACCGGCTTCTATTCGGGACCGAAGGCCCACCTCCGGCCGATCCACGACGCGCTGATGGCCAGGATCCGGGAGTTCGGCCCGTTCGAGCTCGTCCCGAAGAAGACCTACGTGAGCCTCCGGCGGAAGAAGCAGTTTGCGATGATCGGTCCGGCCACGAACACGCGCGTGGAGGTGGGGCTCAATATGAAAGGTGAGACGCCGACGTCGCGCCTCCTCGCCATGCCGCCGGGGGGGATGTGTCAGTACCAGGTGCGGCTGACCTCGCCCGGCGAGGTGGACGACGAGGTCGTCGTCTGGATCCGCCGGGCGTACGAGGGGGCGGGGTAGGGGTCAGGGTTCATGTTCATGGGGTTCATGGGTTCATGAGTTCACGGATTCGACGTCCGGGTCACCGTGAATCCGGAAGCGGTTCGGCGCGGTAGAGCGCCGCGGCGTTTCGGGCGGCGTTCAGGATGAAGGCGCCGAACATGCCCGTCGCGCCGATCGCGCCACCGGCATCGAACAACAGCACATCGCCGAGCCCGAAGGGACTGACCACGGGTTTGACCAGCGCGACGAGCGCACCGATCGCGAGCAGGATGCGCAGCTCGGTCGGCCCGAAGCCTCCGAACGAGATCCGGAAGACGCCGAGGGAGTGCGCCGCCAGGAACGATTCGGCGGCGAGCAGGAGATAGCCGACGAGCAGCGCGCCGGCGATCCACGGGCTCGCGAGCCCGGAGAGCGCGAGCCCGGTGAAGAGGAGCGTGGCGTTCGCGACGTCCACCACGTGATCGAGGTAGTACCCGTAGCGCGGCCGCTGGATGTCGCGGACGCGGGCGAGCGTCCCGTCGAGGCTGTCGCCGAACCAGTTCAGCGCCAGCGTCGGGGGCACGAGCAGCAGCGCCCATGGCATGACGGACGCGGCGGCGAACGCCGCGCCCGTGCCGGCCATCGCCAGCGCCCCCGTCGCCGTGAGGTGATCGGGCGTCACCCGGCGCGGAAGGCGCCGCGCGATCGCAATCAGCGTCCGCTTCTCGACCTCCGCGAGCACGCTGCGATGCTCCCGCGTGTGCTGCCCGGGCCCTCCCGCCGCGCCCGCGCATCCATTCGCTGACATCCCTGGCTCCTTCGGCTCCGGAACGCCCGGGCCCGACGCGGGCGCTGCGGTCCGTCGGCCTTCACCAGGGAATGCGTGGTCCCGCGGCCGAACGGCTCACGGGAGGCCAATGGCTCAGTACTCCTGGAACATCCGCTGGATCTCGGCCGGGTCGGCCGTTCTGGTGAGCGCGAGCATCAGGAGGATGCGCGCCTTGAGCGGGGCGAGATCCTCGGCGTCGATCCGGAAGCCGCGCGCCGGCCCGGACTGCCCCGGATCCGCGGCCGCCGCCTGCGGACGGAAGGCCTGTTTCGCCGCGATGCGGCCCGCGCCCGTGCGCGTGCTCGTGACCACGGCCACGCCCTTGTCCAGGGCGTAGCGGATGCCCTCGCCCTGTGTGCCGCTCGTCGCGCCCGCGCCGGCCGCGGCGATGACAATCCCGCGCGCCCCCTGATCGACGAGCGCCTTGATCACGTCGCCGGTCGCGCCCTGGTAGACGAGCACCACGTCGACGCGCGGGAGCGCGTCAATCGACGAGACGTCGAACTCCGAGCGGTGCGTGTGACGCCGCACCACGTCGCGGTAGAAGACGACCCGGTCGGAATCGGCCACGCCCAGGATTCCGTAGCCGCGCGTCTGAAACGTGTGGAGCCGCAGCGCATCCGTCTTCGTGACCTCCCGCGCCGCGTTGATCTCGTCGTTCAGGACGACGAGCACGCCCTTGCCGCGCGAGGCGGGCTCGGCAGCGACGCGAAAGGCGTCGAACAGGTTCGCCGCCCCCTCGTAGCCGAGCGTGCTCGGGTTCCGCATCGATCCGACGACCACGACGGGCCTGTCGCTCCTGACGGTGAGATTGAGGAAGTACGCGGTCTCCTCGAGCGTGTCGGTACCGCTCGTGACGACGATCCCCGACAGGTCGGCGTCTTCGGCGAAGAGCGCGTTGATGCGCCGCGCGAGATCGAGCCATTGCCGGAGCGTCAGCGCGCTGCTGGCCGTGTTGGCGAACTGCTCGGCCTCGACGCGCGCGTAGCGCTCGATGCCCGGCACCAGCGCGACGAGCTCGTCGGCCGTCAATCGTCCGCCGGCGCGATTGGAAATGGTGCCGCCGGTGGCGATGAGGCGCACCGTGGGCACGGCGCGCTGCGCGGCGTCGCGGGTCCGCGCGGGCTGCGTCCGCGCCTGCGCCGCCTCGGCCGCCGCCGCCGCAACTCCAAGGATCAGAAAGAGAACCGCCGCGCCCGCCCGTGATGCCATCGTCCCTTCCCGCGGGAGGGGGACAGTCCACCTGGCCAGACACTGTCCCCGGTGTGGAGAACCTGCGCCGTCCTCTGTCTGCGCAGCACGTGCGACCCGAGGCCGCAGCTTCCGCGCGGAATTCGGCGTCACTATACCGCACAGAGGCGGGTCCTAGTTGCGCGGGGTCTTCCCGTGGGCAATGGTCAGCCAGCGGCTCAGCTGCCGCGCGGCTTCGTCCGGGGTCCTGCCGTAGAAGGGCATGAGCGCCGCGGACCCGCCGGGCACGCGGGCGATCTGCGCCCGCCAGGTGCCGGCGCCAACGCTCGACACTTCGATGAGGTACTCGCGGCCGTTGATGGTTTCTTCGAAGCGGTGCACGTTCACGGTAGTCCGTCGCCCTCTCGATGAGAGTCAGATCACCCGTGGACTCCGCGGCCGTGACATTGACCGTCGCCGGAGCGACGCCTTCGTCGCCCGTCGGCCAGAGACGGCAAACCGGCGTCAGGGTGTACTGATGAAGCGACGAGCATTCTAGCGGCTGTGACGAGGACGGCAAGCGAAAGAACCGTCGAAGGCGCACTCGGGCGGTGCACCCGCGCCATTTCCGCCGGGATCCCGAGTCAAAAAAAATCCGCGTGTCGGGAGGTCCACAGAGAATCCACGTCTCATCCACAACTTTTCCACAGCCTTGACGCAACCGGGCCCGGCCACTACGCTGGAACCGTCCATGACGTCCGGTTTCATGAGGTCGGCTCCGCGTTTCGCGGCGCTGCTGGTGATCCTGGCCGCGGTGTGCCTGCCCCGGCCGGCCCGCGCGGCGGATGCGGCGCTCTACCGCATTTTCCTCAAGGACGGGTCGACGCTCGTCAGCTACGGCGAGTTCGCGCGCGTCGCCGATCGCGTGGTGTTCTCGATGCCGATCGGGGACGTCGTCAACGGCAGCCCCGACCTGCGGCTGGTCAGCGTGTCGGACGGCACCGTGGACTGGGTGCGGACCGACGAGTACGCCGAGGCCGTGCGGGCGACACGCTTCGCGGAGACGCGCGGCGAGAAGGAGTTCGAGCGGCTGAGCGCCGAAGTCGCGCGGACGCTCAGCGCGGTCGCGCGCACGGGCGATCCGAAGGTGCGCCTCGCGATCGCCGACGAGGCCCGCCGGATGCTCGCGGGCTGGCCCGCGCGGAACCACGGCTACCGCGCGAAGGACGTCGCGCAGCTCGCGAGCCTCCTGGACGAGGTCGTGACCGAGCTGCGGGCCGCCGCCGGCGAGCCGCGGCTCGATCTGAGCCTCGTGGCGGAGACCATGCCGCCGCCGCCCGTTTCGCTGCAGCCGCCGCCCAGCCTGCGCGAGACGATCGAGCAGGCGTTCACGGTCGCCCGCCTCACGCCCGAGTCCACCGAACGCGTGTCGCTCCTCGGCGCTGTCGTGCAGGTCGTGGCCCCGCTGAAAGCGGAAACGTGGGCCGCGGCGATACATGCGCGCGCGTCGGCCGATCTCCGCCTGGAGCTGCGGACCGAGGCCGCCTACTCCGAACTCGTCGCCAGGACGATGACCGAGGCGGACAGACGCGCGCGGGTGGCGGACGTGAAGGCGCTCGAGAAGCTGATCAGAAAGGTGCTCGAGGCCGACGATCGGCTCGGGCGGCGCCGGCCGCAGGCGACGGCGGCGCTGCTCGCGACGCTCGACACGCGCCTTGCCGACGCGCGGCGGCTGCGGCTCGAACGCGACGCCTTCGTCAGCCGGATGCGGATCCTCGAGGCCTACCGGCGCGACATCGAGGCGGCGCTGAAGCAGTTCCGCGAGTCCACCAGCGGCCTCGAGGAGATCCGCGCGCTCGCGGGCCCCTCCGCCGGCGACCTCGCGAAGATCTCGGAGCGGGCGGCGAGGAGCCTGCTGCGGCTGCGGCAGCTGCGGCCTCCTTCCGAGCTGCACATGGCGCACGGCCTCCTGACGAGCGCGTATCAGCTGGCCGGCCAGGCCGCGGAGACGCGCCAGAAGGCGATTCGCGCCACCAGCATGGATCTCGCGTGGCAG
>Ga0299914_10000402_pt1 | contig 25937 bp, 29 predicted proteins | sample RVTome_10_FD_201361 | JGI IMG/M metagenome (GOLD analysis project Ga0299914, IMG submission 201361) | Soil microbial communities from uranium-contaminated site in the Upper Colorado River Basin, Wyoming, United States - RVT153D57 (version 2) ... | reverse complement strand
TTATCCGACAATAACATACAATTATACAAGACAAGGTTACGATCCGCCATCAGATAGGTTAGTCATGGCCACACTTTCGATAGCAACAAGATTGGTAGATGGAATAATACTATGGCAGAAGATCGATGGCCATCTCGTCCGAGATTACCTTCATTATAGAGAAAATCCAAGCTATTTGCATGCAATTTATCTAATGGAACAGCTACAGATAGCGGATGAGAAAAACACCTTAATACAACCAGTTGACAAGAAAATAGTCAAACCCTATTTTTCTAAAGCTCCATTTACTTGGCAGATGATTTCTAGATTTTGAGCGATAACCTCGGATAGATCCGACCTATACCTCGTGCGATAACAGCTTCTATACAAAAAATATTATGAACCTCATTACTGCTTGATGTTGCATCATCACAATGTTTTGAATACTGTCTAAAGATGGTTAAGAAACAATTATTAAAAAATTATTGTCTATCTTTGAGCGCACAAAAGATTCAACTTACTTTGGGCATTTTGGGACTATCTGATGGGCGTACTAAAAAACCGACCTCATTCCATCCAAATGACAAAGGCAGGATTTTATTCGATATTATGCTCTCACTTTATTATTACCGCTAATACTATCATCCTTAATCAGGTACTTTCCTTGCAAGCACATGTTTTTCGCCGTTGTCATATGTTTTTTCAAATTCTATGTTGAAATTGTTCGATCTGAGCAATTCTATCGTTGGACCATAAGTGTCTTTACCATGTACCTCCACAAGAATCGAGATATGGTTGTTTGCAGACAATATCTCTTTAGCTCCTTTAAGGACCTCATATTCTGCTCCTTCTACATCAATCTTAATCCAATCCACTCGGTTTATTCCTCTACTCTTCAATAAATTATCTAATGTGTCTGCTTCTACCTCAAGATACCTTCGTTCGATTTCCTTGCTATATTTTGTAGTAAGATAATTTGTCATAAGACTATGATGCATTGTATATCCTAGATCTTCATCTGGCAGGTATAACTTTAGCCTCTCCTTCTTCGAGTACACTGCCCAATTCAATGGACTGACATTTGTCAGTTTGTTTAACCTTAGGTTATGCTGCAATATTCTAAAATTATAAGGATGGGCTTCAACAGCAATTACCTTTCCTGATGCTCCGACAGATTTTGAACTTGTTATAGTATATCGACCCATATGTGCTCCAATATCTACAACCGTATCGCCTTCTTTGGGACGAAATAGCCCTATTATTTCCTCTTCGTGCTTGGTCATGACTATAAAGTCCTCCTTATTGAGCGGGCAATGTATGTGATAATCATGACTAGGGACATGTATCTCTAACAGTAAAGTCTTGTCTACACCAAGAATCTTGGTTGAGGAATACAAGAAATCTTTAAAATTGATGTTTCGTTTTAGAAATATTCTATCTCTTTTTTTCCTACCTAAGATCAATCTTAGAAAAAATCGCGTTCCCAAAAAAGTACTCTTTAACAGACCGAATACAACCTTATCAAAGACGCGAGCTCCCTTTACCTCTCTTAACCACCATTTATTGCTCCCAGCATATTCTAGATACGAAGAAGTATAATCATTTATCATCTAACCATCATTACTAGTTTTACAAATACCCCTTAAGAGAGTTCCCAAGTGGGAATTCTACAGTCAAATTTATACCTGCATCAGAGTTAGTAAAACTGTAGTTAGTGTGTAGATCTAGATCATATCCGCACATCTTCGTAATAGGCTCGTGAGCCATTGGTTAAGATATAACAATAATATTCATCATATTTTGACTGGAAGAGACGTCATGCAAAAAGAAAAGATAATTGTTGTTGTTGTTATTGTTGTTGCATTATACACAGATTTGGCAAAAAATGCTTATGTTAGCCTTAGAATGATAGATATTATCATAAGGTGTGCTTTATAATAAAAAGTAGGAGAAGAGATCGTTATTATTCTTCTTCATTCTCTACTGCAGGTGGTTAGGGAATCACTAATCCTAATAATTCTTCTGGATCTGATGCTCCTACTAACTCTGCTAGGCCTTCCAAATCTGGTACTCTAGCTATCGCTTCTATCGCTTCCAAATCTGTTGTCCCTTGTGTCTCTGATGTTGGTGGTTCTTCTGATGTTGGTGGTTCAGTGGGGTTAGGTTGCGAATTCACTAAATCTACTAATTCTTCCGAATCGGATGCTCCTGCCATCTCAGCTAAATCTTCGGAATCAGTTGCTTCTGCTATATCCGCTAATTCTTCCTCATCTGTTATCTCTGCTAACTCTGCCATTCGTTGCAAGTTTGCTAATGCTGCTGTTTCATTCAGCCCTACTTCTACAGTTCCTGATTCTTCTTCGTCTGCTGCTTCTGCTGCTCTTTCATCTCCTTCTATCTCTCTTATCGACAGATTTTTGAATTCAAATTCTGAATCGTCTACTCTGAAGCCGCCTCGGGTACCATCCTCTATTATGTCGTCGTCGTCCCTATCGCAATCGCTACCTGAAACTTCCCAATCACCGTCGTCGACATACTCTGTAGCTTTCTCCCAATTGTTGTCCTCATCTCCGTCATCAACCCACAGCTCTAATTTGACCTCATCGTCGTCCAAGTCATATACTACCATCTTGATGCCTACCCATCTATCATCCAGTTCATCTACCACATTTTCTTCTTCTGCAGTCCTGTCTGAATATCCGCCATGGTGGAATAACTTTTTCTTGAAAAAGGCATCACCTTCAGCACTAAGCATCCCATAGTAACCATAAGCACCGCATCCACCGTCATCATTGTAGGATGGCCCTTGTCTTGCTACTAAAGTAAATTGGTCGTTTCCATCCAGTAGTTTAAAGTAACCTGTCATTTCCATATTCTTCCACTCGTCATCTGGAGAATCCGCATGAATCCTTACTCCGTGTTTTTCGGTACCTGTTTCTGCATCCAATGCGAATACATCCGAATCTTCTTCTTCTAATTCTATGTCATCAGCTGATGTCATAAGGAAATTGTCGTCATCTTCTGGATCTTCATTGTCTAGGAACCAGGAAGGACCATTATCTGCTGCAGAATAGAGTTCGTCTATTCCGAATTTGTCTGGAGCTGCAAACACTTCTTGTGTCATGATTGTTAGCGATGAGACAGGTAGCATTACTACTATCCCAGCTATAAGCAGTTTCTTAGACAAGTCTAGATTATGTGCTCTTGATCGCATCGAAGCGTGGATGGTAGTACGTGCTTTATTTATTGCGGAAGCTTTTTCGGAACTGTACAATACAACTTGGACATAAACGACTGCACGGTAATTGATTTCAGGAGTTTTCCTCTTTTTATTCACAGTCATTTGTCTAGTTTTGGGTACTAATTCGAAAGATTACGCCATTTCTTGATATTATCCTAAGCATTTGCATTTCTCCGTGTTACAGGCTTTGTATACTAAGGAAGGAGGCGATTTTCTTTGAAGTATTCCCAAAACTGCACTTTGAAATATAATACCAACATCACACACAAGAATTCATTTACCTAACACTAACGCATTTAAGTGGCACGAGAGTATCAACGTAGAGCAAATTAACAAATGAACTATTCGATATTACTTGATGTCGTCGGCCTCGAACAAAAACACTTAGACTCTGGCCTGTTACCAAATATTGCCAAGATTACTGAAAATGGGGAAGCAGCAAAACTTGAGCCTACATTTCCTGCGGTTACATCAACTGTTCAGGCCAGCATCCTTTCTGGCAAGTATCCTAGAGAGCACGGAATAATAGCAAATGGATTGTATGATAGGAACACATACAGTGTATCTTTCTGGGAGCAATCCAGCTCGCTTGTTCAGGCTCAAAGAGTATGGGACACCATCAAGTATAATAACAGTAAAAAAACTGCTGTGCTCTTTTGGCAAAATACAATGTACGCCAATTCTGACATTGTGGTGACTCCACGGCCGATACATCTAGATGACAAGATGGTTATGTGGTGCTATTCAAAGCCAGTGGGCTATTATGAAAAATTGAAGGAAAAGTTAGGTGAGTTCAACCTTGCAAGCTACTGGGGACCACTTGCATCATCTAAATCAAGCGAATGGATAGCAAATGCTGCTGAATATACTTTGGAAAGCGAGCGGCCTAATTTTCTCTTTATATATGTTCCACATGCAGATTATTCGGCGCAGCGCTTTGGAAAGCAAGCGGTTCAGGTTAGAGATGATCTGAAAAAGGCTGATGAAATAGTTGGCAGAATTGCTCAAAAGGCAACCGATCTTGGAATACGAGACGAAATGCATTTTGTCATTATATCTGAATATGCATTTAACGATGTCAATGGTGCAGTACCTCTAAACCTTGTGCTTCGAGACGCCGGCCTACTTTCCATCCGCACCATTCAGGAAAAAGAATATTTAGATTTTGAATATAGCAAGGCATTTGCAATGGTTGATCATCAGGTAGCGCACATATACATCAAAGATGGTTATGAAGGGGAGACTAGAAAGACATTGGAGGCTACTTCTGGAGTAGACAGGATTTTGGATGGCGCGGGGAAGAAAGAGCTTGGAATAGATCATGAACGAAGCGGAGAGCTGATCGCTATTTCCGCAAGAGACAAGTGGTTCAGCTACTACTGGTGGCATGACGAAAGCAGGGCACCGGATTTTGCACGCAAGGTGGACATACACAGAAAACCAGGCTATGATCCTGTAGAGTTGTTTATCGATCAAAAGACAAAGTCTATACCACTTGAAGCGAGCTTGGTCAAAGGATCACATGGGAGGCCCCCCGACCTACAAACAGAGGAAGGACTTGCATTCTATGCTTCAAGCAGAAAGCATGGCATTACATCCGATTCAGGCTCAGCAAGATGTGTCGATATTATGAGATTCCTAGTTGATGCGCAATGAAATACGCTATCACTCTTGCCTCCTTTAGAAAGATAGAGCCCATTGACAATACTTTGATTGTCCTAGCAAGACAGGGTTATGATGCAATTGAAATGTTTGGGGAGCCTAGTGAAGTGGATGCAAAGAAATTGCTTGACTCACTAAACTCCTATGGATTATCTGTCTGTGGTGTCACTGGTATGTGGGGTTCTATCAGCAGCGATGGTTGGAAGCGCAGACTTCTAAGCAGTGATCCTATGCTAGTACAAGCTTCAGAACAATATGTCATTGATTGCCTTAAGCTATGCAACATTCTGGGAGGTCATGAGATGAACGTTTGTCTCTTTGCTGATGAAATGCAGGTCGTTGACAATACGCACAGGATCATTTCTGCAAATGAAAAGGAGCTTTTTGCAGCAAAAGCAGTACCAATAATGAGGTGCCTAACCAGAAAAGCTGCAGACTATGGCATCCAGCTAGTGCTTGAGCCTCTCAACCGATACAGTACTCCCTATTGTGCTACTGCAAAAGATGCAATTGCAATATCACAACAGGTAGACTCGTTGGGCGTACTACTTGACACTTTCCACATGAACATTGAAGAAGACTTGTTTAAAGACACAGTACAAAGCTCCCGCAAGTTTTTGCGGCATATGCACTTTGCCGACAACAATAGAAAAATGCCAGGATTTGCTCATATTGATTTTTCTACAATTGTAAAAGGTCTAAATGAAATTGGCTACAACGGCTATATCAGCTTTGAACCCAACATTGCTGACAAGAATTATGAACATGCAACTAAAATTGGACTTGACTTTGTTAAGAGAATAGTACAACAACACCAAGACAAATAACATCAGTATAGCCTACAGCTCAGGACTAGAATAAAATTCCGCTATAATCTAATTTTATAGAAGGAGTTTTAGTTTCTCTCTATCCAGGAGAAAATTCTAGATCTAGCTAATTCACGGTCTGCTTCATCCGAATTAAGAAGTAGCAAGACTCTTCGAGTTTGTTTAGTGTATCGTTCCGCAGGCTACACTATTTCATAAAAAATCATGATATTTAGGTCTTGGGTGTTACAGGTTCGAAGATTATAAGAAGATCTCATTTTATCCTTCAAGCATCAAAGGAAAATTTGCTAGCAATAGAATGACAAACGTGGAGAGATGGCAGCTGTTGTTATTGTTGTTGTTCTAAAGAAGGTCCCATGCATAGTGCTCTAGCCGTCCGAGAATCCCTTGACGCGGTTTTTGATTTCATCTTTTTCTGACTTCATGTGCTCCCTAAGCGACTCAACCGTGTCAAACGACTGACCGCATTCTACAAATCAATAATTCACTTGAAGGCACACAGTATTATCGAAAACAAGATTTAAAAAACCTCCACTTCTGCAAGCACAGAGTAATTTACTTCTAATTCCTCGCCATTGTCTGGATTAGAAAAAGAAGTCGTCACATCTATCACGTCATCTGTAGGATTGGTAGCTCTTAAATCTCGATGCGTTACATTAAGAGCGTTGCTTCAGCAATTCTTGCTCCAGAGTGGGACAGAAATAGCAATAATCGCCGCTGCAGTAATAATTGGTCTACTCGTGGTGTGGATAATTGTTTCAATACCTGTGTGGATAGCGGCCAAGATCCTTACTCTGGGAAGAGTGAGGTTTAGTCGCGCCATGCTGGTGACTGCTCTTGGCCCCATAATATACGCTATAGTATTTTTCATCTTTGCTGCTTTACTTACCGCGATAGTCGGAGACCCGACTGTGCCTGTCATAATAGCGTTCATTGTCGCCTTCATTGCGTGGATAGGCGTATTCAAAAAAGGGTTTCATACTGGATGGCTTAGAGCACTTGGCATAGCTATCCTTGCAACCATATTGTTTGCAGTAATTGGATTTATTATCAGTCTCCTAATACAGGTAATAGTCCCTGAAGCTCCGCCAATAAGTCCTATTCCGCTGCAGCAGGCTTAGACGCTGATGCGGTAGTTAAATTCTCTTTCAGCCCACTCTACAAGAGCTAGCAAGTCCTCGGCCACATAGTCTGAACTCTCTTCTGCGACTGGCCTCAGCTGTGGCGTCGTGACTGTTGTAATGCGTAGCTCACCTCTGACCCTTCCCTTCATCTGCTTAGCGGTAGACGATAGAAATCGAAGCGACCCTTCACCCGAAGAAAATATACATACAAGCATCAGGCCATGCTTATTGCTCCACAAACGTAACAAATAACGCTGAAAGTCAATATCAAAGAAAGGATCAATCTGTTCTCCCACATCGCCAATATAGGACGAATCCCAGCCGCGAGCCAACAACGCGACAGCTGCGCTTTTAGCCATATGGCTCCTATCTTCAGAGCCAGCCACGCATATGACATGGGCGTTTGACTTTTGCTCTCCAGGTCGGACATTGAACTTAACCAAATCAATAAGTTCCATCATGAGACTTGACAAAAATGTCCGTTCTGTCTTGTTGAGTTTCCCTCTACTATACAACTCGCTTATGGTGTTAACTGCAGGCACTATGACATCTGTCATCACTTTTACTTGGTCGACATTAGAGTTCATGACACTCAGTAAGATTCTTCGGGCAATATCTTCGTCACCGGCCAGAATCGAGCTTATCAGCTTTTGCTGAACTTGAACATAGTTGATGGGAAATTCGATATCCCCAACTCCAATTTGTATAAACCATATGTTTACATTGCCTATCTTTTTCTTTTTGAGAAGACCCATTGCATGCATGACATCAAGATATTTAGTAATTGTCATCCTGTTGATGCCAATCCTGTCAGCGAGTTCTACGCCTGATAGTCCTGTGCCACCGGCGCTCTGCAAAACATCAATTATCCTGCGCTTGATCTCGTCAAGTGTATAACGCCGGTACATAAATCATCTGATCTTATGCAAAATAAAACCTTTTTTACCGGTGCTTTTTATTGACCATCTTCCTTGAATTTGATATCAAGTCAGTAAGAGCGTTGAAGGCTTTTCCGACCTGCTCCATCTTTACAAGTACTATGGTATCAGTATAACAACTGACAGTGTCCTCAATGTTTATGTGCCTCCTAGCAAGCTGGTTATAGAAAGCAATGGCGCATCCTGGCGTCTTGATTATATCTTCTGGACTGTGTATGATGATAGCTGCTAGGCCGTTTTCGATTTCGAGAATATCGTCATAGGAAAACATTACTTTGACATCTTGAAGCAAAAGATCGTCAAAGGCAAGCGTAATTGACATTATGCTTTCTGATATGCTGATAAAATTGCCAGCGCTCTGGACCATTGCTTTAGCAACCTTTTCAATCGTCTTTTTGCTCTTCTTGGCTGAGACCTTGGCTACGTCTGTGTTGACGGTTATTGTACTAGCTGCCAATATTGATGCAATGGGCTTTTCCGGTACATTATAATCATACTTTGATCGCTTTAGAGCTGTGATGATGCTTTCTATACTGATATCTTTGCCAAGCATTTGGTCTATTTGCGGCTTAATCAAACGGGCAAGCGCGCTGATGTTACAATAATTACGCTGAAGCGAGTCTTGAAATGAGAGATCGCTGCTAACCATCTCTCTAACGGCCTGGGTTATTGATTTTTGGTTGGTGGCCAACATGGGTCAATATCACCTTGATTTAGGTCGTTCCTGACCAAAAAATATAAATGTAATGCTCGAAAGGGACACGCATGTAATTGGGCAACAATGGTAAAGTCATATTGGCTTACTCAGGCGGCTTGGATACTTCTGTTTGTATAAGATATCTCCAGACATTGCACAAACTGGATGTGATAACTGTCACTGTCGACTGCGGGCAGTACGACGACTTTAAGGAAATTGAAAGGAAGGCGGAAGCAATAGGTGCAATAAAGCATGTTTACATCGATGCTCGCGAAGAGTTTGCCCGCGATTATATAGTCCCAAGCATTAAGGCTAACGGCCTCTATCAAGGGAAGTACCCCCTTGCGACTGCACTTGCTCGTCCACTAATCGCTGCAAAAGCAGTCGAGGTTGCAACGAGGGAAGGCGCAACTGCAATAGCTCATGGCTGCACAGGTAAAGGCAATGACCAGATTAGGTTTGATGTTACAATGCATGCGCTTAGTCCAAACCTTAAAATCATTGCTCCAATACGCGACCTCAACCTGAGCCGCGACCTTGAAATATCCTTTGCCAAAGAGCAGAAAATACCAATAAGCTCCGAGGCAAAGAAATACAGTATTGACATCAACCTCTGGGGTAGAGCATTAGAAGGCGGTAAGATAGAGGAAGCTGACTTTGAACCCCCTGAAGAAGCTTTTGAATTTATCAATTTTCAGAATAACGAGGCGGGTTATATGGAAATCGAATTCGATCAGGGCGTCCCGGTAGCGGCTGATGGCGAGCATACCCCTCTCATTAACCTCATCCAATACGTCAACGATAAGGCCGGTGGACATGGGGTTGGCATCATCGACCACATTGAAGACCGCGTAGTGGGAATTAAGTCACGAGAAGTGTACGAAGCGCCAGCTGCAGTGGCAATTATTGAAGCCCACAAAGACCTAGAGAAAATGGTGCTTACAAAGCATGAGCTTGCATTCAAGCAGATAGTTGACAATCAGTGGAGCTGGCTTGCATATTCTGGCCTCTGGGAGGACCCGCTGCGCACAGACTTGGATAAGTTTATAGATGCGACACAAAATCGCGTTTCAGGAAAAGTTCGGCTAAAGATGGAAAAGGGATCGCTTCGAGCAGTTGGCAGGGAATCAAAATATTCCTTATATAAAGATAATCTGGCAACATATGCCACCGGTTCGACCTTTGACCAGAGTCTTGCAAAGGGTTTCGTGGAGCTTTGGGGGTTGCAGTCAGTCATCGCAAATTCTGTGGCTGCAGGCCTATCTAGAGACAAAAAAAACAAAAAGGAGGTAAAAGATGAAATCAAGAGTTGAATGCCAAGAATGCGGAGCTGAAATCAGCGTTCCAGAAGATGCAGTGGTCGGGGAGATCATAACTTGCCCTGACTGCGGTGGCGAGTATGAGATCGCCTCAAAGGGAAACGACAACCTGGAGCTCAAGCCCGCTGAAAGAGTAGGCGAAGACTGGGGACAATAATGGTCGAGGTGAGCATCATATGCGACAAAGTTCGCTTCGAGGAGAAGGCCCTGTATGAAAAAACTCAGAAGAAGGGTATCAAGTCAAAGATAGTGGATGCAAAGACAATTACTATTGGCACACATAGCAAAAAGAAGGATTTCCTACTAGGAGATGTAATACTGCAGAGAAGTGTAAGCTATTACCGCGGTCTCTACCTTACTGCTAGCCTTGAATATCTTGGGTTCAAGGTAATAAACAGGTTTGAGGTGGGCCAGACTTGTGGAAACAAGCTTATCACATCGATTAAGCTTGCAGAAAACAAAATCCCCTCTCCAAAGACGCAGTTTGCATTTAGCGCAGAGTCTGGGCTAGAAAGCATCAAGAACAATGGCTTTCCACTTGTCCTAAAACCGATCGTAGGCTCGTGGGGAAGGGGGATATATCCACTTCGTGACCTCGAGACTGCAAGCATGATAATTGAAATGAGGGAAGAGGATGACAGCCCACTTTCTCGCATATACTACATTCAAGAAATGGTTGATAGGCCGCCGCGCGACATCCGCTGCATAGTAGTAGGCGACCAAGCCGTCACTGCAATCTATCGCTATTCTTCACAATCAGAATGGCGAACAAATGTTGCCCGGGGAGGCAAGGTCGAGCTTGCGCCGATAACAAAGGAGATCGAAGATCTAGCCCTAAGGGCTGCAAAAGCTGTGGGAGGAGGCATCCTGGGCGTGGATATGATGGAAGACAAGCATCATGGGCTGGTCGTTCATGAAGTAAATAATACCGTAGAGTTTCGCGGCGCTGCCAGCGTCTCAAATGTTGATATTCCAAGCGAAATGATCGACTACGCAGTCAAGCTAGCAAGGAAATGATGACCTATTCTGGTCATTAGTGACCTGTTCATGGTTATAACTGACCAAAAAATATAAATGAGGATTTTTTAAGCGAAAAATTAAAAGAAATGCATTTTAGCAAAGGAGAATTTCAGAAATGAAAGTTGGAGTGGTTGGCGCTTCCGGATACGTAGGAGGAGAACTACTGCGGCTTTTGGTCGCTCACCCAAGGATAGAGCTTAGTATGGTGACGTCGCGGCAGAAGGCAGGCGAATATGTGCACCGTGTTCACCCAAGCTTGAAGGGTTTTGTAGACACTACATTCTCTCCGATGGACATGGAAAAGCTGACGGACACTTGCGATGTTGTATTTACATCAGTACCACACGGCAAGGCAAACAAAATAGTCAAGGACCTATATGACAGAGGAATGAAGATAATAGACCTGTCAGCAGACTTTAGGCTCAAAAATCCCAAGGACTACGTAAGGTGGTATGGCTGGGAGCACCCTTTCCCTGAAATGCTGAGCAAGTCAGTCTACGGAGTTCCAGAACTTCACCGGGAAGAGATTAAAAGCGCACAGCTGGTCTCCTGCCCCGGTTGCATGGCAGTAACCTCACTTCTTGCCCTTATGCCACTAATTGAAAATGATCTCATAGATACTGATCACATTGTAGTCGACAGCAAGATTGGCTCCTCTGGAGCCGGTCAGAAGTCCAATGCAGGGACGCACCATGCAATGCGTTATGGCGTAGTCAGACCCTACAAGCCTGCAAAACACAGGCACACCGGTGAGATTGAGCAAGAGCTTTCGCTCGTCGCAAAGAAGCAAATTAAGGTGAGCATGAGTCCCCACGCAGTCAATATCGTCAGAGGCATCCTCACTACTAACCACACGTTCCTCAAGAGACCTGTGGAGGAACTAGGGCTATGGAAAATGTACCGTAACGCGTACAAGGGTGAGCCCTTTGTAAGGTTAATTCGTGACAAGAAGGGCCTATACAAGTTTCCAGATCCGAAATTCGTGGTCGGCTCGAACTTTTGCGATGTAGGCTTTGACATAGATGAGTACAACCAGAGAATAGTGGCACTTTCTGCATCTGACAACCTCATGAAGGGCGCTGCTGGCTCTGCAATACAGAATATGAACGTGATGTTTGGATATGGCGAAAACGAAGGACTGATGTATACCCCATTGACGCCAGTATGATAGTCATAAAGATAGGCGGAAGCGTAGTAGACGGGCTTCATTCATCAGCCCTTGCAGACATAAAGTCCATAGCTGAAAAGTATAAGCTCGTTATCGTGCATGGTGGAGGCAAGGAAGTGACTGCTACTGCAACTAAGCTGGGAAAGCAGCAAAAATTCATTGTGTCGCCAGGTGGTGTGCGCAGCCGTTATACAGACAAAGAGACTGCCGAGATCTATACAATGGTCATGTCCGGAAAGCTGAACAAAGCAATAGTCCGGATGCTGTTGCGCCAGGATATCAATGCAGTAGGTGTTGCTGGAATAGACGGAGGTATATTGAAGGCAGAGAGAAAGAAGAAACTTCTGGTTATAAATGAAAAAGGAAGAAAGATGATGATAGAAGGCGGCTATACCGGCAAGATAACATCAGTAGACGCTTCGCTAGTAAGTGATCTCGTTCGCAGTGGCTATGTGCCTGTGATTTCGCCGATTGCGTTGAGCGAAGAATTTGATTTTCTCAATGTGGATGGCGACAGGGCTGCAGCATATGTGGCAGGAGGCATTAAGGCAGACAAGGTTATCTTTATCACAGATGTAAATGGCCTAATGCTAAATGAAAAACTTGTCAGTTCAATGACTCTAGATCAAGCAAAAGCGGCATTACCAAAGATAGGATCTGGTATGGACAAGAAGGTGCTTGCGTGTATAGAGGCACTCGAAATGGGAGTCAAAGAGGCAGTGATTGCTTCTGGTCAGACTGAAAACCCGCTGTCAACTGCAATGACCCATAGAAATTGTACGGTGATAGTTCCATATTGAATGACGAAGACCGGTATCTGGCAACTCTTTACCAAAGGTTTCCAGTGAATATTGCAAAGGGCAAGGGTACAAGGGTGTGGGACAATGCAGGCAAGGAATACATTGATTGCATGGGCGGTTATGGAGTTGCTCTCATTGGCCACTGCAACGACAGAGTGGTGAACGCTCTCAAAAGGCAGGCAGAGATACTCATTACGGCCCACATGTCCACTTACAATGATACTAGATTAAGATTCATGGAGAAGATAGCGTCAGTGGCGCCGCCATCTTTGAACAAGATCTTCTTTGCCAACAGTGGTGCCGAATCTGTCGAAGCCGCACTCAAATTTGCACGCAAGTATAGCGGCAGGCATGGTGTGATAGCAATGAATGGTGCATATCATGGCAAGACGTTTGGCGCGCTTTCTGTGACATACAGTGAAAAATACAGAAAGTCGTTCATGCCCCTACTGGATGGTGTGAAGTTTGTTCCCTATAGCGATCCGTCGATGCTGGAAGAAGTAATCGACGATACAATTGGAAGTGTAATCCTTGAGCCCATTCAAGGCGAGACTGGCATTATCGTTCCTCCAGATGACCTTCTGTCAAATATCAGAGAGATCTGCAATAGGCGCAACCTTGTTCTTATCTTTGATGAGATACAGTCAGGCCTTGGGAGAACCGGCAAAATGTGGGCAGGTCAAAACTGGAATACCACTCCGGACATTATGTGTCTCGCAAAGGGCATAGCCGGTGGAATACCTATGGGGCTTGTTCTTGCCAAGCAGGAGATAATGGATGCAATGAGGGTAGGTGAGCATTCTTCTACATTTGGTGGAAGCCCTATAGCATGCGCCGCCGGCACTGCCACAATGGAAGCTTTGATTGATGATAAACTGGTTGATAATGCTGCAAAGATGGGTCTGCAATTTAAAGAAGGACTCAATCGACTGAAGGAGAAGCACAGGATAATCCGACAGGTAAGGGGTATTGGCATGATGCTAGGAGTCGAACTCCGCTTTGACGTCAAAGATATACTCTTTGATGGAATCCGCCATGGATTGCTAGTTCTTTACTCGGGAAGAAATATTCTAAGACTGCTTCCGCCACTTGTAATGGACGAAATGACGGTTTCCCGCGTAATTGATATATTAGACGTTATATTAGCTGATGAGGAAAAGAGAAGAAATGTCAGCTAAGGTAGATGAAACTGATGAAAAAATAATACGCATCTTGCAGGCAGATTCCCGCAAGGCATTTGTAGAGATTGCTAGTGAGATAGGACTTTCCGAATCAGCAGTTCGGCGAAGAGTCAAGAACCTTGTCGATAGGATGATAATTAAACGCTTTACAATTGAGCTTGGGGCAACCGACAAGACAAGTGCGATAACGCTAATCTCTGTGGCTTCAACTGCAGATACATCGGCTGTGTCCAATCAGCTGATGAATCTAAATGGCGTCAAAGTGGTCTACGAAATAACTGGCCAATATGATATAGCTGCTATAATTGCAGCGCCAGCGATAGCTGACATCAACAAGTGTATTGACGATATACGCAAGACAGAGGGCGTGTCTGACACAGACACCGTCATAATACTTAAGACTATGCGCTAGTTCCTCTTGCATAAGCATATGACATGATTCTTACCTGATATTGTACAAAGCCCTATGCAGAATTACATGATATTGCTGAAGTATGCAGTAAAACTAGTCAACTAGTATATACTTGATGCACTCGTACCGTGTTTCCTTCGACGCTGGCAAATATAGCATGATATCTCTAACGGCTATGATGTTGTCCATATTTTCAATCGGCCTTGCCTTTTTCCTGAAGCATCAGCTTGCCAAGATGTCGATACCAAATCTGAGCATTTGACTGCAAAAAGCTTCCTATAAGAGTATTTGAGAGTTGAGGAATTTGTGACTAATTAAATCATATATAATGGGCGGCAATTGTAGATCAATTTTTTTCAAGCTTTTTACATCCAGCCGAGCAGGTAGCTCACATATATAACTCTCATTTGAAAATAACGTAATGAACAGACCACAGGCCGATCCAGATACACCATTGTACAAACAGGAGTGCAGCAATATTCTCGCAGTCTCGCCACGCATACGCTATGCGGGAATAATAAACAAGTTTGGCCGCACACTGGCAGGGGGCCTACGCAAAGGGGTAGTGCCGCTGCTAAAACCGGATGAAGCAAGGAACGAACACTTTATCGAAGCAACGAGAAATCAGCTGCGGAAGAACTTTGAAAAATCAATAGGGCAAGAAGTGTACACTTTGACCGAGAATGAAAAGGTCAAGATAATAACAATGTCAAGCGAGGAGTATTTTTACTACGTCACAGTGGACAAGGAGACACCTACAAATGAAGTTATGAAAATTATCAACGATGTACAAAAGTTAGTCAGGAAGTAAAAAATATCACCTATCTCGCAGGCCATTGACTCCTGAAATTGATTGACAATGGCCAGCTGATCTGTTACCCTCTTCTTAGACAATCCGGTTATAAGGCCGCTAACCTAATTGATTACAATCAAGATATCATTTCCAAACGCCAAGTATTCACAGAGATAAATATTTAGGATACTCAAGATAGCGATGTCTTCACAAAAAGAGTTTCCGACAATAAAGTGTAATATTTGGTTGCGTGCTCTAGTAGTCTATAGAAACTTTGGTCGTTCTTATCATGTTGCCTATAAATTCTTCTGAGACGGATTTAGCGTTAGTATGGGTGATCCATGGTAAGTATCCCTATGTTGAGTCTTTTAGTCAAATTGAATTCTTCTGATAGGCGATGGAAATGTAATTAAGAATCTCGTTGTTTTTTAGAAAAAACTTTTCATTGAATAATCCATTCTCCAGCATGCCGTGATCATTATTGAAGTATATCGCCTTTTTCTGTGCTTGCGTTCCTAACATATCTGATACTATTTCCTTTAGCCTCTCCTCAGGATAGAGATAATTGTACCAAGTCTTTGTACCATGGAGTCTTAGATAGATAGCGTCACTTGTGGTGATAAGTTCATTTGGCAAGCTGGGAGCATCCACAGAACAAAATGCAACACCTATTTTTTCAATCTCTTTTAAAGCCAATTCATGCCACCAAGAAGAATCTCTGAATTCTATAACTGCTTTCCTGCGAGATACAATCTGATGCATAATACCTTCGCTATTAAAAAAGGACTTTACTCTCTCCAGATTCTCCGGTTTAAATTTAAAGTTTGCTGGCATCTGAAAGAGCCAAAGGTCAATCTTATTTTCAAGTGGCTCAAAAATCACCGAGAACTCATCCCAAAGCTGAATTGACCTCGGCCTTTTTAGTCTGTTATAGTGCGTAATTGAACGGTGTACCTTGATTGAAAATGTGAAATCTTTTGGAGCCTTGGTTTGCCAGAATTTTATTGATGGGACTTGCGGGAAGCGGTAAAAGCTATAATTAATCTCAACAGAGTTGAAACCTTGACTGATATACCATTCAAATGCATCTGGCTTGGCTTTGTTCCAAGAATACGTATACCCAGATGTTCCTATTCTTATTTTAGGTTCTATCAAACCTTGTCATTCCTCGTCTGCTATATATTATGTCAATCCATATCCTGTAGCTGTTATAATATTATTCTAAAAGTCCTCTATCCCTAAAATGTGTGTGAATCGCATAAATCTGAACACACTCAAACATGCTCTTATGACTAAGAAAGATGACAAAATATAATTAAAGAGTAGAGTAGGGTGGGTTTATTCATCTTCAAAAGAATTGTCAAACCAAATACTTGTTCATGACTCTGCAAAGGAGAATTTGTCGCTTCCATTCATATGTCGGGCATAAAATTAAGCACAAGCTAAATCATTATAAGACTATCTCGACCATAATCCTCATATGTTTACGAAAAAGCAGCCATGGCAAAAGAGGGATAGTGGCCTTACTGCTAGGATGATTGTCAGCTTCGCAGTTCTCACTATACTTTACATTGTATTTCTTAGTGTGCTTGCCTATGTGGGAGTCGGCGCCATCGCAATAGCTGTCATCGCAGGCATCATGATAATAGCTCAGTGGTACTTCTCGGACAAGATAGTGCTATGGAGCACGGGTGCAAAAATAGTGAGCAGGGAGCAATTTCCAGAACTTCACGATCTAGTAGAGCGTATAGTGGCTAGGAATAACCTTTCAAAGCCTAGAATAGCAGTAGTTAACAGTAGAATGCCAAACGCATTTGCGACTGGCAAGACCCCAAAGAGCTCCATCGTCGCAGTGACTACAGGTTTGATGGACCAGCTTGACACCGAGGAGCTACAAGGAGTCATTGCGCATGAGATGGCCCACATAAAGAACCGTGACGTGCTCGTCCTGACCCTTGCAAGCGTATTTTCAGTGATAGCATGGTATCTGATGAGGTTTGGCATGTATGGCGCAATGTTTGGCGGCCACGGAAGGCGAGGAGATCAAGGTGCTGGAGGAATGATGCTAATATTGCTTGTTGCAATCGTCACGTGGATTGTCAGCTTCTTGATAATCCGAGCGATTTCTCGATACCGGGAGTATGTGGCAGATAGAGATGGCGCGCTAATAACAGGCAAGCCAAGCAAGCTGGCAAGCGCACTCCTCAAGATAAGCGGCACAATGAAGCGTATTCCAACACGGGATCTGAGGGAAGTAGAAGGCATGAATGCATTCTTTATCATACCCGCAGTCTCCGGAGATGCCTTAACAAGCTTGTTCTCAACTCACCCTTCTGTCGACCAGCGGGTAAAAAAGCTCATGGAAATGGAGGCTGCTATGAGCTGAGCTTTTTCAAAAGAATTCGTGATAACATAGACCGCCGCAATCGCCTCCCAAAGGCCGACTCTGAAGTATTATTCTCCCTTTCTTCAGCATATATCACACTTGAGGTCAAGATGGGGCTCAAGGTTACCGGCAGATGCGCGCTCACGTTCAAGAGAGTCAGCGGTACATTCTTTTACGAAATGGAACAGGACATTAGGCAGTTCCTTGGCAACCTGCAGCCCGAGTTTGATCTAACTTGGCGCACAACCACTGATTCATACGGCTATATGTGGATAGTTTTTGAAGGCAAAAGGATTGAAGACCTTCTGGCGGGTCTAACCACAGTCGGCGATATTGTCGAAGAAAGAGGATTTTCTGATCAGCTGCTGGCTGCGGTCTTCGAGTTTTCAAGCGAGCGGGAAGAGGGAAGAGCCCGTAATTATCTGATTTATAATTATAAGCGTAACAACTTTTACCCATTTGTTCCAACCGGTCAAAAAGCAATAGATGCTGAGCAGCAGATGAAAATAATGGCAACCATAGCTGAAGAAATACCCTTTGAAAGAGATATGACGTTATGGTTTCCGCTGTGGGATCTTCCCCTCAGATCTCTGGGATAACGCCTTCTCCTCTGAACAGCTTCTTCGCTTCGTCTATTGAAAGGTCTGCACTAGGCAGTATGATATCAGACCTGATTATCTCGTGTGGGTCAAGAGGCTTGCTGTTCTCGACAACCAATTTGCTCAGCTCTGTCAACCTTTTCTTAAATTCCGTGTCATCAGATCTTTCCGTGCTTACCAGCTCGACAATAGCATTGTCAATAGCATTGAGCTTTATGAGCGTCCTGCCGTCCACAGTAAATTGTCCGTGACCCATTATGCGGACGATTTTGTTGCTAGGCGCCGCGGCGATTCTTTTCTTAGCTTTAGCAATTGCTGTCTTGTTACGAGTTTTGACTGCGGCTTTCCTTGTAGATATGACTTTCTTAGAGGGGGATTTGCCCTTCCCGGGGCGCCTTGACTTAAGCTTGGTTGCTGCCAACCTCCCCTTGCTTTTCGCTTTTGGACTCATTGTTGCACTTCTTGCTCCACTTGTTGCTTCTTCTTACGTTGTTTCTCTGACTTTAACTTTGCTAATTCTTCCTCCACTGAATTCTTTACGGTAATTTTTTCTAATTCTTTTTCAATTTCATCCTTATTTGATGTATAATCCGTCAGGACACCTGAATTTATCATTTCGTCTAGAGCCTGAGACTTCGCCCTCATACGCTCTGTCTTTTCCTCAGCCCTGTTCATCTCCATGCCTACATCTGTCATTTCCTCAGAGATTCCAGTAACGCTCTCCTTTATCTTGACCTGGGCCTCTGCAGCAGAGTACCGTGCCTTTATTATTTCCTTTCTACCCTTGAACTCCTCAACCTTGATTGACATGCGCTTTTCTGCTTCTTGCATAGTACGCTCTTCTTCCTTCATCTCTGCTATCTGTTTGTCAAGGCTCTGCACCTGGGTAAGGTTGGCATTTTTGCGCTCAAGTGCGAGCCGTGCAAGGTCTTCCCTCTCTGCCTCAAGGGCTCTTGCTGCCTGCTCATCAAGCACTCGTATGTTTTCCCACAGTCTAGATTTTTGCATTTCAAGCCTCTTGCGAGAAGTGATAATCTCAGCAAGGCTTCTTCTCAGTTTGTTTAGCATTTCTACCTGTCTTACATAGGAATAATCAAGAGCTTCCTGCGGCTTTTCAAACCTCTCAAGTAGAGTGTTTGCTTTTTGTGAAATTACAGTCGAAATGCGATTCATCAAACCCAATTTTCATTCACTCCAACATAATGAGAGAAAGCTGAATATTAAAGTATCATGATGATGATGGTGATGGTGGAGATCTTATCGGTTGAACCTGCGCCATTCGTGTTCGTCAGGCGGGCCGTAGTCTTCTTTTTTCCTAAAGTATCCCCAGTAAAGCAAAAAGCCGCCAGCCGCAACCATCGCAATTGCAAACTTTTCATTTGTGATCGAGCCATTACTAAAGTTATCAAGAAATTGCTGCGTCCCATCTTCGATCAAGCCTGCAGCATGCTGAATATTGAACAGCACAAGATTTCGGACCATGATAATGATGGCAGTGACTATGAACAGGATGCCCATTGCAGACATCCAGTTTCTGCCGCGCCTGCTGCCTATTTCTTCCTTCCATCTCATATTGACATGATTCCAAACATATCATCGCTCATAATGTTTGCGTTCAGACCAGCTTTACCCCCGGATTCTTCATCTTGTTTCGCTTGGCAGCATTTAGACACATCGGGGTTAGGATCTCTGCCTGGTAAGTTAGTGCAAGCGGCCCAAGGTACACTGGTCTTAAGCCAGCGATCTCATTTATAAGACCTGTCAGCTTTGCTATTACGTTTTGATCGTCGCCGCAGATAAAAGTGTCAGCGTCAAGACTTTGTTGTAAATTCTTGAGTTTTGATTCAGAAATCGTGTGGAAAGCAGATACCACCCTTGACCTAGGGGGAAGTTTGTCAGCAACCATTTCTGCCGCTTGCTCTTTGTCTTCTTCTTCTAATGGGATATATACAAACCCTGCTTCAGTTCTCGCCATAGGCACAATAGGTGAGACGACGATACAGTCATCTCTGAGCTTGCCTGAGAGCTTGCCGCATGTATCATCAATGAATTCATATGGTATCGAAAGTATCAAAACATCAATATCCTTTGCAAACGAAATGTTGTCGTTACCACTTATGCTGCCAGTGATATTGCTGTAGGTTTGATTGGCGGTCCTCATGTAATTTTCTGCCGCTTCTCTGGCCTTCTGAGCGTCCCTTGAGCCCACGATAACGTCATGCTTTTGGCACCATCTGAGTGCAAAGCCTTCACCCATCCCGCCGGTACCGCCAGCTATTCCTATCTTCATAAAATCGACATGGGTAATCTCGGTATTAATGTGCATCGGCTTTGGATTGGATTTTATAGCTTCACGGTAACTGTTCTCAGCGTCTTCATAGAATCCCAAGTCATAGTAGCATAGAGCAATACTCATTCATAATCTGCTCCGCGGCAATGTGATCGCTTACTTTTTCTTAAGGTCTTGCATGGCTCCTGCATGATCCTCAGGTAGAGATTTTGAGTGTTCCTTGTAGAAAGAGAGACCTATTAGGATTCATTCATGTCTAAAGGGAGGTCTTAACATCCTATTGCTCCCTCGTATCTTCCTACCTTCCTAAGAGCTCTAGCCTTGTTGTCTTGTGTCAAAATTACACACACTATTATATTTGGTCAAAGACCCCGTCGTAGAGCATGAAGCTTCTCCTCAATTTTCTTGCGTCAAAAAATAGTATATCCCCTTTTTGATTTCATGCATCGATAAACTTCTGATTTATCTCTAGTCCTTTGTCAAAGCAGCATCTATGTCCTAATACGGGTCTTCTTAATTACTTGGCATTTCTGAGACAGATACATAGCGCGTTTTACTGCCAAATTCAGCCAAATTGTTATAGCAGGTCATAAGCTATAAGATCATCCTCGCTGCTGCTGCTGCCTGATGTCGTTAACAAGAAGGTGTTGACATTGTTGGCGTGGGAATACCGTATTTGTTCGTATTTTCACCTAGTTTTTTGCTCTGTCTTTTATCCAACAAAAGCAGCAGCCTTTCTAGTAGAGATCGTTATTTCTTCTTCCCTCTTCTTCTTTGTCACTTCTGACTGTCCATTCCGTATTTCTTACTTTAGCCTCTAAATTATCCCGACATCTTTCGCAAATCGTATCATCAGGAATTAGACCCTCCGCGATTGCTATCTCCTGACTGGTACGTAGCAGAGGAGGCATAAAGAAATAGACGGTCTCAATGCCACCGTACTTTTTGCGAAAATAATCTAGCCCCATTCCCTCAAAATCGTTTGCCCTAATCGCGTCTACATCTGTTTTGATTAATATTCCCTCTAAACCACATTCACTTCGTACCGGGGCGCCGTAGTCTGCCGAGTCCGTGCTTGTATTCTCCCTCAAGTCATCCACCGGCTTTCTCAAATAACTATTTAGTATTATGTGCAGCGGGTTTGTGTTGATGGTTCCAATAGTTTTGCTATGAGCAGCACAAATGAATATTAGCATGTCTCTTCTTATTCTTATTATTATTCATCATTCAACTGGTTCATAAGCTTCCTGCCTCTTGGTGTGAGATAGTTAATATATTTAACATTTCGTATTTGGTCAGTTTCTCCTTTTCAATATCACGTTGCATGCTAAGCTGTAATTCAGCCTCTTGCTGCGACTTTTCTAGACTGATGAAGAAGCTGGAGCTCTTGATTAATCAAGAGCTGCCTATCCTGATTGAAAAGGGCCTACGTTGATGTTACAGAATTCCGTAACCTTAAAGAAAACTGTAATGTCCCAGAAAAGAAAACCTCTAAAGATGGCAAAATTCACGCTCAAATGTTGCCTTTGGTTATCTTCATGCGCCATGGTCAGGCTGAGAGCAATGTAAACAGGATCCTTGCAGGAAGGCATATGGAATCACATCTCACAGAGCAGGGCAGACAGCAAGTAGTGGATAGCGCAAAGCAACTGGTGAAAACTATTGCTATTGAAAAGGTCTATGCGTCACCTGTAGTTAGAACTGTAGAAACGGCTCAGATAGTCTGCCAAATACTTGGTACGGACTTTGTGATTGATGAGCGATTATACGAGACCGAGATGGGCCGGCTTGTTGGGATGAACTACGAGGATATAACAACAAAGTACGGTGACGTTCTTACGAGGTTCTATTCAGATTACGACCCTATTCTTGAAAGCTTTGGAGTCGAATCATTTGCCTCTGTCAAACACCGAATCACGAACCTACTTGACGATCTATTGCAGAAACACGAAGATAGCAATGTCTTGATGGTCACCCACCTTGATCCAATCAAGGCAGCGCTTGCCACTTTGCTTGACTTAAGCCAAGAGACACTTCTCAGATGGAACATTCGCAATGCTTCGTTTACAATATTAAAGCACGAAAGCAAGATCTACTCAATTTCCGGAGTCAATATCATGATGATGTACCGATACCCTATAGAATGATGAGATAACTTGCAAAACCTTAAATAAGATAGGAAAACTGATTTTTAACAGAAGAAGAAGAAGTGAAACAACAGATGGTCTCATATTCAGCGCTGGTTTTAATCTTAGTTCTGATCGCTGTGCTAACGCATCTTGGAGTTAATTCTGCTGCCTTTGCACAGGAGACAACTGAGCGCTATTTGAGTGCAAGAATTGAGATTTGGGCGCTTTTCTACAGGCTAATGGTCGTAGCATTTGTTATTGGGGCAGTTGTCATGGGGACTATGACTTACGTTATATGGAGATTTCGTGAGAGTCACCCAAAGAATAGAGAAGACATCACTCCAGCAGCTGGTGGAGGTGCACACCACTAATGGGACACGGTACATTAGAATGGGTGTATGTCGGTGTAGTAGTCGCTGTGCTGATTTACATTGGAGCCGATGCATGGAACGTTGAAAGATTTCTAGACCATGCTCCAGAAGATGCCCAAGTCGTAAAGGTCACAGCTCAACAATGGTTCTGGACATTTGAGCATGAAGATGGAAGGCGAGAGCTAGGTGAGCTGCACCTCGTCAAGGACATTCCATATAGGTTTGAGGTTACTTCTTTAGATGTCATTCATTCTTTTAATACGCCAGATTTTGCAATGATGATTGACGCCGTGCCAGGCAGGATAAACTCGATTTGGTATGTCCCGGACCAAGCTGGCGAATTTCTAATACAATGCAGAGAATATTGCGGATTTTCCCACTACCAGATGAGAGCCAAGCTATTTGTGGAAGAGCCAGCAGGCGGTGGAGAACAGGAAGCGCAAGTGACTAATGCTTCTGCTACAAATAACCTGATTCCGCCGTTAGGCGCCGCAGCAGTCGCAAGCTGAGTTCTCTTTATAAGTTATTGTGCGATATTTTGATCAATGAATAGAATGATAATGAGCATGCCCACTTCCGATGTGCTAAAACAAAATCCTTTTATTGATATTGTCTTCAATGTATGACCAATATAGAGAGGGGCATGATGCGAGTTGGTTCTAGAAGTTAGAAAACCACGCCCGCTGTGGGAGATCCTGTTTTCGACTCACCATACGGATATAGGATTGCTGTACATTATCTTTTCCTTAACTCTCTTTTTCTTAGGTGGAGCGCTTGCTATTTCGATCAGAACAGAACTTTTCTTACCCGGAGCACAGATGTTTGAAGATGCTAATACATTCAACCGAGTTTTCACCGTTCATGGCACAACAATGCTGTTCCTGTGGGTAATACCATTTGCTGCTGGCATAGGCAATTACCTGATACCAATCATGATAAGATACAAAGACATGGCATGGCCAAAGCTGAATGCAGTCGCATTCTGGATGATACCAGTAGGCGCCGCCTTGGTATGGCTTGGCTTTGCAGACACGACCTGGAATGCCTACCCTCCTTATTCTATCTTGCGAGCACCGGGGCCTGCTGCTGAGATGTGGATATTTGGGTTAAAGATCTTGGGAATTTCATCAATTCTAGGCGCCATCAATTTCGTTGTTACTATCTTGAGGATGAAGCATCCTGATCTGCCCATGATGAAGCTCCCTCTTTTCACATGGTCCATCCTTTCTACATCTCTTATAATCCTCATGTCTATGCCGACCTTTGCTGCTGCTCTGATAATGTTATATACTGACAGACTTGGAGTTTCCGGTTTCTTTAATCCTGCAATGGGAGGAGATCCGCTAGCGTATCAACATCTCTTTTGGTTTACATTTCATCCTGAGGTCTATGTATTCGTGATACCGGCAATCGGTATGATATATGAGATAATTCCCAAGTTTTCGCGAAAACCTATATTCAGCTATACTTCGGGGATAACGGCATTCATATTGCTGACGATAGTCTCTTTTGCCTCCTGGGCTCATCATATGTTTGCAACAGGTATGAGCTTTACAGAAAAAACAGTATTCATGATAGGCACATTGGCGGCTGTTCCAGCTTCAGCTATGCACATTTTCAACTGGATAGCGACAATGTGGGGAGGCAGAATCCGATTCAAAGCACCAATTGCATTTGTGGTTGGTGGGATCATAACGTTCTTCCTAGCGGGAGCTGGAGGTGTCGTAAATAGTGCAATGCCACTTGACTTTCTAACACACGATAGTTACTGGGTAGTAGGGCATATGCATCTGTTTCTTATGGGCATCATAACTTTTGCATTTGTGGGCTTTATCTATTACCTATTCCCGCTCATAACTGGCAGAATGTACAACGAAAGGGCAGCTATGATTCAGTTCTGGCTTATGTTTATAGGAGTAATCCTAGTATTCGTTACACAGCACTTGCTTGGACTGTACGGCATGCCTCGTCGTGTAGTCGATTATGTGCCTGTTGAACCGCTTATCATTATGAACCAGATCTCGACAGTAGGCGCGTATATGTTGCTTGTTGGTATGGGAATATTCCTATTCAATCTGATTAAAAGTGCGGGATGGGGCAAACCGGCAAATATGGAAGATCCATTTGGTATTAGAGAGAAGTATTATGACTATAGACGGCGTGAGCCTCACCACTAAAGATAGGGAGAGAAAGAGATACGAGTTCGCATGACTCACACAGTGAAGATAAAGAACCAATAATCCTCACATCGCCTAGAAGGTTTGGAAAAGGCCTTGCAATAGTAATAGTCACAATAGCCTTAGGGGCAGCAATCCTAATTCCATTCTTTGACGAGATGTTTGAAATTCCTCCACCTGTGACCCAGATACGCACAGAGACCCCGGGAGCAGAGGAGGAGGGGGAGCAAGCTCCAGCAGAACCAGGCACCACTGCTATAGCGATACTTCAAGGGGCGGCGGTACAGGGGAGCCCAGACTATGATCCAGACGCAGCTCAGGTGCCTGTTGGCAACACTATAGTTTGGGATAATCAAGACACAGTCCCGCACACCTCAACTTCAGGAACCGGTCCCCAAGATCCCGAGTCTGCACAGTTATTCGACACAGGTATTATCAATGGAGGTGAAGAATCAACTGCAGTTGAGCTACAGGGTGTAAGTGAAGGGCAGACTATTCCTTACTATTGCATTGTTCACCCATATATGACATCTGAGCTTACGATTGCAGCAGCGGAACAGGGCGCTGGCCAAGCACAAGGAGGAGGAGGAGCTAACCAAACAGGAGAAACAGCAGCAGGTGGCGGCAACCAAACAACAGCAGCAGCAGGTGGCGCTGGTGGTGGTGGTGGTGGTGCTACCGCTGGAGGATCCACAATAAACATCCTTGAAGGCTCTTCAATACAAGGCAGTCCTGATTATGACCCAGATGAGCTGACAGTAAGTGCTGGCGCTGAGGTCACAGTGGTCAATCAAGACACAGTTCTGCACTCTGTTACATCTGGA